>Ga0222749_10001542_pt1 | contig 11681 bp, 10 predicted proteins | sample IncBWH2Mmetat_FD_197234 | JGI IMG/M metagenome (GOLD analysis project Ga0222749, IMG submission 197234) | Metatranscriptome of lab incubated forest soil microbial communities from Barre Woods Harvard Forest LTER site, Petersham... | ecosystem: Environmental > Terrestrial > Soil > Temperate...
CGGTAGCGCACTTTCACGAATCCGAACTTCAGCTTCATCACTTGAAACACGTGCTCCACCCTCGCCCGCACCTTCGATTTCGTCCGGTTCTTCGCCCACGCCACTTCGTCCACGATCTGGCCTTTGTAGCGACAACGCCGTTGCGTGAAATCCTGCGCTCGCGGCGCACACTCGTGGATTACCTCGGTTTGCCCCTGATACGCTCCGTCGCCCCACACCCGCGTTTCTTCGCCATGCAGCAGGTCTGGCAACATCGCCACATCGGAAACATGGGCTGCCGTCGCCACCGCCGTGTGAATGATCTTGGTCTTGCTGTCCACGCCCACGTGCGCCTTCATCCCGAAGTACCAGTTCTTCCCCTTCTTCGCCTGACGCATCTCTGGGTCCCGGCTCTGCTCGCGGTTTTTGGTGGAAGACGGTGCGTGAATCAGGGTCGCGTCCACAATCGTGCCCGTCGTGATCCGCACCCCCTTGGCTTGCAAATGCAGGTTCACCGTCCCCAGAATTTCTTCTCCCAGGTTGTGCTCTTCCAACAAATGACGGAACTTGCACACCGTCGTCTCATCCGGCACCGGCTCCGCGCCCAGGTCAATCCCGACGAACTGGCGCAGCGTCGCCGAGTCATACAGCGCCTCTTCCACCGCCGGATCTGCCAGATTGAACCACTGCTGCACAAAATAAATCCGCAGCATCTGTTCCAGCTCTTTCGGCCGTCGCCCGTTGCCCGGCTTGGGATAGTGCGGCTCGATCAGCCCACACAATCTCTCCCACGGCACCACTTGCTCCATCTCTTCCAAGAACATTGCCCGCCGAGTCTTCTTCGTGTACCGCTCGAATCCCGTCATCATCGCCAGTGTCCTCTGCTTGCGGAACGAGTTCATGCTGGCACGACTTTATCTGTACTCGCTGTGGAAAGGGAGGACTTAATCAGAGTCTCCCTAGGATTTAGTATAAGGTTGATTTAGTATAAGGTTCAGGTAGCTCAACGCCGCTGGGCCGGCCAGCGGTTCCTCGAAGTGCTCCGAAAGAGCGTCTGCCTGCCCACGATCAATCGGAAACACGTCGAAATACTGAAGACCCAAGCTTCAGAACTTCCAGCCCAAAGCCGTAGTGATTCCCACATCGTTCCGGGGAGCGTTGATCGGTGGACGACTGTCAAAATTCTCATAGAGGCTGAAGTCCCAAAAAAGGTGCCTCACTATCTCGATACGAAGGTTCGATTGCGTACTGAGGCGCACTCGCCCAGGATCGGTCAGGCTTGGGAAAACCAGTGCATTCGAACTAATGTCCATACTTCTGAAGCGGAAGGTAGAAAACGCCAGGCCCAGAAAGGACTCACCATTGCTGCGCACAGGCTCAATGCCGGGCTCAGCAAAATAGTCTTCATGGGTATAAACCAAGCCTCCGAGCGCCATCAGGGAGGTTGTATCCGTTCGCACCAGGCGTCTGCCTAGGCCGCCACCGTATGTGGTACGAAGATTCAGACGCTGCCGATCGCTCTTCAGCGCGTCGAAAAGGCCGGCATAAAGCCAGTTCTGTGTCAGCATCCTTGTGTATTTTGCGTCGAACGTGTAACGGGCAGTGTTCGGGCCTTTGGACTGGGCGGTAATCTGCGAACTTGTACTTAAATCAATCGCGTATGCGGGGGTGTTATACGCGACGTCACCGGAAAGAGATGAAGTTGCCTGGCTATTGTTGCCGGTAAAGCTGAAACCATAATCGATTGAACCAGTCAATTGCTTCCAGAAACTGGCTTCCCGCTGCTGGATCGTGATTATCTCGAACTGCGATACTTCAAAACTCGCTGTATCGGAGACAATTCGAAACTCGCTCTTCGTTGTCTTCTCTCCTTCGATTTTCTCAATGTTGCCTGCATAACGGCGCCCGTCAACCAGCGCCACGATGAATTGGTCTTGGCTCTCCAGTCGCTCGACGCGGTTCCAGTCCAGGCGGACCGACTGTGACATGTACTCGGACTTAAAGGAGAGTTCGCCGTGTTGCAACCCCCTGATCTCGCCCGTGAAGCGGTCCCCATTCTTCATCACGACCACGTCATCCTTGCGCTTTGCCAGTGAGGGCTGGACAGCAGCAACCAGCAGCAACGCTGTGTAGGCGAATCCTGCATTCTGAAAGAGGTGCAATGCAAATCTCCATTCTTCGGATCTGGGTAGAGTCCAGAATAGTTATCTAAAAAACCGAAAACTTTCCTTGAAGGTTTTCCGGATTCAGTGTCTTGAACTTCATTCGCAAGATGGGTTTCAACGTGATGTCGAAGTTCGGGCCAACCTGCCAGCGCTCCTGCTCCGAATCCTGATCGACGGCCTTTTGGGCCATAAAGAACAGTCGATATTTTGCGATAACGTTAAATAGGTATCGACCTCCCGCCAAAATTCATTCACGGTACCTTGCGAGCATGCGGAGTCACTGTGGAAGCCTAGCAGCACAATGAGTACTCCCGCCAGCCGAACAACTCGTCGCGCGGTCGATTTATCGTTCCACTGTTTGCTGAGCGACAAGGCCGCGTTTCGAGTTTTCCTAAAGAATCGATCTGCGCGCCCTGCTACTCCTTTCGAAACGGAGCGAGAGCATTTATTTCTGCTCCAATCCCTTTAGGGTTTCTTGCAGCGTTACTTTCTCCGGGCTCGAGGTCAATCGCCGGAGTGCCTTCGTGACCGCAAGGTACTCCCCGACCGAAACGAAACGCGGCGTGCCTTCATTATCCTTGAAAAACGATACCGTATTGGCCTGAGCCCGCGTATTCACCCCAGTCGGCAGGGACGTAAGTTCTGCACTTAGCTGTACCAGAGAGGTAATTCGTCCCGCTCTGTAGACGTCCAGCAAAGAACGCCATCAGGATTAGCGTAATCACACCCCATATAGTGTGCGCTTCGTACGGCCGCTTCCAACTTGTGGCTCACAACCGCCTCCAGCAACTGTCCCAACTCGCACGGCTACGGGCGAGGTCATCACCGCCCCGCCAGCCTGTAATGAGCATTTTCCCAGAGGCGAGCAAGCAATTTTTGAAATGTCATCGTACTCGCTACTTCACGGAATAGCCGCGAGCGTCCATACAGGCGGCAAATGCGCGCTGGAAAATGTCTAGGCCTTCTTTATGCGCCAGGATCTCCTGTTCGTGTTCCTTCTGCAGTTGCGCTTTAGCCTGCGCGGCAGCTTTTTGCTGTGACTGAGCATTTGCAGAGCGTTGCGCTGCCCCACCTCTCATCGTTCCTGCTACAGCGCCGGCCCCGGCGCCTTTACCGGCACTGCCCCCAATCGCGCCGATCGCCGCTCCTCCAGCAGCGCCTCGCGCTGCACCTGCGACCCTCGCCCCCTTCACCTGATCAGCGTTTTCGGCTGCCTGTTTTTGGGCTGCCTGTACCTGCTCGGCAGTTGGTCCGGTGGGAGCAGGCTTCTGAGGATCAAGTCCGGTGCGCTGCTTGGCCATCCCGTAGCACTCGCTCTCATCCTTGAGCTGTTGGTCCGCGTTTTGACCATTCTTTGCGAATGCAAACATGCCAATGCTCTGCGCGGGTGACCAGGCAGGGGCACCTTGTGCCGATGACGAAGCATCTTGCTGGGCTGAAGCCAGCGATCCGAGGCAAACTACAAAGATCAATGCGGCGACAGCACCACGAAAAGAGATCATATTTCCTCCGAATTGAAGCAATTCGTAACTGCTCCGGGCCGAATTCTTGCATTGGGCACCGACGGGCAGACTTTGGAACACCCGTCAGAGTCAGGATTACTGCACTACGTAAGTCGCCTGCGCCAGCGCTAGCAGGTAGAAACCGAGCCCGGAAGAATACTAGTGCCCAAACCGTCTTAGAAATTAGGAGCTCGGGCGGACGTTTACAGCTTTGATGTACTGATTCCCGTAGCTCTCGATTTCATAGTGGCCCTTCTTCTTGTCGAACCGAATCTTCGCCGCAACCATGATTTGGCCGCTTCCTTCACCCTTGTCGTTCACCTTTAATTGTAGGAATCCAAAGGGATAGTCTGTCGTTCGACCGCCACGATACAGCTCGGCAAATGGCATAATGCGAGCAGTCACAACTGTTATGATCGTGTCAGAACCAGCTTGACGCTTCCGTGCAACGGCAAGCTGATTTCCTACGCTGCCGGTTGGGTTGATTCGTCCTACGTCAAGTTTTTCCATGGCCCTCCGGAGTGCGTCAGGACCTTTCTCTTTCAACAGCGCCGCCAGTTGGTCCACTTCTTCAGCACTGGTGTAGCGATCAACGCGTAAGTTAAAGCCAATCGACTTGGCCGACGCTGGTCCCCCTGTTCCAATAGCTGTGCCGGTATATCCTTCCTGCTTCATTTGCTCTTCCTGGCACAAAAGGGGCAAGATAATGAAAGTCACTCCTAAGATCAGTATGGCAAGCTTTTTCATGTGTTAGCCTCCTGGTATTTGACTTCGCAAATCTCAGCCCTCAGTGCGAGCAAGATGAACCGCAGGCAATACTCCGTAAGCGTCACTTCGGCTTGTTGCCGCCAGACAGCTTCCTGTGGATCTCTGGCCAAAATTCGATGGCGAAGTTCCCCAGGGTCTGATAACTCAGGCTGATCGCCACTCGCGTGAGGGTTAGGTTTCCACCGCGATCCTCCGCTGGATAGTAGAGATTTGAAAGACCCGCGCTGGTAAATTTGCCGAAAACGTTCGACCAGTTCGGTTGTCTCTTGCCCGAGTCGGCGCGCGTAACAAAACTTCGAGTAAGGGAATACCCCACTCGTGACCAAGCACTTCCGTCGCCTTTCCTAAAGTAGCGTGGATCCTGATGCAGCAGTGATGGAAACGCGTAGGTGCCAAAAAAACGAGCTGATGTACCGTCAAGAAGAGCAGCCCCGAATCGTTTTCCATAGCCGCCAAGCCCTTGTCCGTATCCAGCATGCGTGTCCGTTGCTTGACTGACTCCCGCTTGCACGGCATAGGCCGCGACTGGAAACGGATCCAACGCAGCCTTGGCAAATAGCCCAAATTTTTGCTCCGCTGTCAACGGCGGAGCATTTCGAGCGTCGGTAATGTTGTAGGCGGGAACGATTCCGAAAATACGTTCTGAAGAGTTGCTTTTTGATTCCGCGGGCGCAGTGCTGCCTGCATTGGACGAACTTGGATGTCCCTGAAGCTGAGGCATGCAGGCGCGTTGATCAACGCCGTCGGACTGCCCCCAGATCAATAGTGGAGCCGAACAGATTAGCAGAAGCAGCCATGCCGCAGGCAATCGGGAAACGCAGTTTTGAATTCTTTTGTTGCGCATTCTCGGACCCGGAGACCATGACTAGTGGCAGCTGTGCGCCATGCTCCATCGGAATCAAGCGGTTTCAAGCTAGTGTATGGAAGCAGAGCATGGCCACTGGGAAAAGTGCTAGTTCCTTTGACCTTTTGTCTTCTCTCCGGCCCGATGTACGTCGTTGGAGACGCGGCGTCAGCCTTCCAGGGATTCGCACTGGCCACGCGCAGGATGGCGGAAGATTCTCGTTACGACTTGTTGTCCAGACGTTCAGAAAATTCTCCCAATCTGAAAGAAGAATTTGGCGTGGCCGTAATCGCCTACAGCACCGCCGACTTCAATCGGCCCAAATATTGTGTTCACAACCAGCGCGCCGGCCACATCTCCTGGAAGTTTGTAGGGACCCCCATAAGTTTTGCCAATCTCAAACATACCGAGGGCGTCAATTGTGCTGCCCAAAAGCGGTGGCAGGTTCTTCAATTTTCTAAGGTATCCAGTTTGAAACAGGAAGTACTGGTCGGTCAGCAGTTCATTGGTGCCGAAAGCGACGAAGCGGGTTACGCCGCCAAGATTGAACAGGGGTACGCCCGTCTTGTAGCCATAGCTGGTTCCTCCATAAGCATTGAGAAACACCGAAGTCGCACTACTCAACCGGAAAAAGTTCTGAAGCTGCAGTTCCGATAGCGGGAAACCGTGCGGCGTTCCGGGATTTTCGTTGAAGTACTTCGTATAAAAGCGTACGCCTTCTCCGCTGCGCGGAACCACTGGCCGGTCCAAGGTATCCAGTGTGTATTGCAGCCTGACGTCACCAGTCGGCCCGGCAACCGTAGGCAATTCCGTGGTACTCCCAATCTGTGGTTTCAGCCGCTGATATCCACCTTCATACCCCAAGCGCAGCTCGCCGGTTTTTCCAAAGCCATAACCCACGTCCAGCCCACCCAGCGCCACGCGATTCCTGTACAGCGCAAGAAAGTCGTTACCCTTGAAGAGCGGGAATTGTGCGTTGTTATACATTGCCCGCGGAGCGACAAACCAGTCACTTGTCGAGGTAAAAGGCCGATAATACTCGGCGCCGAGTCCGTACTGGGAACCAAAGATCACGTCAGTGCGCAACTCGCGGCGATATCCCCCAAAGTTCAGGAACGTGATTCGAGCACCGATGCTGAAGAACACATTGTCATAGCTGGCGCCATCAATGCTTATCAGCGGTTGTACGATTGGCGGTGAGTAGCTTTTCTCTTCAGCATGTAGTTGTAAACTCGGCTCCCCATCTTTTTCGATCATCGAGTAGTTCACAACCGAAAACGCGCCCATCCCATTCAGCTGGCGAATATCGTCGTCCAACTTTGAGGTATCAATGGGCTTGCCTACCAGTCCCGAGAGATCTTCGGCGATGGGGTCCGCGACCTCTGGAGGTACGCCGGTCACGATGAGAGACCGCGGGACTTCCGCCTTCCTGCGCCGTCCATCGCGTTCCGCCAGATATTGCTGCCATGTGGCTTCGTCGACCGAGATCGACGAAAGCTTCGCTGCATTTGCGGCGGCGGCGGCATAGCCTGCCTTGATGATCTGCTCCCCAGCGTTGAAGTCCATCGAGGTATAGTTCCGCAAATTCACCGTCACCACCATATCGGCATCTTCCATGGCGCGCTGCTCGTTAGCGGCAACTACAGTGGAGATGGACTGCCCCAGAACCGCGAAGCTGGAGAGTGACGCATCGGGATCCAGCGGCATGGTTTCCAAGTGAATACCCAGCACATACTTCGCGCCCATCGCCTTGACGACGCTGACGGGAAAGTTATTCAGCAATCCACCATCGACGTAAATGTGCCCGCCTGAACGTACGGGCGTGAAAATCCCAGGCAGTGACATGGTCGATCGAAGTGCGAGGTCTAGGGGACCATCGCGAAACGTGTGCTCGCTATTGGTTACCAGGTCGGTGGCGACGCAGGCAAATGGTATCGGTAGATCGTCGAAGCTCCGGATACCAGCGTACGGAAGGGCAATGCGGTCCAAGATAAGTGAAACCTCCTGACCCGAATTAAACCCGGAAGGAAACCGCAATCCTTTTTTTAACCCGAGTTCGATCGTTGCAGGATATTCACGCGCGTCCTGTTTGCGTCGAAATGACAGGTTGTCGAACGGCGTCCGCCCGCCGATCACCTGGTTCCATTCAATGTCGTTCACTACATCATAAAGCTGTCCCGCATCTCGGCCGGTGGCATACACTCCACCCACTAGCCCTCCCATGCTGGTGCCGGCAATATAATTCACCGGGATACGATGTTCCTCCATCCACTGGATGACGCCGATATGTGCTAAGCCCAGGGCTCCGCCACCCTCCAATACCAGGCCCAGGGTAGGCCGTTTGGGCACCGCTGCATTGCTGCTAACTGTATCGGTGGGTTGCTGGCCCATCGCTGATGATCCTGACGCAAGCAGCCAACAACAGAAGACCGCTGGGAAAACCCCAGTTCGCAGGTGCATGAGATTCACCTCGGTTGCGAATACATCAATGCCGGTCGCGGAACCTGGGCTCCCAACGAGAAAAGCAGCGGCACAGGGCTGGGGCTGGAAGCCCATGCTCGCAACTCCCGCCCCCTCATCTGGGATTCTCTTCCCCTGGCTAAGCGGGCATGAAACTCACTGTTGATTCACCTCTGGATCGCCTGTTGCTCGATTTCGAATCCAGGCCGCCCTTCACGGATAAGGCGGGAAAAATCGAGAGAGTTGTCAGCCTTGCGGGCTGCAGCGTTGATGTGTGCACTCTGCTTGAGCTCGGCAAATGGTAAGTTTCCGGCCAGATCCCCACGCTCGTACATCATCTCGTCGCCTTTCCCATTCAGCAGGATGCGCCAGTCCCAGCGTACTGCCCTTCCACCTCTACTTTGGGCCACATGGGGAGCGATGTTGGTGGTGCAATTGTTAGTAAGGGCGTTGTACCATTCCGGGTGGTCACGCATACGGTTGGCTCGGGCCAAATAATCCAGAAATATGCTCCGCGCCTGCTCCGGGGTGGCCCGCGTATGGTAGAGATATACTTCTTCGCCCTTGCGATAGTTCGTCCGCAGGCGGACCATGTCACGCTCGTCGCCAATGGTATAGACCAACTCGTAATAGCGAAAAAAACCGCGAATCGCCGAGTAGTCTTCTCCAACCTCTTTCCGCGTTTCGATCGACATGGCGACATAGCCCTCGTCGCCAAAGTCAAAGCTCACGATGGGATGTGCGATCCAGGGCGAGCCCCAGTACGTGATGAATATGTCAACGCCGCGCAGTTGTGAAACATCGACGGTCTTCGTTTCCCAATGGGATCTGTAGTCGGTTTCAGTTCGGTAATCGCAGTTACGAAAATTGTGGATTGTAACCTGATTCCCATCGATCTTCGCCCAGGCTGTCTGTGCCACGTCGGGCTGCCACGCACGATCGTTGGATGGCCGCAGCGATAACCACCAAGCGAGCACAGAGACGAACGCCACCATGGCAGTGAGTAGGCCACGCCAATGGAGGCGAGAAATCGCCAGCACCAGGAGCACGAGGAGTACGTACATCAGTGCCGCTGGGAGCCTCCAGGATGCAACCGGCCAGTCGAAATACAGTGCTGCAGTCGCCCACGAGGTGGAGAGTAGAACAACGAGCCATACCAGTCCCCTTCCGAGGATCTTGCGTATCCTCCTCCAACGGTCTGCTTGCGCGGACATCAATTCTCCGATGCCATCGTCTTCGGTCCTCCACAGGCGCTGCTAAAGCGATAAGTCGCCTTTCGATATTCAAGCGCCTGGGCCAACAATTTTAGGAACAGGCCGCACGGCCTCGGAACTGGGAAAAGTGCTAGGAATGGATGAAAGGAGAAGTGGCTCACAGATCGAGACAGCAAGTAATCTGGGATCACCGCGAAACGGGAGGAGAGATAAAGCGGCGTCCTGCCAATGCCTCGCGGATTGCCGGGAGAAGGTCCACTGCGAGGCGCGATTTTACTACGTAACCGAGTGCCCCCTCGGCGAGGCATGCGCGCACGAACTCAACCCGTTCATGGACTGTTAGGAAAATCAACTTTGCCGTGGACTTAGCTGCACGGAGTTCTTGGGCGGCCTCGATGCCGGTTAGGCCTGGCATCGATATATCCAGAACAATCAAATCGGGCTGGAGTCTCGCCGCTTCTGAGACTAAGTCCTTTCCATTGTTTACACTTCCGATCACGTCAAAACCTGACTGCAAGAGCGACCTTACTCGCTCGATGATCGGGCCATGATCGTCGGCTAGCAAAACACGAGGCTGTATTGACCGGCTCTCGTCCGCGGTATCAACCGCCTTTGTGTGCAAACTCACAACGGAAACCTCTTTCCGAAGTTCCATCGAACTTGGAAGGACAGTCTCAAAGTCTGAACCTTAGACCCCACAAGGTTTTCGGGCTACTAGGAAAACTCTTAGGTACATTGCGTCATTCCTCCGAGTCTCAGGAGCGTTTATCGGGCGTTCCAAGTGTCAACAAAGGCAGGTAAAGTTCGGTTCAACTTTGTCGGGAGGTGGAGTCTGATCCTCTTGGCCCCTGCCGCTCGAAGTAATATGCAATGCCTAATGCAAGAATGAGGGCGGCAATGCCGAGCAAGGTCAAGCCTGGCACAGAGTTGGGTTCTTCGATAATGACCTTGCGCGCGACTGCGATGAGTGCCACTTCCAGGACGACGCGCACGTGAATGACATCCTTCTTTAGATAAGCTTTTAGGGTTTCCAGCAACTCCACTCCGATTAGCACCAGCAGAAAGTACCCAAAAATCTCAAGCAGGCCTTGTACGCGAATGAGAAACCGCGGCGGCGTCCAGATTTCTTGAGCAATGAGCACCCCCAGGTGCAGCGTCGAGAGCAATACCACAACGGCGAGCATGGCAAAGAGCAAGAAAACCGTTAACTTCTGGATTTTCGTAAGCAGCATTTCCAACATAATCTCGCGTCCTTACGGGCAGGCATGCGATTGAAAACTGCAGACGTTATCACGCCGAAGTTTTTCTCATAACACTGTCTTTGCTCGTGAACACTCTACGACACACTCCCAGCGACGATCTAGCTAGGAGAATTGCTAGTGCCACCGGCTCTCAATGGTTTTTACACTTGTCTCAGTCCACCATGCACGCCTCGGATCCTCCACACTGGGCTTCGTTTTGGTATTTGCGGGTGAACGGGGGGGTACTGAGAACGAGTCGTGTGGGCGGCGTTGTCCAGGAGAACACCATGCTGAGAGTAGTGTTCATTGTTTTCTGTCTATCGTTCGTGAGCTTGTTCTTCGCCTGTTCGCGCAAACCGAACGATGATGTTATTGGGAGGGACATTGAAACTAGAGTCTCGGCTGACCCTCAAACACAAGATTCGCAGATCGCGGTCGAATCGAAGCAGGGCAAGGTCAAACTGACTGGCAAGGTGAAAACCCCAGCCGCTCGGCAACAAGTGGAGAAGATCGCGAAAGCGGAACCAGGGGTCACTACGGTAGACGATGAAACCACAATCGCATCGTCTGCAGCTCAGGCGGCGCTGCCACCTCCACCCACATTTTCTGCGGCACAAAAGATCAACATGTTCGTTTATCCCAAAAACAATCAGAACCGCGATCAGCAACTCAGGGATGAGCTCGACTGCTACAACGTGTCCCAGCGGCAAAGCGGAGTCAATCCTGAAGCTCCGCCGCCCGCAGCCCCCACCTCAGCCGATGTGGCGGCTGCCCAACAAGAGGCGGCCAGCGGGGCACAGCAGGCGCAGGGTGGGCGCGTCCGCGGTGCTGCGAGAGGCGCTGCGGGAGGGGCCATGATCGGCGCGATTGCCGGCAACGCTGGGAAGGGAGCAGGCATCGGAGCGGTCGCCGGCACTATGCGCGGGGGCATGCAACAGCGGCAGACGAACGCTGCGACGAAGCAGCAGGCTGCGCAACAGGGGGGCTCGCAAGTTCAGCAAGACTATGCGCAAGCCAAGGCGAACTACGACCAGGGAATGAATACGTTCAAAAGGGCGTTCTCAGCCTGCATGGATGCGCGCGCATATTCGGTGAAGTGATCGACGTTGCCAGGGAATTTATTTTTCCACGGCGCAATGATAAGGAAACGGAAAAATTCGCAAACGCACACGGCATCTCCAAAGGAAGTGGGGACTTATGACAAGTTCTTTGCGGCACATTCTCGGCGTGTTCACTGCTCTCGCCCTGGCTGGAGGCCTCGCCCTGGCACAAGGGGATGCTTCTCCAGACAAGAAAGAACTGCTTCAGCAAAAGGTCGCGGCCATCAAGGAATCCATAGCGCAGAATCAAGCTTCTCTCCGTCAGTACAGCTGGACAGCACACACCGAGATCAGTGTGAAGGGTGAGGTGAAGAACGAAAAAGACGAGTCCTGCAAATATGGTCCGGACGGCAAGGTCGTGAAGACGCTGACCAGCGCACCGCCTCCAGAAAAGCAAATGGGCCGCGC
>Ga0222749_10001543_pt1 | contig 11680 bp, 10 predicted proteins | sample IncBWH2Mmetat_FD_197234 | JGI IMG/M metagenome (GOLD analysis project Ga0222749, IMG submission 197234) | Metatranscriptome of lab incubated forest soil microbial communities from Barre Woods Harvard Forest LTER site, Petersham... | ecosystem: Environmental > Terrestrial > Soil > Temperate...
CTGGATGGTCGGCGACGATCAAAAGATAGCCGCTGAAGTCAAGTTCGCACGGCTATCCGGTGGGAGCGAGGTTCCCGTGAAGGGGGGTGTCCTGGGCCCGCTCAAACTTCCGGAAGGCACTGGGATCAAGCTGGAAGTTGGCCTGCGGACTCCCGGTCGTGTGGCATTGGAGGTCTCTGCGCATGAAGCTTAGCCGGAGGTCGTATCCGCATCCGGTTGTTGGAAATGCAGATGATGTGGTTGAGGCTGCATTTCAGGCGACGATCGAGATGGCCACGGATAAAGAGAATGTCTATCTGGAGGTCAAGGTGGTTTGTAGCAGCAGCACTCTTAACAAGCTCATAACAACCGGCGATGCAAAATATGTAACCCACGTCGAGTGCAGCAACACAGTTTTCAGAAAGGCTTATGAGTTTTCGGAGACGGAATACCGCATTGCAATTCCTCGAAGTGAGCTCAACGACGCTGTGGAAGTGAACGCCTTCGTTCGAGCCTCAAAGGACCTGCCGGGATATCAGGTGGCAGGAGCGCATCCTGATTACGATGGTGCGAAGTTTGACGTAAGGGCAGGCGACATTCTAGCTGTCGGCGAAGGTTTCATTTTCCCAATTGAGACCACTTTCGACTCGATGGCAAGGATCGGATCAATTTTTCAGCTCCGCGAATCTTCGGAGGATGGCGACCACCCAATGCGGCTGGACCCGAACCACGACAAGCTGATCATTACGCTCTCGAAGCCAGACATGAAAGCCTATAAGCAGATCAAGAAGCAGCCGAATCTCTTGTCCATGACCTCGACTTTGTTGGTGATGCCCGTCCTGATCGAGGCATTGCGAATGCTGGATGAATCCGGGAAGGAGGAGGACCACCGACGTTGGGTGAGGGCGCTTACGAAAAAGCTAAAGGATTGCGGCTTGGAAAAGGAGACGGACTTGCTTGTGGCTGCACAAACCATCCTCGAGTTGCCAATTAAGCGTTCGTTCGTGGCTGCAAATGCGGTTGCCGAAGACTAGCTTATGCCCAACATCACAATTTTTAAGTCGAGCTTCGTCGACGGCCTTAGGGTGGACATTCCAAAGAACCTGAGGTTATACAAAACTGACTCCATCTGGGTCACGTCTAAGGGAAGCCCTTCGGAACGGAACGTACTGACGCATCTGGCGCTGCGGAAACCGGTAATCGAATTGCTGGAGCCCGAATCGGATGACCATAAGGACCTAGAGAACTCCATTCGTCTGCACAGGGCCCTGCCGGAGCTCACGCGTTTGCAGGCACGCGACCCACGTTTGTGGACCAGGCTTAGTCACCTTGACCTTTGGCCCTATATGCGCAAGCGGTGGCCCATCGAGAAGTATCTGAAGGATGGAGATAAGGTCGCACAAGGGCGCGTATTGGAGCGTTACTTCATTGCCCAAAGCCAGAGCCGCGCACTGATGCGAAATGGAGTTGCGCGCCTCTGGTGGGGTGCGCAGCTAACCTTCGACCCAAGAAGGTCAAATCCGTACGAGCTGACTGGCGTGTTGTTCTCAACTCTGGACATCGCCCAGCAGATTCTGGAGCGTGGCATGGGGCGGGCCCATGCTGTCCTGCATGGCTTCCTTGAGTTCCTGTTGAAGCACAACACGGAGCTACTCACCGGAGGCGATTCCAATCGCGCGAGGATCCGGAAATTGGCGAAGTTTCTCAACATGCATGGTGGGCTGTGCATTCTTGACTGTCTGTCCAAGGCGGAAGTCATGAACCTCTTGGAGGCGGAATTCGCACAGATCCAGCAGCTTGAAGCAGGAGAGCCCGCGGCGGAGCCTGCAAACGCATGAAATTGAGCGGCAGGATAGGCGTAATCCGAAAGGGCAGCACGGACTGCTACTCCGTCGCCGAACGCTCATACGTCATGTCCAGGATTCACAGCTTTGGGAATAGAACTACTGAACTTAGATTCGTTCGCCTCTGCCGTCGGCATGGCATCAAAGGCTGGAGAAGGGGCAGCAGTCTGTTCGGGAAGCCGGACTTGGTATTTGCCCGATGCAGGCTAGCGATTTTCATTGATGGCGACTTTTGGCACGGTAACCCCAAGAGCCAACGCGTTCCCAAGTCAAATGCTGAGTACTGGGCTAAGAAGATCCAGTCGAACAGACGGCGTGATCGACTTGTGAATCGCACTCTGAAGGAGCAGGGCTGGCGCGTATTTCGCGTTTGGGAATCCCAGCTAAGGAGGGATGGCGAGGCCATAATGGCCAAGCTGAGATTGCTGGTCTAATCTATCTTCCCATTTACAGAATTCCCTGGGGTCTGATTCGGTAGCTTCTGGGTCCTTCACACTTCTAGTTGCCTTCCGGTCCGATGACGTACACAGCTCCGCAAGAGACAAGATAGTCCGCAATCGAATTGTAGAATCCGGGATCGCGGGTTGAGTCCTCCTCGGCCAAATCGCCCTTCGGCACAAAGATGACCATTCCCTTCCGAGCGCGTGTCAGAACCACGCGGTAGCCATTCTTCGCGATCTCAAGCGCGGAGTCCTTCTGCCAATCAGCACCGCTGATCCGAAAGCTCGACCATTTATTCCCAGAGCGCCGGAGATCCGCATCCCAACACACGACGGAGTAGTCAATCTCAAGCCCTTGAATCTGGTATTGATTCTGCACCGTCTCAAGCATGTTGGAAGAGCGGATGTCCCCCGAGGGGGCTAAGATCCACGGAGCAATACTAGGCTTGAGTTCGACAAACAGACCTTCAGCCGCAAGACGTCGCGCTTGAGCAGATGCGATCAGTCCGGCTGTTTCATCCCCCACTCTTCGAGCTCGCACCCACGCCTTGGCGATTGATAAGTCGCGAGTAAGCCAAATGGTGTCGTCGCTTTGACCAAGCCGCTCCGCAATGGCCTTTGCTTCGGCGGGAGATTCCATGAGCACTTTGTCCGCCCACTGCTCAATCGCTCGATTCCTATAGAAGCGCATGGAGTGAGGCAAATGACCAACCGGCAAGACATCGCGGAGTCGATCCTGCGCCCAGGCAGTTCGGTCTGGAAGATCCAAGAGACTCAGAGAGTGATCGCTGATGGCAACTCGCCAGCCGCGTGTCCTGGCGGCCTTGAACCAAGCCCCGATCCCCATCTCACCGTCATTGATCACCTGATTATGACCAATCAGCGCGACAACAACCGAGCCGGGGCCATAGGAGTCCGTCAGAGAGTCAAGGATGAGAGCCGCTTCGTCGTCTTTAAGTCTTTCTCTCGCGACGAATCTGCCTTTCTTGTAAGTCCGCTGAGCTTCGTCAAAGACAACGATTCGTCCGTCTGCGGATCCTGTTTCATTCCCCCTTTTCCCCAGAAAGGCGTGTGCCTTCACGATCTTGAAGGTCGACATCCTAATGACCTGAATTGCGTGCTCCTGTGCATACCCGCTGGTGACTATCCCGGAGCGTGTGGAGCGGTAAGATTTTCTTAGAGATTCCTCAAGAACTTCCACCAGAGGTGCATTTCCAGTGACAAACACCGCGTCCTCTCGAAAACGCCTGTCGAATGCCAACTTCAGACCCACAAGCGTCTTCCCAGCTCCTGGCGCTCCGGACACAAAGATTATTCTGCTATTCTTGTCTTTCTGTGACTTTAGGATGAACTGCGCGATCCCTTCGGTACACTGACTGATTAGTTCGACGGCCGCAGCATGCGCGTTGATGGAGCTGACGTCGTGCTCGCCATAGAGGGAGATGGCCGCATCAATGATGGTAGAGGAGGGCGAGAACCGCGCCTCCAGCCAGCGATCAGGACTAATTGACCTCTGAGCGCGACGAATGGAGAGCGCGCCAAGGAGGGCTGTTCTCAGACTATCCCTGTCGCAGAGCAAGGGTTCACGCAAGACTGCCGCCCAGGGAGGACTATGGAAACTCCCCGGCGGCAGCACTTTCTTCTGGAGCACTCCTTCTGTCAGCGCAAGAAGTGGGACCACAATGCATTCCTCACTTGCGCAGACGCGTTGCGTCTCCGCATGAAACTCGACAAAGTTGATGCAGTAGTCAGAGACTTGAGATCGGTCCGCCGCGGTGAACTGCGATCGCTTGAACTCAAGGACGACGATAATTCCCTTCCCCAGCAGGATGCAATCGACTCTCAATCCTCGGCGACGAAAGTCATATTCCAGAATAATGTGTTCGTAGGTGGATAGTTCAGGGCAGGAAAGCGTGTCTTTGAGCAGCGCGATCATTCGCGCCTTTTCATCCAAGTGTTCCTTGAGAAGCCCCACACTCGCGCTCCACTCTTGATGCTGTTCGGGCTCGATATGCAATCCCTGCTTGCCTGCTGCTGATGCTAATTGGTTGACAACAGTATCCACTTCTTCGATCAAGAACTTCGTTCTTTCGACTTCGTACCACGCCGATCCGGCTGTCATCGGATAATCTCCAGGCATTAAGCTCGCTACGGTTGCACCAATGGTCCGTCGCTACCCTAGCCAATTTGACGTGGTCTAAGGTGACGTCGGCTTTGCGTCGAACATACTCGCAGTTCCGGGGGCCGTTAGCTCAGTGCTGGTCGGGCTCGGCTTCCAGGTTATTGACCATGAATACAGGGGAGTTCAGGCAACGGCAAGTTGAGCGATAGTCTCTAGGTCATGAACCCAGGATCTGAATACAGTTACCCCTAGAGCTGTTTCTTTTCGTGCCAATCAATGAAGTCAGAAATACGAAAGTATTCTAGAACGGAAGTTGGCACTGATTCACCTCTTCTGGCTAGTGGGAGCGGGTGCGTGCATCATGATCGCCGATCGTCAAACTGTCCGATTCGCGTCAAGGCCGTTCAGTTCTATGAGAATAGGGTATTCAAAGGGGTCGTGTAAAGAAACCCGGGAATTCGGGGTTGAGTTGAAGGCTGCGTATCGACGAGAAACATGCGGGCTTCAGGCATAAGTCGAGATCGTATTTGTTGCAATGCCGTGGCGCCGTCGTTGAGTTGGCTTGGTGCAAAATGAAGTCGTATCAGATATGAGTTACGTGATTTACTTGAGTGGGCGCTCGCGCGGTGGAAGTCGAGTCGCACGGGCCGAACGCACTGGTTCGCACCCTTTCATTTTTCTTAATCTTCGGGTCGTGGCTTTTTCCTGTCGACACGCCAGCATCTCGGTTCCCACGAGAAGGTTGATCGCAGGGAATCACTGCGAGGTCCGTTAACCATTAGGCCCCAGCCACTTACAACCCTCAGTCGCTTAACGTTCTCAGTTGGATAGTTGACGCCATTGGAGTGCCCAATCCATGAGTCGGCTCGCAAGCCACGAAGTTATGAATGCAATATTGTAAGAATCAATCGGCAGAGTCGAGTATGTGGTACCATTGGTCTTGAACCGTGTGCCATCTCGTAAGCCTGCCTTTCTTTTTCCCTCTGACCGTGGCTCTGCGGTCCGGCAATGCCCATCCCATCACTGAAATGGCAGCATGGCTTTTGGTGAGCTTGATCCTGCTGGGCTGTAGTGGGATTCTGCAATTGGCGCTTGTTCCCACAGCGGCTGCGGAAAGGGGACGGGACGGTGCCATCTGGTTCATGGTCACGGTCATCTGGCTATTCTTCAATGCCGGGGCTATTTACGTCCTCTTGGTTGTGGCGGAGGGCGTGGCAATAGTGGGCATTTCCGCGGGTACCGCCCAAGGATTCCTCGTGGCAATCCTCGCGTCGGTGTTCGCACTTGGCATAATCTATCTCCCTTTGATTGTGATTTATATTTGCCCGCCTGTTAAAACGCCTGGAACGGAGAAAGCCAAGGCGCTAGGGAAGGTTCTGAGGAAGCTGCGTCTCTTGCGCAGGGAGCGTGATCAAGCTGTCGCTCAAGTTGCTTCGGAGCGGGGAGTGGAGGAACCAACCGAGTGTCCGAAATGCCGGAGCAAATGGGCCCTACGTTCCCCCAAATGCGTCAATTGCGGCTTGATCTGGAACGCTCCCAAGAAGCCGGCAACGGTTCGCAGGATGGTAGTGCAGGCCAAGAATACTTCTTGGATAGCTCCCAGTGTGATTGCCATGGTATTTGCCACGGTGTTCTTCGTCGCCCTCGCTCTTCGCAAAGGTACCGAAGGTAACCTCGACAAGTCCCCCCATGCGACTCGCGAAACGAATCGGGAAGGCCCTTCCCAGGCCAAGGCTTCACCGCCAGCCAACGCACGAGATGACGTTGCGGAACCCCGAAATGTCGATGAGCGGCCTAGATCGACGCGCTTAAAGCCAGCCGTCCGGAATACCCCAGAGGACGAAGCCATCGCCAGGAAGGCTGCACTTCAACCTGCCATTCGTCAACCGGATTGCCCTATTTGCCAGGGGCTTGGCCTTGTTGACGGTTCCATCGCACTTCAGCTTCAGCTTAGGAAGGAAGTATACAAGCGACTTGCTGATCAGCTTGGTCCGCTCCTCCAGTCTGGACAACCCGAGTTGAAAGAGAAATTGGAAGGCGGCCTGGAAGAGCAGGTTCGGACTCAGACGGAGATCGAGTATTGGCAGGAACTACTGAGAATGAAGGCGAGGGGAGAACGGCTTCCCGCGCACGCTAAGTGTTCCTATTGTTCGGGAAGTGGAAGTGTTGATGAGTTAAAGGCAATTAGAGCACCCAGAATCAAGTCTCTTGTCTCACCTCCGGGACAAGACTCTCCTCAATCGGCGCAAAAGGGCACATCCGCGGTCGAAACGGGGCCGAAAGAGCCCGTCCCAGAGGGGAAGGTAGCCCAGGGCGGATCCCAGCCCTCGCCGGGCGAAGCAAAGCCTGAGCCGTCGCAGGTCGTCCACTGGGTTTTCCATCTGTCGGGGGGTGGGAAGATTCGTGCCGTCTCTTACTCTGAGAAGGATGAAAGGTACTCCATTAAACTCATGAGCGGTTCCACCTCGGTTCCAAAGGAGTCCGTTCTCAAGATCGAGAAGCTAGGTGACGGCAAATAGCAAATAGAGGTGCCATGCGGCACAGATCTAGCTCCGAGCGAAGAAGGCCTACTCGCCTGACGGCCCGCGGTCAACGTCGCCAAAAATGCCTGGTCCAAGGGCTCCTAATTGCAAGTAATCTAGACCGGCACCTATGGAATGGGATCACTTCCGGCAGCATCGAGCTTTTCTATTCCACTTTACCCGTACGGAGAATTTGCCGTTTCTCCGGGCCCATCGCGCGATGCATTCCGTCGCCCACCTAGTCGGACTGGCAACCGAATTCGAGAATGGGCAAGTAGAGAATCCCTTTGAATTCCTGCATCAGCCACGCCAATTTGAAATGCCCCTTCGACTTGGACCCGGCGATCACAATAAGGTCACCGTCAACGACCAGAAGCCCATTTGCGACGGTCAGATCGGGGATCGCTTTGAGCCGGGGTGGAATCGCTCCCGATACACTGCCTTGCTCAACCAATATGTGTTCTTCTACGCGGGACGTGACCAGGTTCCGGGTGGCAGGGCGGCGGGTTCATTCGTACGGAAGTACCATGCCTTTGCTCGCCTTCGAATCCCAGTGGATTCAGTTGAAGTCGCTAATCCGGCAATCAACTGGTTGCTCTCTAGGTTTAACACCGGAGGAGGGCAAGCGCGAGGCAAAGTCTTAAGAGGACCATCGCTCTTCATCCCCTTCGCACAATTCCCTGATCACGTTCAGCAGATTGCGGAAGTAGTCTTTGGGGAATCGGTCGCTCTGCCCGACGATACTGAAGTCAGGATGCCGGGTGCGGGGAACTGGGAAATCCTATAACACCGTCGCCTCCTAAAATACCCCTTTGGGGACGTTGCTCTTGGAACATAGGCCATCAATTTTGTAACGTGCCCGCGGCCGCCCCGCGTCATTCGCCCGCCCCGCCCCCGCCCCCGCCCGCGCCGCTCTGGCGGGCGGGGGGCTTGACGTGGGGCTATCCCCATAGGGTGCCTTCGACTAGAACGCCGCGATGGCAGATGCCGCAGCATTCCCAGGACCTGGCGCGGGCTGGGCTTCTAGCCACAGAACCTCCAGGCGAACACCGTGTTATGCCGGCATCACCGGATCCCGAAGGACTCCGTGGACGCTAGTCCCCGAAAGATACCTGACGGAGAAGGGAGGAGGCTCGAACCCCTCCTGCAGCCCGGCGAAGACGCGATCGCCCGGATGGGCAAACTCGTGATCTCGCTCCCCTGTTCATCGCTTCCACGCTCAGGCTACTTCACAGCCGCTGCGAGCGCCTTGATCTTTGCCGGATCGACTTCGCGCACCGGACAACCCAACGTGTGGGCCACGTAGTCGAACTCGTAAACCGGGCCGTTGGAGAATCCAAACGCCGCCGGTCGAGGCCGGGGGGAGAGGCCATGTTCGCGGGCCCACTTGACCTGCCCCGGATCGCTCGTGGCGACGGAATGCTCGCAACAGCCGGCGGCACCGGCGCGGACGAATCCGCACTTTTTCAGATCGTCGGGCCCTGGGGCGACTCCGGGCACGCTCCCCTGGCGCTCGACCTGTTTCTGGTCGGACTGCTCGATCACCAGGAGCGATTCGGTACGGGTGACGCCGGGACCTGGCCGGAAGGCGGGGAGCCGTCCGTCCGCCGCGACTCGGTACCGGAAGGCCAGCTCATTCGCGGGCCTGTCTTCCCGAGCGGAGAGCCGGACCTCGCGCGCCTCCGGGGAACCCTTGGGTACCGCGAGCGTGTGCGATGTCGAACCCCTGAATTCGATCGGGGACGTCGAACGGAGGTCGAGCTTCACCGTGTATTCTGTCCTGGCGGAGGCGACAAAGGCATCCTTGAAGACGAGAGGGATCCGGACGGCCCGATCGGAGCCATCCGGCGTCGACTCGAAGGCCAAGGTCACGGCGACCGTCTGGTCGTCATTCGCCGGTACGGGAAAGAACCGGAGCCGGTACTCGTCCTCGGTCACCTGCTCCAGGAGCGCAGGGTCAGTGCACAAGCGGGGGATGGTCGCCATATGTTGCCCGAACCTCTGCGCGATGCGCCCTATGGGTTGGAGTCCCGTGATCTCCTGAAGGTCATCATCCCGGGAATCGCGCCTCTTGACCGCCTCATAGAGGGCGGAGGCCCGCGCGGAGTCCAGCAGCTTGGAGCGGTGGTCCCCGGAGGCGATATGCTTGGCGAGCGTCGCTTCGGTCAGAGCGGCGCCCTTCGGGATTCGGAACAGGAGTTCGCCCTCGAGAGACCGGAGGCCCGAATTAGCGACTGTCCAGGATAGGGTCGCGCGGACAACATTCTCGTCCACCCGGACCTCCACCTGGCGCTTCCGGAGGATGAGTTCGTCGGCGCGAGGCACCGCGCCTGCGGGAATGGCGATGAGGGTGAGCAAGAGTAGCGCGCTTCGAATTCGCATGAGGCCTCCTTGTTCAATTCCGACCGCCTAGAAAGACACAAAGCCGATCGGCTTATTGCGCCGAAAGAGAAGAGACAGAGCCGCTGGTTGAAGAAGTCTGCTGGACTTGAGACATCTCCCCCTTCGTCTCTCACCGGAGGGCATCCCGCCTTGCCGAGAAAAGCGGGCGACTCCGCGCAGCAATCTTCTTAGGTGGGCGTTCTCATCCGGAGTCGGGACCGCTTGCGGCTGGGCAATCGAACCAGAACCTCATTCGGCTCATGAAGGGCGGATCACCCGCCGCATTGCCCTGCTCCCGCCGGCTCGGCGGCCCCGACCGCCGGGGGGCCGCGGGCGTCGCGGGCGCCTCGGAAGAGCTGGCGAGAATGGAAGGAGGGAAGCTCCGACCTGGCGGCGGACCATCCCTTGATCGAGTCAGACACGAGGAGAAGAGCATGAGTTGATTGCAGACCTGGCCCGCCGGGAATGCGTGGAAAGGGCAGTCGTGTGCATGCTCAATCACTGCATGGGATTCTTCGACCGGCTCCTCCGGAAGGAAGTCTAATCATGGACAGACTGAGCCACGCGGGTTATAAGTCGTGAGTGATGAGGAAACCGGCCCGCCCCAGGCCCAAGGTCCATCGCGCGCCGTCGTCGCCGCTTCCTCCCACCCCTCCAGCCGACCAGTTCATCCGGTTTTTCTGTTCGTGCCACGCCCCGCTTAAGATCCCTGCCTCGCAGGTGAATGGGCACGGGAAGTGCCCCCGGTGCAACTGTCGGCTCCTCCTTTCCGGAAGGATTGACGAGATGGGCAAGATCTTTGTTCTCCCGCTCGTGCTAGAGTCGGGCAACCGGAGTGGCGAGACCTTCATGATCGAGCCGCAATACCGGATCGAGGATCACTTCAAGGAACTCGAGGCGCCCCAGGAGAAGATCGGGTTCGAGTGCATCTGCGGTGCGAAGATGTTTGCGAAGCCCCATCTGGTGAATAAGCGCGGCAAGTGTCCGAAGTGCGGCGCGAGGCTCTTACTGGTGGGGAAGAAGAATCGACAGACTCAGCGCCTCGAGATCTACCCGCGTGTGCTCGAGGAAAAGCAATCAGGCGACACGCAAATCTTTGAGGGCTAGTTCCACAAGATGTGTCCTACGCGATTTGACGCAGAGAGTTTGCGTGGCCATTCTGCAGGATTGGCCCTGTTCGCACGACCAGAACCTTCGAACCTGGTGGATTGTGGACCCCCACCCCTGAGCCGATCGGCACCCCAACGGACGGGCCGCCCGAGGCGGCGCGAGGGGAAGCGGGAGGAGGGCGGCGTAATGAGGAAGGATGTCGTCCCGTCACCGTCCACCCGCAGCCGCCTTCCTTAGAAGTAAGCTGCGCCTTCTGGATGACTACTTTCTCCCTTCGGGAAGCCTGAATTCGTCGTTCGAGATATCGCTGTTCAGGGTGAATTCCTCAATGATCTCGTTGACGGTCCCTCCATTGCTCGCCACCCCCTGCGTCACGGCGCGCTTCTTCAAGATGCGGTAGGTGGCTGGGTCGTACCAGAGTCTCACCCGCGAAGTCTTAAAGTGGAACCAGTTGGGTATTTTCACCGCCGAATGGACCACGAAGTCGATGTACTTTCCTTGTTCGTCGGAGCCTCCGACGACGTCGGAGGTCGGGAAAAGCTTCTCCACGTCGAGCGGCGAGGTCTCCATGAGGGCGCTGGTGAGAAGGCGGAAGACACTCTCGTTTTCGAGGAGCAGAACCGACCTGGCCAGGAAGGGGGCGAAATTCTCGGGAGTGGCAAGCGTCCGCTCCAGGCTCGTCGGTTCGCCGGGCCATTGGAGCGCCATGTTTTTCCCGTCGGAAACGAGCTCGTGGCGTTCCCATTCCCGCCAGACCCCATTCCCGGACTGGAACCGTCGCGTCCCAGCCACCCGGGCACGATTCCCCTTCTTCAGGAGGACGGTTTCGCGGAATTGGAAGGGATGCTCTCCGGGTTCAACGCATCGGGTTAACGTGCCGGATCCTGAGACGGTGATGCGTACGGCGGAGGCCTTGGCTAGGGTGTCCTGAATTTTACGGAATACTGCGGTCGCCGCTTGCGTGTCGAGATCCAGGAGCAGGAGGAGCGCGCGCTGGGCTACCTCGGTGTCCTTGTCTTTGGCCAGTTTCTCGAGTATAGGCCGGACCGCGTTCCCGGCCTTCTTGAACTCCCCGGCCGCGCGTTCACGCTCCTCGATCCGATCGGATCGCAGCGCCTCGACAAGCCGATCCGCGGGGCCTTCCTGAATGCTGCACGCCGCGATCAAGAGAAGAATCATGGGGTGTTCCTCCTCGCCGAAGGCCCCCGGCGTGGGCACGGGTCAGACGTCGACGCGATGCCCATTCGACGCGACCCAAGGAGTCCGGGTTCCCAGTAATCA
>Ga0222749_10001544_pt1 | contig 11678 bp, 13 predicted proteins | sample IncBWH2Mmetat_FD_197234 | JGI IMG/M metagenome (GOLD analysis project Ga0222749, IMG submission 197234) | Metatranscriptome of lab incubated forest soil microbial communities from Barre Woods Harvard Forest LTER site, Petersham... | ecosystem: Environmental > Terrestrial > Soil > Temperate...
AGCGCGGTAGTGTTGGTATGGCATGATGGGAAAAAGGGCGCGGTCATCGCGGCCGACGCCTTCGCGTATAGCGCGGGCCAGTTTATCTCTTGCGTCCACAGCAGCAATTCCGCAAAAGACACAACCAGAAAGGCAGCAGCTTGCCTAAGCCCGTTCTTCACACGGAGACGTGTCGGATCAATGACACACGATCGAATGGAAGCACTGGCGCTGCGGGAACAGGAACGGGTCGGGATGGTACTTGGCATTTCACATTCGTCCTTGGCGTTGGGAATGCCATACGTTGGACAAATTGCCCGAGCCGCGCCGGAAATGTACTATCGGCATCTTCCGCCGGAACCCACCGACTTGGAGAATCTCTGAATGTTGCTCCTCCCCCAATGCAACCCTCGGGCACTTCTCTGTCTAGCAGCCTGCATCACAACAATGTGTTCGCTGCGGGCGATCGCGCTCGCAGAGAACCAGACAGTCAGCACACCGACTTCTCATGCCGCGCGAACACAGTTGACGTGTGTTGCCGCAAAACTGCAGCTCGGCGACGTCGCTGTCGGGCAGACAAGCGATAAACTCATGACGATAACGAATAGCGGCATGACGCCACTGATCGTTCTTTCGGCCACGTCGAAGGGCCCAGAGTTTGGTCTGAGCGGGCTAGATCTGCCCCTAACGTTAGCTGCAGGTGAGAGCTTTACGTTCCGGGTCACTTTTACTCCGCAGACAAGTGGTCCCGCCGACGGAAGCATCTCCATTGTTTCTGAAGCGCCCGAAGAGACTCTAACAATACAACTAGCCGGAACCGGCAGGGCGACCGGGCAGCTGCAAGTTACCCCGGCAGCGATTGATTTCGAAAATGCGAGCATGCGATCAAACGGAACTCAAAAAAGTCAACTCACCGCCAGCGGTGGCAGCGTGACTGTCTCTTCTGCAACAATTAGCAGTGAGAACTTCCGATTAGGTGGACTATCGCTTCCCTTCACGATTCCAGCGGGTCGCAGCGTGCCCTTCACAATCACGTTTCTTCCGAGGGAAGGCAGGAGTTCGTCTGCCATTCTTTCGTTTGCCAGCGATGCCAAGAACTCTCCCACCCAGCAAGAGGTGACAGTCCGCAGAGTTGACCCGATTCAGCACAAGGTTCAGCTGTCGTGGAAGGCGAGTACTTCCAAGCATCTCGCCGGCTACAACGTATATCGTGGTACGCGATCGGGTGGACCGTACAAAAAGATCAATGGCGTTTTGGATCCGAATACAAGATTCACAGACCTCACAGTGACCGCAGGCAAGAAATACTATTACGTAGCGACAGCAGTCAATTCGAAAAAAAGAGAAAGTCACTACTCGAAGCAGATCCAGGTTGTGATTCCGTAATCCAACACGCTGGTACCAATTCATGCCGATCATCGCAGGGCCTAAGCGCTGCCCAATCAAAGCATTTGTCCCCATCGTGACTGTCGCACCATTAGGCTCCGCGGTGCTCAGTGCGTCCTATAACAAGGATGCTTCGTTCGGACCCAGGTGACAACGCTTTCTCGGTGAGGCTACTGATTGCCGGCGAATTCCTACCCCTCAATTTTGTAAGTCGCTTAAGACAGAATACATATTGGGTTCGTTTCCAAAGAAGACTCTGGACCTCTTCATCGAGTCACGTCTCGGTTGACGATGAAAAACCCTCGCCCCTGCGGCGTTCGGCAGGCGGTACCCGCGGAACCTGCATTCCCTTTGTAGTACGCGGCGCCCTGCTACGGCAAGGCGCCGGACCCTTTACCTCATGCAAACGCACGCTTAATCTTTAACCTCCTGGTCACCCAGGATTTCTGTCCGGTTCGGGGAGAGTAACGCGTTCGATTGCCGTATCTTCCTCATCCCCCAAGGTTACTTCCCGAGGCAAGGGAACAGTGCCCGATTCCATTCCGGTCTCCTGATGAACACTTACATTCAGAGCGGCCGGCGCGGGCAGTCGCTCGTCTTGCCTCATGCGCTGCAGCTTTTCGAGCTCGCGCATGATCCGAAACAGTCTCTGCAGAATCGTCGCTTCGTAACGTTGGAAAGCGCTCACCAGAGGTTGCACGCTTTCGAGTTTTCATCGCGGCTGGCAGCCCGGGATCAATCGGACGATACTAAGGGTGGCCCAACCTGTTTGTAGATCGCTGGATGGAGTGCGCTAGTAACGTGCTCCCCTTCGAGACGCCGAGCGCGCCGCAACCCTACCATGTCGATAGCGAGGGACTCGACGAGGAATTTTTCTATCCTACCAACAGGATTTATTTCTCTTACCAGATCTCGCAAATTGGTGGGGTAACCTTCGACATCATCGAGTTCAGTTATTCCGGCCGCCTAAACCCGTGCTTGGTGGCGTTGTCGATGTCGTATTCGTTAGGCCATGGGACTTAAGTGCATTGACGCGATTGGCAGCCATTTTCTTGTCAGTAGTCATAATTCCTCCTTGGAGGCCAAGCGTGGCGCGTCTTTGCGGATCCGAGCCACAGTTGATCCTGAGTAAAGAATTTCTATCGCAGTTATCAAGGGATCCGTTGCTTAGAGAGTCTCTTTAAGAGTCCAAACAATTCGCGTTTGGTCCGAAAAAGAGGCAGCGCAGAACGTGGAGGCACCGGGTTTGCCTGCCTCGTCACGCCGCGCCTAGCACTTGGCGTTATGTCGCGGAGAACGGGGGCGCGGACCGACCTGGATCGCTAAAGCTCTTAATCGTGTGGGGTTGAATTCGGCGCCAGGGATTGATACGACAAATTTTCCACGGGATATATCCGCGATCCATTTAAGGTTTTCAAACCGAGTGTCAAGTTCCTGTCCATGCACAATGCTGGCGGAAATAATCCAGCTTCGTTTGCAGTCCTTCGATCTAAATTCTGCCAAGGTTCGCTTTACTTCAGTTTCCGAGATCGGCATTCCGGGTACTCGGGAGCGTACGGCTGAAACGGTCTCGGTGATAGCAGCTGAGTGCTTCTCCCCCCGAGCCCTCGCCTGATCGTAGGCATGCAGAACCATAACACTGCGCAAAAGCATCCAGCCCGGTCGCACCCCATGTTTGTTCCGCCTCCCGCGCTTGGCCATAATACCTCCCGGGTTGTAGCACCGACGTGAGAAGTTTTGGAATCCCACGTCAGGGCTGACTCCCAGCCGCTTACAAATACTGGCAGCTTTCAGATCCGCCGGCGTGCGCATCATAGAAAAAGTCAGGGCCACGAAGCAAATGTGCCCGAGCACCTAGCGCCCACGATGTCGCCGGTGAAATCGAAGAGTTGAAAAAGCCGCCTAGAAGACGCTGAACGGGCGGAGTCGCTACAAACTGTCCTTTCCATTTAGCAACTACTTACCGTTTTTTCCCTGATCTGCGCGCAAGCCGAAGAAGTATCTCTGCCCTAATTTCGCTCTTCCCTTCTCATATCTTGAACACCGTCAAGGCTGATGCCCGCTTCAGACAAAGCTGGGTTTGACAATGGATCTCCGGAAAGACCTCGGTCTCCTTTTGGTCTGGAGCAATTCTTTCGCCGAGACTCTCAACCGTGTTGGCTCCGATAAGTCTCGGGGCAACTGTTTGCAGATGATTTGCGCAGATCTTCTCGCCGGAGCCAACTTGGAGACCGATGATCCGGGTGTGCTCTTACAGTCGGCTCTCCAGTCTTTCAAGTTCCTTCCGGGCGAAGAAAGAAAAGTATTCTTGGACTCGATAGCCGAGAAGGCGGCGTGAGGTTGGTCCGGCCAAAGCAGCCTCACCGAGCACATCCTTACGGCCACAAGATCCGCTGGAACGGCCAATACTGGATTGATTACGGTTGAGGATTTCAGGTTATTCGGTCCAAGATTAGTTGTCCTGATTGGGGTCCATTGGGCGTAGGCTTTTCATGCGTAGTTAAACCTGAACCTATAAGTACAGTGAAACTAGCCGACGCACTGTCGAAAAATCCCTCGCTACGGTTCGAGTGACTGCTCCTTCTGATGGGTCTTCTTCTTCGGCTTCGCCCACCGGGGGTTGATGTGGCTGCCGCTTCTTGCGGAAGGCGCCAACCTCGAGCTCTGCTGCCCCTGAAGCTCAAGACAACTTTCTAACAGCAATTCGACCTGCTTACTCAGAGATCGGCGCTCATGCTTTGCGATTTCAGCCAATCGTGATTTGAGACTGGGCGGCACTCGAACTAGCAGTGGAACCCTGGGTTCTGTCATGGCTAGGAGCAAAGATAGCAGGATTCAACAATTTTCTGAATGCAACTATTTGATACCTTGTGATACACTATGTATCCATCGGTTCAGGAGAAAAAACATGCCACTGCACGCTGCTCGCGATAGAAGGCTAGTACGACAGAATCTCCGCGTTGCCAAAGAACTTTACCCAGAGCTGTCACGAATACAACTGTCAGTTTTGCACGATCTCACAGTGATGCTTTGTCTCTCTGTATGCAGGAGTCAACTAGTACTTCTCGGCGGAAGGTGGTATGTACGTCACTCTGGTCTTCTACTAATTGCGCACCGAAGAAGGTGCTTCGGAATAGACAACGCGGTTGACCCGCATATGTCCGAGGCTTCGGCTGGACGGTCTTTAAAGCGACGGTTCGCAAATCCCAGTCCAGGAGCTTCGTTGGTTACGGAGATGCGGATCCATCTAATGTTTTCCATCTCCTTCATGGTTCTGAGATGCGCGTTGCTGAGACTCGTGCAGTGAACCGAGCCCTGCGAAAAGTCTGCGGCATCGGCATCTGTTCGGTAGAGGAGATCGGTTCTTCTGCCTCGCAACCGCCTCGCGAGACAAAGAAACTCCCACCACAGCCTGCCAATGGGAACTGCGGAGGTCCCAAGGTCCGGGATCGTCTTTGCCAGCTAATTCGCCAGCACCAGCTCGACGCGAGCTTGGTTAAGTCGTACGCAACCGATTTCTGTGGAGTCAAGACCTTACGGCAAGCTACGCGCGAGCAAGTCGAGAATTTCGTCACTCACCTGGCCGACTGGGCCGAGAAAGACCGCAACGCCCTAACCTGCCAGCTCAACACCTATCTCGGCCAGAAAGACGGTGCGGCATGAAACGCCAGTTCGCAGGCCTCCATGCTGCCGATCGTTGCGCGGCGGACCAACTTCCTGATGCACTCTTCCTCGTTCGAGTGCGGAGAGTCCAGTTTCGCCGTCAAGCGCAGAAACCTTATTACACAGTTGCACTAGCGATTCTGGAGCCCAGCCGATTTTCCGGCCATATCATCTCCAGCCGCCTCTATTGCAACCCCAAAGCCCTGTGGAAGTTCAATTGGTTCCTGAGCGACTTTGGCTACGATGTCGAGCTACGGGGCCGCGATGAAGTTGATGACACGGAGCTGATCGGTCTGACCGGCGTGGTGAAGATCAGTCATGTCGTCCTCAACGGCACTTCCCTGCTCCGGCTGGACGGCTTTGCCCCCGCTGGCCGCTGGGAGGAACTTTCGCCCGCTAATCTCGATGGTTCGCAGGTGGCCTGATGAACTACAGCTACACCCAAATCAGCCAGTACCTCACTTGCCCGCGCTGCTATCGCCATCGTTACCTCGAGGCCTGGCAGGAAAAAGGTACGCGGGCCGCTATGCTCTTTGGGCGAGCCTTTGAACAGGCCCTCGCCGCTTATTTCCTGCGTGAAGATGCCGCCGCTGTGCTGTTTCGTGAATCGAGTGCATGTCAGAACCAGGGCTTGCATTACTCGAACGACGACACTTGGGATCGCATGTTACAGCAAGGCATCCAGCTCCTGGACCGCTTCTGCCAGGACGACCGCATTCGCATTCGTCAGCCCCACCGCAACCTGCAGATCAAGTTCACTCGACAAGTTTCACGAGAGAACGATTTTGTCGGTTACATAGATGCCATCGGAAGGCTAGACGGGACACGCCGCCTGCTGGAGTGGAAAACTACTTCTAGCCGCTACCCGGAGGAGCCCGCCGGATTGCTCGCTCTCGATCCGCAACTGGTCTGTTACTCGTGGATGACAAGCATTTCTGAGGTCGCCCAGATTGTGTTCGTCGGCAAGCGACTGGTCGAGATTCAGTATTTTCAGACCACCATCACGGACGAACGATACCGCGAATTCGGCCAAATCGTGGAGGACACGATCGGGCGAATCGAATCCGCCCAGTTTCTGCCCCACGCTGGCATTCGCTTCCCACACAATCCGTGCAGTACATGCCCTTACCTGGGGCTGTGCTTGGGGAAGCAAGAGTTGGTCGATGGCGGGTTAGTGCGGCGCCTAGGAGCCGAAAACCTTGGTTGGCTTGACGAGCTTAATTACTGAGAAGCCGCCCGTGTTGCCCAAGCTCAATCGTCGACGAGCGATGTTCGTGCTCACCAAGATCGATGAAATCCTATCCTGGGAAAAGCAGAAGGACGCAGAGCGGGATACCCGGTTCGTTGAACTCGGGCGCTACTTGTGCGAAGTGCGCGCAGGACAGTACTGGCGGGTAGAAAACGTGAAATCGTTCGACGAGTTCCTGGAAAGACGATTTCCGGAGTCGCGAAGGAAGGCTTACTACCTAATGTCGATCCATGAACATCTGTCGCCTCAGGCGAGACGGGAACTGAAGGAAGTGGGCTGGACGAAGGGGTTGGAATTGGCGAAGATTGCGAGAAGGGACCGGCAGCACTTCGATTGTGCAACCTGGTTGCACAAAGCCCGGGAGATGCCCAAGGAAGAGTTCAAGCAGGAGGTCGAGAAAGAGTTAACAGGGCGGGAAACAGAACCGTGGGAAATGGTCTGTTTCAAGCTGTACAAGAGCCAGATCCCGGTCGTCGAGCAGGCTATCGAAAGCGCAGCCTTGATGCTGGGGAGAGATAAGTCTCGGGGTTCCTGCCTGGAGATGATCTGCGCAGACTTCTTGGCAGGAGCGAATCTGGAGAATGAAGATTCCGAGGTCCTTTTGCAGTCGGCGTTACGGCTCTTCAAATTTCTTCCCGGCGAAGAGAGGCAGACGTTTCTGCACCGGGTGACGGAGAAGGCGTCGTGAATCAGGTCCGACAGACACATGCACGCCGGCGGCTCGATCCCAACGAGTACGACAGTCTCCGCCCGAAGGTGCAGCGTCGCGATGGCTGGAGATGCCAATCGTGCGGCAAAAGGTCCAACCTCGAAGTCCATCACAAAGAATTCCTGAGCCAGTCCGGCGATGATTCAGAACAAAACCTGATTACGCTTTGCGCCCTGTGCCACGCCGCGATGCATTGTAGATGACCAGTAGAACGAACCGTTAGCGGTATCTGAATGAGTTCAGGCCGATGGTCGCCCATCTAGACGGAAGGTTCATCTGCGCCAAGTGCGGTCATTTGGCAAATCCTTCTGAAAGCTTTCAAGTGTTCTTGCCCAGAGTGTTCTAAGCAAAGGCGCTCAAATATCGGCTAAACTGTCGTTAAGGTTCCGATTGATGACAACCCCAGCCAGTGCCACGCGGGCCACAATGCCGCTCTGATCTTTTGCCTTAGGACCGACATACCGCCGACCAGGACTGGGAGACTCACAGATCACTTACGAGGTTGCGTCGCAGCCTCACGTACGCCGCCTGTCTCTGAATCGGGATGTTGGAATTGGCGTGCTTCCAGATCGGCGAGGCCGAATCTTGCGACAACCGGCGAATTCGCGGCGCGAACATCAGCCAACGGCGATGTTGGAGAGTTCGCAGCGCGCACTTCGGAAGGCGTCCCTTGTACTTGGGTGCCACGTTGGTCAAGATTGGAACTGACCTGATCGAACTCAAGAAAACCCTTGGCTTTCTTTTGGCGAGATACGCCTGAGGAGGCCCACAGGACAAACTCGGCGAAAAATGGGACCGGATCCAGAGGACTAAACGTGGCTGAGGTGAATTTGCCACGATACAGCGCCTTCAGCAATCTTTTGACTTCAGCCATACGATTGCGTGATTTAGCGATGGCAACAAAGTCAGTGATCTCCCTGATCCACGCCGCTGTCTGGTGGGGTTCTACGGGAGCGACGGGCAACCCGACGGCTTGCCGCCAGAGCAGGTGAGGGAAATCCATTCCAGCGGCCTTGCCTAATGTGTGCCAGCCCCAGATTCTGGGATTCACGTCGAGAATCTTGTATTTTCCATCCCTGGGATCAAACTTGAACTCCACTTCAGCTACGCCATCGAATCCGATGCTTTCCAGGAAGCGACGTCCGGCAGCTTCCACAACGGGTTGGATCGTGGTTTCAACGAATGTGCTGGCGTTGCCGAACTCTACCGGATATTGCCGCCTGCGTTGGGCAACGAGCGAGGCATACGAGTGGCCGTCTTTGCATACAGCACAGAAGGAGAACTGATTTTCTCCGCCTCCGGGAATGTGCTCCTGGACCAGGATTTCGTTCGGTGGAATGTATCTGCTCATTTGAGCGAAGGCTCGTTGCAATTCTGGCGGGTTTTCAACCGGCAAGGCCTTGATGTTGGTTTGTGGAAAGAAATGATGATTGATGGCGGGTTTCAGAATGACGGGGTAAGGAATGCCTTCGGCTTCGAGCTCGGCCAGAGAATCGGCGACCGAAGTCCACGGCGCCGCAATTCCCAACTCATTCGCCCTGCGGTAGGTCAGCCGCTTGTCTAAGGCAAATCTGGTAACTTCGGGCGGGGCTGTCGTTACCCGGTAGATCGAGCTCAGCGCTTGGTGATTCGCCGACAGGATTTCAACATAGTCGTCGGCGACTGGAAATAGAACCCAACCGTTCAGCCGATGCTCTCGTCCCTCTCTAAGGAGGACATCCGTAATCGCTTCTTTGGTTTCAACAAACCGGGTTGTGTAGCGAGAAAATTGTGCTATGGATTTTGACCGGTCGGCGTCCACTACCCAGGTTGGAATATCATGCGCACCGAGGCTTCTCACAATTCCCAGGCCAACAAAATTTCCGCCTAGAACGATGGCTCCCGGTCGATCCTTGTCAAGATTGGTCATGAGGCCCTTTTCTTGTGGCTGGGTGAATTACGAATTGGTGGACGACCGTCTGCTTGCGACCGCTGCCGCTAAGCGTGGGCCGGCATTCGAGGTTCCTGTTACGAATCGCAACGTCGGCCCAAGGGTCTTCTCCGCGATCACTCCAACCATGTAGAGCCCGTCGACCGAAGTTTGAAGGCTGGTATCCAAGACGGGATAACCATCCGGGGTTCTCTGAATTTGCTGCGTCAGCGAACTATCCAGAATGTCGTACTTGGAGATGTCGATGCGGTACCCGGTGGCGAGCACCACCGAGTCCACCTGGTCGGTCGTGCCGTCGCTCAGGGCAAGCTTCAGTCCTGCGCCTGTCCTGACGACACCAGTCACGCTAACGCTTGTTCGCACCGGCACTTCTTTCAGCCTCGGTTGCAGCCAATAGGCGCCAATTGGCCTGGCACAGGCGTTCAGGAGCGCTTGCTGGACTTCTGGTGATTGTCGCCGGAAGAGGTCCGGATTCGCCATTTTCCTGGCAGTTCGCACATCTCCCAAATCCGTAGGCGGAATGATCCGGTAGGAAAGTCCCAACAGCGGTCCGGAAGTTAGTTTTCGAAAGATGTGTTTGCGCCACGCGAATGGACGAAATATCAGCGCCGAGGCGCGCGTTAAGATTTCAACCTCGGCGTGGTTTTCGTGCAGAAGCGCCGCGTATTCAAGAGCGCTTTGACCCTTTCCGAGCACCGCAACCCGTTTACCTCTGAATCGAGAAAAGTCACTTAGATCTGAAGAGTGCGGAGCGAGTTCTCGCGGTATGGCACAAAATTGCTCGGGCCGGTGCAGGAAGAGTCCTATGCCAAGGGCCAGAACGACAGCCTTGGCTTGCATACTTTCCCCGTCCTCCAGTGTCAACTCGAAAGCACTTCCGTTATGGGAGACATTCTGCACCTGGCGGGTATCGAGCTTGGGTGCGACTTGTTTTTGAAACCACTCTCCATAGGCGATGAAATCTTCGATGGGAAGAGGGTCGGCTATCCTGCGGCCGATCGCTTTCTCATAGGCTGCAATGGAGAGGTGTTTTTGCGGCGCTGCGATGTTAGACGCTTCATTTTTCGAGCGCAGGAGCATTCCGCCCGGCATATTGTTTTTCCAGAATGCCATCGATTTCCCAATGACGTAGGGCTCTATACCCGCGGCGTGGAGATAGGCCGCCGTGCTCAGTCCGTAAGGACCGGCGCCGATGACAACAATTTCCTTGATCTGAACTCGGCTTCTCAGACGCAGATTTGGGTCGGGGATTGTGGTCAAAATAGACAAGGCTTTCTCCTAGGATTGTGCATGAGACGATTTTGCTAAATATCGGGGGAAATTCAAAAAAGCTTCAGATACTCAAGGGGATTGTGATTTGTGAGAGCCGGGGAGAAGTTGATGTTGCGCCCTTTTTCAGTGGGTGTCAAGTTACACGGGTCATCCCCGGCGCGCGTCCTGCAACTCTTTTAAAATTGCATAGATGGGTGGATAACTTAAAGCGGAGAATGTCACTCAATACGGAGCAGCAACACGGGTCTTAGCATGAACACGAAAGCGTTGATTTCGTTCACGGCACGGCAGATCAGAGGTTCGGAAACTGGCTCGACCGTAATGCCAAGAGATAACCCGTCCTCGGACACGCGAGGCTCTTGACCCAACGACTCGATGTGGATGTCGAGGCGATTGATGATCTCGGCCACGCGAGCCACGATACCGCGCTCATCTTTGGCGTTGAGACCGAGGTACCAGCGAACGGGTCGGGGATGCGCACAGATCTGGAGTTCGGGCGAATCAGCGAACCCGGACACATTCTTGGCCCTCAACTTACCCTGCGCGAGATCACGCGCGATCTCAACCAGATCAGAGACCACGACGGCTCCGGTGGCATCGCCGCCAGCGCCCCGACCGTAAAACATCTGTGTTCCAATCTTGCTGCCAGTCACAAAGACCGCGTTGTTGACGTCTTGTACCCGGGCCAGCATGGAATGACGGCTGACCATCCAAGGTCGCACCGACACCTCGATGCCGGATTCGGTATTTTCGGCCGAACCGATCAAGCGAATGGTGCTCTCGCGACGGTTTACGGCGCGAACGTCGGCGGCGCGAATCAGGCGAATGCCGCAGGTGGGAATCCGGGAGATGTTCAATCTTCCGCCGAAGGCCATGCGCGCGAGGATGCAAAGTTTGTCGCGACTATCCACGCCGTCGATATCGAGAGACGGATCGGCCTCGGCGTAGCCTAGTTCTTGCGCTTCCTGTAGAGCCTTGTCGAACTCGATGCCGCGCTTCTCCATCTGGGTGAGGATGTAGTTGGCGGTGCCATTCAGGATGCCATGGACGGCGTGCAATTGGTCACCGGTGGTGGATTCGTGAATGACCCGAACGATGGGGATGCTGGAGGCCACGCTGCCTTCAAATCCGATGGGCAGGTTTCGGGAGACGGCAAGAGCGAACAGGGCATCGCCGTGTTCGGCCAACAGGTTCTTGTTAGCTGTCACCACAGGCTTGCCCGCTTCGAGGGCGGCGCGGACGAGTTGCAGAGACTGGTCGATTCCTCCCATGACCTCTACGACGATGTCAACCTCGGGAGCGCGAACGAGTTCCTTCCAATCGGAGACGAACCGGGCACCGCTAGGAATATCTTGCGGTCTGACCGCCGAGCGCCGGCATATGACCGTAACCTCAAGCCGAATGCCGTTTCGCCGCTCGATCAGGCGAGCGTGTTGCGAGATAATGTTCGCCGTAGCCCGGCCAACCGCACCAAAGCCGACGATACCGAC
>Ga0222749_10001546_pt1 | contig 11668 bp, 9 predicted proteins | sample IncBWH2Mmetat_FD_197234 | JGI IMG/M metagenome (GOLD analysis project Ga0222749, IMG submission 197234) | Metatranscriptome of lab incubated forest soil microbial communities from Barre Woods Harvard Forest LTER site, Petersham... | ecosystem: Environmental > Terrestrial > Soil > Temperate...
CCTGGCTCGGCGCACGGCATGGCGAGGCGGGCCTTCCGGGCGAACTCCTTGCCAGGATCAGCGACGGACCCTTCGGACCGGCCCACCTCCGGGCCCTCGCGCGGTCGCTGGCGGACCACCGGCCCCCGCCCCGCTATTCGTGCCTCCGCGCGCTCCTGCGGAACCTGGCGCTCTACCCGGTGATCCTCTTCCACGGCGTCCGCCGAATTTTTCCGTAGACCGTGGAATCCTGAACTCGAGCGACCCTCGATCGTGTATGGTAACTAGTGGCCGGCCCTGGAGAGACGGGGAGGGGGCGGCCTGCGCGACCCTCCGCGAGAACCCTTCATGCGAGCGAGCATGATCCTCCGGGTCTTCCTCTCTCCCCCAAGCCCCCTCCCCGCCGATTCCGGCGTCCCGCCCACAGGCCGGGACATGAGGGCGGGCCCCCTTGGCGACCGTGAGGCACCCCCGCGGCCCGGAGCGCGGGCGGATGGAGGCGGTGGCGATCGCTCTCATCGGGGGACGCCCGTCCTCACCCAACCGCTCCTCCCCAGTGCGGGGGATTCAGGGCTCTTGATCACGGCGTTCGCCGGGGAGAGGCCGGTCTTGCGCGCGGGAAGGGAGGTCGCGCCGTCGACGAAAGGCGCCAGCGGCGTTGGGACGGCGCCGGCGACCGGCCCGTTTTGTCCACGGTTCGCGGAGGGGAGGCGCGCCCCCCCCCGCGGTCGGTCGTCCGGTGGAAGTCGAAGGAACCCGGGGGCGGCGCCCCCCGAGCGTCCTCAATTCAGGAGCGGCGAATGGCAGCGGTGGGGATGGTCGTCGCCCTCGACCTTGAGGGCTTGGATGAGCATGCGGCCCATGCGAGGGGAGCCGAAGAACATGTTGACCTGCGCGCCGCAGGCGCAGGTGACGAGCCGTTTCCCCTCCAGCTCGTCCCCGTCCCCCACGAAGAGGGGGACCTCGCCTCCGCACGCGATGCATTGGAAGAGGAGGTCCACCCCGCCCTCCACGCGCCGCTTCCCCACCAGCTCGAACGGTGTCTTCGTCATCGTTCCCGCCTCCAGCTGTCCTGATGGTTTCTATCGGCCGCGGGCAGGCCGGACTTTAATTTCCAAGGAGACTTTCATGCGAATCGCGAGGAACCCGCAGGATCCCCCGAAGGCGGACTTCGTCGTTTCGCCCACGGGGAACGACACGGGCGCCGGCACGATGGCCGCCCCGTTCGCCACCCTCGAGCGGGCGCGGGATGCGGTGCGCGAGCTCGGGTCCAAGAAGCCCGTCACCGTCCTCGTCCGCGCCGGCACGTACTTTCTCGACCGGCCCCTCGAGTTTAAGGCCGGGGATTCAGGGACCCCCGGGGCGCCCGTGACCTATGCGGCGTTCCCCGGCGACCGGGTCGTCCTGAGCGGGGGGACCCCGATCCACGGCGCGAAGCTGGGCGACCTCGGGGGAAGGCCGATGTGGGCCGCCGAATCCCCCGAGACGCGCCAGCTCTTCGTGAACGGCCGTCGGGCGCCCAGGACGCGGCTCCCCAGGGAGGGGACCTTCCAGATCGACGAGGTGCTCGACCAGACCCGTGAGCCGCAGGACGGCGCCAAGCGCTTCCGGTACAAGGCCGGGGACCTCAAACCCTGGGTGAACCTCTCCGACATCGAGGTGGTCGCGCTCCACTTCTGGCACGAGGAGCGGCTCCCCGTCGAGGGCCTGGACGAGGAAGGTCGGATCGTCAGTTTCCAGAAGAAGTCGATCCGACGGCTTACCGAGGCGATCCGGAACCAGCCCGCGCGGTACTGGGTCGAGAACGTGCAGGAGGCGCTCGACACCCCGGGGCAGTTCTATTGGGACCGCCGGGAGGGGATCGCCTACTACCTCCCCCGCCCCGGGGAAGAGGCCCGGACGGCGGAAATGATCATCCCGCAGCTCCGCCACGTCGTCCGCTTCGAGGGGGCGAGGCATGTGATCCTCCGGGGGTTGACCGTCTCCCACACGGAGGCGTACTGCCCGGCGCGGAAGGACCAGGCGACCGAGCTCTGCGGGCCATCGCAGGCGGCCGTCACGGCGCCCGGCGCCATCGTGTTTGAGAATGCCGAAGCCTGCGGGTTCGAGGACGGCGTCGTCGAGCACGTCGGAAGCTACGGCATCGAGATCGGCCCCGGATCGTCCGGGATCTCGATCGTCGGCAACACGATCCGGGACCTGGGCGCCGGCGGGCTGAAGATCGGGGACTGGACCTCCGGCGCGAACGCCGCGCGGGACGCCGTCGTCACCGACAACCGGATCTGCGACGGCGGGCTCGTCTACCCAAGCGCCTGCGGCATCCTCGTCTGCCACAGCGGCGGGAACCGCATCGCGCACAACGACATCCACGACTTCTTCTACACGGGCATCTCGGTCGGCTGGACCTGGGGCTACCACGAGAGCGCTGCGAAGGGGAACGTGATCGAGCAGAACCACATCCACGACCTGGGCAAGCGGGTCCTCTCCGACATGGGCGGGATCTACACCCTGGGCCCGTCGCCCGGGACGGTGCTCCGGAACAACCTGATTCACGACGTCGACGCCTTCGACTACGGCGGATGGGGGATCTACTTCGACGAGGGTTCAACCGGGATCGTCGCCGAGGACAACGTCGTCTACCGCACCAAGGATGGGGGCCTCCACCAGCACTACGGGAAGGAGAACGTCGTACGGAACAACATCCTCGCGTTCGCGCGCGAGGCGCAGATCGGCCGGAGCCGCCTGGAGCCGCACCTGAGCTTCACCTTCGAGCGGAACATCGTCCTGTGGAAGGAGGGGGCGTTCTTCCGGAAGGGGTACAGCGACAAGCCCGGCGAACAGGTCGTGTTCCGGAACAACCTCTACTGGCCGGGCGGGGAGAAGCCGGTCGTCTTCGGGGACAAGTCGTGGGAGGAGTGGCGGAAGATGGGCCAGGACGAGGGGACCGTGATCGCCGACCCGCTCTTCGCCGACCCGGAGAAGGGGGAGTTCACGCTGGGACCCGGGTCTCCCGCCCTCAAGCTGGGCTTCCGGCCCATCGACCTGTCGAAGGTCGGTCCGCGCCGTTGACTTCCCACCCCGACCCCCCTATCATCCCGTCATGCAACCGGCTCCTGCGCCGGGGGCGACGGCGTCCATGTCCGTCCGCTCCCGACCCGAGGTGCTCGCTCCCGCGGGCGACATGGACTGCGTCCGCGCGGCGATCGAGAACGGCGCCGACGCCGTCTACTTCGGCGTCCAGAAGTGGAACGCCCGCGCCCGCGCGACCAACTTCGCCGTCGAGGAGCTTCCCGAGCTCTTTTCGACCCTCCACCTCCGCGGCGTGAAGGGCTACGTCGCCTTCAACACGCTCCTCTTCTCCAACGAGCTCGGCGAGGCGGCGAAGCTGCTCGAGAGGATCATTGCGGCCGGCCCCGACGCCTTCATCCTCCAGGACCTCGGCGTCGCCCGGCTCCTTCACGCGATGGCCCCCGACGTCCCGCTCCACGCGAGCACCCAGACGACCACCACCACCGCCGAGCAGATGGAGTACCTGAGGGAGCTCGGGTTCTCCCGTGTGATCCTCGCGCGCGAGCTGTCGCTCGCCGAGATCCGGAAGATCCGCGCCGCGACCGACATGCCGCTCGAGGTCTTCGTCCACGGGGCGCTCTGTGTCGCCTACTCCGGCCAGTGCCTGACGAGCGAGGCGCTCGGCGGCCGCTCCGCCAACCGGGGCGCCTGCGCGCAGGCGTGCCGCCTCCCCTATGAGCTCGTCGTCGATGGCGTCCGCCGGGACCTGGGCGACCGGAAGTACCTGATCTCGCCCCAGGATCTGGCCGCGTTCGACGCCATGCCGGACCTCGTGGGGCTCGTCGAGTCGGTCAAGATCGAGGGGCGCCTGAAGACGGCCGAGTACGTCGCCGCGACGACGCGCGCGTACCGGAAGGCGGTCGACCAGGCGGCGGCGGAATTCTCCCGGGACGAGGTCCTCGAGCTCCAGCAGGTCTTCTCCCGGGGATTGTCTCACGGGTTCCTCGACGGCACCAACCACCAGGTCCTCGTCCAGGGCCTTTCGCCCAAGAAGCGGGGGGTCTACCTGGGGAAGGTCGCCTCGGTACGCGGTCCGCGGGTCGCGATCACCCTCGAGGCCCCGCTCAAGCCGGGTGACGGGATCGTGTACGACTACGGGAGGCCCCAGGACGACGAGCCGGGCGGGCGCGTCCTCCATGTCTGGAGGGAGGACCTCCGAGTCGACGCCGCCGACCGGCCCGACACGGTGGAGTTCGAGGTCCGCGAGTGCCCCCTTCCCCAGGCCGGCTGGCGCGTCTGGAAGACGAGCGATCCCGCCCTCTACCGTCGGCTCCGGGCGACGTTCGAAAGGACCGGTTCCCGCGTTCCCGTCGACGCGATGGTCGAGGAGTCCGGGGAGAACCTGAGAATCACGCTTTCGGACGGGACGCACCGGGCGAGCGGCGAGACGGGCCCGCTCCAGGTGGCCAAGACCCGGCCGCTCACCGCCGACTACCTCCGCGAGCACCTGGGCCGCATGGGCCAGACCCCCTTCGAACTCCGGGCGCTGGAGGTCCGCCTGGGGAACGTCATGGTCCCCGTCAGCCAGGTCAACGACCTCCGCCGGCGGCTCTCGGAGGACCTCCAGGCCCAGCGCCGCAGCCCCACCCGCTACCGGGTCTCCCCCGAAACCCGGCCTCCCGTGCTGGCTCCGGGATCCGGTCCCGCGCCCGGCCGTCCGGAGCTCGTGGTCCTGTGCCGGACGGTCGACCAGGTGAGGGTCGCGCTCGAGGAGGGGGTCCGCTGGATCGAGTGCGACTTCGAGGACATCCGGAAATACCGCGAGGCGGTGCCGCTCGCCCGGGGGTGCAACGCGAAGATTCTGCTCGCGCCCCCCCGGATCTTCAAGCCCGGCGAGACGGGCATCCTTCGCAACGTGCTGGGCGCCGGGCCCAACGGCGTCCTGGTGCGATCGACGGCCCACCTGAAGTTCTTCACCGCCGAGGCCCCCTACCTCATCCTGGTCGGGGACTTCCCTTTGAACGTGGCGAACGAACTCGCGGCCGACTGGTATCTCTCCAAGGGCCTGCACCGGCTCGTGCCGAGCTACGACCTCAACTGGGAGCAGCTCCAGGCCCTGCTCGGGCGCGTCGACCCCGGACGCCTGGAGGTGACGGTCCACCAGCACATGCCGATGTTCCACATGGAGCATTGCGTCTTTGCGGCGGTGCTCTCGACCGGGAAGGATTGCACGGACTGCGGCCGCCCCTGCGACCGGCACGACGTCCGCCTCAAGGACTGGTCGGGCAAGGAACACCCGCTCAAGGCCGACGTCGGCTGCCGGAACACGATCTACAATGCGGTCCCCCAGAGCGCCTCGCAGTACGTGAGGGGGATGCTCGACCGGGGCGTCCGCTGGCTCCGGGTGGAGCTCCTGCTGGAGGGAGGCGACGAGACCCGCCGCCTGCTGGCGGGCTACCGGGGGGTCCTGGAGGGCCGGGGCGACGGCGAGCGCCTCTGGAGGGAGCTCCGGGCCTCGAACGTCCTGGGGGTCACGCGGGGCCCGCTGGGGAGGGATGAATAGATTTCTGGATTAACCCCCCCTCGATTGCGTTAGATAGGGTTCGGGCGAAAGGAGAACCGGATGAAACCCGAGATCGGCGTGGCGGATAAGGACCGGGCGGCCGTCGTAGACCTTTTGAACGCGCTCCTGGCGGACGAGGCCGTCCTCTACACCAAGACCCGCAACTACCACTGGAACGTCCGAGGGATGCACTTCAACGATCTCCACAAGTTCTTCGATGCGCAATACGGGGAGCTCAACGAGATCGTCGACGAGGTCGCGGAACGCGCACGGTCGATGGGCGGCGTCGCGATCGGATCCCTCGCCGAGTTCCTCAAGCGCACGCGCCTGAAGGAGCGGGCCGGCGTCATGCCCGACGCCCCCGGAATGGTCCGCACCCTGCTCGAGGACCACGAGAACATCATCCGGTACCTCCGGAGCGACCTCAAGACGGTCCAGGAGAAGCACGGCGACGCCGGGACGAGCGACTTCCTGACGGGCCTCATGGAGCAGCACGAGAAGATGTCCTGGATGCTCCGCTCGTACCTCGACAAGTAATCCCCGGGGCGCCCCCCCGGGCGCGGATCATCCGGGCGATGCCCCGACAGGGCGGGTTTCCCTCCGGCCGGGCCTGCGGAAGGAGCCGAACATGAAGCTGGCATTCCTGCTGTCCGCGCTCCTCCTGGCCGTTCCCCGCCCGGGCGAGCCGGTGCGCAAGGTCTACGTCGCCAACTCCGCAGGGGACGACCTCCACGTCATCGACGCCGCGACGAACCAGGTCCTCAAACGGGTCGTGGTCGGCCCCCAGCCGCACGGCCTCTGCTCCAACGGCCGCGGCGACCAGCTCTTTCTCACGATCGAGAACACCGAGGGCCCGGAGGGCGAGCTCCTCTGGTTCGATCCGTACACCGACACGGTCACCCGGCGGATGAAGATCGGCCCGCATCCGAACCAGCTGGCGGTCACCCCGGATGGAACAATCGCCTACATCCCCTGCGACGACGCCACCTGGTGGGTCGTCGACCTGGCCCGGGCGGAGGTGGTGACGAAGATCTGGACCGGCGGACGACCCCACAACACCCTGTGCTCCCCGGACGGAAAGACGATGTTCCTGGGGCCCAAGGGGTCCTATCACGTGGTCCTCGCCGACACCGCGACCCACAAGGTGTCGGGGGAGATCAAGCTCTCCGACGCCCCGCGGCCGATCGCGCTCTCGAAGGACGGGACCCGCTTCTACGCGAATGTCGACACGCTGATCGGCTTCGAGGTGGCCGACGTCCCCTCCCGGAAGGTGCTCTGGCGCGTCGAAGCCGAGGTCCCCGAAGACCAACTCCGGAAGGCCAGCCGCTCCCACGGCCTGGGCCTCCGCCCCGACGAGAGGGAGCTGTGGATGTGCGACGTGTTTCACGACCGGACCTATGTCTTCGACCTCACCGTCGAGCCGCCCCGTCAGACCGCCTCGATCGCGATGAAGGGAGGCGGGTACTGGATGTGCTTCTCGGCGGACGGGAAGCTCTGCTACATCAGCGAGCGAATCGGGAACACCGTGGCGGTGATCGACACGGCCACGAAGGAGACCGTCGCCCGCATCCCGGTGGGGAACGTGCCGAAGCGGGTCCTGGCCGTCACGCTTCCCGGGAAGTCCTCCTCCCGGGGAAAAGGGGACTAAGTCCCGGGACCCCCTCGCCCCCTCGGCCGAGGAACCGGATCTCCCCCGTTCACCCTGGCGCGACCGCCTGCGGGATGAGAAGGGAGACATCCTCGTCCCCTCGGTGGTGTTTCTTCAGGATCTTCCGCTCGTCGCGGCGCAGCCTCTGGCAGTCCAGGCGCGGGGCCTCCGCGGCCGAGAGCGTGCACTTGGCGCACCCCTCCGGGTAGATCCTCTCGCCCGAGAGATCGATCACCGGCACGCCGCTCAGCCGGCAGGTGAGCGGCCGATGCTCATAGAGGCGGCACTCTCCCGCGGGACCCAGGACGGGGCATTCGACCGGGCCGAGCGCGTCGCAGAGATCGTCGATTTCCGACTCCGTCCAGCCGGCGAGCGTCGTCCCCAGGCCCGGCCAGGTCTCGCGGAGCCTGGCCAGGATCGCCTCCGCCCGCCGCTCGATGTCGCCCCGGACCCCCGGGTCGGCCGCGGCCAGGCCCTCGCGGAGGAGGTCGCCGTCCAGGAGGGTGACGTCGAAGAGCCCGAGGCAGCAGTCGCGGCACCCCTTGGCGCAGGTCACCCGGTCGGGGTGCTTCTCGCGGACCCCGCGGTACCAGGCATCGGCCCGGGCGAGGAACTTCCGGTAGTCCTCCATGCAGGACCTAACGCCTGAATCCGAAGATGCCCCGGATCTTCTCGAGGATCCGGCGCGAGCCGGCCTCCTCCTCCTGGGTCCGGGGCTTGGCCATCGTCTCGCGCTCCTGGTGGAGGCGAGCCTTGGTCGCCTGGGACCGCGTGGCCAGGATGTCGCTCATCGCCTGCGAGACGGGCGGGTTCTCCGACAGGAGCACGCCGAACGAATCCCGGTCGAGGCAGAGGAGCTCGCAGTCCTCGAGCGCCGTGCAGGTCGAGGTCCGCGCATCGCCCGTCAGGAGCGACATCTCCCCGAAGTAGTTCCCGGGGGTGAGCCGGGCGACCTCGGCCTCGACGCCGTCGGGCCCCGTCACCTTCACCCCGACGGTGCCGGCCTTGATGATGTAGAACGTCGAACCCGGGTCGCCCTGCTTGCAGATCGGCTCGCCCCGCGCGAACAGGTGATGGGACAGGTCCTCGGCCAGCATGACCAGGTCCTCCTCCTTGAGCGGCGCCAGGATGTCCACGCGCTTCAGCAGCAGGATCACGTCCTCGGGACGCCGCTCCGGCTTGTGGCGGTGGAGGTAGATGTCGCGGATGGGCATCGGGATGTTGATCCCCTCGCGCTTGAGGTGGTACCAGACGCCGCGCATCACCTCGGAGTCGATGCGGTTCCGCCGGTCGTACTCCTCGATCCAGTACCGGAGCTCGTACGTGATCGCCGAATCGCCGAAGTCGACCAGGTACACGTCGGGCGCGGGCTCCTTGAGGACCCCCTCGACGTGAAGCATCATGTTCACGAGGACCGTCCGCACCCGGTTGGGCGGGGCGGAATACTCGATTCCCACCCGCTTCCGGCACAGGTGCTCGGGCGTCGGGTCGGTGAGGTTGATGATGTTGCTCTTCGCCATCGTGCTGTTGGGGACGTAGATGAGGTCGTCGTCGCGGGTGTGGATCCGGGTGGACCGCCAGTTGGAGTCGAGGACCCTGCCTTCCTTGCCGTCGACCTCGACCCAGTCGCCCGGCTTGAAGGGCCGGTCGATGGTGAGCATGATCCCGGAGAAGACGTTCGAGAGCGACTCCTGGAGCGCGAGGCCCACCACGACCGAGAGGATCGCGGAGGTCGTGACGAGCGCGCCGATGTCGACCTCGGGGAACGCCTGCTTGACGCCCAGGATGAAGATCGCGGCCAGGATGAGGACCCGGAAGAGGTCCTTGATGATCGGCGCGAGCGGCGGCGTGCCGCGCACCCGCGGGAGAAACTCCCCGACAAACCCGAGAAGAAGCTCGATCGCCACGTAGCCGGAGAAGAGGAACAGGACGAGCTCGCTCACCTGGAACGTGAGCCTCCGGACGCGCGCCTCGGGGGGAGTGACCGCGTGGAGGAGGACGAAGGCGCCCAGGAAGATCGACGCCATGACCAGGGAGAAGGTCATCCGCCGGAGCCGCGTGTGCCGCACCTTCTCGATCTCGCGGCTGACGAGGGCGCGGACCAGCGGACGGACGACCGCGAAGGACAGGAGCAGCGCGGCCGCGGTCGAGGCCAGCCCCCAGACGAGCGCGAGGCCGAACGAGGCGCTGCCTTCCCGGTAGCCTTGAGCGAGCGCGGAGGGGTCCATGAGCGCAAGGCGCTTGTATCACAGGAGGACGCGGCTTGCAAGGAAGTGGGAGGCCCTAGGACCCCAGGCGGGCGAGGATGGACTCGCGGAGCCCCTCCTCGATCGCGGATCCCTCGACCAGCCGGCGGGCCGCGTCGATCCGGTCGGGCCTCACCGCGTGGTCCCAGATCACGAGGGGCGAGGCCTTGTGGTGGAGACCGTCCCCCTCCCCCGTGTCCACCACCCCCGTCCGGAGGCCCACCCCGCGGCCCCAGGAGACGAGCCAGCGCCGGGCTCCCCGGCCGTCGGCGTCGATCTCGAAGGAGAGGAAGGTTCCGTCGCCCACGTCGTGTTCGAGGAGGACGTCGGCCCGGGCGCTCTGGTACCACGCGCGGCGGATGCGACGGTCGGGCTGGCGGACGACCTCGGAATCGATCTTCGCGAGCACCGTCTCCTGAGACGGGCGCCGCCATGAAAATGTGTCCGGATTACCGCTTTCCCAGGAGGTCGAGCATCCCGCGGACGAGAGCCGCCGATCCGGTCTGGAGGGTCGGCTCCGGATCGACCGCCCAGAACTCCGAGTGGAGCGCGATCCCCGGGTCGTGGTTGGGCCTGGCCCCCCCCACGCGGAACTGGAGGCCCGGCACTCCCCAGTACCGGGGCAGGATGCTGAAGTCCTCGCCCCCCATCATCGGCTCGGCATCGTAGACCTTGTCCTTGCCGAGCAGCCGCTCGAATACGCCCTTCATCCGGGCCGTGAGCGCCGGGTCGTGGTAGCCCGCCGGGGTGTACTCCTCCGACGCCCTGACGTCCGGCGGCGCCGCGTGGTGGGCCTCCGAGATCTTCATCGCGAGGTGCTTGATCTCGTCCAGGAGCCTCTGGCGCGTCTCGTCGTCGTACGATCGGACGGTCAGCTGGAGTTTCGCCTCCGGCCCGATGATGTTGTGCTTCGTCCCCGCGTGGAACGAGCCGACCGTGACGACCGCCTTCGTCCCCGGCGCGATCTTCCGGCTCACGATCGTCTGGAGCGCCAGCACCAGCTCCGCGCCGATCACCACCGGGTCGACGGTCTTGTGCGGCCAGGCCCCGTGGCCGCCCTTTCCGTGGATCGTGATGTCGATGCTGTCGACGTTCGCCGACGCGAAGCCGGGGCAGACGCCCACGGTGCCGGCCAGGCTCGGGAAGTCGTGGATGCTCAGGCAAGCCACGGGCGACTGCGGAATGAGCTCCTTCAGCTTCGGATCGCGGGTCATCTGCCTCGCCCCCATCCCCAGCTCCTCCGCCGGCTGCCCGACCAGGACCGCCGTTCCCGTCCACCGGTCTTTGAGCCTGGAGAGCGCCCGCGCCATCCCGACGCCGATCGTGAGATGCGAATCGTGGCCGCACGCGTGCATCGCCCCCGAGCTGCTCGCGTACGGGAGCCCCGTCTCCTCCTTCACGGGAAGTCCGTCCATGTCGATCCGCGCGAGCACCACCGGGCCCTCGCCGTTCTTGAGGATCGCGACGACCCCCGTGCCCCCGACCTTCTCGGTGACCGCCCATCCGGCCGCGCGGACTTCGGAAGCGAAGCGGGCCGCCGTCTTCTCCTCCTTGTTCGACAGCTCGGCGTTCTGGTGGAACCACTTGTACACGTCGACGAGCGAGGCGACCTCCGCGGCGACCGCGTCCTTCACGGCCCCGTTGACCTCGTCCCCTGCGCCCTGCGGAAGGGCCTTCATCTGCATCGTCGCCGGCGACATGGCACACCCTCCCAGGATGACAGATACGAGTGCAAGACGACCCATGGTCCGCCTCCCTTTGGGGAACGAACCGGCCGCCCCATCCGCTCCGCGTTCCCTAGTAAAGCCTACGTCCGGAGGACGTGGTCCGCTTTCCCCGGGCTCCCCGAACACCCTCCCGGGGTGCGGATCATCCCCTGCGCTCCGAGCGGCATTATAGCTCCGGCCGGGGGCACTTTCAGGTCTTCGATCGCCGGGCCCACCGGAGCTTCGCGGCGGCGGCCCGGGGATTGACCCGGCGTTCCTCCGGGGTCGCCTGGACGGGGTCGTCGGCCGACCGGTCATAGACGCCGGCGCGGAGGCCCTCGCGGAAGGCCTGCTTGACGCGGCGGTCCTCCCCGCTGTGGAAGCTGATGATCGCCGCGACGCCGCCGGGTTTCAGGCATTCGGGGAGGACGGCCAGGAGCCGCTCGAGGGTGGGCAGCTCGCGGTTGACGAGCATCCGGATCGCCTGGAACGTCCGCGCCGCGGGATGGAGCTTCGC
>Ga0222749_10001547_pt1 | contig 11665 bp, 6 predicted proteins | sample IncBWH2Mmetat_FD_197234 | JGI IMG/M metagenome (GOLD analysis project Ga0222749, IMG submission 197234) | Metatranscriptome of lab incubated forest soil microbial communities from Barre Woods Harvard Forest LTER site, Petersham... | ecosystem: Environmental > Terrestrial > Soil > Temperate...
CGCCGTTGCAAACGCCGGCTTGTTGAGCAGGGCCGCCGTTCGCCAAATGGGCAATCAAGCTGTCGCTCCGTGCGTCCGATGGCACGAAGACGGCCCCGAGCCGATTATGCGGATAAGGCACTGGCAAGGTGCTTTTGAGCCTTATGTAAGCCGTGCCGTCCCTGCCATCGACGATGAAATCCAATCTCTTGAGGGCTGCCAGCCCAAGTGAAGCCTCGTAGGAGGAGGAACCCAGGGCCACCTGGGCCTGGTTAGCTTCGATCAGCGGCACCTCTGTCAACACTAACGGCCCAAACTCCATGGAACCCGCCCAGGTTTCCTCCTTCACCACCAATCCCGCGCCGGGCATGAAATACGAATCCAGGGTCACCGGTGCGTGCGGATGCGTCCTTTTCCATGCCTGCCATGTAGCCGGAGGGACCGCGACACCGCCCGTAAATCCGGTGTCGACTAAAACCACACCTGCGAGGCTGCCGTCATGCGGAATCTCCAGCGAGAGAAACCCGGAGCCCTTTTGCAACCGCAGTTTTGTCCAGCCGGCCGCTTCTTTGGGAATCTGATCCGCAAACGCGATTCGCGAGGAGATGGCGTCGATGGTTAAAATGTTGTTCTGGATGGCGCCCCAACCCAATACGCCATCGGCGTGCATGTCCAAAAAGCTCGGCATTTCGACTACGCCCAAGGGCATCCGGAGATGGTTTCCCAGCAGGCGCACGTCGCAAGGCTCGGTCTGGCCGATGCCAACGGTTCCGGACGGGCCAGAGGAATCCGAAGGAGCCTGGGTCAGTTTGAGCTTCAAGCGTTTCGCGCCATTACGGAAAAGAATTAATCGATCTGCGCCCGTGTCGAAAATGAAGCGAGCCGATTGGCCATTGACATCGGCGTCTACCCAGATCCGCTGGTCGGCGTGGATTGAACCGGCCCACAGGCAAAAGAGAATGGCGAGGAGGCTGCTTTTCATTATCAAATTCAAATCAAACGAAGTCGACTCCGGAACCGCCGACACGCTGCGAGGTGGTCGCTTCCAATATAATTTCAATAGCCGAATGGTTTTCACTCGATAATTCCTTTTGCGGCAAGTAGCACCTTACTCTTTCTACTGCCTTGATTCAAGGCGGCAGTCTGCGGGGCTACGAATAGAGAATGAAGACCCCCCCGCCAGAAGTGAGCTTGAGGTCTGGGTTTGACTTTTTCAAGAGCAGCTACAACACTGGCCGCGCGCGTTAGAGCAAATCATGAAATCTTACGTTTTTGTCGCGGCGATAGCATTGTCACTACTGCCAGTTTTCCCAAGTTCAGGCCAGGGCGGCAACGAAGTCGCCTCGGTTGTCTATGAAAGTCCTTATGAGTTTTTCGGCAGCGGGGATTTGGACGGAGATGGACGATGGGACGTGGTGATTGTCGACAAAGAAAGCGGCAAGTATCGGCTGGGCTACCAAGACACCGCGGGCCAACTTACATGGGTCGATTGCCGGCCCAGTGGGATTAAAGGAGTGGGTGGATTCGGAATTGGGCACTTGTTGGTCAAGAACCAGGATGGGCTGGTGTTTACTTCTCCCGATGCCAATCAGATCACGCTCCTCGAAGCCGCCAGTCCCACAGCGCCCGGCAAGCCCGTCAACGTGCCATTTACGGCCGGATTGGGACCAAACACTGCAGTCCCCGTGGATGCAGGCAGTGCGGCAAAGACCGGGTTGTTGGATCTCTATGTTGGCAGCATTTACAATTCACCCGATGCCAATTTAGTGACGATACTGCGCAACGATGGTTCAGAGTACCCAAAGATCGGCGAGGCCACGCTACCCGGAGCGCCCGCGCGCGCTAATCGGCTCGCTCTGAAAGCGGGCCAGCCTGGGTTGGTTTGCCTGCTCCTGAGAGATGATAAAGGCGACTCTTTTCGGGCTGAGAACCTGGCCAGCGGCAAATCCGTGACTGTGGCCAATATTTCCGGGTTACCGGCTGGCTGCGATTATGCCGCCGGATACTTTGGCGGATCGGCTTTGCGCCAATTCCTGTTTTACAAGCCGGGCCAAAATGGTCTGACAGCCCGTCCGGTGGAGGAGCCAGCGCCCGGCCAACTGCAATTCGGCAAGGGCAACTCCTTCGACTTGGGGGAAGCGGTTCGACGCGTGGTGACTCTGTCGAGCGGTCCTAGCGAAAAATTGTTTGTGATTTTTGGAGGGGGAGAAAAGGCGGGCATCTTTAGCTTCGATGGAGCAAAGGCACCCGTATCGATCCTGACTATTAATGCAACCAACGAGGTCTTTACTTGCGCCGCAAGTATGGCGGATGGTTTCGTGGCCTTCACTCAACCGACCGACGGAAAATTCTCCAACAAATACAGGGTCTACAAAGCAAGCGGCGAGACGTATGTTGCCGGCGCTTTTGGCAGCCTGCCTTCCCTGGCGGATAACGATAACATCACGATTCCGGACATCTATGCCCGGATCGCCGCCACGCCGGAGCCTGCGCAGGAAAGCGAGATGAAGCCCTACACCAATACCATTCCCGGAACGCGCGTGACTTACTCCATGGTGCCCATCGCCGGGGGCGAGTTCGTCATGGGCAGCCCGGAAAATGAAAAGGGCCGCAAACCCGACGAAGGGCCGCAACATCGAGTGAAGGTCTCTCCGTTCTGGATGGAAAAATGCGAGGTAACCTGGAACGAGTACGAGCTGTTCATGTATCCGGACGAAGAGAAGCGCACGCGGGCTACTGTGGCTTCCGACAATACGGGAGACAAGTTGTCCGACGCCGTCACCCATCCCTCCAAGCCTTACGTGGAAATGAGTTTCGGTATGGGCAAGGACGGTTTCCCCGCCATCAGCATGACCCAGCACGCCGCCAACAAATACTGCCAATGGTTGAGCGCCAAGACCGGTCATTTCTACCGCTTGCCGACCGAGGCGGAGTGGGAATACGCCTGCCGTGCGGGGACCACGACCACTTACTTCTTCGGAGACGATGCCAGCAAGCTTAGCGAATATGCCTGGTACGAACAGAACAGCGACTTTAAGTACCAGAAAGTAGGCCGCAAAAAACCTAATCCATGGGGCCTCTACGACATGTGCGGCAATGTGGTGGAGTGGGTGCTGGATCAATACGACCCTGACTATTATAAACTATGCGCCCAAACCAGCCCGGCGCTGGATCCTTGGAACAAGGCCACCAAACCTTACCCGCACTCCGTGCGCGGGGGTTCCTGGGATGATGAGGCCAGCGCGTGCCGCAGCGCCGCCCGCCGCGGTTCGGATCGCTCCTGGAAAATGCAGGACCCGCAATTGCCCAAAAGCGTCTGGTACTTTTCGGATGCCCAATGGGTCGGCTTTCGTATGGTGCGTCCTTTGAAGGTTCCCCCCGCCGAGCAGATGCAAAAGTACTGGACCAGCGGGGTGGAAAGGGACTGAATTTCACGGCGCATGCTCGTGAATGTTAAGAAAACTGTTTGACCGCCACACCTGGAACAATAAAACTGAGACTGTTATGCTCAATCATCCTACCAAAGCATCCCCGGCGGTTTCCCGCCGGCAATTCATCAAAACCTCATCGCTGGTGGCCGCTTCGGCCGCCGCGGCTGTAAGTTTCCCCTCCGTCGTCCGGGCGCAGGGCAAGCAACCTATTCGAGCAGTCATTATCGGCATCGGGGGGCGGGGCAGCGGGGCGGGTGCTAATTTTCTCGAAGCAGTCAAGAACCTTGGCATCGACGGCAAAATCGTGGGCATCGCTGACCTGTTTCCCGAGGTGGCCCCGCGTGGCCGGGACGCCCTGAAGCTGCCATCGGAAACGCCCTGTTTCAGCGGGTTCGATGCCTACCGCAAGGCCCTGGAGCTGCCCGAGGTCAACTATTGCATTCTGGCTACTCCTCCGGGATTCCGCGCCAGTCATTTCCGCGCCTGCGTTGAGGCTGGCAAAAACGTGTTTATGGAAAAGCCGGTGGCGGTGGATGGCACGGGTTGCCGGTTGATGTACGAGACGGCTGAAATGGCCAAACAGAAAAATCTCAAGGTCGCCGCCGGCACACAACGCCGCCATCAGGCCGGCTACATCGAAACCATCAAACGCATCCACGGAGGGGAAATTGGCGACGTCGTGACTCTCCGCGCCTACTGGGTCAACGGCGGTCCGATTTGGCACCGCGGCGACCACGGCGACACCGAATTGGAACGGCAGATTCGCAACTGGTACCACTACATCTGGCTCAGCGGCGATCACATCTGCGAACAGCACGTGCATAATCTCGACGTCTGCAATTGGATCATGCAGGACCATCCGATCCGCTGCTGGGGCCAGGGCGCACGCCAGCAGTTGGGCGACAAATCCGGCGAGATCTGGGATAACTTCGCCATTGAGTACGAATACAACAACGGCGTCCGGTTGTTTAGCTACTGCGGCCAAATCAAACGCGATTGGTCTTCGGTCAGCGAGGCGGTTCACGGAACCAAAGGTATGTCCGGACCTCATGGGATCATCCATGTCAACGGCGGGGATACCTGGCGTTTCCGCGAGAAATCAATCGATCCTTATGTGCAGGAACACATGGATTTGATTAACGCGATTCACAATAACGGCGATCTCAATGAAGCCAAGCAGGTCACCGACAGCACCCTGACTGCCATCATGGGCCGCGAAGCCGCTTATAGCGGCGCCGGTGTGGAGTGGGACGACATCTTAAACTGCAAATTCGCCTATGCTCCCGAGCAGCTTTACCAGGATTGCTCCAAGATGCACTTTGGCGATGCCCGCGTCCTGCAACCCCCGATGCCGAGCATGCATAATATCCTCAAGGAGCCGCCAGTGGTTCCGGCCAGGACTTAGCAATCGACAGAAGTTTGAGTTTGTGAGGGCCGGCCCAAAAGGGCCGGCCCTTGAGTTTGGACGTTTTCACTCATGCTGGTTGGCGCCCGGCGATGCGGCTGGCCCGTAGCGCCGACTGCCAGTCGGCTGTATCGCGGATTGGTAATCCGCAAATCGTTCTTGTTTCAAACCCAACGCCCAGCACGCCGGTTGCCAACCGGCGAAACAGCCGACTATCAGTCGGCGCCACAGCCACCGGGAGGGGGGGAGGGGACAGATAGCTTGCCAAGCCAGGCGGGGGCCTGTTTAATGCGCCCGTGTTACAGCAGCAAACCATTAATGGGCCGGCGAGCTTCTCGGGCGTAGGTTTGCATAGCGGAAACCGGGTAACGATGACCTTTCTGCCGGCTCCCCCCAACACCGGCATTCGATTCCGGCGCGTGGATCTGGAAGGCAAACCAGAGATCGAAGCGCGGGTGGAGAATGTGGCGGAGACCAACCGCTCAACCACCCTGGCCAAGGGCCACACGCGGGTCCACACCGTGGAGCACGTGCTGGCCACCTTTGCCGGCTTCGGAATCGACAACGCCGTGGTTGAGCTGGACGGCAACGAGCCGCCCGTGGCAGACGGTAGCGCGCGCGAATACTGCCGGATGATTCAGGAGACGGGGATCGTTCCGCAGGATGAGCGCCGCCAGATTTACGAGGTGGTTGCGCCGCTGGAACTGGAGATGGGCGAAACAGTCATGACCCTGTTTCCTCACGAGACTTTCAAGATCAGTTGCACCAGCTCGGACCGCCAGGGCAGATTCACACAGTTCTACAGCACCGAGATTTCACCCAAAAGCTGGGAGAAGGAGTTGTCCCAGGCGCGCACGTTTTGTTTTTTCGAGGAGATCGAATTCCTCATCAAGAACGGAGTGAGTAAAGGCGGAAGTTTGGGGGACGCGGTTGTGGTTCGGGACGGTGCCGTCCTGACCACTGAGCCCTTGCGCTATACGGATGAATTCGTCCGCCACAAGATGCTGGATATTCTGGGAGACCTTTCGTTGCTGGGCCAGCCTGTCCAGGGGCATTTGATCGCCGTCAAACCCAGCCATGCCGCAAACTGCGAACTGGTGCGGCGCATCGCTGCGCAATTGCGCAAACCGCAGACCTTCGGCCCGCCGCCTCAACCCAGGACGACCCGGCCCCTGCCGGATGGAACTGGGCCGAGCGCCGAGTTGCCTGCCGAAATGGACATCGAAGGGGTGATGCGCATCCTGCCGCATCGCTATCCGTTCCTCATGGTCGATCGCATTGCCAAAATCGATGGCAACCACATCGTAGGCATAAAGAGCGTCTCCATTAACGAGCCCTTTTTTCAGGGACATTTCCCCGGGCACCCCATCATGCCGGGAGTGCTGCAGTTGGAAGCCATCGCCCAGGTCGCCGGTATCTTGATGCTACGCCAGGCCGAGAACGCCGGCCAAATCGCCTATTTCATGTCGGCCGAGGACGTGAAATGGCGCAAACCCGTGCACCCGGGGGATACCTTAGTTATTGACGTGGAGATGACCAAGATGCGGGGAAAGCTGGGCAAGGCCAAAGGAACCTGCCAAGTGCAGGGCGAGACTGTCAGCGAAGCAGAGGTGACGTTTATTTTGCGGGAAGTTTAGCTGCGGCTGCCAGGGTTTTGGAGCTATGATTCATCCAACGGCCGTCGTCCATCCAAAAGCCCAGATCGGGCCGGACTGTGAGATCGGGCCCTATTGTGTGGTGGGCGAGCACGTTGTCATCGGGGCGCGTTGCCGGCTGCATTCCCACGTGGTTATCGATGGCCATACGCGGCTCGGCGAAGGCAATCGCATTTTTCCGTTTGCCAGCATTGGCTTGCAAACCCAGGATCTTAAATGGAAAGGTGGACTGACCCACACCGAGATCGGGGATCACAATACGTTTCGCGAATACGTAACCGTCCACAGCGCCACCGGTGAGGGCGAAGCCACGGTGGTCGGTTCCAACAATCATATTCTGGCCTATAGTCATGTCGCGCATAATGTCGTGCTGGGTGATCACGTGATCATGTCCAACGTCGCGACCCTGGCCGGCCACGTGGTCGTCGAGGACTGCGCCGTGGTGGGCGGCCTCGCCGCCATCCATCAATTCTGCCGCATCGGTAAAATGTCCATCGTGGGCGGTTGTTCCAAAGTGGTCCAGGATGTCCCGCCTTATATGTTGGCCGACGGCAACCCGGCCGAGACCCGGACCGTCAACAAAGTTGGTATGGAGCGGAACGGCGTTTCCGAGGAAGCCCAATCGGCATTGCGCCAGGCCTTCAAAATCCTTTTTCGTGAACGATTGACGATTCCCAATGCTCTGGCCCGTATCGAGCAGGATCTTTCGCCCTTGCCGGAGGTCCAGCACCTGGTGAGTTTTGTACGGCGGAGCGAGCGAGGCATCAGCAAATGAGCAGTGAGAACCCGCCCCCGCTTACCGCCAGCACGCTCTATCTAGTCGCTACTCCCATTGGCAACCTCGAGGACATCACGTTGCGCGCGTTGCGTACCTTGAAAGAATGCGATTTGGTGGCCGCCGAAGACACCAGGAGGACGGGTCAATTATTGAAGCATTTTGGGATCTCGAAACCTCTGGTGAGCTACTTCAAATTCTCCGAGGCCAGGCGTAGCGAGGAGTTAATCGAGCGTCTTGGTCGCGGTGAAAAGATTGCCTTGGTCACAGATGCGGGCTCGCCCGGCATTAGCGACCCCGGCGAGCGCGTGGTCAAGGCGGCCATTGCTTCCGGGTTCCGAGTCGAGCCGGTGCCGGGACCAAGCGCCCTGGTGGCGGCCTTGACGGCCAGTGGCCTTGCGTCGGATGAATTTCACTTCATCGGGTTCCTGCCCCACAAATCGGGACAACGACGCAACAAATTGGAGGGGTTGAAAACATTTGAGGGGACATTGGTGCTGTATGAATCACCCTATCGGGTGGAGAAACTCCTGGGCGAGTTGAACGAAGTGTTCGGTCAGCGCGAGCTCGTGCTGGCTCGTGAGCTTACCAAACATTTCGAGGAGTTTCTCCGCGGCACGCCCGCCGAATTGTTGGAAATATTCAAAACGCGCAGACCCAAGGGGGAATTCGTCGTGTTGGTCCGCGGGATGGACGGTAAACCAGGCGCGGAGGGCCAGTGACAAAGTAGCCGACGCGTCGTCTGGTGGGGCGAGGCTCCTGCCGAGCCCTGATCATTTATTCAACCGGGCCGCCTGTTCATCGAGAGAGAAACGGCTTCATCAGTTAGGGCTCGGCGGGAGCCTCGCCCCACCAGCCTGGCGCGTACCCCGGTTGCGGACTTTGTCACTGGCCCTTCCCGGCGCCGTCCGGCGCCGTGTGAACGCCACAATTTTGCTTGATTCCTTCCGTGCTTTGTCATACAAGAGGCTCAATTCAGCCGCACAAGACCTGGTGATCCGGGATTTGTCCATTCCTTTGTCGAAGGGCCAGAGCTCCGGATACGCAACAACGCCCGGTTTGCGCGGTAGATACAACGTAAACACATATGGCGGCGAGATTATTCGTTGGTAACCTGCCCTTCACCACAACCGAAAACGATCTGCAAGACCACTTCGCGCAGGCAGGCAGCGTGATCGCGGTCAACATTATGCAAGACCGCGCGACGGGGCGATCACGGGGGTTCGCCTTTGTCGAAATGGCATCCCAGGAAGACGCCTCCAAGGCCATTACCATGTTCCACCAGAAGGACTTCCAGGGTCGGCCACTGACCGTCAATGAGGCCCGCCCGCGGGAAGAGCGGCCTAAAGGCGGACGTGGCGGCGGCGGCGGCGGCGGTGGCGGAGGAGGCTATCGCGACCGGCGATAGCTCGCGCCCCGCTTCCTTTCCTTATCGAGCGGCTTTGTTCCGCTCCCGGTTCACAGAGTGGACTTTTCGGGTCCATGGCACTTCGTTTTGACCTGGAACGCGTCTCGTCGTCCCTACGTACAAACTGTATCCTGGACGGGTATGGGATGCGTGGAGGATCGGCTTTGCTGACGCAGGTCATCCCTTACCAGTGTTCATCGGTACGTTTTCACGTTAAAAAATTGATACCTCCTCTTTTTTATCGATTACCTGCTTTTCCCTGGCTGGCGTAGCATCCACTCAAGTCATAATATGCAATCCGCTATGAGCCAGTCACCGTTGCCTGTGGACTCGAAGGAGTCTGCATCCGAGACCGACCCAAAGGTCAAGGGGTTCTGGAGCTTGATCGTGACGCAGTTTGGTGGAGCGTTCAACGACAACGCTCTCAAGACAGTCGTCACCTTCTTCGGACTGAGCCTCGCACTGTCGGACTCGTTGCATAAGGCTTTGGTGCCTCTAACGGCCGCTCTCTTCTCGTTTCCCTTTATCCTGTTCTCCATGTGGGGTGGTTTCTTCGCCGACCGGCTGAGTAAACGGACGGTGACGATTAGCGTCAAGATGCTGGAGGTTGGCATCATGAGTTTTGCAACCGTGGGGTTGCTATGGAAAAACCTTTGGATGGGAATGGCGGCGATTTTTCTGATGGGGGTGCACAGCGCTGTGTTTGGGCCCTCCAAGTATGGTTTGTTGCCGGAATTGCTTCCTGAAAAAAAGCTCTCGTGGGGCAATGGCGTATTGGAACTAGGGACCTTCCTTGCGATTATCACTGGAATTTCAGCGGGAGCAATACTCTCAAAGGAAACACATGACAAGGAAGCCTGGGCTGGTGTGGTCCTGATCGTTGTGGCGGTGGTCGGACTGGGATTCAGTTTGGGCATTACGCGGGTGCCGGCTGCGGATCCGCGCCGGAGGTTTGATCCCAATATCCTGGGCGGTCTTTGGCCGCAGATCCAGCTGATGCGCCGGGACCGCGTCTTGTGGCTGGCGTGCCTGGGTAATGTTTATTTTTGGTTTATTGGTCAACTGCTTCAGCAAAGTGTGCTGGACTACGGCGCCAATGTGCTCAGGGTCGACGAGAATCATACCGCGGGTCTGTTAGCGGCCCTGGCTATTGGAATCGGCATCGGTAGCTTTGCGGCCGGGTATTTATCGGGAGGAAAAATCGAGTACGGGTTGGTGCCGTTGGGCTCACTGGGCCTTTGCGCTTTCTCCGCATTGCTTTCTCTGAAAGGGTTATCGTTTAATCAGATCCTTTCAGTGGTGGCGGCGTTGGGATTCTTTGGCGGTTTTTTCATCGTGCCTGTCTCGGCGATCCTCCAACACCGGCCGCCCAAAGAATGCAAAGGAGCCATCCTGGGGGCTGCGAACCTGTTGTCCTTTACCGGTTTGTTTCTGGCAGCCGGCGCTTATTGGTTGTTCGCCGTCAGGCTGAACCTGGGGCCGCGCGGTGTTTTTCTGCTTGGCGCCCTGATGACTTTGGGCGCCACTGCCTATGTTCTCTGGCTGCTGCCGGACAGCTTTCTGCGGTTCGTTTTGTGGGGGCTGACCCATACCCTCTACCGGATCCGCGTCGATGGGCGCGATAATATCCCCTCAAAAGGCGGGGCCTTGTTCGTGTGCAACCACCTTTCTCTGGTCGATGCTCTGCTGCTGGCGGCCTCTACTGATCGCCCGATCCGCTTCATCATGTACAAAGGCATTTATGAGCGACCCTGGATCAAGCCGTTGGCTCGGATCATGCAAGCCATCCCGATCTCTTCGGAGCAGCGCCCGCGCGAGATGCTCCAGTCTCTGCGCGCCGCCAGCGACGCGATTCGCAACGGCGAAGTCGTTTGCATCTTTGCCGAGGGCCAAATCACACGAATTGGCCAGATGCTCCCGTTTCGGCGCGGCTTCGAGCGAATCATGCGGGACGTCGAAGCCCCGATCATACCCGTTGCTCTGGATGGGGTCTGGGGCAGCATCTTCAGCTTTGAAAAAGGACGTTTCCTGTACAAATTGCCGCGGCGGATTCCTTTCCCGGTAACCGTGAACTTTGGCAAAGCCGTGTCTCACACTGCCAGTCCGCTCGAACTGCGCCAGCTCGTTCAAGAGCTCCTGGCCGAAGCCTGGGCTCATCGCAAAGCACGAATGCGTCCGCTACACCGGGCTTTTGTGCGCACTGCCCGACGGCATCCTTTTCGCGTCGCCATGGCGGATGCTCAGACGCCCAAATTGAATTACCTGGCGACCCTGGCGAGAACCATATTTCTTGCGCGCCGGCTGCGCCTGCCTTGGCAAGGCCAGCGAATGGTCGGGCTGCTGCTACCGCCCTCCGTCCCCGGTGCCCTGGTGAACTTCTCCGCTTTGCTGATGGGGAAGATTCCCGTAAACCTCAACTACACGGTCTCGGACGAAACGCTTGGCTCGTGCATTCGCCAGTGCGAAATCAAAACAGTTCTGACCTCGCGCAGTTTTCTCGAGAAGCTCAAGCTTAACATCCCGGTGCAAGCCTTATACCTCGAGGACCTGGCTGCCAACCCCGGCGTGCTAGGCAAGCTCTCTGCGCTTCTCACCGCCTGGTTCATGCCGGTGAGGTTGATCGAAAGTTCGCTTGGCAGCGAAAAACCGGCGGCATTGGACGATTTGGCAACGGTGATTTTCTCCAGCGGCAGCACTGGTGATCCCAAAGGCGTAATGCTGAGTCACTTCAATATCGGCTCAAATATCGAGCAATTGGAGCAAGTCCTCGGGATGAACTCAAAGGACGGCACGGTCGGCGTTCTGCCTTTTTTCCATTCCTTCGGCTTCACTGGCACCCTGTGTTTGCCGGCCGTGTGCGGTGTTCGAGTCGTTTATTACCCAAACCCGTTGGATGCAAAAGCCGTGGGTCCTCTGGTCAGCCGATACGCTCTGACCTTTCTGCTGGCGACTCCGACTTTCCTCCAGCTCTACCTGCGCGGCTGTGCCCCTGAAGACTTCGGCAGTTTGCGC
>Ga0222749_10001551_pt1 | contig 11646 bp, 8 predicted proteins | sample IncBWH2Mmetat_FD_197234 | JGI IMG/M metagenome (GOLD analysis project Ga0222749, IMG submission 197234) | Metatranscriptome of lab incubated forest soil microbial communities from Barre Woods Harvard Forest LTER site, Petersham... | ecosystem: Environmental > Terrestrial > Soil > Temperate...
ACGATCTGGCCCTTGTAGCGACAGCGCCGCTGGGTGAAATCCCGCGCTCCTGGCGCGCACTCGCGGATCACCTCGGTTTGCCCCTGATACGCTCCGTCACCCCACACCCACGTTTCTTCGCCATGCAGCAGGTCAGGCAACATCGCCACATCAAAAAAATGGGGGCCCGCTCACGCGAGCAGCCTCTTGGTTCACAGTCGATTCAGTTCACTTTTCTCAACACCAGGCGGCAGCGGCGACAAACCGGCAAAACTGCCAGTAGTAATCCTCAAAGTTCCTCTGTAGCGTTTGCCCTATCTAGCGAACTCCAAAGTCGAAGTGAGTCGCCCGCACATGAAGGAAACGATGGAGTGAAAAAGGGGAAACCGTGATCCATGACCAACTGAAGGCCCCACGTGTCGGTGCGATCGCCGGTATTGTGTTCTCGATCCTGCTCATCATTAGTCTAGTACTCACCCGCGTTTCCGTCCCCGCCTCTCCGGTGGATGCGGGGACGTGGCTTTCGCGCAGCGGGAGCTCCATTCATCTCGCCCTGGGCCTGCTGCCGTTCGCAGGGATCGCCTTCCTGTGGTTCATTGGCGTGCTGCGCGACCGGATGGGGGCACAAGAAGACCGCTTCTTTGCCACCGTGTTCCTCGGCAGTGGGTTCTTGTTTCTCGCCATGATCTTCATTTCTTTTGCGGTTGCGGGTGGTCTCATGTTGGCCTACGAAGCGATCCCCGGCAAGTTGGTGGACTCCGGGATGTATACGTTCGCCCGCACCGTAATCTATGAGATCGTCAACGTTTATGCCATCAGGATGGCAGCGGTATTCACGACCTCGACCTGAACGCTTGCGATCCGCCTCGAGATATTCCCGCGCTGGATGGCGTTCCTCGGCTACGCACTGGCGATCGTGCTGCTCCTGAGCCCGGGACGTCTCCCCTGGGCTCAGCTGGTCTTTCCGTTGTGGATTCTTTTGATCAGCATCTATGTCCTCCTTGCCAATCTTCGGCACAAGGCGGTATGACTTGCTGCCAGGAATATTTCCGAAGTTGCAACGGCCCAGTGCGGACTGAATTGTCGGCCTCCTAGCTCCCATCGTCCGACTGAGTGTCAGCTTTGGTCTCGCCCTGCTTGATGGACGCGAGTAATCTGGCGTGGTCCTGTTCAGTCTGATCTCCGTAACTCTCGGCCCAATCGGCCAACGCTTCATCCAGGACTGTGGAGTTGCCACAGTAGCCGGCGATCCGGGCCGGGTCGCCCGTCCGAGCGTGGGCTCGGGCTAGAATCGCGCCACACGCCCACGCGTAGAAGTTGAAGGATGCGCCCGTAAGGAATTCGACGGGAATCGAAGCTTTCAGGTTCTTCATCTGACGTACCATGTACTGTCGCCCATCCATATCGGTGTAGCCCAGCATCGGGTCGGAAGAAGCTTGCAGAGCGCGCTGCCCTATCACAACACGTTTGCCCTGATGACGGAACTCTTCGGGAAGAGGCGGAAGGTATGGAGCAGCCGCAGGAGACACCGATTCCTTTACTTGCAGGAACAAGGGATCGTCATCGCCCACCCCGAACAGCAGTACCAGGTATGCCCTTGTCCCTACCGAACCGACGCCCACCACCCGATGGGCGACATCCTCGACGTGGTAACGGCCGAGCATCAGGCGTCGCTCCGGAGAAAGAGTGAGCGCATAGCGGTTCAACGCGTCGATTACCTTCGCTTTGGCCGCCGCGCTGATCCGGGTCAAGACCGGCGGATCGTCGCGGAAGCTCCACTTCCCATGACCCGCTTGGTCGGCAACCTTGGGTAGGAGAGCTCGGTTGTCGGTGCGTAGAGCTTTGGCCATGGTCTTTGCGAAGACCGCCTTGGACTTCGGATCGAACTTGACGAGGGGATTGTCGCGTCCGGGATATGCATGCAGGTACCAGACATCCAGCACGCCCATGGCCTGCAGGCGGGTGATATTGAGGCGATAGCCTTCCACACCGCGCATCACACCCGCAGCCCGCTCGCGGCGATTCAAGCCATTCTGTCGTCCGGCAACGTTCACGCTTGCGACCAGTCGCTTCAAGTCCCACTCCCATGGACCGATTGTGGCTTCGTCAAAATCGTTCATGTCAAAAACCAGTTCGCGCTGCGGCGTGCCATACATTCCGAAGTTGTTTATGTGAGCGTCGCCTGCCATCACCACTGGAATTCCGCTGATAGGCAAGGTGGAGAGATCGGCTGCCATCACGCACGCCGCCCCCCGCAGGAACGCAAACGGCGACGACGCCATGCGTCCCAGGCGCAGCGGGACGAGGTTCGATTGCCTTCCCTTGTTGCTTGTGGCCAGCAGGTTCAGCGGATCAGGTCGCTTCGTTCCTGGCTTCCACGCCGCATGTGACTCGCGCGGTATCTCGTGGCGAAGCGCTTTGCCCTCGGCGCGCCGTTGCTGCCACGGAACCATCTTGCTGCGCAAGTCAAACTTCTCTATTGGTGCGAGTTTTGTTGCCATGTCGCCTCCTCCGGCCAGACAAAGCCCTTCTCGTCGGTCTTGTCCTTCGATTCGGGCTGAGATCGCGAAGCTTGGCGGGCTTTATTATGGCTCGGGGCTGCAATGCAAATCATCGTCTTCGACCCTCACGAGTTTATGAGCACCGTGCCGCCCCAATAACTGGCAGAACTAACAGCCCGCGCATAAACCAGGTTGAGGCGTGCGGGATTCGCCCTAGTCAATGGAAGCCGGAAGGAGTCCACAACGGGAGAGGAGGCTGGATGGTTTGCCGTTCGCGCAACACGCGTAGAGACGCCACGCTCCCTCTTCCTCCTAGGCACAAGTCCGCCTGCCTGGAGGCGTCTCTTAGTTCCTCGTGAGATTACGCTTCGCAATCTGCACCGGACCTTGCAGACGGTAATGGGGTGGACCAATTTCCACCTTGATCAATTTGTTTGCCCGAGGCCAAGGTTATCTGACCCGGGTTCTAGAGTTGGGAGCAGGATCGCAGATCAGAACCGAACTAAGCTCGGGCATTGATCGGGACTGTGGGGGCCAGATTATTGTACCAGTACGATTTCGGGAATGGCGGGCAGCACGAGCTTCTTCTTGAAGAAGTCTTGCTTGCAGACGAAACGTTTCAGCCGATATGCGGGGCGGGTATGCGTTGGCCCAAAAAGTTCGACTGAGGCGTCAACATAGTCCACTCACTTTAAACCGAATGTCCAACTAAGCCCCGAACTAGAGCCGTAGTCGCTGCCGGAGAAGCCGGCTGGCGGCCGGTTGTCCCAGTTGCCGTAGAACGAGACATTCCACTTCAGATTGCTGACGAGCTTCACGTAATACGCCGCGTTCGTATTGAAATGAACACGGCCGGGTTGGGAGAGCGCCGGAAGAAGTGTAGCGCTTACACTCAGGTTCGTTTTGCTAAATCGAAAGAGATTAACGTTTGTCGAGACCACCGCAGTTGCAAGATTTTGATTGCCAACTGAGACTATGGAGTGCTGATAATTCGTGCCCTGCCAGGCGACACCGCCGAGTACCGAGATTTTAGTTTGGTTGGTGTTCTTAAGATAACGGCCGAGGCCGCCCCCAATGGTGGTCCTGCAGGGTGACTCCCTGCGCTGAGCTTTGCAGAAAACCGCCTAAGCCCGAGTAATAGTAGTTGTTCCAGGGCAACAGGTGGCTACCGCTGAGATCCAACGAATTTCGGGTAGAGGGACTGGTGCCGCTACTCGCAGAAAAGGTGGAATTCAAGGTGGCCTGCGCCGACCAACGTTCTCGCAGGTATTCGAGCTGTGAGCCAAAGCTGTATTGTGTCGACTGGTTGCCTTTAGAATAGATGACTCCTAAATTTAATTGGCCGTTAAATCGCTGCCAGAACTTTTCAGACGTCTCACTCATCCCGACGATCTGGGGGGTGTTAAGCACCACTTCCTCTTCAGGGGTCTCCACGATCTGAATCTTGACCGGCTGGCCCACGGGTGTTTCCGGCGTGTTGAGCTGCCCTGTGTACACCAAGCCGTCCTCGGTCTTCACGATGAACAACTGATTGCTTTGCAGACGGGCGACTTTCGACCATTCAACAGATGCGGTGCCGTCGATGTAATCGAAACTGACGTACAGCACTCCGGCGTCGAGTCCCTTCACCTGACAAGTCATCCGATCGCCATTCTTCATGACCAGCACGTCGGTATTTGTTCGGGCGAAGAGAGGAGAGGCGAGAGCAAGGGCTGCAATGAGGACGACTACTCGGACGTTCATATCGGGTCCAATCTTGGGCTGTTACCTCGCGTCCGAAACAATGCGCTACCGGGGGAGCAATCAGATATTCTTATGCCGCGCGGGCTGTTGCGCATCCGGTTGCGGACACGAAACGAATTGTGAACTGCATCTAAACCACGGCAAGTCAATATATGGTGGTGCGAAGTTCATGCTGGCAAAGCCGACAAGCTAGTACTTCGCATGACGAAAGGCGACTATTCCGTTCCGGTTCGGACTTCGCCGGGAAATTTGAACCGGTCATTGGCTCGGAGATCGGTCATACGACGCACCACGTCGTTTGTCTTCTCCACATCAACGCCCGTATCTCGGGATAGGTAGGCCAATTGTGTGGGCGCCGCAAACCTTGTACCGGCAGCTTCGACGATTTCGGCAATCTTCAAGATCACTTCCTGACGAATTGCAGTGAATTGTGGCCAATCGCCCGTCTTGCCATAGGCGAACAGCTCCAATTCGAAAGCGGCGCCGGCAAAATTCGTCACCCGAATTCTCGAGGTTCCGGCTTCGATCGCGGGATGTGCGTCTAGCATGGTCTGCACCCGGTCCAATACGAAACGCAGTTGTTCGACTTCTGTTTCAATTCGGAGCGTGAAGGATTGCTGGAGGAGCAACTTGCTCCGGCCCGTCAAGTTTCCGAATTGCATTTGCGCTAGAGATCCGTTAGGTACTACCAACAGAGTCTGGTCGAGTGTCCGCAGCTTCAAGGAACGGAGCCCAATGTCTATTACAGTCCCACGTTGGTTGCCGATCTGGCAGAAGTCACCGATGTGTACGGCTTTGTCCATCAGCAATGAGAATCCGCCGATTATATTTTCAAGGGTTCTTTGTGCGGCCAGCGCGATCGCCACTCCCCCAATTCCGAGGCCAGCGAGCTCCGTTCTTACGTTAAACCCATGTAACGCCAGTGCAACCAGCACGCCAATTATGACCAACACGATGCGCGTGAGTCGTTGCATCACGATGAGAATCGACTCCCCGCCTTTGTGTTGCGCTCGCGTTTGGGTCACTGTATGTTCAAAACCTCGGTCGGTGATCGCGCTTATGAGCCATACGAAGCATCCGACCAATAGGGTTTCGATGAAACGAAAGTAGTAGACGCGATACAAGAGCGGGGGCCCAAGCAGGTAGACGAAAAGGCTGTGCAGCAAAATCGCAACGATGCACATCAGCGGCATGGTTACCACTGTCGGCCACACCGGTCTGAACTTAAGTCCTCGAAACTTGCTCCGAACCCGCGCAGGCGTACTAAGGAGAAGCGCCAACAACCAAGTCAGCAACCACGCGATCGGGATCGAGACAAACCACTCGAGCCATTGTGCGAGTGACATTCTTAACAGACGCCGCTTGGCCAGTGCAGCAGGCATGATGCGATCGGCGACGGTTGGTGCTTCGCTGTCCAGTTGGGCGTAGAGCTGCGGGATACCCGCAACCGTCTCTTTCGAGATCAGCCAAATTTTCCCATAAGCCGGATCATCCACCCGCACCAAGATCACGTCCAGGTTCACGCTGCCCGCAGTCACCACGCCGGCACGTACTTGACCGGGAGGAAGTCCAGGTTCAACCGTGCCGTTGGGGTCATCGCTCAGCATGGCGATGTTGCCTTTAAACCTTCTATTTAGATCTCGGGCTTCCTTGCTCTGCAGTATCCGGTTGACGTTGCCGTCCGGCCCTGATTGCAGGTAGCGAGCGGCGTTCTCGTAGTCCTCGCGTTCTTCATACTTCAGGAAGCCGAGCACCGCGCCACGCGGGGTTTCACGACCGAGCGGATCGATCGGGGTCGCAGGCTCGGCTTTAGCTGGCGAATGTGCCGCAGATGCGGGAAGTTGGGCTGGGGAATGGGCAACTGAGCCCACCAAGATGAAAGTAGCCAGAGCGAAGGCGAGTCTATGGGTCCTGCGAGTCAATCTTCGGTCCCTCCGAACTGACCTTTCGCATCGAGTCACGATGATTCTGCCGTCCCCACTCTTGGTGAGCGTCTCCTGTTGTTCATTTCCTTCAAGGCAATTCCTCGAATTCAATCAAGCGGCCAGTTTATCCCGCGTGGGCTCTTGTTTGGCAAACGCAGCTGCTCTACCGCCCTCGAGAAACTGGACTCCATCGATCTTGCCGAACAGCTCGATCAGCTTGGCGACGACGCCCGTCCAGCCAGTCTGGTGGCTCGCCCCAAGGCCCGCGCCGTTATCTCCGTGAAAGTACTCGTAGAACAGGATGTAATCCTTCCAGTGCGGATCGGTCTGGAATTTCTCCGTAGCTCCGTAGACGGGCCGCCGCCCAGATTTATCCCTCAGGAAGATTCGGGTTAACCGATTGGCAATCTCTCGGGCCACCTCAAAAAGGTTCATCATAGTGCCCGAGCCCGTTGGACACTCTATCTTGAAGTTGTCGCCGTAATACCCGTAGAACGAAAGCAGGGCCCGGATCAGAAGCGCGTTCACCGGCATCCAAATCGGACCACGCCAATTGGAGTTTCCACCGAACATGCCCGTGTCGGATTCTGCTGGAAGATAATTCACCCGATAGTCCTGGCCACCCACATTAAAAACGTAGGGATGGTCGGCATGGTAGCGGGAGAGTGCACGAATGCCGTAGGGGCTCAGGAATTCATTCTCGTCCAGCATGCGCGTGAGAATGCGGCGCAACCGTTCCGGATTCACTAACGCTGCGATGCCGCGGTCCCCGTACCCGAGATGGCCCGGCCCGGTTGGATGAATGCTCTGGAGGAGTTCGGGCCTGCGTCGCAAGCGCTCCTTCAGAGCCTCCGTCACTCCGGGTACCCGGTCGCGCTGCCAGGGTTCGATAACAGTCGTGGCACAGAGGGGCAACAGGCCCACCATGGAGCGAACCTTGAGCCGCGTCGCGCTGCCGTCGGGAAGCCGCAAAACGTCATAGTAGAACCCATCTTCTTCGTCCCACATGCCATCTGGCCCCAAGTGATTCATGGCGTGGGCGATCCAGAGGAAATGTTCAGCAAACTTGGTGGCCATGTCCTCGAAGAAGGAGTCGTGGCTTGCTAACTCGATACTGATCTCGAACATGTTCTGGCAGAACAATGACACCCATGCGGTGCCGTCAGCCTGCTCTAGATGGCCACCAGTGGGCAGCGGCGCACTGCGGTCAAAGACACCGATGTTATCCAGTCCAAGAAAACCGCCCTCGAAAAGGTTCTTACCCAAGCGGTCTTTGCGATTCACCCACCAGCTGAAGTTCAGCATTAGCTTCGCGAAGGACCGCTTAAGGAACTCCAGATCGCCCTTGCCCTTGAGCGCCTGCTCGGTTCGGTACAAGAAAATCGTTGCCCAGGCGTGTACCGGCGGATTGACGTCGCTGAAGTTCCACTCATAGGCCGGGATCTGACCCGTCGGATGCAGGAACGACTGTTGCAACATAAGATCGAGCTGTTCTTTTGCGAAATCCACGTCGACCGTGGACAGCGCAATTGTGTGAAACGCCAGATCCCACGCTGCAAACCACGGATACTCCCACTTGTCCGGCATCGAAATGATGTGTTCATTCAACATGTGTGACCATTCGCTGTTCCGCGTCTGTCTGTCGCCCAGTCGCAGAGGATCCACGCCATGTTCGTGAAGCCATTTGTCCACGTCGAATCCAAAATACTGCTTACTCCATAGCATCCCAGCGAGAGCCTGCCGCATGACCTGGGCCTCATCTTCACTGACACGTTCCGGTGTGATGGCGTGGTAGAACTCGTCCGTCTCTCTCCGACGAGCCTGCATAGTTTCAGCAAAGCTCTTGAAGGGTTCCCCTACTGCAGCAGGCGCCAAGTCACCGAGTCGTACGCGGATCGTAACCGTTTGCCCTGCGTCGATGTTGACTTTGTGGAGGGCTGTAGCTTTTGTTCCCATGTGCTCAGGGTTGACCGCCAGTTGCTGTCCGTGAACCACATAGTTATTAATCCCATCTTTCACGAACGGGCCGGCATTGCGCGTGCCAAAAATCCGCTCATTGTTCGTTTCATTCTCCGTGAATAGGAGCGTCGCGTCCTTTTCGCAGTAAAGATAGCGTTCTCCCAGTAGGCTGTGTGACGCGGCGACCGACGGATAACCACTCTTATTCGTGATCTGCTTCAAGGAAGGCTTGGGTGTGTCCGGCCACCAAGTCCAGGTGTTGCGAAACCACAGGGTTGGCAAAACGTCGATCGTTGCGGGCTCAGGCCCCCGATTGCACAGACTGATCTGGATAAGGATGTCCTCTGGAGTCTGCTTGGCATATTCGACGAAGACATCGAAGTAGCGATCGCTGTTGAAGATCCCCGTATCCAGCAACTCGTATTCCATGTCGCCGCGGTTGCGCCCTTTGCTGGTAGCAACCAAGTTCTCGTAGGGGAATGCGGCCTGGGGATACTTGTAGAGGTACTTCATGTACGAATGGGTTGGCGTGCTATCGAGGTAGAAGTAATACTCTTTGACATCTTCACCATGGTTGCTTTGGCTGTTCGTTAGCCCAAAGAGACGTTCCTTGAGGATTGGATCCTTGCCATTCCACAGACCTACGCTGAAACACAGCAACTGCTTCTCATCGCTGATCCCGGCAAGGCCGTCTTCACCCCAGTGATAGGCGCGGGATCGGGCTTGGTCATGATTGAAGTAGTCCCAGGCATTTCCATCTTGGCTGTAGTCCTCCCGAACGGTGCCCCACTGGCGCTCGCTAAGGTAGGGCCCCCACTTCCTCCAGGGAATGTGAGCTACACGGGCTTCTTTTAGTCTTGCGATTTCTGGATTACTCGTCATATCTCACCTCAAATGTTGTTCGGACGGTGAATGATTAAGAGAAAGTCGCCCCCTGGGCCTGGTGTCCGGCGACTCAGCGCAATCTTGTGAAGTGCTACGTGCCCTAGCCATTTTCGAGCCTAGTTGCCGATCTTTGCTCCAATGGCCTCGCCCGAGACGACAATTTCGACTCGGCGGTTTTTTTGCCGCCCGTCTGCTGTGGCATTGTCGGCCACGGGCATCGTCATGCCGAAGCCCTGTGAGGTTACGCTCCCGTCAGTTAATCCTTGGGCGACAAGATATGTGCGCACGGATTCCGCACGTTTCTCAGAGAGCTTCTGATTCAACTCTTCGCCGCCGATGTTATCCGTGTACCCGCCCACAGCGAGATCCAGCCCAGGATGAGCTTGTATTCGTTGACCGGGAAGAGCTTTCCTTTCTGGTTTTTCCGCGTCTCGGTTTCCATGACCACCGTCTCGCTGGGCAGGCGGACGGCAAAGTACGGTTCGGCCGTCACAATCATTGGAAAAGGTTTGGGCCAGAGTGGTGGCGCTCAGTTTCGCCTCGCCGTTCTTGCTGAGGAGGAGTTCTCCAGTATTGCCGGTGCGCCCTTCCGGCGTGACCACCCAAAGCACGTAGGTCAGGTACTCCGCACCCAGCGTCGAGGGAAACGTCAAACCCTTGATGGTCACCTCGATGTTCGTTATTCCTTGCTTGGCCTCGATCTTTGCCTCCCCATCGGCCTGAGGCATGCGTTCAGTGCCCTTCAGATCCACTTTTGTGCTGCCGCCCCCGACGGGGAAACCGATCGCCGTGGTCGACTTCGTGATGAGGCCGGATGCCGGCGCGTTTAGTTGTGACTGGGCCGCAACAAAGGAAGCTGCGAAACTGAGCAATGCCAAGGAGAGGATCGTTGAGTTGCGATGCATGTATTTCCTCCGTTCAACGCGTTGGGTTAGATAAAAGATCTTGCGTTTGTGTTCACGAGACAGGTCCATTCCGACGAGGTGGGAGCATTCCGCAGATTTAACGTTAATTAATCCCGCATCTGCGATGATGCCTAAACTTGTAATGGCGGAGGGGTTTGCTCACAACTGGCAAAAATGACAGCCCAACGAGGAAGGGCCTCCTTATCCGTCCAATCGCCGTACAGCAACTGCTCAACGTCGCAGTTGACGGGAAAACCGGTTGTACCTGCAGACGATTGGTTCTGACCGATGCGGAACCGGGTCACGCATGGTTCCCTCAAAGCCCATCACTCGATCGCTATGACGCGGAGGCTTGTGATGACGCGTGTATCGTGAAATCCTCTGTTCCGGCCGTCGGACGATGATCCGTTGTAAAGGCTGCCTGTGAACCAGATCCTCGATGCGATGGTCTTCTACGGCGCACAGTCGCGCTCGTGTTCGACCAAGCACTTCTCCAAAATCGTATTAGCAAATCCAAGACTCGCCGGATGAGCACACTGGCATCTAGAAAAGCGGGCCGGACAGAATGATCTGGAACAAACTGTTCGTGGGCGCAGCACGCGGCGTCGTTCCTGTGAGTTCGTAGCGCAAGGTGAGCCGGTATTTCCAGATCGTGCGTTCACTATCGATCAATTGCACACGTACATATCGGGAGCGCAACGTTGATTGTCAGTGTCACAGCTAAAGCCGCCAGACTCGAAGAAGCTCGCACCGAAAAGGTTCCCTGGAGGAAAGTGGGGCCCGTATCTGAGCGAGCGGCAGTGGGGTACGGTCCGCGAGGACTACAGCCAGGATGGTAACGCCTGGGACTACTTCACTCACGACCAAGCCCGATCCCGTGCCTATCACTGGGGCGAGGATGGTCTTGCGGGTATCAGCGACGACCAGCAGCAGTTGTGTTTCAGCGTTGCCCTGTGGAACGGCAAAGACCCCATCCTCAAAGAACGTTTGTTCGGCCTGACCAACAGCCAAGGCAACCACGGTGAGGACGTTAAGGAGTTCTACTTTTACCTCGACAGCACGCCGACCCACTCCTACATGAAATACCTGTACAAGTATCCACAGGCGGAGTACCCATACGTCGACCTGATCGAGACGAACAAGCGTCGCGGCCGTAACGATATGGAGTACGAACTGCTGGAGACGGGTGTCTTCGACGAAGACCGCTACTTCGATGTGTTTGTAGAGTATGCCAAGCAGGGTACAGAGGATCTCCTGGTCCGGATTAGCGTGGTTAATCGCGGGCCTGAGCCGGCCACAATTCATCTCCTGCCCAGCCTGTGGTTTCGCAACACCTGGACCTGGTGGCCAGGTACACCGAAGCCTTCTCTGCGGCAGCTCGCGGGCAAGAACGGTTGGAAAGTGGTCTCGGCCTCCCATGCCCAACTGGGTGAGCGGTATTTGTACTGTGAGGGAGATGTTCCGCTGCTGTTCGCTGAAAATGAGACGAACAATCAGCGGGTCTTTGGCACAGCCAACTCGTCGCTTTACGTGAAAGACAGTCCCCCACTCTTTACGATAACGATTTCGACCATTCTTTGGGCACCCAGCTGTTAGTTCTGCCAGTTTATTTCTCTAGCTAAACCTCTAACATCAAAGGACGGAGCAGGGTCCGAAATACGCCCAGCGACGTTTCGCCAATGCTGCCATAGCAGTGAATGTTCCAGCGGTGAATAGCGAACTCGCCTACAGCGGCATGAAGGATGCCAG
>Ga0222749_10001557_pt1 | contig 11626 bp, 6 predicted proteins | sample IncBWH2Mmetat_FD_197234 | JGI IMG/M metagenome (GOLD analysis project Ga0222749, IMG submission 197234) | Metatranscriptome of lab incubated forest soil microbial communities from Barre Woods Harvard Forest LTER site, Petersham... | ecosystem: Environmental > Terrestrial > Soil > Temperate...
CTCGGCGCTGCGCGCGAGGGCCGCCGCCGTGCGCTCGAGCGCGTGCCGGCGCATCACCTCCCACAGCGCGGGCACCTGGGCCTCGTCGAGCCGCGCCAGGTAGTAGGCGCTCGCCGCGCCGATGAAGGCGGCGCGCAGCAGCTTGGTGGCGTCGATGTTCGCCAGGGCGTCGGCGTGGGTGTGGATGGTGCGGTCCGGCCAGTCGTTGAGGTAGATCGCCGGCACGCGGAAGGAGCCCTCCGACCAGACCTCGTGATCGCTCCCCGGCGTGAAGTCGACCACCTCGGCCTGCAGGGCCCGCTTGCCGCCCTCCGGGTCGACCAGCGGGTAGGGCGCGCTGCCCGTGGCCGCGAACAGGTCCGACTGAGCGTTCACGAAGCGGCCGAAGGCCTCGCCGACGTCGTTGACGAAGCTCGCCAGGCTGCGCGGCGAGCGGGTAAGGTGGAAGACGGCGCCGGTCGCCCCCGCCTCTCCACCCACCATGTCCATGTGCACCACGGCGCGAGCGTGCGTGGTGATCGCGGGCCGCGCGTTGAGCAGCGCGATCGTGCCCTCGACCTCGGGCGGCCAGACGAAGCGCACGGTGCGGCGCGGCGGCGCGAGCTTCCCCTCGCGGATCAGCTTGCCGAGGGTCCGTCCCACCTCGAGTATCGTGGCGCACCCGCTGGCGTTGTCGTTGGCGCCCGGCTGCTGGTGGTCGAGGTGGCAGGAGAGGACGATCTCCTGGCGTGCGACCGCGGGGTCTCGATCGCCGCCCGGGATGACGGCGGTGACGATGTCGTAGCTCCCCGGATGCTGGCCCGCCTCGACCCGCGCGCGCAGCCGGACGGTGCCGCCGCCGGCAAGGCGCCGCTGCCATGCGCGCGCTTGCTTGAGCGAGACCATGAAGGCGAAGGTCCGGGGCGGCGGGAAGGTGGCGAGATGCCCCCAGCGCACCAGGTTCTCGTCCTCCCGCCACCAGGCGGTGACCTGGTTCTGGGCGTACGAGACGATGCCGGCGGCGCCGAAGCGATCACTCGCCAGCGCCGCCACCGCGCCCGGCTGAGCGGCGGCGAGCACCAGCTTCCCGCGCACCTCCTTGCCCTGGTAGTCCGTCTCGGTGGTGCCCTCGCCCACGTCCACCAGCTCGGCGGCGACCTCGCCCGGGGCGCTGTCTTCCGCCACCACGATCGGACGCGCTGCCCACGAGGCGATGCGTTCGCCGTCCACCCAGCGCGCTGCTCCGGCGGCGCCCTCCTGCCGCTGCTCCCAGAGCTCGGCGAAGCTCGCGTCCCAGGCAGGGCGCGAGCGCTGGGTGCCGTAGAACACCTTGCCGTCCGCCGGCAGCGAGATGACCTCGACGGCAAGGCCGTACGAGCGGGCGCGCTCGGCGATGTAGTCGGCAGCCGCCTTGAACCCGCGCGAGCCGCGCATCCGATGATGCAGGGTGAGCTCCTGGACCGTGTGCCGCGCCGCCGTCCCCGAGACCTCGAGGGCCAGCGCCCGCACGGCGGCGGCATCGAAGAGAGGCGGCGGCGGCCCGGCCGGTTGCCCCACGGCGTTGCCAGTAGCGCCAGTGCCGGCCAGGGCTGGTGCCGGCGGCTGCAGCAGCAGCGCACCCAGCAACCCGGCGCAGCCGATCATCCAGCCCGGACCGCGGCGATGCACTCCCATACGGAACGTCCTCCATGTTCTGCCGACACTCTCGAGCGCCAGCCATTCTAGTGCTGTTCCACCCCTGATCTAGGCTGCTACCGGACTGCGTTTTGTACGCATGGACAACGTATATACACTAGGCCCTCGGCACCCTCCGTATTGTCTCGGCCCGCCCCGCCACGCCCTCGGAGAGGAGAAAGTATGAAAATGAATGAAAGGATCGAGAAGAGGCTGCGCAAGGACCGCCCGATGACCACCATCGGCATCCGCGTGCCCGAGGATGTGATCGACGACCTCAAGCTCCTCGCGCCATTGCTCGGCTTCTCCGGCTACCAGCCCCTGATCCGGGCCTACATCGGGCAAGGACTGAGAAAGGATCTGGCGAGACTCGAGCCCGATCAGATGAAGGCGGTGGCGGAGAGCCTGCGGCGGCATGGCGTCAGGGAGCAGGTCATTGCCGAGGCGCTGGCCGAGGCTAGGGCCAGGAAATGAACCCCCACTCCGCCTGAACATCTGCCAAGGGCCGCGAAGCAACCGTGTCACGCTGCGCAGCTCACTCCGGCGAACGGCGACACAGCCCCGACGGTGTCCCTCCCGAGCCTGGTGCCGAATGCCTTACCGGTGGTGAGCCTGTTTGTACGCCCGCAGCACAGCGTTGATGCGGCTCTGATATCCTGCTCCTCGCTCACGAAACCATTCCAAGACATCCGTGTCGATGCGCAGTGTAATCTGCGACTTGCGCACTACGGGCTGCAACCCCTTACGAACAAGGGCCCGTGCGAATTTCTCCGGGGGAATCTCGGGAAGGCCGGAAAGGTCGATCTCTCCATTCTTCATTCGATCGACCCGCTGCCAGTCACTCCGAGATCGTTGAGAAGTAGCTTTGCTCCTCACGCTTCGTTGCCTTTCATCCCACTCCACCTGCACAAAGGAGAGTGTAGTTATCCCCTGTAACTACGTCAACCTCTTTGCGTGCGCGCGGGGCGCGCTACTGGAGCTCGCCCAAAATAGCGGGCGACGCAGCCCAACAGCGGATTCTGTCCCCTAGTAGGTCTTTGAGTCGGACCTGCGTCTGCCAATCACTGCAATGAGGGCCATGGGCGCAATTGTGGCAAAATGTGGCATAGGACCCAGCCGAGGCCATCAGCCCACCTGGAGACAGCGCTCTAAGTATCTGATTCTATTGGTGCCGAAGGCGGGAGTCGAACCCGCACGCCGTTGCCGGCGGAGGATTTTGAGTCCTTACCAACGACACAGCCCAGAACAATCCAGCACACTCAACAACAGTATTTCCAGTCACTTACACATATGCTCTGTGTGCTCGACTGTTCCCAATCGTGCCACATTATCGCCGTCAAATGTGGCAAAAATGTGGCAGACCGGAGGACCAATCGAAGAGCTGGTCGCCCGAGCGGCAGCCGTCTCGCCTGCCTGACGATGGTCTTCAAGCTGGCGATGTCGGCGCAGAAGAGCTGGCGCGCGCTCAACGGCGCCACCTCGCTCTTGGCCGACATCATCGAGGGAGTAAAGTTCGAGGATGGGATCAAGAAGAAAGCCGCCTAACCTCCGGCTTCAAACACAACTCTTGACAATACCTCCCTTTGGTCATAGCTAAGCCACTGCGGGGATATCACTTAGCTCTCCGAGCCAACCACACCAAGTTTAGGAAGAGCTATATTATCTTACGATATAGATGAGTTCATCCTAGTCTATTTGACAACGCATTTGTCGCTGTTCTAGACTAAATCGAGGGGGAAACACGGCAAGGACAGAATGACGCCCGGTTTTCTCTATAGGCGCAACTCCGCAGCACTGGCCAGGAAGCAGACTTGGGGGGCGCACAAATGCCTGCACGAATTAGCATCAGTCGCGTGATCGCATGCGTAACTTTCGGCGCGTTCCTTCTAGCTCTCTTAGCGTCCTCCGGTGCCGCGCAACCCACCCCAACCACTCGAAGCAGAGGCCAGGATAAACAGCTGCAGCCGCACCTGATTGCCCACGAAATCGTGACAGGACAGGCGAGTGCGCAGTCCTACCCTATCCAAGCCGGTTCCATCACTCAGTGGGGTACCGGAACCTCCCGGTGCGAATACCCAAATGGGCAGACACAGAGGGGATTCGGCAAGCCAATTCCGATACCATGTGCCTGGATCAACACTCCGCCGCCGCCCGCCTCGCCATTCGCTGTGACGTACATCGCCCCAAAGGGTGCAGTTGAGTTTCAATTCGTGATAGCTCTAGTACTGGCACCTGCGACGGCACCTGCGAAGTTGGCTGCGACGGCAGCGACCTATACAGTTACGGCCACGGCTAATGACTCAAGTGGAAACTCAACGACGGGTTCTGGCACTGCCACGCTGACTTTGGCCAAGGCTGGCAGCACCCATGCCATCCTGAAGGTTCCAATCAATATCGATTCAGCGGAAGCCACTATCCGGTTTCAATACGATTTGAGTCAGAACCCGGGAGGGCCGATTACTCTACAGCAAGGAAACTCTGTTTTGGGACCCTTTAAACTCGCGATTACCCCGATTGCGGCGTTTCAGCTCCCCGCTGTGCCCATTGCTATTCTGTACGCGCCTTTGGGAAATAAGGGGACGTCGCAGCTCACTTTCACAAACATTACTGGCACGAACGCACAAGTGACGATTTCACAAACGAACTCGACAACCACGACCAAGGACAACAGGACGACGCTGAGCGGCGGTCTAAGCTGGGCTAAATTGGCGTTTACGGTGTCGGGGGCTTGGGACAACTCCGTGGAGACGGGCAATACCGATACTTACGGCCAGACCAATTCTATAGTAACTACGGACCAAGTGAGCCTAACCTACGGACCGCTAGCCGCGGCAAGCTTTTCTCCGGCACCCCTTTCCCTCGACAAGATGTTGACGTCTTCCACTTCGGACCAGCCATTTTGGCACGACCAGTTCCTCCTCGCACTCAATAGCCAATATGCTGTCTGGGACTATCCGAGCGGTCCGATCGTGCAGCCTCTAGGGAACGTCCACATCAGTGTGGTGTCAGTTGCGGAACTCGACGACTGCAGCAAGGGTACCGGCGACACGGTTTCTTACCCCGGCCCTGTCTCCTCGGCGACGACGCTATATATAACCCTTACTCCACAGGACTGCTCCAATATCCTCGCTCTCGACCAATTCTATGTAAAACGGAGCCAGTCTGGATTTCCTAATAACTTCCGACAATTTGCGGGGGTCAGCACGGACACGACGGCGACGGTGCAGAACACCCAGACGGTGACTTCAGCCACACAGACAAACACTCAAACGTCATTCACTTCGAAGGCGACAAGCACAAGAACGAATTCGCTCGCCGCCAGCGCGAGCATACCGATACCGCCGGTTCCGGGGTTGACGCTTAGCGTCGGTGGCTCCAAGGTGAGCACGAATACGACCGTCCAGGGCGCGACCATTACCTACCAAGCTGTCGACACACAGACGGCGACTAACTCCTTCACTGCCACGACGATGATACAGGACACTTATCTGGACGGCGTTCATCATGCCAATTTTAATGTTGTGCAGGATTTAGATTTTCAAGGGCTCGCCGTCCAAGACACCGATATGAGTTGGTCTCAGACCTCGCACATGAAAAAAATAAAAACCCGCTTCCTGCCGGCCAACTTGAGCGCTTTCTCAGTAATCCTACCGAACGAGAGTACCGCCGACTTGCCCATGGTCGCTGCTGGATCGGCTCATCCACAACGCCTACCAGTTGAAGCTCAAGGGCGAGTCGATGCGCAAGAAGAAAGCGCTCGTCGCGCGGTCGGAGGCAGCAAACCGCAAAGGTATGTAAGAGATTCTGGCTACGACTGGGTTGTGATTACGGAACCGAGCGCCCAGCAGAAAGCTGCAGCGCGAGCACAAGCGCAGCAGTTGTTTTCCGCTGCATCGAAGCGCCATATCCAAAAACCGGTTCCCAAGCCCGCTCCCGCGTTGGCGGTGCCAATATCCGCTGACGAGGCGATCAAATTTGTGAATCGCCTCGCGATCCCGCAGGCTCGTGTGCAGGAGTTTACCGATGCGGTTAAAGGCAGCATCAAGTGATGGCATCCGTTCCCTCCATCGGATTTAGAATAATTCCGCTAACGAGCCTCCGCCTCAGTAGCGCGCTGACTAATCTCGGGCCAGGCCTGATGAGCGCTTATGTCCGGCGTCCGGCCTCGCCGGCGAGCCTCGCCGCCACCTCGCTCTTGTGACTGTTGGCAAGGTGGGTGTAACGGACGACCATCGCCAGCGTCTTATGGCTCTCCTCAACTTGGCGTGGGTCGAAGCCGCCCCGGCGGTAGGCCCCATCCGAAGCCTGTAACGGCCTAAGGAAGGCGCGGAAAGCCGTCGGGATCCGCGAGGGACCCGCCGAGGAACAGGGCTGAGCGGGTGCTCAAGAGCCACTCCAGCGGCCGTGAGCGTGCAGGTTTCAGGCCGCTCCGGATCTACGTGAGCCATCACCAGCACCCGCCCCGCCGCCCGCCAGGATTACCAGCGCCGCCGGCTCGGAGAGCGCGACGGCGCGAAGGCGGCCCCGCTCGCGGCGCCGCAGCGCGGTGGCAAGCCCCCTTGTCGAGGGCGAGAGTGATGAAACGCCGAGAAAGGAAGCTCCGCCGCCCGGTCGACCAGCGCCGGCACCGCACCGCCCTGGCGGATTCGGCGCAGGAGCGGGGCCAGCCGCGCGGTGAACCCCTCATCCGATTCCAACCGGTTCGCCGCATCGACCAGGTAGCCGTCGCGAATCCAGCCCGAGACCTCGGGATCCTCCGCGGCGCGAGCCGTCACGAGCTCCTGCCACGAGGATGTCGGCGCCGAGAGCGCCGACCCGGCGATCTGACCGCTCCAGCAACTCGGCAAGCGCGCGGTCAAAGCGATCTCGTGGCAGCGACGGTCTCCGATCGCTGTCACTCCCGCTGAGGTCAGGCTCTCCCCTTCCTAAACCGGCCATCCGAGGGAAGGATTCATGGTGCTGCACTCCTGCCGGACCAGTATCGCCCCTTCTCCACCCTCGCCAGCAAAGCCTCCACGTGCCGAGCTCACCGTGCCGAGCTGGCCCTCGCCATTGGCGAGCACTCCGTGCCGCTCGAGCACGTGGCACCGTTGACGCCAGCCGGCGGGCGCGCTTGAGTTCTGGTACGCTTGAGGAGCAAATCCGAAATCTCGCCATGATCGATGTACAGGTCGTGCTGCCCGCGTTCTTCAGCCTGTTCGGCCAGGTCGGCGGCCGCCTGCTCCAGGCGGCGGCGGAAAAGCATGTCGAGGGCTGGTTCGAGAAGGGGCTCGACCGAGCGAGCGCCCTGGGCAAGAAGAGCGCTCTGACGGAGGCGATGGAGCGGGCCTACGGCGGCTGGCTCGAGGTGGTCCTCAAGAACCTCGAGGGCATCGGCTACGACGCCGAGGATCTGGCCGAGTACAAGGAGTCCTTCGAGCGGCTGCTCGGCGATCGGGAGCTCGGGGAGGAGCTGGCCCGCCCCATCCTCGAGGGCGAGGAATGGCCGGGGCCGGAGCCGCGGCTGTTCGTGGACGCCTGGGCCCGTCTGGGATGCCGGCCGCTGCCGGCGGAGTTTCGCTGGCCGGCGGCGCTGGCGGCGTTCGAGCGGCAGGTGAGGAAGCAGCGGGTGCTGACGCCGGAGCTGCGGGCGGTGCTGAACGCCGTCAACCTGGGCGCCATCCGCGAGGAGATGCGGTGGATGGCCGGCGTACGGCCGGAGGGCAACGAGCAGCGCTACGCGGCGGCGATGCGCCAGCGCTACCGGGTGCTGGACCTGCTGGCCATCGCCCGCCCGGAGGAGGAGAGGCTGCGCGACCTCGAGCTGCGAGAGGTCTTCCTGCCCCAGGACGTGCGCGAGAACCCGCCGCCGGTCGAACTGCCCTGGGACCTGCGGCGGAAGCTCGCGATGGCGGAGACGGGCGAGCGAGGCGAGGCGGACGCCGAGGTCACGGCGCTGCCCAAGGAGATCGGCCGGGAGCGCCTGGAGCGGATGCGCGCGGGCTTCGCCGAGCAGCCGAGGCAGCCTGTGCTGACCGTGCTGTCCGAGCCGGCAAGCCGGCGGTCGGTGCTCTTGGGGGACCCAGGCTCGGGCAAGTCGACGCTGGCCAGGTACCTGCTCCTGTCGGTGCTGGATGCGCCGCGGGCGCCGGAGACGGGCGGGGTCCAGGGCTGGATCGAGGCGTTCGCAGGCTGCCTGCCGCTGCTGATCGAGATCCGCCAGCTCATCGGCGAGCGCAGCCGCGGTAGCTGCCAGACCTTTCTCGAGTTCCTCGGCTTCCTGGGGAGGACCGAGGGCTATGCGCTCGAGGAGATCTGGCTCGACCGGCGGCTGCGTAGCGGCCGGTCGCTGGTGATCTTCGACGGGCTCGACGAGATCTTCGACGGCGCCGAGCGCGAGCGGGTGATCCGCCAGATCACCGGCTTCGCGAGCGACTATCCGCAAGCCTCGGTGCTGGTGACCTCGCGGTCGGTCGGCTACAGCGATCACGTGTTCCGCGGCGCCGGGTTCCGGCACTGCGCCCTGCAGGACCTCGACGACGCGCAGGTGGAGCGCTTCGTCCGGGGCTGGTACGCGCTCGTCTTCCCGGCTCGACCGGAGGAGGCGGCGCCGCGCGTCGAGCGGGTGCTCAGAGCCTGCGAGCAGTCGCGGTCGATCCGGCTGCTCGCCGGCAACCCGATGCTGCTGACGATCATGGCGATGATCGCGCGCCAGCAGGAGCTGCCACGGGAGCGGGCGCGGTTCTACGAGCACTCGGCGGAGATCCTGTGCCACCACTGGGAGATGAACCGGTGGCTGCGCGGCGCGGGCGTCGAGTTCGACTACATCGGGCTCGACGACAAGAAGGAGCTGCTGCGCCGCATCGCCTTCCGGATGCAGGCGGGTCCCGAGAGCCTGGCCGGCAACTTCATCCACGGCGACGAGCTGCAGCAGGAGATCGAAGCCTATCTCCGCGAGCGCTATCGCTCGACGCCGGTTGAGGCGAAGCGGGTGGCCGAGGCGTTGATCGCGCAGCTGCACGAGCGCAACTACATCCTGTGCCTTTACGGGCCGCGCCTCTACGGGTTCGTGCATCGGACCTTCCTCGAGTACTTCTGTGCCGAGGAGCTGAGGCGGCGAGTGCAGGAGGACCCGGGCTATCCGATCGATCGGCTCCTCGAAGAGGTGATCGCCAAGCACTGGCGCGAGCCGGCCTGGAACGAGGTGCTCCGCCTGCTCTGCGGAATGGTCGGCGATCTCCACGCGGGGAGGATCATCGAGTACCTGACCCGGCGGGCGAACCCCTTCTGGGAGGCCGACCCGCAGCGCCGGCCGCCTCGCCACCTGGTGATCGCTACGCAGTGCCTGGCCGAGGTCAGGAATCGGTATGCGATGGAGGGCGTATGCCTGGGCCTGCTGCAGGAGATCACGCGGGCGCTGGAGCTGTGGGTTTCGGGATATGAGGAATGGGTGGATCGCTTCGCAACGGACCTCCCAGCACCGTTCGAGGAGATCGGCGGGACGTGGCCCGGAAGCGCCTGGCTGCGTGAGCGCGGTCTAAGGAGGATCGGCCGGGTTGATAAGTCGTTCAAGGTGGTGTATGTCCGCCTGGTCGTCTCCCTGTTTCGAGCGTCCGCGACGCTACGCGGCGAGCTCGAGACTTTGGTGAACAGCCGGGACGCCGCTTCGAGATCCGCGGTGCTGGTCGAGCTGGCGCGGGGATGGCGGGAAGATGCGGCGGTGCGGCTGCTCCTCGAGCAGCGGGCACTACAAGATGAGGCTTCCGATGTCCGCAATACGGCGCTGGTCGAGCTGGCGCGGGGATGGCAGGACGACGCGGCGATGCGGCAGCTGCTTGAGCAGCGGGCGCTCCAAGATGAGGGTTCCTCTGTCCGCGGGACGGCGCTTGGGGAGCTGGCGCGGGGATGGCGGGACGACCCGGCGGTTCGGCAGCTACTCAAGCGGCGGGCGCTGCGAGATAGGGATTCGGCTGTCCGCAGCACGGCACTGGAAGAGCTGGCGCGGGGATGGCGGGACGACGCGGCGGTGCGGCAGCTGCTCGAGAAGTGCGCGCTCCAAGATGAGGATGAGGGTGTCCGCGGGACGGCGCTTCGGGAGCTGGCGCGGGGATGGCGGGAAGACACGGTGGTGCGGCAGCTGCTCGAGAAGCGCGCGCTGCAGGATCATTTCACTGTCCGCAGGCTGGCGCTGCGGGAACTCGCGCGGGGATGGCGGGAAGACGCAGCGGTGCGGCAGCTGCTCGAGCAACGCGGGGTGCAGGATAAGGAATACTTTGTGCGCATGACGGCGCTTGAGGAGCTGGCGCGGGGATGGCGGGAAACCGCAGGTGTGCGGCAGCTGCTCGAGCAGTGCGCCCTGCATGATGAGGCTTGGGGTGTCCGCTGGGCTGCGCTGTCGGAGCTGGCGCGGGGATGGCGGGAAGACAGGGCAGTGCGGCAGTTGGTCGAGCAGCGCGCGCTGCACGATGGGGCCATCGGTCTTCGCCAGAAGGCGCTGGAGGAGCTGGCGCGGGGATGGCAGCAAGGCGGAGCGGGGCGGCAGCTGCTCGAGCAGCGCGCGCTGCTGGATGAGGCTTCCGATGTCCGCAGTACGGCGCTGGAGGAGCTGGCGCGGGGATGGCAGCACGACGCGGCGGTGCGGGAACTGCTCGAGCAGCGGGCGCTGCAAGATGAGGCTTCCGATGTCCGCGGGACGGCGCTTGGGGAGCTGGCGCGGGGATGGCGGGACGACCCGGCGGTTCGGAAGCTACTCGAGCGGCGGGCGCTGCGAGAAAGGGGTTCGGCTGTCCGCAGCAAGGCACTGGAAGAGCTGGCGCGGGGATGGCGGGACGACTCGGCGGTGCGGCAGCTGCTCGAGAAGTGCGCGCTCCAAGATGAGGATGAGGGTGTCCGCGGGACGGCGCTTCGGGAGCTGGCGCGGGGATGGCGGGACGACACGGTGGTGCGGCAGCTACTCGAGCAGCGCGCTCGCGAGGACGAGGCCACGGAGGTTCGCGAAAGCGCGTTTCAAGGTCTCGTGCAAGTCGCTCTAGACAGGCGTGCTGCCATCGTCCTCTCGCGGGGTCTTAATGGCGCTGAACCGTTCCTAGATCCGCGGTCGCCAATGGCTGCCGAACACCTGGAGAGGGCAGCTGCGCGGCTGGGAATCGGAATGGACGCGCTGGTAGTGCAGCTCGAGGAGCACTCCAAGGAGCTGGGGTGGAATCTGAGGAAGGGCCTGCGGCGAGGCGTCGGGGTGACCGGCAAGAAAGATAGAAGCCGGCAGGGGCGCAGAGGCAAGAGGACCTCGGAGAGCGGAAGCTGATCTTTGCTGCCGATAGGATCGCCGCGGTACGGCTAGACGGGAGCCATGTGGACCGTGGCGCTCGAGGCGGCCGTGCGAATTGCACCATCGTTCTACAGATCCAGTAGCGAGAATCAACGACGCAGCTCTTGGCAGTGACTCCAGGCCGCGGCCGGGGCTCGTAGCCTTGGCGGCAGCGCGAGCAACCTTGAGGGCGGTGAGCGAGCTCTTCGCCGCTCCCCCACCCGGTCCCCCATTGTCTCGTGCCTTGGCCATGTGCGAATTGTGGCAAAATGTGGCAAGGCAGCCGGCAGCTCAGACTGGAACTTTGCTCTAACTCATTGATTTTATTGGTGCCGAAGGCGGGAGTCGAACCCGCACGCCGTTGCCGGCGGAGGATTTTGAGTCCTCTGCGTCTGCCATTCCGCCACTTCGGCCGCTGGGCTGGCCAGGAGGAGATCCTAGGGGGGTGCGCCGGGGGTGTCAACCGCTGCGGAGCTGGCCTTCGGGCCGGTTCGAGCTGGCGTTCTCGGCCCTCGGCCCGGGCGGGCCTGCCGGCTCGGCCGGTGAGCCCGTGGCCCTCGTGGTCCCAGCGATTCCGCAGTAGCCCCTGAGCCCTAGCACAAGGTCCTGATTCGACGACGTTTGATCGCGGTAAGCTGTCGCGAGCAGATTCTGATTCGCGTCAAGGGTAGACATTGACTGCAATTC
>Ga0222749_10001560_pt1 | contig 11608 bp, 10 predicted proteins | sample IncBWH2Mmetat_FD_197234 | JGI IMG/M metagenome (GOLD analysis project Ga0222749, IMG submission 197234) | Metatranscriptome of lab incubated forest soil microbial communities from Barre Woods Harvard Forest LTER site, Petersham... | ecosystem: Environmental > Terrestrial > Soil > Temperate...
AGACTGGGCTGACCCGCTGCCTTGTCCGCGTCCTTAACCACCAACATCGCCTCGCGCTTGGACTCGGGCTTTGCCGGCTCCGCCTTCGCCGGCGCGGGGGGAGCCCCCGGAGCGGTAGGCTTGTCCTGCAGCTTCTTGGCGAGGGCCTCGGCCGTGGGCGCCTTGCCTTCCGATTGCGCCCCCGCCTGCTTCGCGGCCGCGGCGGGGGTTTCGGCCGGCACGGGCGCCGACCCTCCCTTCTGCTCCCCGGCCAGCGCGCGGTTCTGGTTCGCCTTGCCGTCCTTGTTCTTTTCGAGCCCGTCCGCCTTGCCGAACCCGGCACCGGGAGGCGCGGCGGCTTTCTCCTCCCGGGTCGCCGAGTCCTGGAGCTCCCCGTTCCGCAACGCCTGCCGGCGTTGGGAATCGAGCGGGTGGCCCGACTCATCCGCGTTGACGCTCTTCCGGAGCCCCCCGGCCTCGGGAACGTCCCTCCTGGATTCGATCCGTGCGAATTCCTCGGCGGCGGGCCCCGGGGCCGGTTGGGTCGCCGGCCTATCCTGGTGGGCCGCGAAAAAGGAGACTGTGGCCACGACGAGGAGCCCCGCGGCGGCCGAGAACGTCCATAAGATCGATCTCCGGTACTTCTCGAACGAATGGACCCGGCCCGTGGTCGCAACCTCGCGCCTCACGCCCTCGGCGACCGACGCGGGTGCCTTAAGGCGGGGGAGCGTCCGCACCAGACCCGCCGCGGACTTGATCTCGCCCAGCTCGCGGAGGCATTCGGAGCAGGCGGAGATGTGTTTTTCCACCTCGCCCTTCTCGGCAATCTCCAGCTCGCCGTCGAAGTAGGCGGTGAGCTTCTCCTTGTCGAACGCGCAGCTCATTCGTTCTTCTTCTCCGGAGCCGCCCCTGGCGGCTTGATCCTCAGCACCAGATAGCGGTCGCACATCTCGCACCGCGAAAATTCGGGAGAGACGTGGCCGCAGCCGGGACAGACGAATTCGATCAAGGGGCGTGCCGGCGCGCCCCCCCCGTCCCTGAGTCTCGCCTCTCGAAGGCGGTCGATGCCCCCCCTGAAGTTCTCGACGCCCTTCTGCAGGGCCGCCGCGTCGGTCGGACCCGCCTGGAACTGCGCCCGCAGCGACTTCGTCAGCGCCTCGAAATCCTCCCGGCTGAAATCGCACTGCTCCAGCGCGTGGCGGTTCTGGTACCACGCCTTCGCAAGCTCGGGATCGCTCATCGCGGCGGGTGGGGGCATCTTGCGCCGATCCTCGCGAGGCGCCGCGGGAGCGGCCGCCTGCGCGCTGGGCTTGTCCTGCCTCTTGAGCTCGGACGCCTTTTCCGCTGAACCCTTCTCAAGGTCACGGCCGGCATGGGGCCCGGCGAGCGCGAGCACGCGATTGGAATCCCTGTCCTTCGATGGTGCGAGCTCCTTGACGGGCACTTCGTGGCGCCACGCTTGCGCCAGCTCGAGGCAAGGCCGGACGTCGTCCGAGGCCGAGACCGCCGCGCCCGGCGCCGCGACGCCGTCCAGGTCCTTCGCGATCGCGCGGGCCGCCTCGTCGACCAGCCCGAAGACGTCGGCCTCGGACTTCTCGAAGCTCCGGGTCCCGAACAGCGGCTCGCGGCCGGGCAGCCGGTACCCCGACAGCGTCACGCGGATCTTCCCGCCCCTCACGTAGTACTTGCCCGTGACGTATCCCATCGCACCCAGGCCCCGCGCCAGGCGCTCGGCATCCCCCGTGTCGACCGTCTCCTTCGAGCCACCGTGCACCCACATGAGGGTCTCCCGCGAGGGGACTTCGACACCCGGGAACTGGGTGAGCGAAGCGATGAGAAGGTCCGAAAGGGCGACCTCGTAGTAATTGGTCCCCGAATCTGGCGTCCCGTTCTTGAAGTCAAGAATGGCGAGCTTGAATCTCTCGAGTCTTGACGCGGGAGCGACCACCCCCGTCGGAGCGGCGGGCTTCGGCCCGTTCGACGCCGGGGAGTGGGCCCCGAGGGCGAACGCGACCGCAATCGCAAGCCCTGCCGCCACCGCCATTCCAAGGCCGATCATCGGCGCCCTGGATCCCGGGACGGAAAGTCCGGCCTGCTCCACCCGCCGGATCTCCGCCGCAAGCTCTCCCCCGGAGGCGAAGCGGTCGGCGGGGCTCTTGGCCATCAGCTTCTCGACCAGGGCCGCGACGGCGGGGGGCACGGCCGGGTTGATGGAGCGGAGCGACCTGGGTTTCTCTTGCAGGATTTTCTTGAAGAGCGCGAGCGGGGTGTCGGCCCGGTAAGGCATCCGGCCGCAGAGCAGCTCGTACAGGACGACGCCGAGGGAGTAGAGGTCGCTCCGGCCGTCGAGTTCCGACGTCTCGCACTGCTCGGGCGAGGCGTACTCGGGGGTGCCGAAAAAATCGCCGCGTTGGGTGATCGCCTCGCCTCCCAGCTTCGATCGCATGAGGCCGAAGTCCATGATCTTCACGCGTCCCTCGGCATCGACCATGATGTTGTTGGGTTTGATGTCCCGGTGGACGAGCCCCTCCCGATGGGCGGCGTCTAGGGCCTCGGCCGCCTGACGCGCGATGGCAAGCGCCTCGGCCACCGGTAGGCGCTTCCGCTGCTTCAAGATCTGCTGGAGCGTCCGGCCCCGGACGAGTTGCATCGCCATGAAGAGGACGTTTTCACACCGGCCGGCCGCGTAGACGGCGACAATATTCGGGTGGTCCAGCTTCGCCGCCGTCTTCGCCTCGCGGATGAAGCGGCGCTCGTATTCCGCGTCCTGGGCCAGATATGGCTGGAGGACCTTCAGGGCGACCTCGCGATCGAGCGTGGCATCCTTGGCACGGTAGACGACGCCCATCCCCCCCTCGCCAAGCGGCTCGACGATCTCATAGGCCCCCAGGAGGCGGCCGATCATTCCGGGGACTCGAACGGTCCCCTCCGGGGCGGGCCTGTTTCCCGGGGTGGTCGGGGCGTAAGGGTCGTCCGCGGGCATCACCATCTTCATCACACGACTTTGACGCGAGGGCTCATTGCAGGGTTCCAATAAACGATTTCAGCCTGGACTTCAGCTCGAGGCGTGCTCGATGGAGCCGGGAGCGCACCGTTCCCTTGGGGATCTGGAGAATCTCGGCGATCTCGTCATAGGAGGCGCCCTGGAGGTCCTTCAGGAGGATGATCTCGCGATCAGCCTCCTCCAGGAGATCGAGCGCCTGCTGCACTTTCCTCTGGGTCTCCTGGGACTCGAGGCGCTCCGTCGGATTGCGCTCCTCGGACGGCTCGGACAGGATTTCGTCCTCTTTCGAATAGATCGAGACCGGCGCGCGCTTGTTCTCGCGACGGAAGGAGATCGCCTGGTTGAAGGCGATCCGATAGATCCACGTGGAGAAGGCGGCATCCCCTTTGAATTCGCCGATCTTCCGGAAGGCGTTGATGAAGGCGCGCTGGGTGATGTCGCTGGCATCCTCGGCATTCCCGCAGAAGCGCGTAATGGCGGTATAGATTCGGTCTTGGTGGCGCGAGACAAGCTCGGTGAAGGCGTCCGGGTCCTGGCGCTGACAGCGCAGGACGAGCTCGCGATCGGGGAGATCGCGAAGCGCCACCGGTCCGGTGCCCGGAGCGTTCGAAGTCACTTGACGTCGCGGACGCAGCGGAAGCCGACGTCGGGATGCCCGAGGGTCGGGTCCTCGGGATAGGCGTTTGCGCAGCGGATCGCCTTGGCCGGGGTCATGAACGATCCTCCCTTGAGCACCCGGAACTCCTCCTCCTTTTCGGCGACTTTCCGCTTCACGGAGGTCGAGGTCCACTCCCAGGCGTTCCCGCCCATCCCGTATACGCCGTAGAAGCTGGCGCTGTTAGCCCCATCAAAGGCGTCGACGGGCATCGTGCCATAGAGGGTCTTGGTCAGCTGCCAGTACTCGACGCAGTTGCAGTGAAAGACGTTCTCCTTTTCGGTGAAGGCGTTGCCCCAGGGGTACTCGCGCTTGTCCGGCCCCCGGGCCGCGACTTCCCACTCGTCGGCGGTGGGCAGGCGTTTCCCCGCCCACTTGGAATACGCCTCCGCATCCGCATAGGTGACATTGACCACCGGATGCTTCTCCTTCCCCACCACCGGCTTTCCCAGATTCCACGCGGGGGGGACATTCCGGGAGGGGGGAGGGGGCGCGTGGCCGGTCGCCGTGACAAAACCCAGGTATTCCTCGTTGGTGACCTCGTACTTGTCGATGAAGAAGGTCGGAAGGGTCACAACGCGGACCGGATTCTCGTCCTTGGGCTCCTCGCTCCCGATGGTGCACGGCACATTGCAGGCGACGCGGACCATCGTCCGCTGTAGGAGAATGTCGTTGACCCGGTCCTGGAACTCCTTGACGATCGCCTTGCGCTCCGGGTAGATCTCCCCCGCCTTCCTCGCTGAAAGGATCGCCGGAGCGAAGCGTCCTTCGGAGAACGCCTTTTCCGCCTCGGCCATGTACCTCTTGTAGTGCGAATCGGCGTCCTCTCGGATGGCTCGGACGGTGCTCGTCAGGCCGATGTAACGCTGGTCCTGGAGGATTTTCGGGAAGTCCTTGGCCAGGTTCTCAAGCGCAGCCCAGGCATCGTCGTAAAAGAACTTCTCGCGGTCCTTGTCCACCCGATCGCGGGCATCCACCCACGCCTTCTCCTGCTTCCGTCGCGCATCGGCCTCTGCCTTCACGGCCGCCTCCTCGGCGTCCCGGCCCAGCGTGACCTTGTCGAGGAGCGCGTTGAGTTCCGGGCGGTCAAAAAGGTCCCGTGCCTTCTTGACCGCGGATTCCGCATCATCCCAGTGTTTCGCCTCGATCGCCAGGCCGGCCTCCCGCACCTGCTCCTTGTAGGTCTCTTCGCGCGGATCCTTGGGGGGGGTGACGGGGGTCTGCGGGGTCTGGGCGGTCGGGACCTGGGGAGTGACCGGCACGGGCGTGGTCAGGGCCGGGACGGGATCCTTCACGACCGCCGGGCCGGCGTCCCTTCGCTGCCACTTGATGAAGAGGAAAACGGCCAGGAGGAGCACCAGAACGGTCATCGCCAGGAGCGGCCAGGGGCCGGCGCGACGCGAACCGCCGTCCATCATGACTGCACTTTATACGAAGGACGGGGAAAAGAGAAGGAGATCGGGGGCTTTACTTCGGGATCCTCAAAATCTTGAGCGAGCCCAGGATGAGATCGAGATCCTTCTGGTGCTTCTTGTACATTCCTTCGTCGCCGACCAGGAAGATCCGGTAGAAGTACTGGTTTTCCTTTCCCACGAAGGACCAGCATTTCAGCTCGGTCGCCCGGCCTTCCTTGTCCTTGCCGGTCATATCGAGAAGGTAGGACATGGGGTTGTTGGCGCCGCCGTTGGGTAGCTTGGCCACCTTGATATCCTGCACCTTCTTGGCATCCTTGAACTCGGTGGACAGGGTCTTCCATTCGGATTCCGCGGCGGCCTTGGGGTCGAAGTAGCTGGTGCCCCCCGCCTTCTCCTGAGCGAAGACCTCGATGAAGACGCGGTCGACCTTGTGGGACACCACGCCGTGGGAGTTGGTGTACAGCATGTGGTCCTTGAATTCCCACTCCTCGTTCTTGACCGGCTTCTGGATCGAGAAGCCCCACTCCTTCTGCCAAAGGAGATCGGGGTCGGTCTTTTCCTTCTTGTCCTGGGCGAGTCCGGGAGCACATAGGCCGCCTAGCACCACGATCGCCAGTCCGAGCCGCATGAGTCCTCCGGATATAGAACCGCTGGTAATTATACAGTCCCGTCCCGACGTCGGTTCCCATTTTCGCACCGCCCCCGGCGCGGCGGGCTACCCCTCGATCCCGTACTCCCGCATCTTCTCCCAGAGATTCTTCCGGGTGATGCCGAGAATCCGCGCCGCTTCACCGCGGTGCCCCTGGGTGTAGGAGACCACGCTCTTGATATGGCGCGCCTCGGCCTCGGCGACCGTCTCGCGGAGGGTCGCCAGCTTGCCCGTGGGGGGGACGTCAGTCCCGGCCATGTTCAAGGGCCGGAGGAGATGCTCCTTTTTCAGCACGGGGTCATCGCCCGCGAGGGCGATGGCCCGCTCAATCGCATGCTCCAGCTCGCGCACGTTTCCAGGCCAGGAATAGCCCTGCAGCGCCTCCAGCACCTCGGAGGCGACCACGAACTCGCGCCCGCGGCCGAGCTTTTTCATGAAATGTCCGACGAGGATCGGGATGTCCTCCGTCCGGTCGCGAAGGGGAGGGATCCGAACCTTCACCACGTTGAGCCGATGAAAGAGGTCCTCGCGGAATTGCTTGGCCTGAACGAGGTCCCAGAGATCCTTCTTGGTGGCGACGACCACGCGGACGTCGATTTTGATGGGCTGCGTGGCGCCAATCCGTTCGAACTCGCGCTCCTGGAGTACCCGGAGCAGCTTCACCTGGGGAACGGGATGGAGGTCGTCGATGTCGTCGATGAAGATCGTCCCCGTGTGCGCCCGCTCGAATCGGCCGGACTTGTCCGACTTCGCATCGGTGAAGGCCCCCTTGACGTGGCCGAAAAGTTCGTCCTCGATGAGGGTTTCGGGAAAAACGCTGCAGGACATCTTTACGAGCGGCCTGGACTTGCGGAGGGAGTTGTAGTGGAGGGCCTCGGCGACCAGCTCCTTTCCCGTGCCGCTCTCCCCCTCGATCAGGACGTTCACTTCGCTCGCGGCGACGGACTTCACCAGGTCGTAGACGGCCTGCATTTTCGGGGATTTTCCCACCAGCGCTCCGAACTGTCGGCGCCCCGCGAGCTCCTCCTTGAGCTCCTTGTTCTCCCGCTCAAGGCCGGTGAGCCGCTCGAGCTTCTTCAGCCGCGCGAGGACGTCGTCGTTGAAGAAGGGTTTCTGGACGTAGTCCTCCGCGCCGTCCTTGATCGCGGCGACGGCGTCCTCGACGCTGGCATAGGCGGTGATGAGAATGACCTTGCAGGAGGGGTGGGCGTCCTTGGCCGCCTTCAGGACCTTGAGTCCGTCGGCTTTCGGGAGTCGGATGTCGGTGATGACGCAGTCAAAGGCCTCGGCCTGGACCGCCTGGATTGCCTGCTCGCCGTCAGAGACGACCGTGACCGGATAGCCGGCCCCGCGGAGCGCATCGCCGAGGGTGACGGCGATCGTCCGTTCGTCATCGGCGAGAAGAATTTTCATCGAGCACGTGGCGCAGAACGTCGCGGCCGGCGAAGGGCCGCGCGATCGCCCCGCAGGCGCGTTTCATCATATCGAGCCGGGCGGGGTTTTCCAACAGCTCCAGGACCTTGTAGTCCAATACGTCCATGGTGCGGGCCTTGACGGCGGCCCCGTGCTCCATGAGGTAGTCGGCGTTGCACTCCTCCTGACCGGGGATCGGCGAGGAGATGACCATGGGCAGACTCTTGGCCAGGCACTCGGAGACCGTGAGCCCGCCGGCCTTGGTGATCATGAGATCGCTCCGCGCCATGAACTCGTCGACATTGTTCACGAAGCCGTGGACCTCGGCACGCCCCGCCGAGATCTCCTCGAGTTTCACCCTCATCTTTTCATTTCGACCGGCGATGACCGTGAGGTGGAACGGCGTGCGGATGGCCAGGAGGCGTTCGAGGGCCTCCTCCATGTGGCCCATGCCGAATCCGCCGCTCATGAAAAGGAGCCGGGGCTTCGGGGAGGGCGGCACCGCCACGTCCTTCGAGAAGACGGGGTGGATGGGGATGCCCGTGACGCGGATCCGCTCGGGCGGGTACCCGTAGCGTGACAGGAGGACTTTCAACTCGTCGCAGGCCACGAAATATCCGGCGACCTTCTTGTTGAGCCAGAGCGGGTGGACGTCGAAATCGGTCACGACGACGTAAACGGGGATTCCCAGCCGCTTGTTGAGGATGACATTCGAGGGGAGGAAGTGGGTGCAGATCGCGGCGTCGGGTCGGAACTCCTCGATCCGCTCCATGAGCTTCCGGTAGGTCAGACGGTCGTGGAGCTCGATGACCTTATCGAGCTTTTTCCGCTCGACGTTCTTCCCCGCCTGCTTGTACAAGACCCCCCAGAGGGAGGGAGAGTAGCTCGCCATCCAGACGTAGCTCTTCTCGTAGAGCTTGGCGAACAGGCGGTTGGTGAACTTGAGGGAATCGACCCAATCGGTTTCGACACCCGGGCAGTAGGCGCGCGCGCTCTCATGGATCGCCTCGGCGGCGCGGTTGTGCCCGGCGCCGGCGGAGGCGGAGAGGATAAGGAGGCGCGTCATTCCTCCTCAGCGTAGCACGCGGAAGGCGGCCCCGCTACCCCCGGATCCCCTTGAGGCACCGTTCGAGATCATCCACACAGCGGCCAAGTTCGCGGTCGGACAGCCAGTACTCAACCTTCCGCCCGGCGTGCCGGACCCCGCTGGAGTGGTAGCGCACGACGCCTGCGATCTTCAGGTGCTTGAGCTGGTTCACGACCGAAGTCGCCGAAACGCCCAGGAGCTTCGCCAGCTCCATGGGCCTGCGACGCTTTCCGTCCAGAAGCCGCACGATCCGGTACGCCAGGGGATTTCCCAGGATCCTGCAGAATTGAGACGTACGACGCGCACCCGGATCATCCATCGTCTGCCCCGCTGAGCCTTCCCACCCGTTCGCCCCTCTCCACAAGGCCAGTGCCTGCGGTCACCCACGACTTCCCCCTCCCCCGACGCCGTTTTACGTACTTACTAACTTACGCATGCGTAAGTTTCTTGATATGAGATCATACAACATGAATTCGGCCTGTCAATGATTTCGAAGCGGGTTTTCCCGAATGACCTAGGGATTCAGGAGGGAGGGCGGGAAGCCGATGTCGGCGACGATGAGTTCGCCCAGGTAGTTCCTCGCCCCGGGGCTCCGAAATCCGATCTTGGGAAGGCCCATGGTGACCGTGACCGTCGCGCGCGCGGCAATACCCAGAGGCTTCCCGGTGTTCGCGTCGAGCCCCGAGGGGATGTCCACCGCCACGATCGGAAACCACCGAGGGTCGAATCGGTTCATTTCCTCGATCAGCGCCTTCTCCCGGCCCGCTACCGGCCGTGCGAGGCCAGTCCCAAAGATCGCATCGAGGATCACGGCCATCGCGCGTACCTTGAAGCGGCCCACGAAGTCGAGCCCCTGCCTGGCCCTCGCCCAGTTTCGGCCCGTGGCGGTCGACTCGTCGTAGGAGTTCTGGAGCGCCATCACTTCAACCTCGAAGCCACGCTCGGCGAGGAGGCGCGCCGCCACAAAGCCGTCCCCCCCGTTGTTTCCCTTCCCGCAGACCGCAATCACGGGACAGGCCTTGGACGCCCGCTCCTCCACCGCGTCCGCCACCGCCCGGCCGGCGTTTTCCATGAGCAGCTCGACCGGGATGCCGTGCTTCTCGATGGCCAGACGGTCGATCTCCTGCATCTCCTCGCGGGTCACAAATCTCATGCGGGATACTCCTCACCCCGGACCGGGTTGCCCCCTCCTCCCCCGCCTCGGTGGCGGGGGGCGGGCCGAGCCCCCGCCCGCGAACGGGAGACGCCGGAGACAACGTCGCTCCGGTTCAGTTCCAGGCGGCCCGCCCCCCATCCCGGGGACGCAATGCGCCCGGGATCTCCCGCGGTGGGGGGGAATACGGAGGAACGGCGATGGACGTGCGGCATGAGACCCTAGCGGGGCCGGGCTTTCCAGCGAGCGTATTCCGTGGCGTACCACTGGAGCCACAGCTCCTTTCGGGTCAGTCGCTCGCCGGTCACGTGGTAGAGCGCGTTCATGACAAGATTGACGGTCTCGATGACCGGCACCTCGATCATGATCATCAGGTCGGGCACCGAGTCCTCGTACTTGAGCTCCCCGATGGACTCGATGATCGCCTTGAGGACCACGCGATCACGCTCTTTCTTCATGCGATCGCAGAGCGACCTGCCGGCGAGCGTCTTTGCGCCCGACATCCTCCCCAGCGACTCCGCCGCCGCGGCCCGGACCGTCCAGTCCGCGTCCTCCGAAACCATCCGGACCAGTATGGTGGCGCGGGTCAGCGCCTCCTGGATGGCGTGGGCTTCGCCCGTCAGGACCGCCTCCCCGATCGCCCTCGCGCAGGCCCGGCGGACATTGCGCTTCGGAGACTTCGCGAGCTCGTCGAAGACGGCCAGTCCCTTCTCGCCAAACGAGATCAGCGCCACCCCCGCCCCGGCCAAGTCGTCGATTCGGAAGATGGCCGTATCCGGCGGCGTTCGCGCCGCCAATTCGCGCGCCCACCCGATCACGGTCTCCAGAGCCACCGGGCCAACGTCCACCAGGGTCATCCGCGCAGGGTCCCACATCTCCCGGAACTGTCCGTTCATCAGGATCTCGATCAGCGTGGTCGAGAGCAGGATCTGCCCGGGCTGACCCGCCTCGACCAGGATCTTCCGCGCCTCGTCCCATTTCCTCCGGTCGTACCCCTTCGGGAAGACCATGAGGGCGTTGAGAATGAGGCCCCGTCGCCCCAGCTCGACTCGCGCGGCATTGTCACCCGCCCGGAATCTCCGGATGAGCTCGGGATCCTCGTCGAAGACATGGTACGGGTGGATGAGATCAAGCTGCCGGCGTGCCTCCTCCCAGTCGAGGGCCCGGGCCGAGCCACAGAGAAGGAGCGCATCGACGTATTGCTGATGCGTCTTGCCCATCTGGCGGACAAGCTCGAGGTCAACCGGCGGGGACTCGACCTCCTTCGGCTCCTCGCGGCGCTCCGCGCAGGAGGCGACGAAGGCGACCGCACCCAGGAGAGCGCCCGCGATCGCCGCCGGATGCCGTCGGGTCGTCATGTAGGCCCCTTCAACAGGACGTCGCGGGGAGTCGGGTCACTTCGCGGCGGGCTTTTGGATGTCCTTCAAGATGCTCTCGCGGAGCGTCTGACCCTCTGTCACGATCCGGGCGTGCTCCTTCACCAGTCCCTCCCTCCGGGTGGCGTCGTGGAGCGCCGAGGCGTTGACCGAGACGTTCTCGCCGCAGCCCGTCAGCGCCGCCTGCAGGAAGTGAACCGCGCCCGACAGGTCGCTGACCAGGTGCTTGTTGCACCGGGGTGCCAGTCCGGCGAGCGTCCCCAACGCGCGGGCCGCCAACTGCATCCCCTTGAGCGGCACTTCGGCTGCATCGGCGAGTGCGTTCTGCACGGCCGCCTTGCGCCGGAGCTTCTCCTCCTCGGTCGCCTTGGGGAGAGACATCGCGGAATTCACCTGGCCGTAGGCCTTTGCGTCGGCATCCACCAGAGCCAGGAACTCCACCTTGACCTCCTCCAGGGCCGCTTCCACGTCGGCTGCATCGGAGTACCGGGCCGTCATGATTCCGAGCGCCGCCCCGAGAGCCCCAACCGCCGCGGAGACGCTCCCCCCGCCGGGAGTGGGCGTCTTGGCCGCCACCGCCTCAACGAAGTCGCTGAATCTCGTGTCGACAAGCATGAGGGGCACAAGTATATCAGGAGGGAGGATTCCGGATTGAGGATTTTGGTTTCGGATTCATCCTCGAATGCCCGTTCGGCGGGCCCGGGGCCTCACCGCTTGTGGTGGGGATGGCAATGTCCGCGGCCCCCTTCGACGTCCAGAGCACCGCGATCCAGCCAGGAGGGCTCCGCGGTCGGGAACACTCCCATCGGTGGGTAGACCAGCCCCTTCTCGGTCAAGACCGCGTGGACCAGGCGACCCGGAACCACCTCGAATCCCC
>Ga0222749_10001562_pt1 | contig 11603 bp, 8 predicted proteins | sample IncBWH2Mmetat_FD_197234 | JGI IMG/M metagenome (GOLD analysis project Ga0222749, IMG submission 197234) | Metatranscriptome of lab incubated forest soil microbial communities from Barre Woods Harvard Forest LTER site, Petersham... | ecosystem: Environmental > Terrestrial > Soil > Temperate...
ACCCCTTCCACAATGGCAGAACTGTTTTCCGGGCTGGCGCGGGCGTGTTTTATGACAATTCGTTGTTCAGCAACATGCGACTGGATCGGCCCGCCCGCCTAAGTCAGGGACTCTACTCGGGCACCAACGTACTCACGTGTGCGCCGGGCGCTGCCGCTGGCACGGTCGCAGTCTACTTTCCGAATGCCGGGGGTTTGCCGACCGCCGTCCGATCCATCAATGGGCATGATCTAGCCACCCAAGTGTGTGGCGCGCCCGTGGGAAACGCCGCCAGCGATGTAGCCGCGTTACAGGCTGATTATCAGGCCGCCGTGGCGGCCGCGGGAAGCTCCGGCAATCCGAATTTCGTTGGCAATACACTCTCCCTCAGCGTTCCAGTCAGCGGGATGGCAGCATTCGATCCGAATTATCGGACACCGCGCTCTTACCAGATCAGCTTCGGCATGCAGCGCGAGTTGTGGGGCGGCGGTGTTTTCACCATCGATTATGTACGGAATATGAGCCAGCGCTTCGGACTTATTGCAGATCAAAACCATTTAGGCGATTCCCGGTACTTGTACGTCGATGCCAACGGGATTCCGAGGGCGGCGCTGAATGCGATTACCAATACGATTGTGCAGAAAGCGCCGAGTTGCCTGACCACGCCGTTAGCGCCGGGAGCCATCGTGCAAGACGCGATCAGTTGCTACATCTCCAGCGTTCCGAATGCGAATATCAATGATTTTGCCGTGAATGGCCTGGATTCCGGCGTAGCGTTTCTAAAGGGACTGCCCGCGTCCATCGGAGTGCAATTGCCAGCGTCGAATCTTCCCCTTGATCCCCGGAATTTTGGGGCCGCGTTTGCAGGTGTGAACGCGTTGGTTGGGCAGGGTGAGTTTCAGTCTTCGATCGGACAGGCTGTCTACGACGGTGTGCACATTGCTCTGAAGCAGAGTGTGGAGCACCAGTTTTTCATTTTCCACGGCGGCGATGTGTTGCTCTCGTACACGTACTCAAAATTTGTTTCAACGGGAGGAGATAATCCGGCGCAGAGTTCCGTGGCCTATGACTTTCAGGCACCCGAGCGCTATAAAGTGCCGTCTGCTTTGGATCGCAGGCACCAATTTTCGGCGGGTTGGAGCCTGAATTCGGTTTGGGGGCCGAAGCTCTCTTTCATTGGACGGTATTCCAGCCCAGCACCGAGCGTTGCCTCTCTGTTGGTGCCTTCGGGGAATCCGCAGGCAACTCCTGGAGAGATTTTCCGGACCGATTTTGTGGGTGATGGAACGCCGGCGAACCTGTTCCCATTTGTGCGGGCGGGATCGTTGAAGGCGCTTTCCGCGAGCGATCTTGCAACCGCGATTAAAACCTACAACAGCACGCAGGCAGGCTCATTGACGCCTGCTGGACAGGCCCTGGTAGCGGCCAGTCTGTTCACGCGAGCGCAACTGACCACATTGCGGGCGACGACGCCACTCGTCATCGTGCCTCCAGCCGACCAATTTGAAAATACCGGTTTTAAGTCTCTCGATGCGACCATCAGCTGGCCGCTCAAATTGGGAGAGCGGCTGAACATCGAACCGCGCGCGAGCTTCTACAACTTTCTAAACTTCGCGAACTTCCAGGCGGCGTCGGGTCAATTGGCTTATTACTACCCGGGGCCGGGTCAGCCGGTAACGGCGGGGGCAGGATCGGCGAATGGAACTCCTCCGGGATCCGCTAAAGATGTATTACGGATCGGCACTGGATCGGGCGTGTACAACTATGGGGCGCCCCGGCAAATGGAATTCGGCGTGAAAATTACGTTCTGATCCGAAGATAATTTGCTCATCGATATGCAGAATCTGAGCTAGATGGGCGGCCTGTTTTGGTAATCGGCCGGGGATGCGAACAAGATTCCTCCGCCGCGTTCGGCTTCGGAATGACAATATTTAAATGACAATATTTAAAGGTTACGGATTGTGACCTGCGGAGTTCAACCGCGCTAATTGGTTGTGACTCGGAGCACGACACGATACTCGGCCGAGTTCCCTTGCTGTTGTCATTCCGACGCCGAGCGCGGCGGAGGAATCTGCAAGAGCACGATGCGAGAGAGACTTTGCTCCAAGGCGCCTTCCGCGCCCGTATGCAGCCCGGTGTAGAATGAGCGACATGCCTTTCAATGCCAATGCTCCGGGAGCAGTTCGGCGGGGCGGAAAAACTCCACCGCCGGATGAGACATTTGAAGAAGCCGCTTACCTGAAACAGCTGGGCGAAAAGCAGAAGCCCGTCAGCATCAAACTTGCGGACGGGGAAGTGGTGCGTGGCTGGATCGAGTACTACGACAAGAATATGGTGCGCCTGACGCGAGAGGGCGCGCCGAATCTGTTCATCTTCAAACACGACATCATGTACATCGCCGAAGACCCGGCAAAACGCAAGTAGTTTTTGTCGTGGATGGTTCGTGCGTTTGTCCCTCGGCCAGGGTCACAGGCTGTGTCTGTTTCCTGCGTATCGCAGTTGCTGCCGAATCATGTCCCAGCACATTGACCATTTCGAATTCGTTCCGCAGATGTCTGCGATCGCGCGCGAGGCCGGTGCGCTCCTGATGGGCTATTTTCGCGCCCGAGTAAAAATCGAATACAAAGGCGATGCGGATCTGGTTACCGAGGCGGATCGGTCGTCAGAGAGGTTGATTCTGGAACGCATTCAGGCACAGTGGCCGTCTCATGACGTGATTGGCGAGGAGGGAGCTCGGATCGAGAGGGGCGGGGATTACCGGTGGTATGTCGATCCGCTGGACGGGACGACGAACTTCGCCCACGGATTTCCGGTGTTTTGCGTCTCTCTAGGACTGGCGTTTCAGGGGGAGCGGAAAGCGGCGGTCGTTTATGACCCGACGCGGGATGAACTCTTCGCGGCGGAGAGGGGGCGGGGAGCTGTCCTGAACGGCGAGCGAATCGCGGTTTCGAAAACCCCAAAGCTTGTGCAGAGCCTTGTAGGCACGGGGTTTCCCAGCCATAAGCGGCACAAGAATCCGAATATTTATTTTTATCATCAGATCACGTTGCGGAGCCACGGGGTGCGGCGAGCGGGGTCTGCGGCGCTCGATCTGACGTCGGTGGCGGCGGGACGATTAGATGGATTCTGGGAATTCAACCTGAATTCCTGGGATACAGCGGCTGGCATCCTGATCGTGGAAGAAGCCGGTGGCAAGGTGACCGGAGTGGATGGGCATGCCCTGGCGATTACGGATCGCGATGTTGTCGCAACCAACGGGTTCATTCACTCGGAAATTCTGGATGAGTTCCAGGAGATTTTCGCGGGACGAGGATTAGAGCCTCTGCCGGATCCGAGAGAGTATCGGAAACAGGCAAGCCGCAGCAGCGAAAATTCCTAGCCGACGTCCCTCCATGATTTCCATCCATCTGTTCAGTCTCGACCAAAATCCTCACTTAAACTCGCACAGAACGCGAGTTTAGGGTGGGGCAACCCGGGGGAACTTTCAAGTCCTTGTCCGGGGACATCTGTGGTGCTGGGGCATTGCAAGGCGTAGAATAAAGGCAAAACGATGAACCCTGGCGAAGCTCCTCACGCCGGTTCTGGGCGGTCTTCAAGATTCTGAGATAGGTCTTCCACTGTGATTCAACCACTGCTCGAACGTGATATCACGAAACGTCCTGACCGACTTCGATTGTCCGGGCGCATCCTGTTTCTGACCGAAGATCCCGAACTGATCCAATGTCAACTCGCGGGAGAGGACCTTGCGTGGGACGCGACAAATCCTGCAAACAATCCCAAGCTGCGCGATGACATCTCGACGGACGAGATTACGCCGGCGCATTACTGCTTCTACTTTGATCAGACCTTGGGCGAGATTCCGTACATGGGCTTGAAGTGCGGGAACGTGCTGCCTGTTGGCCGGGGTGATGTGAAGCGCGGCCGTTTTGTGTGTTCGGTCAGCGGGAAACGGCGGGGGAAGGGATCGAGCCGGGAACAGTCGCCTTATGCGGAGATGTCGGCTGGGATCCGGGTCGTAATTGCGGAGAACATCGAGCGTATTTACAAGCAGAATTGCCAGAACCTGGGCCTGTTGACCTCGACGGATTTCTCGTTGATCGACAAGATTCGCGCGGGACAGGAGATTGCTCTCAGCGAGTTCACCGCGGGAGAAGATGACATTACTCGTCAAGTGATTGAGTATGGCGGGTTGTTCCCGTTCAATGTGGCTCGCATGCGGAAGAAGGTTTTTTTGCCGCCGATTCAGACCGGGAAGCGGCCGATGACGCTGGCAGAGAAAATCTTCGCGAAACATATGGTCACGCCCGAAGGACAGGTAGGCGTGGAAGCGGTAAAGCCGGGGGACACCGGGTTTACTCGCGTGGATCTACGCTTCAGCCATGAGTATGTCACGCCCATGGCCGCGATCTTCTACGAGCACTATGTTGGGAAAGGCGTGCCAGTCAACGATGCTTCCAGCATCCGTTTCTTTCGGGACCATCTGACGTTTCTGGACGAAGTGCTTTCGGAGGAGAAGAAGAAAATCGGACTGCTCGATCTCGCGACCCAGCTCAAGTTGAAGCAGGAAGACTTCGCGAAAGCGCAGGGCATCAAGCTGCATGGCGAGCTCAAGGATCGGAAGGGCTCGGAAGGAATTTGCCATTCGGTGATGCTGGAGTCGTACGCGCTGCCTGGGCAGGTGAATGTCGGGTCAGACTCGCACACTCCGCATGTGGGAGCGATCGGGTGCGTGGCGTTTGGAATTGGCACAACGGACGTGTTTAACAGTTGGATCACGAAGGATGTGCGCGTACGGCTGCCGGAGTCCGTGAAAATCGCCATTCGCGGCGAAAAACAGCCGAACGTCACGGCGAAGGATTTCATCCTGAAAATCTTGAGCCTGGATTACGTGCGCAGCGGCAAGGCGTTGGCTAAGGTCATGGAATATGCAGGCGAAGCGGTCGAAGCATTGAGTGTGGACGAGCGCGCGACCATGACCAATATGGCGGCGGAGATTGGCGGCTTCACTGGAATTGTCGCTCCCGACAACAAGGTTGTCGACTTCCTGATGGAGCGTCGGGGCATGAATCGGCGCGAGGCTGCGGAAATGATACGTGGACTGCACAGCGACCATGACGCTGAGTACGCGCAGGTGATTGAACTCGATGCCGCCGAGATTGCGCCCATGGTGGCGACTCCGGGCGATCCCGGGAATGGCAAGTTTATTCGTGATCTGAATACTCCCGTGCCGGTGGAATTAGCGTACGGTGGGACCTGCACAGCGGGCAAGAATGAAGACATGGATATGTACGCCGAGGTGCTGGCCGATGGGCTAAAGCAAGGCAAGCGAGTGGCCGAGTCCGTGCAGTTCTATATTCAGTTCGGCTCTCAGGACACGCGCGAGTATTGTCTAAAAAAGGGATACTTGGAGATTTTTCAAAAGGCTGGAGCGAGGGTACTCGAACCGAGTTGTGGGGCGTGTATCAATGCGGGGCCCGGGGTTTCAACGCGCCCGGAACAGGTCGTCATCAGCGCCCAGAACCGGAATTTCCCAGGCCGCAGTGGCCCGGGTCAGATGTACTTGGCCAGCCCATTGACGGTGGCTGCCAGCGCCCTTGCTGGGTACATTGTGGAGTACCAGCCGAGCCAGGCCCGGGAATTGGCCGGAAGCCGCGGTTGAGGTTCACCCGAAATCGCCGGAGCGTTACGGTGACGAACAGTCTCTCACCGGGCATTTCCAGCGGTTTCGCCAAGAGTTCCACGCTGTATTCCCAGCGTGATTCTTGCTAGAATCTGTGGTTCTTTTAAGACCCGCAGAGAGTTTCAGGAGACAGACACAACATGACCTATGTGATCGCAGAACCCTGCATCGGGACGAAGGACACCGCTTGCGTGGACGCGTGCCCGGTGGATTGCATCCACCCCAAGAAAGACGAACCCGCCTACGCGACGGAAGAACTGCTCTACATCGATCCGGTGGAGTGCATTGACTGCGGTGCGTGCGTGCCGGTGTGCCCGGTGTCGGCGATTTTCGCGCTCGATGATCTGCCGGAAAAGTGGAAGGATTTCACGGAGCGGAACGCGAAGTATTACGGCCGGTAGCTGTCAGCCTTCAGTCACCCGCTATCAGTGTGTTCTTATCTCTACGTTGAGTTCAAGGCGCATGGTGAATTGTCCTAACCTGCGCCTTTTGCTTGAGGTCGCGGATTGCGACCTCATAAAGACGGAACGCTTTTGAGCCCCGAACTCTGAGTGTAGAGCTGAGGACAACGCTAAAACACCCGCTCGTTTGGAACGGCGAAAACCCAGAATCTGAAAGCCTCAAACGGAGCCTGGAACCTAAACGATCCGGCTGACGGTTTACGCCTCAATCCGTTACAATCAAAAGCTAGTCTGCTGGGCTTCCATGGCACTGAAGGAGTCGGAAGCAATCGTCCTGCGTACGTACCCTCTGCGCGAGGCCGACCTGCTGGTTACCCTTTTTACGCGGATGGAAGGCAAGGTGCGCGGAGTAGCGCGCTCGGCGAAGAAGTCGAGAAAACGCTTTGGGGGCGCGCTCGAGCCTTTGACGCTGGTGCGGGCATTTTACGAGGATCGAGAACGGCAGGAACTTGCGCGGCTCGATGCGCTCGAGGTGCTGGAGTCTCCCCTGGCGAGCGAAGTTGGGTATCCGCGAGCAGTGGCCCTGGCGCATATCGCGGAACTGCTGGACGAACTGCTGCCGGATCGAGAAGCGAATGATGCGGTCTTTCGACTCACGCTTTCGGTGTTGGCAAGCTTGCGAAGTCCCGAAATCTGGATGCCCCTTACGTATTTCGACCTCTGGATGACGCGGCTGGTGGGCTTCTTGCCGGATCTTTCCGAATGCGTGGTTTGCGGAAGGACGCTCAACGGCAGCCGAGCTTACTTTCACGCATTGGCCGATGGGCTGATGTGTCCGGAGGATAAGCGGCTGGCATCTTCTGAGATTTCGAGCGAGTCGCGCGGGTTGGCGGCTCAGATGTTTCGGGCTCCGGTCGAGAGTTTCTCCGCAGCAGGGTGGCCGAAATCGAAGGGCTCGGATCTGAGAAAGTTTCTATTGCAAATTCTCGAGCGGCATATTGAGCAGAAGCTGGTGACTGCGGGGATGCTGGAGAAGATTAGCTAGGAGCGGCGAGCTTCGAGCTACGAGCTGCGAGCTTCGAGCAAGCGTGGTCGCGTTGAAGCTCGTATCAGAAAGCAGGTCCTTGGCTTCGCTCAGGTTGACAAGTATTAAATGATGGCTTCCCAATCCAAATCGCTGACGTTTCAAGAGCTCATCCTGAAGCTCCAGACGTTTTGGGCGCAGCGTGGGTGCGTGCTGCAGCAGCCTTACGACGTTGAAGTGGGGGCGGGCACGATGGCGCCGGAGACCTTCCTGCGTGTGCTCGGGAATCAGCCTTACAAGGTGGCTTACTTGCAGCCTTCTCGGCGCCCGGCAGATGGGCGTTACGGCGAGAATCCCAACCGCTTGTTCAAGCACACGCAACTGCAGGTGATTCTCAAGCCTCCGCCGGAAAATGTTCAGGAACTTTATCTCGAGTCATTGGGCGCGATTGGGATTGATCTTCGACAACACGATATCAAGTTCGAAGAAGACAACTGGGAATCGCCAACGCTCGGCGCCTGGGGGATCGGCTGGCAGGTGATGCTCGATGGGCTTGAGATCACGCAATTCACTTATTTCCAGCAATGCGGAGGAGTCGACCTGCTGCCGATTTCCGCCGAGCTCACCTATGGGTTGGAACGGATCGCGGCATTTCTGCAGGATGTTGATTCGATTTACGACATTGTTTGGGCAAGGGATCCGGAAACTGGACATCCGACCACCTATGGTGAAGTTCGGTTGGCGGAAGAGTTGCAGTTTTCCGTCTACAACTTTGAAGCTGCAGACGTGCCAAAGACGTGGAGGCATTTCGAAGTCTACGAGGCCGAGTGCCGGGCGCTGCTCGATCGTTATGCAGAGCTGACTAAGGCTAAGCCGCAGGTGCCTGCTGCCGAGAAGAAGCGCTTTCCGCTACTGGCCGCTTATGATCTGTGCCTGAAGTGCTCGCATCTTTTTAATATTCTGGACGCGCGCGGCGCTATTTCTGTTACGGAGCGTGTCGGTGTGATTGCGCGGGTGCGGGCATTGGCGGTCGGGATCGCCAAGGCGTACCTGCAGCAACAGGCGGGGGAATCGGAGAGTGCGGGTGAGGAAGAGCCTGCGGCCCCCGTCAAAACTGTCAAAACAGGCCGAGGGAAGAAGGAGCCCGCGCAGGTTGGGTAGACGTTGGGACTCCGCCCCAGGATATTCGCTGAATACCTCCACTCACGCGTTCAAGAACCAGGCTGATGCTTCAAAAAATCAGTGCTGGAAGTGACCGTGCTATTTACCAGTGTGGCTGCGCGGAGAAAATAGAAAGATTAATCGATGCCCGACTTTCTGCTTGAGATCGGTTGTGAAGAGATTCCGGCCCGCATGATTGAAGCAGGCTCGCTGGAATTGAGGGAGCGCGTGGGTAAGCTGCTGGAGCGAGAGCGGCTTGCTCCTAATGGGGCGATTACATTCCTCGATACGCCTCGCCGGCTTGCGGTGCTCGCATCGGGAATTCCCGCGGCGCAACCGGATGTCACCGAACAGATCACCGGCCCGTCTCTTGCGGTTGCCTACAAGGATGGTCAGCCGACTGCGGCGGCACATGCTTTTGCCAAGAAGGCGGGAGTCGGGGTTTCCCAACTGGAAAAGACGAGCACTCCCAAAGGCGAATACCTTTCTGCGAAGGTTACAAAGAAAGGCCGCGCTGCCAGCGAGATTCTAGCGGAGCTCCTACCGAAAGAAATCCAGTCCATCTACTGGCCTAAGAACATGTATTGGCGCAAGTCCAGCGAGCGTTTTGTGCGCCCGCTACGATGGCTGGTTGCCATGCTCGATGAGGAAGTGATCCCGCTGGAGTTCGACGGCATACGCGCAGGAAACAGTTCTCGCGGACACCGAATTCTCGCGGACCGCGCTGTAGCGATCCCAACTGCCGGAATGTCTTACGTGAGTGCTCTCGCCGCAGCCAAGGTTCTGGGTCGCGGGGAACGAGAGCAACAGATCCGCAAGGCGCTGGACGCCGCCACGCGCACGATTCCGGGTGCCCGCTGGCGCGAAGACAAGGCCCTGCTCGACACCGTCGTCAATCTCACCGAATTTCCCTCGGTAATCCTGGGGAATTTCGATGCGCAATTTTTGGAGTTGCCGGAAGAAGTGTTGGTCACGGTCATGCGTGATCATCAAAAATATTTTGCGGTGGAGGACGCGAGCGGGAAGCTGGCCCCGCACTTCCTGGCTGTGCTGAATACGGATGCCGATCGCGAGGGCACAATCCGACATGGCAACGAAAGGGTTCTCCGCGCGCGGTTCAATGATGCGCGTTTCTTCTGGCAAACCGATCAAAAGCAATCATTGCGCGATCGTCTCGACTTGCTGAAACACGTGACATTTCAGAAAGAGCTGGGCAGCTATTACGACAAGACTATCCGGACACAACGCCTGGCCAGTTGGCTTTCGGAAACCGTGAAACAAGCCGGGTTCGCGATTCGACCAGGGATCGTGCACAAAGCCGCGTGCCTGGCAAAAACAGATCTCACGACCGAACTCGTTAAGGAATTCACCGAACTGCAGGGCATTGTGGGCGGACTGTACGCGCGGGTGCAGGTGCTGGACGAGCATATGAATGACGATGTCCGCCAGGGCATTTCGATCGCCATCTACGATCATTACAAGCCGCAATCCATGGATGACTCGGTGCCACGGACGGTGGAGGGCGCTGTGCTCTCGATCGCGGATAAGGCCGACAGCATCGCGGGTATGTTTGCGTTGGGCCTGATTCCCAGCGGCTCGAAAGATCCCTTCGGCCTGCGCCGGCAGGCGAATGGCATCGTGAAGACGATCGCTGAGCACAAGTTGCCAGTCCGGCTCGGGGCGCTTATGCAGGATGCGCGGATCCGGTATCACGGGTCGGATGCGGAGAAACAATTCTCTCCCAATCTCAGCTTTGAAGAGGCGGTGCGAGCTTTCTTCCGAGAGCGGCTGGAATTCTATCTGCGCGACGCGCGGGGATTTGCGTATGACGTGGTGAACGCGGTGCTGGCAGCGGGCTCCGATGACGTAGTGGACGCGGTGGCGCGGGCCGAGGCAGTGACGAAAGTGAGGCCTTCGGCAGATTTCGAGTCCATTTCGGTGGCGTTCAAGCGCACAAAGAACATCTTGCGGCAGGCTATTGAGGCGGGCAAGGAAATCGCCCCGGCAGTGGACTCAGCCTTGCTGAAGGAGTCGGCGGAACGGGATCTTGCGGAACAGGTTCCGCAAACGGCCAAGAGAGTGGAAAGCTTCCGTGTCGATCGCAATTACGAAGCAGCGTTGCTGGAGATCGCGAAGCTCCGGCCGGCGATCGATTACTTCTTCGACAAAGTGATGGTGATGGTAGAGGACGCAAGGCTTCGGGCGAACCGGCTTGCGCTTGTGCAGACACTGCTGAAAGAGTTTTCGACAATCGCGGACTTTTCCGAGATTGTCACGGAAGGCAAGTAATCCAAAGAATCTCAGCTCGGGTTGAGGCGGGAAGAAAGAGTAGTCCAGCTTGGGAATTGGATAGTGAGGTCGGCCATTTCCGCTGCTGGTGTCAATGCTCGATGCGCCTGTCCTTCCCGAATTGTTCACTGCACTTTCTGCAGGCGTGCGATCAGCTTCTGCGCGAGATTGTCTTCCGAATCTGACCACAAGAGTCGCCCATTGGCGTGGGCGTTTTTTTCGACTCTGTTCGTGAAATCCACTAGCTTGTGAACGTTGGCACGGATGCGCTCCTCCGCTTCCGCGTCCAACTGCAGCTGCTCCTCAAGAAACGGAGTGTCGAGACCGAAATCCACTTCGATTTGGCCGGTTGTTTCGGAGGCGCGTTCATCGAACTCCGAACCTTGCGCAATAAAGCGGACATGATTCGGAGTAAGCGCCCACTGGCGGTCGCTTGGGTCAGCTGTCCACAAATCCCAGTGAGCATCAAACATGTAGGCATAATCCTCGTGCAACAGGTCGGAAGCTATGGTGATTGCCTCTTCGGGAGGAACTCCGGGACTAAACTTGCGTTCCAAAATCGTGGGCTCATTCCACGAGACCGGATGAACCGCAACGTAGGCGATTCCTGCTCGATGCACCGAGAACGGGAACTGATGGAGCACAGACAGACAATGCGACATCATTTCTTGCTCGCTGAAGCTGGGGAACCACAAGCTTAGGAAAAGCGGATCAGCCAAGACTTCCTCTCAAAGGTCAGGTATTACGTTCCTTCCTTTCATTGTAAACGGCGAGGACAGGTTCGGTGGGCGGGAGCAAAGTATGGACCATGCTGAAACAATCTGGGGGCCGGCCAGGGTAAAGGCGTGCGGCATTTGAGAGACGCCTGCGAAGCGATCGTCCGCAGAGCGATCGTCCGCAAAGTGATGAAGAGTCGGCTCATTTTTGACAGTGCGAAGAGCGGCTTGTTACTATCAGAAGTTCCGAAACGACGCCTGCCTCGTACCACTGGTCCCCGTCGTCTAGCCCGGCCTAGGACATCGCCCTTTCACGGCGGTAACACGGGTTCAAATCCCGTCGGGGACGCCAA
>Ga0222749_10001574_pt1 | contig 11535 bp, 6 predicted proteins | sample IncBWH2Mmetat_FD_197234 | JGI IMG/M metagenome (GOLD analysis project Ga0222749, IMG submission 197234) | Metatranscriptome of lab incubated forest soil microbial communities from Barre Woods Harvard Forest LTER site, Petersham... | ecosystem: Environmental > Terrestrial > Soil > Temperate...
AGGCCCACAACTGGAAAGCCAACTACCACGATGTGCGCGCCATGGTCAAATTCATCGAAGCATTTGGCGAATAGATTTCTTCCTTGATCAAAAAAGCGGGCCGTTTCCGGCCCGCCTGGGTGAATTCTTTAGAAATGGCGAACGACCTACTTGGTCTCTTTCGTGTCGTCCTGCTTGGCTTCGTCGGCCGCATCAAACGCGTGCTGGAGCGCGACGAGGTCTTCGCCGGGCTTGAGGGCGTCGAGCACGGCCTGTTCAGCTTTGAGCTGTTCAGGTGAGTAATTGGCAGCCTTGATGGAAAGGCCAATCCGCCGATCACCCTTATCAATCTTGATAACGCGGGCGGTGACTTCCTGGCCGACTTTGAGCACGTTCTTGATTTTATCGACGCGCTCCTCGCTGATCTGCGAGATATGCACCAGGCCGTCGATCTCATGCTGCAGACCGATGAAGGCCCCGAAGCTGGCCAGCTTGCTGACCTGGCCGGTGACGAGATCGCCGACTTTGTAGAGTTTGTCGATGTTTTCCCACGGATCGGTGGAGAGCTGTTTAAGTCCCACAGCGATGCGCTGGTTGGCCTTGTCCACTTCCAGCACCACGGCTTCGACTTCATCACCCTTCTTCAACACTTCGGAAGGATGATTGATCTTCCGGGTCCAGGAAATATCCGAGACGTGAATCATGCCGTCCAGGCCTTCTTCCAATTCAATGAAAGCTCCGTAGCTGGTGAGGTTGCGAATCTTGCCTTTGACCTTGGTGCCGGGCGGGTATTTCTCCTGGGCTCGATCCCACGGATTGGTTTCAAGCTGGCGGAGGCCCAGCGAGATTTTTTGCTCCTCGCGGTTGATGCCGAGCACAACGGCCTCGATTTCCTGCTCCTGCTTGAGCATGTCGGACGGCTTCGCCACGCGCTTCGTCCAGGACAGTTCGGTAACGTGAACCAAACCCTCGACGCCTGGCTCCAGTTCGACGAATGCCCCGTAGGGCACCAGGTTGACGACTTTGCCTTTGACCTTGGCCCCCACGGGGTATTTCTGCTCGATGCTGTCCCAGGGATTGGCCAGCTTCTGCTTGAGTCCGAGGCTGACGCGTTCCTTCTCGCGATTGATGTCCAGCACGACGACGTCGATGTCCTGGCCGACCTTCAGCAGCTCTGAAGGATGACCAATACGGCCCCAGCTCATATCGGTGATGTGCAGCAAGCCGTCGATGCCATTCAGATCGATGAAAGCACCGAAATCGGTGATGTTCTTGACCGTGCCCTTGCGGATATCGCCCGGGGTCATTTCGGTGAGCAGTTTCTGGCGGCGTTCCAGCCGTTCCTGTTCGATGAGCTCGCGGCGAGACAGGACGATGTTCTGCCGCTCCTGGTTGATTTTGACGACCTTGAAATCGTAAGTGTTGCCAACGTACTGCGCCAGGTTCTTGGGCGTCGACACGTCGATCTGCGAGGCCGGCAGGAAAGCTTCAACGCCGATATTGACCAGCAAGCCGCCTTTGACAATGGCTTTGACCTTGCCGGCAATGGTGCCGCCCTCGTTGCAAATGGTGAGGATACGCTCCCAGTTCTTCTTGAATTCCGCCCTTTCCTTTGAGAGGACAACCATCCCCTCTTTGTCTTCGAGTTTTTCGATTAAAACGTCGACCTCGTCCCCGACCTTGACGGTCTTAATGTCTTCAAATTCATTGCCGGAAACGACGCCCTCGCTTTTGTAGCCGATGTCGACGAGGACTTCCTTGGGACGAACTTCGATGATAGTGCCTTTGACGATATTACCTGCGGCAAACGGCAGGGCGCCCCGTTGCTTCAGGGCTTCTTCCATGGTGAGCATAATAGCTTAACTAACGAACAATAAACCTTTCGGGAGACTGGGTCAGCGCGCGAGCTTACCGAGCTCCATTGCCTAACGGACCAAACGTTGCTAAGGGCAACGGAGGTTGAGGGTTAGGTTCCTGGTTAACTTCACTTTCTCAGCCTCAATGAACATCCGCACACACGGCGTTCAGGCGAGCAAAACATAATGCTACCGAAGACATTAGCAAGCAGAATCTGATGAGCCGCGGTCCAAGGCCCCGCCGAGCACCATTTAAGGCGCTTATGGTCGGGGCACGAGCCGGTAAAAGCGGCTCGGATAGTTCGTCCAAGCCGGATCGCTGAAATAAGCGGAGCCGTTGGTCAGCCTGTTCGTGCTGACCGAGAGCCAGGAGGGGTTTGAGAGATCGGTGGATGCCTCCACCACTACTGGCTGATTGCTTCCCCAAGAGATGGTGAAGCCGAACCCGCTTGTTTGGTTACCCGGAGACACGCGGCTGCTCAGGATTATCGGCAAGGCAAGTGTCCACGGTGAAGTCGGACGGCCGGAAAAGGTTTGGCCCCAACCCCCAGTTCCTGGCAGGTAATAGACGATTGCATCGAGGTCGCCTTGGAAGGGATCCGGCCAGCTCGAGTCCTGGCTTGGAGCATTCCCTTTGAAATAGACGCTTATCAGGTTAGTGCAATTGAAAAAGGCACCATCCCCGAGGTCTGCCAAGCCGGGACCGACTGAGACGTTGGTCAGACCGCTGCAGTTTTGGAATGCGCCAAATTCAATACTCACCACGTTGTCAGGGACTACAATGCTCGACAAGCCGGTGCCCCCAAAGGCAGAATCGCCGATATTAAGGAGGCTGTCGGGCAGGGTTACTGCCGTCAGACCGCTGCACATATAAAACGCCGATGATGAGAGACTGGTGACGCCTCCCGGGATGCGGTAGCTGCCCTTCCTGCTGCCCGGGAAGGCAAGCAGGGTGGTTCTGCTTTTGTTGAACAAAACGCCATCCTCGCTAGCGTACGACGGATTATCCACATCCACTGCAATGGCGGTTAGGTTCGTGCAGTAGGAGACCACGCCATCCCCGATGTTGGTGACGCCAGCAGGGATGGCGAGGGTGACTACCCCAGACACACTGAACGCATCCAACCCAATGGAAGCAACCCCACTCCCGAGGGTGATGTTGGTCAAACCACGGCAACCTAAAAAAGCCTGAATTCCGACAGAAACGACGCCTGGAGGTAAGGTGATGTTTGTCAAGCCGCAGCTCATGAATGAAGCAACTCCGAGGCTGACGAGGCTCTGGGGAAGGGTAACGCTGGATAGGCTGGAGCAATTGGCAAAGGTGCCCTCGTTGATGCGAGTCACACTACTAGGGATCGTTACCGTAGCTAGTCCGGAGGCGTCGAATGCCCCTGCCCCAAGGTTGGTGACTCCCTCGGGGATGGCGATGTTTTCAAGTTTGGAGCACAAAGAAAATGCTCCGGCCCCAATACTAACAAGGCTGGAAGGCAATTCGATGCGCGGGAGGCTACCGCAAAGCGAAAAAGCAGCCTCTGATATGCTGGTGAGGCTGTTCGGAAGTGCCACGTTAGTCAAGCTTTGACAATCGTAGAAGGCACCATCACCAATGTTGGTAACGCTGTTAGGGAGAGCAACGCTGGTGACATTATTATACGGAAACGTGCCGAATGCAGAGTTATATGCGTTAGGAAAACTTCGGGTACCCTCAATGCTGGTGACAGGCAACCCGTTAATCGTGGCGGGGATGGCAACCACAACATTGGTGCCAAGGTAGCCCGTAATCGTGATCGTGCCGTTGTTAGTGGTGCAGGTGAACAACTGGGATTGGGCGTAACCCGATAAAGCCACGCTGGCCCAAATGGTTGCAGCCAGAACTTCAAGGCCGTGCTTGTTCGCCCTTCGAGCCGACGGCAACGAGCCTGCTTCTAATGTGCTCTTTGGATTGGGTCCGCCTCGATCGAGACGAGATAACAGACCAGGAGTGAAGCGAATGGAGGATCGCATGAGTTTCCTCTCAAAAGTCAACTGTTCTTAGTATCTGCTTTCTGGCTCGACTTGCAAGGGACAAAAGCTTCCTTGTGAACCATAATCCGGGGACGACGCGCAGTGCCCCTCTTCCGCAGACGAAGGGTCTAAGGATTACTCCGCGGCATAATTGACAGCCACACGGAGATACTTGGAATTGGCTTTAATCCAGCTATAGCACTCGTTAAGGTGTGCGAATGCAATGCGTTACCCGGTTCAGAAGTTGGGCGCCCATCCTGACGTCATTCATGGTAGTTCTGGCGCTTACCTCAAGCGCCCAACAGCGCCACTACCTATCGGACCTGTCACTCGCCGAGGAATTGTTGCCGCCACCTCCACTGCCTGGCTCACCTGAGCAGGCTGCCGATTTGGCTGAGGTCACCGCGGTTTCCCGGGCTCGAACGGAAAGCGACACGGCGTTGGCGCAGTCTGAAAGAGTCTTTTTCATTTTTTCTTTTACCCCTGCGATCGGTTCGTTTTTCCAGAGCAACAATCTGCCGCAAACTGTGGCCCTTTTTCGCCGTGTTCAGGCGGAGACCGACCGTATTACCGGCGTTGCGAAAACATTCTGGAACAGACCAAGGCCGTACGAAGTCGACACCAATCTTTTCAGCGGAGTTCCCGACACCCCTCACACCAGCTACCCGAGTTCTCACGCAACTCGAGGCGTGGTTTATTCCCTGCTGCTGGCCGAGATTTTTCCCGATCAACGGGAGGCGATTCTAGCCGTTGGCCGGCAACTGGGGTGGCACCGCGTACAACTGGCAATGCATTACCCAACGGATGTCTATGCGGGCAGAGTGCTGGGTCAGGCCATTGTGCGGGAGTTGAAGGAGTCGCCCGAATTTCGACGTGATTTCAGACGTGTTAAGAGGGAGGTAGCTGCCTTCTTGAACAACTCGAACTAGTAGCGCCCCTAGCGAAAAATGTGTCAATGATAATGCACCCTGTTCGAGGCGAGACGACGAACCGGCGCAAGGCGGTGCTCAGACAGTCGCAGACGCCAATCAGCGCCACCTCAAATCGCATCCAACCGGCCGGTCGAATCGCCCAGGCGGTCGAGGTCGCGGGCACCCATCCGCGCGGCCAGGCCTAAGAGCATGTTGCTCATGGGCACGGATCCGAACTTGGCGAATCGCCCGGGAGTAAGGGTCCCGCCGCCCGCGCCGGCCAAAATCACGGGCAAATTCGTGTGAGTGTGGCGATTGCCGTCGGCGTTGCCGCTGCCATAAATGATCATCGAGTTGTGCAGGAGCGACCGGCCGTCGACATCGATGGTTTGGTCCATCTTTTCCAGGAACCTCGCGAGCTGTTTTACGTACCACACGTCGATCAGAGCCACCTTGTCGATTAGGTCCTGCTTGTTCATGTGGTGGGTCAAGCTGTGGTGCCCTTCGGCTATCCCAATCTCAGGGAAGGGCCGGTTGCTGCCTTCATTAGCCAGCAGGAAGGTCGCGATCCGGGTCGAATCGGTTTGGAATGCCAGCACCATCATGTCGAACATGACCTGGAGATAGTCCTCGAAGCCGGCAGGAATGCCATCCGGCGTCGCGACATTCGGATCAGCCGGCTTGCCGAAACGCTCGGCTTTTTGGATGCGCTCTTCAATCTCGCGGACGCTGCCGAGGTATTCATCGAGCTTTTGCTTGTCGCGATAGGTGAGCTGGCGCTCGAGCGAACGCGCGTCGTCGAGCACGAAATCCAGAATTGACTGCTGTTCCTGCTGGCGGCGTTTCAGGTTTTCGATCCGTTCACCATGGCTGCCGGCGCCGAAGAGCCGTTCGAAGAGCAGGCGTGGATTCGGCTCGGGAGCCACTGGCGTCGTCGGGGAACGCCAGGAAAGATTGTACTGGTAGGCGCAGGAATAGCCGGAGTCGCAGTTGCCGGATTTCCGCACGGCATCGCAGGTCAATTCAAGAGAAGGAAAGCGGGTCAGGTGGCCGACTCGCGCGGCCATGGCCTGGTCAATCGAGATGCCGGCATGGATATCCGCCCCGGCGGTCTTCTTGACGCGCACACCGGTGAGGAAGGTGCCGCTGGCCCGCGCATGGTCCCCCGCCCCGTCCGGCCCCGGCATAGCATTGACTTGATCCATCCCGCCCAGCACCTGAAGCTGGTTCTTCACCTTTTGCAGCGGCTCCATCGTTTGGCTAAGCTCGAACTCGGCATTCTCATCTTTTGGCCACCAGTTGGGCTGGATAGCACCGTTGGGAAAGTAGACCACCCCAAAGCGCATGGGCGCACCGGTGGCTGTGGTCGCCAAACGCAAGCTTGGGTCGGCCTCGGAGGCAAGAGCCTTGGCGGGTAGAAATGTTTCCAGGGCCGGCAAGGCCACACAGGCGCCCAGCCCGCGCAGAAACTGGCGACGGTTCAACGACGCGAAACGTTCGCGGGCCATTTTGTCAATATTGCTTGAGCTCATATTTGTCCTTTCACTTCAATACAACCGCCGTCGAGGTGGTGTTGCTTGCCAAATTCGGGGAAGGGTTGCGGGTTTTCTGGAAAGGCGCCGAATGAATAACGCCGGCCAGCAACGCCGAAAAGCGTCCGTTGGCTTTATCGAGAGCATCAACGATGCGATCCACCGTCTCAACATCGTAGTATTCCAGCCCGCGCCCCAGCGCGTAGGTCATTAGTTTTTCTGTCAGGCACCTGTAAAATTCCAGCCGATGATGTTCCACCAGGGCATGTTTGACTTCGCGAATATCGTGAAAGGTTTCGCCGGTGATTAATTTGCCGCCGGCATCAATGGCGACGCCGCGTTCGTTTTCCCGCCACATGCCCAACGCGTTAAAGTTTTCCAGGGAAAGCCCGAGTGGGTCCATCCGGTTATGGCAGGAGCTGCACAAAGGCTTGCTGCGATGGATCTCAAGTGTTTCGCGCAGAGTCGGCTGGTGGTCAAAGGCTTTCTCACTGGCTTCCAGTGGCGGGATATTCGCCGGAGGGGGCGGGGGTGGAATTCCGAGGACATTATCGAGAATGAACAGGCCTCGTTTAACCGGAGAGGTTCGAGTGGGGTTGGAGGTAACCACCAGCACCGAACCGTCCGTGAGAATGCCGCCCCGCGGGCCGTCGGCCGGCAAAGAAACCCGGCGCATTTCCTTGCCGACGACATTGGTGATGCCGTAGTGCGTGGCCAGTCGCTGGTTCAGGAAAGTGTAGTCGCTGTCGATCAGCTCCAGCACGCTGCGGTCCTCCTTCATGACGTACTGGAAGGACAGTTCGGTTTCCTCGCGCATTGCCCGGCGCAAGCCCTCGTCCAAGGCGACCTCCTGGGGATCCTTGCGTTTGCGGCGCTCATCGATCATCCGCTGCAGCTCCTGTTGTTCCTCGGGACTCCGCTTTTCTTTAGGAATAGCGCGCAGTTCCTGAAAGCGGCGAAATCTGCGTTGCAGTTCACCCTCTTGGCCCCGGTCGCGAGCCAGCACCACCCGTTCGTCGATGTTGATTCCCTCCAGGTCGCGCACTTGCAACCATTGGCCGACAAAGTTGTCGATGAACGCCTCCGCGCGCCGGTCGGCGATCATCCGCTGAACTTGCGCTTCCAGGTTTTTTCTAAGCTCATGCCGCGCGGCCAGGCCGAACAGCTCGTCATCGGGCATGGTCGACCAGAGCAAATAGGAAAGTCTTGATGCCAGGGCGTATTCATCCAGCTCGGGATACTTCTCGTGGGAACCGATTGGTTCGGTTTGCTCCACTCGAAACAGAAACCGGGGCGAGGCTAGCAGTGGGATCATGGCCTCAGCGATGCCGTCCTGAAAGCTTTTGCCGGGCGATTCATACACCCTTTCAGCCAAGGCAACCAATCGGTTGATAGTGTGTTCCTCTACCGGCCGGCGGTAAGCCCTCGTGGCGAAACGGCTTAAAATCTCGCGGGCGTACTGGCGGCGCTCTTTGGTGCCAGACGAAGGGTCCTTCCAGAAAAAGCGCTCAAAATTCTTCGGCCGCGTGCCGTGGACTCCATCGAGGGGACCGCGGACTACAATGTCCCGCAGACGAAGCTCCAAGGAGTTCAGCTTTTTATCCACCGGTGTGAGCGGTTCCACCTCCAGGGCGAGGCTGTGGTCACCGGCGTCCCAGTTTTGATCGATGTCGAAGCTGAACTTCTTCCCATTTTGCCAGCCGAATTGGTTGGTCCAAATCTGGTGGCCGTCCGCCTTAAGAATTGCCCGGCATTGGCCCGGGTCGAACTCGAACTGGCCATGGACTTCGAGGTTGAGCTTGAGATAGTACTTTCCGGAATAAGCTGCTTTGAAGGGATGGCTGACTTCCGCGGGCTGATAGAAGCTCAGGTGTGTGGCCTCACAAGAGGGGCCGTGGAAATCGGCCCCTTCAATCGTCTCTTCGGGCGCGACGCGGGTGATTCGCGGCACGGCCTCCCGCGTGATGATTTCGGCTGCGCTCATATACTTTTCCAGCAGCAGCGGAGAAAGGGTCAACACATCGCCAATGGTGTCGAATCCATAGCCGGTATCATCGGGAGGAAGCTCATCGTCCACCCTGAAATCGAACCCGGTCAAATCTTTGATGGTATTGTGGTATTCTACGCGGTTCAGGCGCCGGATGGTGACTTTGCCGGGGTCGGGATTCTGAAGGTCGATTTGGAAAATGTCGGTCTTAATCCAATCCGCCAGCATCTGCTGCTCCTCCGAGTTCGGACGTGGCTTCTTTTCCGGTGGCATAATGCCGGCCCGGACATTCTTAAGCGCCGTAAAGAAAAGATCCCGATGAGCGAGAAGGTCCGTGTGCGAGGTGATTTCGTCGAAGGCAACTTTGCCTTTTTCCATGCCGTCCCCGTGGCAATCGAAACAGTAGGTCGACAGGATTTTTTGCACCTTTGGCGGATAGGCGGACGGAGACGGAGTGTCGGCGTAGACGGGAAGCGACACACAGGCGGAGAAAAGGAGGAGCGACGATATTTTCCTGAGGTCTCTCCGGGCCAGAGCCGCAAGGCGTGGCCACTCGGGAGGACGCGAGTTGACGATGGGCCGGGGCAAGGAGATAGCCCCCGGTCGAATCGCGCCGGCGAAACGTTGGTCAGCTCGAGCGGGCATTATGAGCGTTAATCGAAAATATAAAGCAACCTGGCCTTTTTGTCTCGTTTTTACTGACGAAAACGGAGGCCCGATTATTCAGGGGAAATCACCCCGATCCCCATTCAGGGCGAGTGACAGAGTCCGCAACTGGAGTACACGCGGCTGGTGGGGCGAGGCTCCGGCCGAGCCCTAACTAAATCCGTTTCTTCCCATGAACCGTCGTTCCGTAGCGGCGTCTCGGAAGAGCGCCGCCAATCCACGAAACCATTTCCGGCGGCGCTCTCCCGAGACGCCGCTACGCCGAGGTTCATGGCCCCAATGCATGCGCGATAGCGAAAGGAGGCTCTCGATGAACAGGCCGCCCGGTTGAATAAATGATCAGGGCTCGGCAGGAGCCTCGCCCCACCAGACGACAGCGTGGGCTACTTTGTCACTGGCCCGGATCGCCATTCGTGTTATCCCCATTTCAGGTTTGAATTCTTGGTGCCACGTCGGCACCATGCCCCTTCGCTTTAGGGTTCCGGAGCCTGGCAGGACGAGCCGTCCTCACTCCGGATTCCCTCGGCACCATGAAACGCACGCATCATTGCAACGAACTGCGCCCGGCGAATATCGGGCAAATTGTGACCTTGTCCGGCTGGGTTCATTCCCGCCGCGATCTTGGCGGGCTTATCTTTATTGACATCCGCGACCGCGAAGGCCGCACGCAAACCGTTTTTGATCCTTCCGATTTGCCCAAGGAACTGTTCGAGCGAGCGGCCGCGCTGCGCAGCGAATGCGTCATCCAGGTTACCGGCAAAGTGCGCCAGCGCCCTGCGGGAACGAATAATCCCAAAATCCCCACCGGCGAGGTGGAGGTGGCCGTTTCGGCTTTGGACCTGTTGAACAGCGCCGAGGTCCTTCCCTTTCCCGTCGACGATCCGGAGGTGGCCAGCAAGGTCAACGAAGAACTCCGGCTGAAATACCGCTACCTCGATCTGCGCCGGCCGGAAATGGCCAGGAACCTGCGCTTGCGCAGCAAGGTCGCCAGCGCAACCCGGGTTTTCATGGACGAGCAGGGCTTCCTCGAAGTAGAGACGCCGATTTTGTTCAAAAGCACACCTGAGGGCGCGCGAGAGTTTCTCGTGCCCAACCGCCGCGAACCCGGCACCTTCTACGCACTGCCGCAGTCTCCCCAGCAGTTCAAACAGATCCTGATGGTTGCCGGGGTCGAACGCTATTATCAATTGGCTCGTTGTTTCCGCGACGAAGACCAACGCGCGGATCGCCAGCTCGAATTTACACAGATCGACATCGAAATGTCCTTTATCGAGCGGGAAGATATCTACCAACTGATCGAAGGGCTCCTCAAACGGATTTGGAAAGCGGCCCTCAATGTGGATTTAGTCACGCCTTTCCGGCGCATGCCCTTCCAGGAAGCCATCAACCGCTATGGCATTGACAAGCCCGATACGCGTTTCGGGATGGAAATCGAGGACTTTACCGAGGAATTCCGGGGCAGCGGTTTCAAGGTGTTCAGCGGCACCATCGCCAACCATGGCGTGGTCAAGGCTCTTAACGCCAAAGGCCTGGCCGGCGTGACTCAAGGCCAGATGGACGGCATGACCGAGCTGGCCAAGAGTTTCGGCGCTAAAGGTCTTGCCTATATCAAGGTCGAAAACGGCGAATGGAAATCGCCCATTGTGAAGTTCTTCAGCGAAGCGGAAAAAGCGGCCCTCACCAAAAAACTGGCCATCGCCGAAGGCGACCTCATCCTTTTCGCCGCTGACCAATGGCTGACTGCCTGCGAGATTCTCGGCCGGATTCGCCTCTACTGCGCCGACATTCTCAAGGCTCAGGGAAAACTCAACGTCCCTGCGGACAGGTTCGATTTCCTATGGGTGGTCGACTTCCCTCTCCTGAGCTTCGATAAGGAGCAAAACCGCTGGTATTCCAGTCACCACCCGTTTACCGCTCCGGTAGCCGAGGATATTTCCTTTCTGCAAACGGAGCCGAAAAAAGTCCGCGGCCAGCATTATGACATCGTCGTCAACGGCACCGAACTGGGTGGTGGATCGATTCGTATCCATCAGCCGGAGTTGCAGAAAACCGTGTTCGAAGAAGTCCTGCAGATCTCGCCGGAGGAGACCCGGCTTCGCTTCGGTTATATGCTGGATGCCTTTCGGTACGGGGCTCCGCCCCACGGCGGCATCGCCTTGGGTTTCGATCGCTTGATCGCAATCCTATGCGGAACTCCAAGCATTCGCGACGTCATTGCCTTCCCCAAGACGGCCAAAGGCACCTGCCTGATGACGGAATCGCCCACCGCGGTATCTCCCCGCCAGTTGCGCGACCTGCATATCGAGGTTAAGACGGGCAAGAAGGAAAACGACCACGGATGAACACAGATAAACACGGATTAGGAATCCCTTCGGAGCGCTCGCCGTATGGTGAGCGCCGTAGCTGATGCAAGTTTGTTCCTTATCAGTGTTCATCCGTGTCCATCCGTGGTGTAATGCCGTTTTCAGATTAAATCTTTTCGGCCCTTTCTCAGTTCATCTTTCTGCCTCCATGTTTCTGTCTTCGGCTTACCTGCCCGCCATGGTCTTCCAAATAATCGCCGGGTTATTGGTAATGAGCCCGTCGACCCCGAGATCGAG
>Ga0222749_10001577_pt1 | contig 11532 bp, 11 predicted proteins | sample IncBWH2Mmetat_FD_197234 | JGI IMG/M metagenome (GOLD analysis project Ga0222749, IMG submission 197234) | Metatranscriptome of lab incubated forest soil microbial communities from Barre Woods Harvard Forest LTER site, Petersham... | ecosystem: Environmental > Terrestrial > Soil > Temperate...
AGGGAATCTTCGAGGGCTTCTTCAGTGCCGACGTAGAGGCCTGCCAAGATGAAAATCAGGGCGAGCAGCCAGAGGGAACTTGTTCCAGTGCAGAGAAGAATCGCGGTGATTCCCGCGAGCGAATAGCCTGCGGCGAGGACGGCTTTGCGGCTCGGGACGTGGTCGCTGAGCCAGCCGCTGAGATAGGCGGAGGCGGCGTAGAAAACGTTGTGCAGCGTGTAGAGGCCGACGGCGAGGCTGGCGGCGCGTGCCATGCCGTGGGCGGGTGTGAGCGCGCGGGCGGCATAGAGGATTAGCAGGGAGTGAGAGAAATCGCCGGCGCCGAAGACGCCGATGCCTACGAGCAGTTTGCGAAACGGAAGTGGCAGAGTTTTCAGGCCGAGAAGAAAAGGTCGTTGCGGGCGCTCGGCGATGGGGCGTTCGCGAACGAGCAGCCAGAAGAGGGCGACGGCGATGAGGCCGGGGAGAAGCGTCCAAAGAAACACTTTGCGGTAGGAATGACCTGTGGCCTCGAGGAGCCAGAGGGCGGTGAGGGGGCCGGCGATGGCGCCGACGGTGTCCATCAGGCGCTCGAAGCCGAAGGCGCGGCCGTAGGCGTTTGGCGGAACGTCGGCGGCGAGCAGGGCTTTCTTTGCGGGGGAGCGGACGCCGCGGCCGAGCCAGGCGGCGACTCGGCCGAAGAGGACGTGGTACGCGTGCGTGGCGAAGGCGAAGGACGCGGTCGCAAGCGCGGTGAACGCGTAGCCGAATACGGCTAGCGGCTTGCGGCGTTTCAGGCGATCGGTGAAGTGGCCGGCGGCTAGTTTTGTGAAGCTGGACAGACCGTCGGCGATGCCTTCGATGGCGCCGAGCCAGACCGGGCCTGCGCCGATGGCGGCGAGGAATGCGGGGAGAATCGCTGTGGCGGTTTCGTGGCTCCAATCGCTGAAGAGGCTGGTGAGGCCGACACCGAGGACGGTGCGGTTGAGCCAGGGTTGTTTTTGTTTGAGTTCGGACATGGGAAAGCAGTTTACAGCCGAAAGTTCAGAATCACAGCGCCTAGGCCGGTTTCTAACATGCCGACGCGCCGCGTTCCTGGTTCGCTATTTCGGATGAGACGTTTCTGCTTCAGCGATCACGTGAGCGCGGCTCGAAAAGCAGCCGTCGATATAACCCATGACGTATATTGCCCAAGTTGCGATCGAATCTTTGTCCAACTTTGAAGGAGTTACTGCACGGCCTTGATCTTTCTCCAGCTGCTCGACATCTACGGTGTCGAACAGATCTACGCAGATCACGACTTTGGTGACGAGTCCGCCTGCGTCCAACTCAAACAAAATGGAGTGCTCGAAAGGCGAAGGGAATTGAATCTTGTTCAACTCCGGTGAAGAAGGGTTGGCTTGGGCCGCGTGCTTAGAATTTGTTTTCAGATTCTTTGCCTCTTCTTGAAATGCTTGCCGATCAGCAAGGACTACTTCGACATGGAACATGGCTTTGGATGTCTTTTGAGCGGAACGGAATCTACCCTTGGCGTGCGTGCAAGTGTCCGGTCGCACTTGTGATGTGCAAGAGATTGGGGCGGGAGCTAGCGCGTTATTCGGAGTAGATTGACTCCAGGCGCTTGTTGCGAAGAATAGGGCGACAGCCGATTTTAGGATTGACATGTATTCCTCCTCTGCACAAAGGACGGCTTCGATGAGCACACTTTAGATGGACACTCTATCGTGAACCCCATGAGTGACCCTATTTCTTGGCGGCGCGGTAGAGGATTACGCGGACTTTTTCGAGGGTGATTAGGCCGCCTTCGACCATTTCGTCGAGGCGGGGGAGAATTTTTTCGATGCGTTCCTGGGATTCGATGACTTCGAGGATGATGGGGAGATCCTGAGAGAGGCGCAGGAGCTTGTCGGTGTGATAGACGCTGGAGCCGCCGTAGCCTCCGACGCCGCGGAGGACGGTGGCTCCAGAGAAGCCGTCTTTGCGAAGCATGGCGACGATGGCTTCGTGGAGAGGCTGGCCGTGCCATTTGTCGGATTCGCCGATGTGGATGCGCATCAGGGTGCGTTCGCCTTCGAATTTTTCGTGGGTCATTGCGGACTCCGTTTTCAGTCTTCAGTTGTCAGTTCTCAGCCGTCGGAAAAGAGCGAGCTATGGGGTTTTGTTGGCGCTCCGTGAGAGCAGAGATCAGTGAACAGAGATCAGGAATCAGAAATTCTGTCCATCTTCGGTCCTGGCCTCCTCTATGGTGCTCCTCCTGGTGCTTCATGCAGAAAAGTCGGATTGCCATGGGATGCCACTGATCCATGGCTTGCTAAAAACGATTGGCCAGTCGGATGCCGGCTAGGGTGAGGAGCAGGCCGGCTAGGACGCTGGCTGCTACGTAGGCGGTGGCCCAGGCCCATTCGCCTTCCTCGAGCATTTTGGCGGTTTCCCAGCCGAAGCTGGAGAAGGTGGTGTAGCCACCGAAGAATCCGACGGCGATGGCTACGCGCCAGTCGGGGGAGATGACCATGCGGTTTAGGGTGAATTGGCCGATCAGGCCGAGGAAGAAGCAGCCGGTCAGATTGACGAGCAGGGTGCCGTAGGGGAAGGTGCTGGCCGCGCGGATTTGTACGACGCCCTGGAGGCTGTAGCGGGCGAGAGTACCGGCCGCGCCGAAGATGGCGATTAATGCGAGACGCAAAGTTGCTCCAGTCCGTGGCCCGGCGGGGCGCACTAGAGAATTGCCAGCGGCCCGCTCTGAAACAAAAAACTCCTGGAGCCGCTTGGCTGCCAGGAGTCATCAGACCCAGTGGACTTCACAAGGGCGGTTATGGCGAACTCCATCGCCGTTTGAATGTCAGCTCAGTCTAGCATTTTCCCGCATTGATAGAAGGCCAATTCAATTGCTTTGTCCATCGCTGCAAGGGGCGATTCGATTGTATTTCCGTGGCCGACGGCGAGGCGTGCTGGCTTGAGGTCGCGAAGTTTTCTTGCGCTTTCGGCCGCGTACTCGCGATTCCAGGAGAAGAGTGCAGGGAATGGGAAAAGAAGTTTGAAGACGCCAGCTGCGACGAGGCCCGTTTGCGTCGTAAACGCGTCTCCTGCGATTAGGGAACCATCCCTGACATCCAAAAACGCCATGTGCCCCGGCGTATGACCGGGAGTAAAGATCGCTTGAAGAGAGCCAAGGCGGTCGCCATCGTTGAGAAGACGCGACGGACGAGAATTCGCCCCGGGAAAGCCTAGTAATTTCTTGCCAGTTTCACCTGCGTCCAAGGAAAAATCACGAGCGAGGAAGCGGGATTCTCGCCGGCCCACGGAAAGCTCGACACCCGGAATTTGCTGAACGATGGCGTCTAGCGCCCCGACGTGATCAATATGCGCATGCGTCAGTACGATGCGCCGAATCGGAGCCTGGAGGTGTCGCGCAGTCTCCAGAATGCCGGAAGCGGTACCTCGAAGGCCGGTGTCAACGAGCGTAAATCCATCGTCTTCGCGGACAAGAAAACAATTGACCATTCCGAAGCGAGTCAACCGAAACAGATTTTTGGTTTCTTCAGTTAGTCTCACGCAGGTAAGTATAGGGCCGTGGCGGGGAAACTGCTGGAGGGAGAGCCCCAGAAGCGGCCGCCACGGCACCCGCTACCGTCAGTAGTGAAAGCGGTAGCGAACTTGGGCGTAGATTTCGCGGGGATTGAGGAAGTGGGTTCCGCCGAAAGTGAAACTGTTGTCGAGGAGGACGCGGCGGTTGGCAACGTTGATGGCGTTGACGTCGACGGAGAAGCGTTCGCTAAAGCTTTTGCCGAGGGTCAGGTCGAAGGTGGTGTGACCGGGCAGGTGCGTGGGGCCACCGGGGACCGCACCTCCGTCGGTGAAGCCGGAGGCGTAAGAGATGTCGGTGGAGGCGTAGCTGTGCCAGGGCAGGGTGAAATTGCCGCCGATGTGCAAGGTGTTGCGCTGGTCGTGGTCGAGAAGGCCGAAGCCGTCGCCGAAAGAGAAGTCGGTGAGGCCGCCATTGATGTTGCCGAAGCCGAGGGCGAGCTGATTCGAATAGGTCAAATAGAGTTGCGCGCGATTGTGGATCCGAGGTGAGCGGACCGTCAGCTCCCAGGCCTGGATGAGAGCGCCCTGGATGGTGACCGGGAAGAAAATATCAGAGTCGTTGAAATTATTGTGATCGAAGAAATTGTTGACACGGTTTTTGAAAGTGTCGGCGTCGATGGTCCAGCCTTTGAAGGGAATGGTGACACCGAACTGATGTTCTTCGTCGCGTTCGCCGTGAAGGGGGATGAAGCCGAGGTTCTGATTGGTTGCCAGGACCAGCAGCGGGCCGGAAATGGTGTTCAAGGGCGGAGCTTGATAGAAGTGGCCGTAAAAGCCGCGGAAAACCCAATTTAATTTAGGAATGCGGACGGAGAAGCCAAAGCGCGGGCTGGTGGCGTTTTCGACTACGCCGCCGGAGAAATGCGTTTGGCGAAGTCCGGCGTTCAAGGTAAGCCAGTTGGTGAACTTGAACTGCTCTTCGGCGTAGAGGGCGATGACGCTGCCGTCGGGGTGGACGGCCGTCGGCGTCAGATTGTCTGCACTCGTTTCCGGACAGGCGGCGGTTGGTGGAGTGGGGCAGTTGAATGTCAGGGCGAAGAGTTGGTAGTCCTGCTGGCCGAAGGCGTAGAGGCCGGCTCGGAAATTACTGCGGTTCTTGATCCAGGTGACGGCCGCCTGGCCACCTTCATATTTGGAAGAGCGATTCTGCGTTGCAGAGCTGGGAAGATCGAGCGGGCTGCTTCCGTAGTTCGCACTGTTGAAGTGATAGAAGGGCGAGACGGTAAGCAGCAAGCCGGGGTTGAAAGTATGCACCCAGGAGAAAGTCGTGAAGGCGTCGGATTCGTGATTGAAATCGTGCAAGAACTGATCGGCAGCGTCGGGATCGTTAGGGTCGAAGGGGACTTGGTAAAAGTCGCGGCGGAGTTGCGCGACGAGGCGGAGCTGATCTTTCGAACCGGCGTTGTAAATCAAGGAGCCGAAGCCGCCGTAGCCGTTGGCGGCGTCGTGGAGGACGGCGGTTGTGGGTGCCTGCAAACCGAGGTTGGTGCGGTTGGCATTGACGCTGCCGTAGTAGGCGAATTTGTTGGTGTGGCCGCCGAAATTGAGCTGGTCGTCGGTCTGGTAGAAGTTCCCGGCGCCTAGAATCAGTTCGGCTTCATTGTTGCGTTCGAATCCGGTGCGCGGGGCGACGTTGAAGACGCCGTAGGTGCGATCGCCGTAGTCGGCGGAGTAGCTGCCGCGCTGCATTTCGACGGTGTCGATATCTTTCGGATCGATTTGCGGGCCGAGGTTGCTGGCGATATTGGTGTTGGGAATGGGGACGCCGTCGATGAGCCAGCTTACCTGGTGGCCGCCGCGGACGTGGAGCTGATCGTGAGTGACGTAGGAGCCGGGGACGTAGTCGGTGATCATGGCCTGACTGTTGGTGCGCGCGGCGCCGGGCGTTTCTTGAATTTCGATGCGATTCACGAGGGTTGAAGGCGTAACGGATTCGGTTTGCGCGGGCGGAGCAGAGACAGTGATCGATTGGTTCTGCGAGGCCAGCTGCAATTCGAAATGGAGGACGGGTGCGGTGCCGGAAAGAACGGTTACAAATTGCTCGACGGTGGCGAAACCGGCGTTCGAAACGGTGACGGTGTATTCGGCGAGAGGGACGGCGTCGAAATGGAACTCACCGTTCGAATCGGTTTGGGCGGTTTGGGTGAATTCGGAGGACTTCGCTTTCAGGATTACTTGGATGTCCGCGACGGGGCGATGCTGCGGGTCGTGAACGATACCGCGGACGGTGCCGAAGACGGTGGCAAGAGCTGTGCCACCGAACAGCAGTAACGCCAACAACAAAGATGAAACTCTTCGCATAAAAACTTTCTCCTCATGGAATGGTGTGCGTGCAGCGGTTGCGCCGCAGCTTGAGTGGATCAGCGATTGTGAGATGAGAGGCGGCGCTTTTACGCGGCCGCTGGAGCGAGTCGAGGAGGGGGAGAGAGAGGTTCGATGGAGCGAGCAAAATCCAAGGGGCGCACGAGTTGGACAGGCGACTTGACGGCGGCTGACGAGGGGATAGTCATGAGCGGGGGCAGAACAAAAGCTATCGAGGTGACGGCCGAACGATCCGAATCATGGCAGCAGGACATGGAGCAGGCCATCATCCCGGCCATATCGTGGCCGCAATTCATGTGGTCCGCAGGCGCGGCGGGAGATTTATGATGATGATGCTCCGGAATGGGGCATTGGTCCGAAGTGCAGCAGGCGGATTGGTAGGAAGTCCAAGCGGCGCCGGCGAGGGGAGCGTAGAGCAAAACGACGACGAGCAAACAGATGCTGGCGTGGGCTTTGCGGCGGCGATGTTGAAGGGCAATTTGCATGCGTTGCGTGAATCCCAATCTGCTGCGACCCACTATATCGTGACACGCCATAGTTTGCAAGACTCAAAAATTACAGCTTGGGGAACCACTCGATGCTGCGGCAATTATGCACTTTTCTTGCGCGGACCGGAAGGATGAAAGCTGTGCTTACTGGCGCTTGCGGCCGGGCACATCTTGACTTAGAGTGTGGCGGGTCGCAGACTTAATTCATGTCGCACATTTATATCAAGCTGGATTTTGGAACGGACGAAGAGAAGGCGCAGCAGGCGCGCCACAAACTGGATGGCTGGAAGCAAGCGTTTCGGCTGGACAAAAGATTGTTGTACAAGCTCGATCGTCCGGAGAGTGCCGGTGCGGAAGCGACGGTGAAGGCGGATGCGGTTGAGAAGCCGGCGCCTGCGGTCAAAGCCAAGGGAAAGTCGAAAGAAAAGACGAGCGAAGCGGCAGCGGAAAAGAAGGCTGCGGCGGCGAATGGCAAAGTGAGTTTGCTGGTGCGACTGTACTTCAGCTCGCACGAGAAGCTTTCTGAGCAGCGCTGGGTGGCGCGGATTCCAGCGGAGGAGCCGTTCAAGAGTGCTTCGCCGAAGGTCATTCTGCAAACTGATCCGGATTTTGAAAAAGCGGACCAGCAATTCGAAGCACTCGATTAGCTTCGAGATAGGCGGGTTTTGGCGCGTTTTATGAGCAGGCCAATTTGGTTGGTTTTCGACGGGCCGGGAGCGGACTGGGAATGCCAAATCGGCCAGAGGGAACTGGAAATCCGCTATAATTGAATTCCGCAGAGACACAAATCCGAACTCCAACTCGAGGGCCGAACGAATGGCGTTACAAACGCGCGTCAAACTGGCAAAACTTGACGCCCCAAAGGTTCAAGGGCTCGACCACGAAACGCTAATTCGACTCTACCGCACGATGTACCTTTCGCGGCGGCTGGATGATCGGGAAATCCAGCTCAAGCGACAAAATAAAATCTACTTTCAGATTTCCAGTGCTGGGCATGAGGCGATTACCGCGGTCATGGGCCTGTTTTTGCGGCCCGGCGTGGATTGGTTCTATCCGTATTACCGCGACCGCGCGCTTTGCCTGATGCTTGGCGTGACGCCACTGGAGATGTTGCTGGGGGCCGTTGGGGCGAAGGATGACTTGAGCTCTGGCGGGCGGCAGATGCCTTCGCACTAGGGGCATGCAAAGTGGAACATCGTGAGCAAGTCTTCGTGTACCGGGACGCAATACGTGCAGGCGGCGGGAGCGGCGGAAGCTACACTCTACTACGAGGGGCGGCCGAAGGCGCTGGCGCAGGCGAAGAAAGCGCCGCTTGGAGAACATGTCCACTTCGAGCGCGATGAGATCGTGTACGTTTCGGGTGGGGACGGATCGACGAGCGAGGGGGAGTTCTGGGAATCGCTGAATGTGGCGTGCGGGAAGAAGCTGCCGCTGCTGTATCTGATCGAGGATAACGGATACGCGATCTCGGTTCCTGTGGAAGTGCAAACGGCCGGGGGCAGCATTTCGAAACTCGTGCGCGGCTTCCCGAACCTCCATGTTGCGGAATGCGACGGAACCGATCCATTCGAAAGCTACGCGGTTTGCAAGGACGCGGTGGAGTATTGCCGCGAGCGGCGTGGGCCGGCGCTGATTCATGCGCAGGTGACGCGGCCGTACTCGCACTCGCTCTCCGACGACGAAAAACTTTACAAGAGCGCGGAGGAGCGCGAGGAAGAAGCGCGGCGCGATCCGCTTTCGAAACTGGCGCTGGTACTGGTTCGCGAGGGCGTATTGGACCAGAAACAGATCGAAACGCTGGAAGCGGAGATTGACAATGAGGTGCGCGAGGCGGCGGATCAGGCGCTGGTGGCGGAAGAACCAGCGGTGGAATCCATTCGAACGCACGTCTATTCGGAGGACATTGATCCGGCGTCGACCGCGTTTGAAACGCAACCGCACTTGCACGGCGCGCCGAAAACCATGGTGGAAATGGTTGCGGCAACGCTGGCCGACGAGATGGCGCGCGACGAGCGCATCACGATTTTCGGCGAGGATGTGGCCGACGTCAGCCGTGAAGAAAACCTCAAGCACGTGAAAGGGAAGGGCGGAGTCTTCAAAGCGACTTCGGGGCTGCAGCGGAAATATGGGCATGACCGCGTATTCAATTCGCCGCTGGCTGAGGCCAGCATTGTGGGGCGGGCGATCGGGATGGCCACTCGCGGGCTGAAGCCGGTGGCGGAGATTCAGTTTTTCGATTACATCTGGCCGGCGATGATGCAGATTCGCGATGAGCTGTGTGTGATGCGGTGGCGTTCGAATGGTGCCTTCAAGGCGCCGGTGGTGCTGCGCGTGCCGATTGGCGGGTATCTCACCGGTGGGGGCGTGTATCACAGCCAGAGCGGGGAATCGATTTTCACACATTGCCCTGGCTTGCGTGTGGTGATGCCTTCGACGGCTTTGGATGTAGCGGGGCTATTGAGGACGGCGATTCGCTGCGATGATCCGGTGATGTTTCTGGAGCACAAGCATCTTTACCGGCAGCCGTACAATCGCTCGGAGAATCCGGGGCCGGACTTTACGATACCGTTCGGGAAAGCGCGGACGGTCAGAGAAGGCACGGATTTGAGCATTATTACGTATGGCGCGCTGGTGCATCGCACGGAGGTGGCCGCGGCGCAATTGGAGCGGGAGGGAATATCGGTGGAGATCATCGATCTGCGCTCGCTCTTGCCTTATGACTGGGAGGCCATTGCGGAGACGGTTCGAAAGACGCACCGAGTGATTGTGGCGTATGAAGACATGCAGAGCTGGGGCTACGGGGCGGAACTGGCGGCGCGCATTGCGGATGAGCTATTTGATGAATTGGACGCGCCGGTGAAACGGGTGGCGGCCATGGACACGTTCTGCGCGTATCAGCCGAAGCTGGAAGACGTGATTCTGCCACAGACGAGCCACATCACGGCGGCAGTGAAGCAGCTTCTGGAGTACTGATTCGGCTGGGTTTAGACTGCCGAATTCGGGAAACTTTTTGACGGGTTTCTTCGTATTTAGATGTAGTGAAGGAAGAAGGATTCGTTCCTGGAGGTGGTCCCATGAATTGCCCTAACTGCCAAAAGGATATCGCGGCGGGATCAAAGTTCTGTTACAGCTGCGGCGCGAAACAGCCGGAAGCGCCTGCGCCGAGCGCCGGCACTTACTACGCGCCGCCCAAGAGGTTTGTGCGCTCCACGAATGACAGGAAAATCGCAGGAGTGTGTGCGGGAGTGGCGGACTATTTCGATATGGATCCCACTATCGTTCGAGTGGTGTGGCTGCTGGCCACGCTGATTCCGGGTCCAAACATTCTTGCTTACATTATTCTTTGGATCGCGGTGCCAGAGGGGCTGACGGGGATGACCGGGACGTCAGCCACGGCAAGGTCGTAAGCGTTTTCTTATAGTCGGGAACGATCGCTATTTTGCTTTTTGTAGACTGGACCTGCCGCTTTTGCCGCTTTCAAAAAGCGGGTAGTCCAGAGAAATTGTTCCCGCCCCCACAGTTGCCAGCGCGAAGCACGCGGTCATCACTGCCATCGGAAATTCATAATTGTGCACGGCGAGGTAGCCGCCGCCGCTGTGGACTTTCCAGATAGCGACGGCCATTTCAATGCAGAGCAGCAGCGCGGCGCCACGCGTAAATAACCCCAGGACCAGTAGTAGACCGCCAAAAACCTCCAAAGTCCCGGAGATGAAAACAAAATATCCCGGCAAGCCGTGTTGTATGAAAAAACCCTGCATCCCGCCGCCCTGATGCGCCAGTTTTGGATAGCCGTGAGAGAAGAAAATGATCCCGAGAGCCAGGCGGAGGGCCAACAAGCCGAGCGGCTGAAGGGAATTGAGAGACTTCATGAGCGAACCTCCGCGATCTTTGGCAAGAATGGCTTCTGGACGCTGCGGCATTTTAGCAGAAATGCAAATGGCGCACCGGCGCATCCGGCACCGGGAGAGTTTCAGGTACAATCGTTAGCGAACCTCGAAAGACCCACGAGAAACGATGATCCAGATTCAGAAGATTAGTGTGAGTATCAGCGCATGAAGAGAAGACTTCTGATTGCGGTGCCGCTGCTTTGCCTTGTGGCGATTGCGGCCTGGTGGTTCCGGCCGAGGCATGAAACGCGCGGCGAAGCCTTTGTGAGCGAACGTAGCGTGACGCTGTGGGGCCGGGTGGCGCAGGTGCGCGAGCCGCTGGGGACGCTTCATTATGGGGATCGCGTCGCGGTGATTGCCCGGCGCAATGACAATGTGGAAGTCCGCACGGAGGCGGGCGTCATTGGCTGGGTGGACGGGCGGAATTTGATGGATCCGATGCTGTGGCAGCGCAGCATCAAGTTGTTGACCCAGGTTCGCGCCATGCCGGTGCAGGCACGAGGGCGCACCAAAGTGGCTACCAACCTCCGCGTCGAACCCGGGAGGACAGCGCCACGTCTTTATCAATTCAGCCGGGGGGTACCCGTTGAAGTCGTCGGCCGGGCCACCGCCGATTGGGCGCAGGGGACGGATGAGAAGGATTCTTCCAACGAGGCGGAAGAGAAGAAGAAGGAAGATTGGTTTTTGGTGCGCGGACTGGCGACGCGGCCTCCGGGCGAAAATGCGGCGCGCGCTGCGGACACCAATACCACGACGCAACCGGGCGATCAGACTGTACCGATCTCCGGCTGGGTGATTGGGCGGTTTATCGAATTCGACCTTCCGGACGCGGTGCGCGAGGGCGCAGCTTCGGCCAACCTTCGCCCGCTGGCCTGGTTTGAACTGAATCGCGTAAGCGATCCGAACGGGGAAAAGCCGCAATATTTGCTGGCGGCGGGACGCGGGCCGGAAGGCCAGGCTTGCGACTTTAGCGCGCTTCGCGTTTACACCTGGTATGTGAAGAAGAGCCGTTACGAGACGGCGTTCATCGAGAATAATCTCTGCGGCCAGATGCCGGTGCGCGTTGGCAAAGGGCCGAAAGGCGAACCGGAATTTCGCTTTCGCGTGATGGATGGGAGCAAAGAAGAGCGCGTGTACCGTTTGAATCAGACGGTGGTTCGGCGTGTTCGCGAGGAAACTGACACTGGCGGGAAGCGCAGTCCGGCAAGGCAAGCGAAGCCGTCGCCGAAATAGGTTGATGCGTTTGTAGATTTTCACTGCTGGTGCAGTGG
>Ga0222749_10001578_pt1 | contig 11527 bp, 10 predicted proteins | sample IncBWH2Mmetat_FD_197234 | JGI IMG/M metagenome (GOLD analysis project Ga0222749, IMG submission 197234) | Metatranscriptome of lab incubated forest soil microbial communities from Barre Woods Harvard Forest LTER site, Petersham... | ecosystem: Environmental > Terrestrial > Soil > Temperate...
TCGACGTGACCCCCGAACCAGCCGAGGTCCCCGGCGACTTCGACCGATCCGGGCTCGACCCCGAGGTTCTCGGCGACCTCCTTCCGCTCGTGGATGGGAAGCGATCGATCGGCCAGATCGTCCAGACGTCCGCCTTCCCGCGGACCTCCGTCCTTGAAGCCGTCTACCGGCTCGCGCTCCGGGGGGCGATTCGGCTCCCCGCCGGCTCCCCCGCCCTCCCCGTCCCCGAGGTCGCCTGACTCCGGGCTCCCCGCGGAGCTTCCGGACTACCCCGCCATCTCCAGACCCCGCATCGTCCCGGTGCTCGAGGCGAACCGGTCGGTCTCGACGCCCAGGCGCTGGAGCATGCTCACGAACAGGTTGGGCAGCGGGTAGTTCCGGCCCGTGTCGAACGCCAGGTGCTGGCCGTGCCTGAAGCCGCCCCCGGCGAGCAGGACGGGGAGGTTCCGGTTGTCGTGCGAGTTTGCGTTCCCCATGCAGGTGCCGTAGAGGACCATCGTCCGGTCGAGCAGCGTCGCCGCGCCCTCCCGGGCCTCCTTCAGTCCCCGGAGGAGTCCGGCGAGCGCGCCGAACTGCGCCTCCTCGACCCGCTTGAGCTCGGCCAGCGTCTCGGGCCGCCCGCCGTGGTGGGTGCGCGAATGGGTCTCGTGGCTCACCCCCGGGATCCGGGCCACGATCGCCTCGGTGGTGATGAAGATCGTGACGAGCCGGGTCGAGTCGGTCTCGAGCGCCAGGCGGACCAGGTCGTACATGAGCCGCGTGCGGCCGACGAGGTCACCGCCGTCGGTGATCTCCGCGGGCTTGGCCATCTTCACCCTGGGTTTCGGCTTCCGTTCCCAGGCCTCCGCCTTGGTCAGGTGGTCTTCCAGCTCCCGGACGGAGGTGGTGTACTGGTCGAGTCGCTCCCGGTCGCGCGCCCCGAGCCTCCCGCCGAGCTCCTTCGCGCGCTCGCGCACCGCGTCGAGCAGGCTCCGGCCCAGCCGGAGATCCTCGACGGCGCGCTCGACCTCCTGGGGCGTCCCCTGGACGAAGAGCCGCTCGTAGAGCTTCGCCGGGTTGTGCTCCGGCGGGATCAGGACGCCGCTCCTCGTGAAGGAAAGGCCCCGATTCCGCTCGGTGCTCACGACGAGCGGCAGGGACGCGATCCGGGTCCGGTCGCCGATCGACTCCGCGGCCACCTGGTCGAGCGACATCGAGTTCCGGAAGCCGGCGCTTCCGGGGTGGGGGGCCGCGGTGAGGAACGACTTCTCCGCCTGGTGGAATCCGTCGACCTGGGGATGCGAGACCCCCGAGAAGACCGTGAAGTCGGAGCGGAAGTCTCTCAGGATCTCGAGATAGGGCGTGAGGGCGTACTCCCGACCCGCTTCCCGGGGGAAGAACTCCTGGGGGAGGATCCCCTGGTTCGTCTCGATCGCGATCATCCGCCGCGGGAGGTCCGCCTTGGGGCGCTCCTGGGCCGGGGCCAGGCCCTCCAGCCACGGCAGCGCGATCGCCGCCCCGGCGCCGCGGAGAAAGGTCCTGCGGTCGATCCTCATGGGGGTCCCCTCCTGGGCCTCATTTCAACCTGAAAAGCTCGCTCTGGACCACTTCGTGGATCAGCGTCCGGATGCCAAAGCCCCTTTTCCGCGCCCGCTCGACGATGTCGTCCACCGCCGCGCGGTCGGCGAACTGGAGGCGGGCGCCCGTCGCGTAGACGATCAGCTTCTCCACGAATCCCCGGACGACCGCTTCGGGGTCCGCGAGGAGGAGCTTCTTGAACTCCTCGATGTCGTGGAAGGCGCGTCCGTCGGGGAGCCGGCCCGCCGGATCCACCGGCTTGGCCAGCCGGTAGTCGGCGCGCCGGGGGCCCGGCGGCGGAGGACTTCCCGCCCCGGTCGAGCGGTACTGGGTCCGCCAGCCCCCGATGACGTCGAAGCTCTCCAGGGCGAAGCCCGGGGGATCGATCTTCGAATGGCAGGCGGCGCACGTGGCCTGCGAACGGTGCTTGTCGAGCTGCTCCCGGACCGTGGTGGTCCCCCGGACGTCGGGCTCGATCGACCCCAGGTCCGGGGGTGGCGGCTGCGGCGGACGGTCCAGGATCCGGTCCAGGAACCAGGCCCCCCGCGTGACGGGCGACGTGGTCGTCCCATTCGCCGTCACCTTGAGCACGCTCGCCTGGGTCAGGATCCCTCCCCGGTGGCTTCCCGCCGGGAGCGGAGTCCGGCGGATCGCCCAGCCCGTCACCCCGGGGATCCCGTAGTGCTCCGCCATCCGCTGGTTGAGCATCGCCCAGTCGGAGTCGACGATCTGGAGCGCGCTTTGGTCCTGCTTGACCATCTCCCGGAAAGTCGCCCGCGTCTCGGCGAGCATCGAGTCGCGGAGCGTGACCTCGAACTCGGGGTAGAGCTTCTGGTCGGGGGTCGTGGCGTCGATCTCGCGGAGCGAAAGCCACTGGTCGGTGAAGTCCTCGATGAACCGCTCGCCCTTGGGGTCCGAGAGGAGCCGCTCCGTCTGCGCGCGGAGCGCCTCGGGGTCGCGGAGGCGGTCGGCGGCGGCGAGGAGCGCGTCGTCGGGCATCGAGTTCCAGAGGAAATACGAGAGGCGGGAGGCGATCGCGGCGTTCTCGATCGAGCCGGGCCGCTCCTGGAGGAAGAGGAAGTCGGGGGAGCACAGGACCGCCTTGTACGCCTGGCGCATCGCCTCCTCGAAGCTGATCTTGAGGCGGAGCCGCTCGGCGACGATCTTCGTGTACCGCCCGAGCTCGCCCGAGGGGATCGGGCGCCGGAAGGCCCGCCTGAGGAAGCCCTCGAGAAGCCGGCTCGCGTCGCCCATCGGGTTCTTCGACGAGACGCTCCACCCGTCGGGCTTGTCGAGCGCGGGCTTGGGCGGAAAGGGGGCGGTCTGCCGGAGCGGCGTCCGGCGCGGCGGGCGGAGATCCGACTTCTCGGGGAGCTTCTCGATCGGAAGCTTCCCGAAGAGCCGCTGGTGGCTCTCGGGCGGCCACGCCTCGGCAAGCGGCCCCTCGATCTCGAGCCAGTCGAGCGCGATCCCCGGCCCGACCCACTCGGCGGCGCGACCGCCGCGCTCGGAGACCCGGACCCAGGGGAGCGACGCGGGGTTCCACTTGAGCTGGTCGCCGGGGACGAGCCAGGCGACCACCTCCTGGACTTTCGGCTCCAGGGAGGGCGCGTCGAAGTATCCCAGCAGGCGCGAGCCGGCCATGAGGTTCGCCGCCTGGGGCGCCGGGGACGCCAGCACCTTTCCCTTGTCCCACGCGAAGCTCCAGAGGGAGAGCCTCAGGCGGTAGAAGCCCGGGTAGATGGGGGAAAAGCGGTCGAAGCGGCCCTGGAACCCGTCGTCCGCGCTCCGGAAGACGCCGGCCGAGCCCCCGTAGGGAAAGAGGCCGCTCTTCTCGTAGGGGACGAGCTTGTCCTGCTGCGCCCCGTCCCGGATGACCGGGAAGGTCCCCGCGTCGTACTTCCCGTCCTTGAGGGGGACCGAGTCGCCCCCGAGGAGCGTGAGCTTGAAATCGTACTGGTCGCCGGGCGCGTAACGGCGCTTGAAGAACGCGGGCTTCTCGGGGTAGGTGGCGATCGCCAGGTCGAGCGCGACGTCGGCCGCCTCCATATACCGCGCCAGCTGGACGTGGGAGAGGTCGAGCGCGCCTCCGACCTTCGTGAATCCGAAGGCGCGTCCGTCCTCGGGGAGGAGGTCGCGGACGGAGAGCCCGGGGAGCGCGAGGAGGTCCCGGAGGGTGTTCTCGTACTCGACGCGGTTGAGGCGGCGGAAGACGGCGCGGCCCTCGGACTGACGGCGCGCGAGGTCGGCCCGCTGGAGGTCCTTCTTCAGGGCCTGGAGGACGGCGGCGGATTCCGCGATCGGCGGGCGCTCCTCTTTCGGCGGGGGCATCTCGCCGGACTCGATCTTCTCGAAGACCTTGAGCCCGGCGGCGAACGCCTCCGCCTTCGTGAAGTCCCGCGCGAGGGTGTCGACCCGGAAGTTGCGTTTCTGGACGTCCGCGCCGTGGCACGACGCGCAGCGGTCCTTCAGGTAGCGTCGGACGACGTCCCCGTCCTCCTGGGCGGCCGCGACCGCGGAGGCGAGGAGGGACGTGCCGAGGGCGACTCCCACCCTGATGAGGCTCATGATCCCTGCGCTCCAACTCCACCGGCTTATTGGCGGTCGGAGCTCGGGCGGGGGAGGAATATCGGGAGAATCAGGACTTCGGATCCGGCGGCAGAGGCGGAGGGGGAGGCTCGGGATGTGGGGGCGGGGCGTGGAGGTGATGGGGCGAGATCTCCCCCTCCCAGAGGACATTGAACTCCCCCCCCGAGATCCTCCGGTCTCCCAGGAGGACTCTCCCGACCCGGAGCTGTCCGTCGCTCAATCGCCGTGCCACGATCCGGTAGCCGTCATGCATCCGAAAGCGCTGGCCGAGCGAATAGGTTCGATCGAGGCTGGTGATGCGGTAGCCATGCCGGACCCCCCAGCGGTAGACGGCGGCTCGCTCCCGGCGGACGGTCCAGAGCCCGGTGAACCAGAAGTAGATGAAGAGGCTGGGGATGAGCGAGAACGTGAGCACCCCCCGCTCGAAGGAGTCTAGATAAAGGAAGACGCCGATGAAGATCGCCATCGCCAGGGACGCCGCCCCGAACAGGGCCCCGTCCCAGGCGGGTCGATCGCGGAGCTGCGACCATGCGATGAAGGAGGCGACGATGACGCCGCCCAGGATCCAGGATCCGTAGAAGAACAGGGATAAGTTTCCAGACACGCTCCGGTCCCTCCCGGGGATTGGAAGACGCCCGCCCGGAGATGTTACCCCGGAACGCCCGAATCCGCCTCCGGAGCCCGAACGAACCGCCAAGGAAAGGGACGAGGTGTCGCGATGAGAGCTTCCGTCCTCGCGTGCTGGATGGTGGCGGGCCTGGCGGCCACGGTCTCGGGGTCGGGCCAGGGAGAGAAGCCGGTCTTCAAGAACGAGGGGGCGACGCTCCGGGTGGGCCTCGACGACAAGGTCTACGTCTCGAGCGGGACCCTCTTCATCCGGTGCAACCGCGACGGGAGCGAGCCGGTCGGCGCGCCGCCGGTCGCGACGCTCTCGAACGCGACGGCGAATCCCGAGGGGATCATCGCCGCCGGCTACGCCCACTTCGCCCGGAACGTCACGCTCTATGATTCCGGATTCAACGTGCTCGGTCGGTTCAGCCGCCTCGCCGACTCCGGGTTCCGGTCCCCGGCCGGGGTGGCCGCGGGTCCGAGCGGCGACTTCTACGCGCTCGACCAGGGGCGCGACCGGGTCGTCCGGTTCCATCCCGACGGGATCCGCTCGGGCCTCTACGCCGTCCCCCGCGAACCGACCGGCCCCGCCGGCGAGCTCGCACGGTTCCGTGTATGCGAAAAAACCCGGACCCTTTATGTCGTTGATCGCGCGCCCGTGATCCGGTGCCTGAGCGTCGACTCGCCGGACTGGAAGGTGACCTGCCGGAAGCTCTGGGAGGTGCGGGTCGAGGGGAGCGTCGAGGCGGGCTCGGAGCTCTTCTGGAGCTACGGCGGATTCGACGTGGATGAGAACGGAATCCTCTACGTGATGCCGAAGACGGGCGACGTCGTCTCGAGGTACGGCCCGGACGGGAAGCCGCTCGCGGAGCTGAAGCCCGAGTGGGGCGACCTCAGGCCGACGGCGAAGGAGTACGTCCAGGGCCTGCAGGTCTCGAAGGGCGACCTCTATGTTCATCGCAACCACCCCACCGAGCTCTTCCAGAGGTACGATCTGGCGACCGGCCGGCGAAAGTCGGTCGCCCCGGTCCCGCCCGACTATGCGTCGATCCGGCGCGCGCCCGGGACCCCAGGCGAGGGCCGCGCGATCCCGCCGGTCCGGTCCAATCTCGGGATGCCGGCCGGGCGCGGAAAGCCGCTCCGGGTCCTCTTCATCGGCAACAGCCAGGTCAACTGCGTCTGCGACATCCCCGAGATCCTGGAAGACCTGTCGCGGTCCGAGAAAGACCCGCAGGTCCCGGTCCTCGTGACCGAGGAGGTGCTGGTCGGCGGGGTCGGCCTCGAGGGCTACTGGAAGAACGGCCTGGGCCAGAAGCGCCTCGCCGCGGGGGGATGGGACTGGGTCGTCCTGAACGAAATCGTGTACAGCTACGGAGGAAACACGGCCCGGTTCGAGGCGTACGCCCGCCAGTTCGACCAGGAGGCGAAGAAGGTCGGAGCGAAGACGCTCTATTTCGCCACGGGCGAGGTCGAGAAGGCCAAGGCGAGGCAGGAGGTCATGTACCAAGACGCGCTCGCCATGGCCCGGGAGTCCAGGGGCCGGGTCGCCGGCGCCGGGATGGCCTGGCAGAAGGCCTGGGAGAAGGACCCGAAGCGGGACTTCCACCATACCGACCGGGCCCACCCGAACGCCCAGGGCTACTACCTGAACGCCTGCGTCCTCTACGCCGCGCTCACCGGCCGATCTCCGATCGGGCTCGACCCGTTCATCCTGGGCCCGGAGGACGCGGAATTCCTGCAGAAGATCGCCTGGGAACAGGCCCAGGACGACCGGAGGCTGGAGTCGAGGTAGCCGCCGCGCACGACCGCCTCCACTATTGAAAGAGGCTATAGCCTCAATCAAGAATGTTGATTTCGGGCCGCTTCCCGGGGGAAAACGGGCCCGGACGGGCCGCCATCGGGGGGGATCTTCACCCCTGTGCGGGGAAGGAATACCCGGGCTCGAATGCCGAGTTATAAGAGATGGAAATCTACCCCTAATTGGAGGAGCGTTATGAAGCTTGCGTTGGTGGCCGTGGGGCTGGCCGTCCTGGCCAGTGGAGCGGCGGCGGCAATTTTCGCGGAGACGAACGAACTGACCGTCGTCGTCTCGGGGCTCAACTGACCCACGAACTGAGGGAAGGCCGTCATGGACGGCCTCAAGCGCCTGTCAGGCGCTAAATCAGCAGCCCAGGACGATTTCAACAAGGGCACCGGCACCTACGTCGTTTCCTTCGATGCGCCCCCCAAGGTCAAGATGGCCGACATCAAGAAGGAAATGGGCAAGTACAAGCTGGAAACCGTGAAGCTCAAGATCACGGTGGTCGCTTCCGGCGCGGCGGCGGGGGACATCGCCCTCGCCAACCCCAAGGACGATGACCTTCTGAAGACCGTGGAAGACCACAAGGGGAAGAAGGTCGTGCTCTCCGGCCTCCTGAGCGAGGACGACAAGGGCAAGCAGACGCTGACCCTGTCCAAGGTGACCGAGGCGAAGTAACCCTGAGCGAACCCGGAGACCCCCGGACCCCGGTCCGGGGGTTTCTTTATTTCAAGCGTCCGCCGGCGTATGTTGTATAGCAAGAAAGACGCATGAAGCTGCTGGCCCACTTGATGATCGTGGCCGCCGTCGCGACCGCGACCGCGGCCGCGGGGCGGGAGGTCGCCCTGCCCCCCCCTTCCCCCATCCCGGCGGTTCTTCCCCAGGCGCCCCCCAAGGCCGAGGAACGGAGCGCCACGATCAAGGGGTCGGTCAAGTTCAAGGGGGTCATCCCCAAGCGCCGGAAGATCACGACCGACGCCGAGCCCAAGTGCTCGGCCCTCCACGCCAGCGATCCGCTCCTGGCGGACGACGTCGTGATGGACGCCGCCGGCAATCTCCAGTGGGCCCTCATCACCGTCAAGGAGGGCCTGGGCGACCGGAAATTCGACCCCCCCAAGACCCCCGCCCTCATCGAGCAGAAGGGGTGCCGCTTCGAGCCCCACGTCTTCGGCGTCATGGCGGGCCAGGACGTGCTCATCCGGAACCACGACGACCTCGTTCACATCATCCACGTGAAGCCCAAGGACAACCGCGAGTTCGGCTTCTCCCAGGCGAAGGTCGGCGAGGAGCGCACCAAGGTCTTCACGAGCAAGGAGACGATCCGCGTCTTCTGCGACGTGCATCCCTGGATGACGGCCTGGGCGGTGGTGCTGGACCACCCGTACTACGGCGTGACCGGCGCGGACGGGAAATACGCGATCAAGAACCTCCCCGCGGGCAAGTACACCCTGGAGCTCTGGCACGAGAAGTTCAAGCCGGTGACCCAGGAGGTCGAGGTCAAGGAGAAGGAGACGAAGACCGTCTCCTTCGAGATCACGGACAAGCCTTGAGCCCGCAGGGCTTCTCTGCGACGTAGATCCGGATCCGGAGCCGGATCCGCTCCTCGGGATCCACCCGGATCCCGCCCAGGTCGGGCGCGGGAAGGCCGGCCAGCTCCCTCCGGATCCGGAGCCCTCGATCGGGGTGGACCCCCGCCAGCCATGCCTCGAGCCTCACCGCATCCTCGAACGGCTCCGTCTCCACCACCTCGAGCCCGGCGGCGGTGATCCCCTCCTCGATCTCCCCGGGAGTGAGGATCCGGTGGAGCGATGGGTTCCGCAGGCCCTCGATCCGGTCGTGGAGCTCCCGGAGGCCGGGGTCGGGCGAGGCGATCCGATCGGCCAGGATCAGGCGACCGCCGGGTCGGAGGATGCGGGCCACCTCCGAAAGCGCCCGCTCGGGGCGGGCGACGTAGTGCAGGACCAGGATGAGCGTCGCCAGGTCCACCCGCTCCGACGCGAACGGGAGCCTCTCCACATCGCCCTGGAGGCCGGTGCCTCCGGCGCTCCGGCCCAGGAGCGACCGGCACCGGTCCAGTCCCACCGCACGCTGGCCCCCGGACCGGAGGAGCCCCACGAGCTCCCCGCAGCCCGAGTCCAGGTCCACGATCCGGCCCTGGCCCGCGGAGCGGGCCCGCCGGGAGATCCTGGAGAGCAGCTCCGGGTTCCCCAGGCGCGCCCCGTCCGACCGGAGCCGGGCCTCCAGCTCGCGCTCCAGTCCGGCCGCCACGAGATCCATCCCTTGACTCTACCCGGCGGCCGGGCTATCATGATTACGAATAAACACGATGACTTCCATCAAACTTCTTGATAAGGATCTCCCGCTCAAGCTCGACTGGGTGAGGACGTTCCTCGCGGTCGCCGACACCGGGGGGTTCACCAAGGCGGCCAAATCGATCCACCTGAGCCAGCCGGCGGTCTCGACCCACATCAAGGAGCTGGAGGCCAACCTGGGGACCCGGCTCTTCGAGCACCTGGGCGGCCGCATCCGCCTCAGCCGTGCCGGCGAGGCGGCCGCGCGCGAGGCCCGGAAGGTGCTGGAAACCGTCCGGTCCTTCCGCGACGCCGTCGTCGAATCCGAGGAGACGGTCAAGGGCACGCTCGCGCTCGGGGCCAGCACGACCCCGGGCAACTATCTCCTCCCCCCGCTCATGGGGCGGTTCGAGCGCCTCCACCCGCAGTCCAGGACCTCGCTCTTCATCGGGAACAGCACCGAGGTCCTGGGTCGCCTCCGGGCCAACGAGGTCGACCTCGGCATGGTGGGGTTCGCTCCTCCGGATTCGGACTTCGTCCACCAGGCCTTCGCCCAGGACGAGATCGTCCTCTTCGCCGGATCGGGCCACCCGCTCGCGCGGAAACGCCGGCTGAAGGCCTCCGACCTGGAAGGGGAGCGGATCCTCCGCCGCGAGGCCGACTCGGCCACCCGGGGGCTCGGGGACGCCTGGTTCTCGAGCCACGAGCTCCATCCCGCGACGATGGAGCTGGGCAGCCCCGAGACCGTCAAGCGGGCCGCGGCGGCGGGCCTGGGGATCGGGATCCTTTCCCGGTTCGCGATCGAGTGGGAGGTGCACGAGAAGCGCCTGGCCGTCCTCCACGTCCCCGGGTTTCCCATCCGGCGGCCGCTCTATCTGGCGTACCTCAGGAAGAAGCACCTGACGCCGGCGATGAAGAGTTTCCTCAAGCTGGTCGAAGGCATTCGGGGGCGCTGACGGCGGCGCCGGAATAGCCTCCCGACCCTGGGAGTTCAAGGAGTGGCCCCTTCAGAAAGGAATCCCGATGGCCAAGGTGACGATCCGCTACTGCCAGCGCTGAAACTACAAACCGCATGCCGCCCGTGCGGCGGATGCCCTCCGGCGTGAGCTCGGCCTGGCTCCCGAGCTCGTGGTCGGCAATGCAGGGGAATTCACGATCTGGGTCGAAGGGCGGAAGGTGGCGTCCAAGGAGGGCGACGCTTTCCCCACCGATCGCGCGGTCATCGACGCGGTCCGGGGAGCGGTCCGGAAATAGACTCCGGATCCCGGTTGGAGACGCGACCGGCCGCGCGCGAAAGGGCGGTCGGGCTCCCCTCAGGGCTCGAGGGGGAGCCGGAGCGTAAACTCGCTTCCGCGCTCCCCGTCGCTTAGGACCTCGAGCGAGGCCCCCAGGGCCTTGGCGAGGACCCGGCAGGAGGGAAGTCCCAGACCCGTGTCTACCCGGAGGCCGGAGCCGCGAAGCGCCGCCGCGCCAAAGGGCTCAAACAGCTTCCCCTGGACCTCCTTGGGGATTCCCGGACCGTCGTCGATCACGCTCACCTGCGCCCGGTCGCCCAGGGTCCCCACTCGGACCACCACGCTTGTCCCCTTGGGCGTGTGGCGGAGCGCATTGCGGACGAGGTTCTGGAGGATGCGGCGGACGAGCGTCTGGTCGGTGCGGACGGCCATCGTCGGAAGGCCCTCAAGCGAGATGTGGCGATCCTCGCGCACAGCCGTCCGGAGGAACTCCTCGATCACCCCGCGGGCGATCTGGGCGAGATCCAGGTTCTCGACATAAGTCTGGAGCTTGCCCACCTCCGCCCGGCTCACCTGGAGGACGTTCATGATCATGATCGACAGGTCGTTGCAACGGCGGAGCGCCTCCTCCAGGACCTCCTCGTCGGGACGGCCCTTCGCGTACCCGTGGAGCGTCTGGAGCGCCGAGATGATCCCGGTCAGGGGGTTCTGGAGGTCGTGCACGATCATGTCGGCAAGCTGCTTCTTGGCCGCCGCCATCCGCTCGAGGCCTTCCTGGCCGCTGAAGTGGTAGGCGTCGAGCGCGAGGCCCATGTCGAGGTAGATGATCTTGGTAAGGGAGACGATGGTCTGGTAGAACCGCTCGTAGTCGCGCCCGAAGGCGTTGGAGAGGACGTCGCTGGCGATATGGAGGTACTTCACATAGGCGCCCAGGTACCACTCGGGCGAAAGCCCGATCCGGTGGTGGGTGAGCCCCACCCGGACGCGGTTCTCGGCGTACGCAAGATCGTAACGGCCGGCGGTCAGCTCCTCGAAGTAGCGCGCCTGCATCCCCTTGAGGCGCTCGACCAGGCCTGCCTCGGAGAGCATCCGCCGCGTGTGCTCGTGCCCCAGAAGATACTCGTAGAAGCGATCGATGATCTCCTGGGCGTGCTTCTGGAGATGGGCGTGGGCCGCGCGCAGGCGATCTTCATCCGCCGGCAAGATCTCGAGATAAGTCTTGCGCTTGGCCACCTCGGCGTCCGTGAGCGTGAAGGAGCCGATGGAGAACACGGCCCCTGTTCTACAATAATAAGGACCGCGATTCAACCGCGGTTAGGACTGCCTCGCCCCGGCCACGCAGCCGCGGACGCTGACCCCTGTTTCCCATCGTCTGAGGGCGGGGTTATGGCGAAGCGTTGGCCACTGCATGCCCATTCCGGTGAGTCGCTTACGTACCGCCGAGAGCA
>Ga0222749_10001579_pt1 | contig 11512 bp, 9 predicted proteins | sample IncBWH2Mmetat_FD_197234 | JGI IMG/M metagenome (GOLD analysis project Ga0222749, IMG submission 197234) | Metatranscriptome of lab incubated forest soil microbial communities from Barre Woods Harvard Forest LTER site, Petersham... | ecosystem: Environmental > Terrestrial > Soil > Temperate...
GAACGGTACACGCCCTCGACGCCTTTGGTGTTCCAGGGCTTGGTCATTTCCAATGGGACCATAAACATTTCGTAGAGGCGGAAAGCATCGGCGCCGTACTCGGCGAGGATGTCGTCCGGATTAATGACGTTGCCGCGGGACTTGGACATTTTCTGTCCGTCTTCACCGAGGATGAGGCCTTGGTTGACGAGTTTGAAAAACGGTTCAGCCGTGGAGACATGACCCAGGTCGAAGAGGACCTTGTGCCAAAAACGCGCGTAAAGGAGGTGCAAAACGGCGTGTTCGGTGCCCCCGACGTATAGATCGACCCCGGGAGTTGCAGGTGTGCCGTCACCGGTTCCAGGTTCTGCCGCACGCGCGCCTGACTGGAGAGTTGAGTTTGCGCCCATCCAGTACTGTTCAGCCTTTTTGCTCACGAAGGCGTGGTCATTGCGAGTGTCGAGATAACGGAGGTAATACCAGCAACTACCGGCCCATTGAGGCATGGTGTTGGTCTCGCGCTTGGAGCCGTCGGGCAGGTTCACCCAATCTTGAGCGCGCGCGAGAGGCGGTTGGCCGTCGGGAGTTGGTTTGTAATCATCCAGCGGCGGCGGCAAAAGCGGCAGAGCCGAGTCGGGCAAAGCCTCGTGATAGGGGCGGCCATCGGGTCCGTTCTTCCAAATGATAGGGAAGGGCTCGCCCCAGTAGCGTTGGCGGCTGAAGAGCCAGTCGCGGAGTTTGTAGTTAATCGTCTTCTTGCCCAGACCCTTTGCTTCCAACCAGTCGGTGATTTTGCGCTTTGCCTCCGGTGTCGAAAGGCCGTTCAAAGAAAGGTGCTCATTACTGGAGTTAACCGCGGTGCCATCGTCGACGAAGCCGCGCCAATCCTGGCTCGCGGGCGGCGCGACCACCTGGACAATCGGCAAATCGAACTTGGTCGCGAACTCAAAATCGCGTGTGTCGTGGCCCGGCACGGCCATGATGGCCCCGGTGCCGTAGCTGGCCAGGACGTAATCGGCGATCCAGATGGGAATGCGGTGGCCGGTGACTGGGTTGATGGCATGTGCTCCGGTGAAGACGCCAGTCTTATCTTTCGCCAATTCCGTGCGTTCGAGATCGGACTTCTTGGCAACCTCCGCTTTGTAAGCATTGACGGACTGGCGACGCTCGGTTGTGGTAATTTCCTCCACCAACTTATGCTCCGGCGCCAGCACCATATAAGTAGCCCCAAAAAGCGTATCCGGCCGTGTCGTAAACACTCGAATTTTCCCGCAGGATTCCACATTCCGCATTCCGCACTCCGCAATCGAAAAATCCACTTCCGCGCCTTCGCTGCGGCCGATCCAGTTTCGCTGCATTTCCTTGAGCGAATCGCTCCATTGAATCGTGTCTAGATCCGCGAGCAATCGTTCGGCATAAGCCGTGATGCGCAGCATCCATTGGCGCATCGGCTTGCGCACTACCGGGAAGTCCCCTACCTCGCTCTTGCCATCAACGACCTCTTCATTGGCCAGGACCGTGCCCAGCTGTTCACACCACCAAACAGGAGCTTCGCTGACGTAAGCCAGTCGTTTGGAGTCGTGGTAAGCCCGGCGTTTGGATTCCAGCTCGGCCGCGGACAGCCTCGCACCGGCGCTGGCGGGAGTCAGTTCGGGAGGGTAGGGGAGCGATTCAATCGGTGCGGCACGTTTGGACTGGGGATTAAACCAGGAGTTGTACAGCTTGAGAAAAATCCATTGAGTCCAGCAGAAATACTTCGGATCGGTGGTATCCAGTTCGCGGCTCCAGTCGTAACTGAAACCGAGAGATTTGATCTGGCGTTTGAAGGTGGCGACGTTTTGCTCCGTGGTTTTGCGCGGGTGCTGTCCGGTCTTGATAGCGTATTGCTCGGCGGGGAGCCCGAACGCGTCCCAGCCCATGGGATGGAGCACATGCAGGCCGCGCGCGCGTTTGTAGCGCGCGAGGATGTCAGTGGCGGTGTAGCCCTCGGGGTGTCCGACGTGAAGCCCAGCTCCGGAAGGGTAGGGGAACATGTCGAGGATGTAGAATTTCGGCAGTCGCTCGGGAGGAGTGTTGGGGTGCCGCGACGCGAATGGGTGTTCCTGTGGGACGGCCTCGCCCGGGTTCCAGGCGCGAAATGTCTGGTGCGCGTCCCAATGCCTTTGCCACTTGGGCTCTATCAAATGAAATGGATACTGCCGACGTCCTGCCATAAGCCTGGAAATATTGCGTAAAGATCATGGAGAAACAATGTGAATCCCAAACCACGTGGGCTTTAGCAGTTCGTTGGCAGTTCCTGGAGCACTTCGACGCAATGAGGGATTGCCCGGGACACGGTATTTAGGCATTCGACGGCGCCGCTGGGCTTTCCGGGCAGGCAAATCACCAAGGCCTTTTCCACTACCACGGCGAGGCAACGAGAAAGGATGGCGTTGGGGGTGACTTTCAGCGATTCCATACGCATGGCTTCTCCGAAACCCGGCAGTTCGCGCACCGCTATTTCGCGGACTGCTTCGGGAGTCACGTCGCGCAGAGCAACGCCGGTGCCGCCGGTCGTCAGGATAAGCTGGCACCCCTTGCCGATTTGTTCCCGAACGGCTCGCTGGATTTCCTGCTTTTCATCCGGAACCAGCAACTCGGACTGTACGGCCCAGCCATTGCTATCGGCCGCTCTTTTCAAAGCCGGACCGCCGAGGTCATCATAAAGGCCCTTCGAAGCGCGATCTGAAATAGTGATAATACCGGTTTGGATTTGCATAGGTTGATCCGGCGACAAGGATCATCCTAAAAACGGCAGTTAAAGATATTAACCACTGATGAACACTGATACACACGGATTAGAAATCGCTTCGGAGGGCTAACCGTTTGGGTCAGCGCCCTTGATGTGGCAAGTCCTTCCCTATCCGTGTTCATCCGTGTCCATCCGTGGTCTAATGCCGTTTTCAGGCTCATTTTTTGGTTTTGGAGACTAAGTTTATCCCCGTGATCCGCATCTTTTTATCCACCGCCTTGCACATATCGTAAATGGTCAACGCGGCAATACTCACGGCCGTCAACGCTTCCATCTCCACCCCGGTTTGAGCCGCGATTTTAGCCGAAGCGGAGATATTGATGCGATCCTGCGAAGCCGGGATATCGAGAGTAACTTCACAATGCGTGAGGGGCAGGGGATGGCAGAGCGGGATGAGTTCGCCGGTTTTTTTCGCAGCGAGAATGCCTGCCAACCGCGCGGCGCCCAGAACATTGCCTTTGGCAATTTTTTGGGACTGAATCAGTTTCAGGGTCGCTTTCTGCAGGCGGATTTCGCCGCGCGCGACCGCCTCCCGCAACATCACCGGTTTGTGGGACACGTCGACCATATTGGCCTCGCCGCGGTGATTGAGGTGAGTCAGCTTGCTTGCTTTGCCAGTTGGTTTTTCCATTCCAGCACCGCCGTCTTCATTTGTTCGGCGGCATTGAGTTTGGGTTTTACGTGTTTGAGCGTATACCACGGCCATAACCCCAGCAAATCGTGGATCACCAGAATCTGCCCGTCGCAATCGGGTCCCGAACCGATGCCAATGGTGGGTATGGGGATTCGTCGGGTGAGTTCGGCCGCGACTGTTGGGGTGACCAGCTCAAGAACGACCGCAAAAGCGCCGGCGCCCGCCAAGGCTTCCCCATCCGCAATGAGGGCCTCTCGTTCCTGCTGCTGCTTTCCTTTAATATGATAACCGCCTTCTTCGACCACATGTTGCGGCAACATGCCGAGGTGTCCTAGAAAGGGAATACCGGCGGCCACGATAGCGCGAACTTGTTGGACGATGGCGCGCCCGCCTTCGGCTTTGACGGCCTCGGCTCCAGCCGCCACCAACTTGCGGGCATTGGCGACTGCCTGATCAACAGTCTCGTAGCTCCGATACGGCAGATCGGCTGCCAGCAAGGCGTGGGGCTTGGCCCGCGCCGCAGCTCGCACGTGATGCTCCATTTCGGCCATGGTAACGTGCGTCGTGTCGGGATAGCCCAGAACAACCATGCCCACCGAGTCGCCTACCAGGAGCAACGGGATGCCCGCTTCATCCAGCAGCCGCGCCATCGGAAAATCATAGGCTGTAAGCGAAGGGATCTTTTCCGCACGCCCTTTCATCGAGCGAATGTTTTCAGCGGTTATCTTGTTCTCCATGCCTGTGGAATTCACCTTTTGAAACTTGCCAGTAATTCCTCAGAACCGACCGTCGCCGTGCCAACCTTGCCGACGACGATCCCGGCCGCATGGTTGGAGAGAATGGCCGCTTCAATGGGCGAAGCGCCCGCGGCGATTGCCAGCGTAAAGGTCGCGATCACTGTGTCCCCGGCGCCGGACACGTCGAAGACTTCCTGGGCGACCGTCGGAATATGAAAGGGCTGTCTGCCGCGCTGGCAAAGCAACATGCCCAATTCGCCCAGGGTAATGAGGAGCAGCGCGGGCCGCAGTTCGCTCAGCAGCCGTTCGGCGACTTGCATCAGATTTGCGTCGGCCAATGGGTTGTGATTCTTGGTATCGTCGGGCAAACGCGCCAGTTCGAAAGCCTCCTTGCGATTGGGGGTAATCAGAGAGAGGCCGCTGAGGTTGAGGTCATGGACGGGTTTAGGATCCAGGCTCAACCAAAGACCCCGCTTGTGGCACAGCGCTTTGATCTCTTCCAACAACGGCTGCGTCACCACGCCTTTGCCGTAGTCGCCGATGATGACCGCCGCGCTCCCGGCAATCATCGATTCCACCGCTCCGCAGACGCGGCGAGTCAGGCCCGCGTCCAGGCCGTCGCGCGATTCCCGGTCGATGCGCACCACTTGTTGCATGTGTGCCACGATTCGGGTCTTGACGATCGTTGGACGGGTGCTGCTGCTGACCAGGCCCCGGCATCCTATGCGATGTTCGGTCAGCAAGCGCTTGAGTTCACCGGCCGAGTGATCTTTTCCTACCACCCCGTACAGCTGGGTCGGCACTTGCAAGGCCGTGAGGTTGCGTGCCACGTTCGCCGCGCCGCCCGGCATATAGCTTTCCCGCTCAAACTCCACGACGGGCACCGGCGCCTCGGGTGAAATCCGCGCCACGCTTCCCCAAACGAACTGATCGAGCATCACGTCTCCCACCACGAGAATCCGCGTCTGGCTGGCGGCGTGCAGAATCTGCCGCACGCGTGTTTTTGTTAGAGTGTTGGGGGCCATCGGTCGTGGGAACTCGTTGTCCGTGCCTGTCCAGGTCAATCCAGAAAGGCGGTCAATGGACTGGTTGGGCTGGCCGCTTGTTGTTCGACCGCAACACCGGTTTCAAAGGCGGCCCGGCCAGCTTCCACGGCCATCTTAAAAGCCAGCGCCAGCCGGTTGGGATCATTGGCCACGGCAATCGCCGTGTTCACGAGGACGGCGTCGGCCCCCATCTCCATGGCTTCAGCGGCATGACTGGGCGCGCCCAGCCCCGCGTCGACCACCACGGGCACCGTCGCCTGCTCGATAATAATTTCAATCTGGTCCCGTGTTCGAATCCCACGGTTCGAGCCGATCGGTGAGCCCAATGGCATCACTGTGGCAACGCCGACGTCCTGCAGACGTTTTGCCAGCACGGGATCAGCATTGATATAGGGCAGCACCGTAAAGCCTTCCTTGACCAGGATCTCCGCCGCCCGGAAAGTCTCCACCGGATCGGGGAGCAGATAGCGCGGGTCAGGATGAATTTCAAGCTTGACCCATTTGGGCAAGCCGAATGCCGCGGCCAAACGCGCCAGTCGAACGGCCTCTTCGGCGTTCATAGCGCCGCTGGTATTGGGCAGCAGCAGCAGCTTCACCGGGTCGATGAACTCCAAAATATTGGCGAACGGATCCTTTTTGCCGCTTAAGTCGGCTCGTCGCAGCGCTACCGTAACCATCTCGGCTCCGCTGGTTTCCAAAGCCGAACGCATTACCTCCGGGGAGGAAAACTTCCCCGTGCCCACGATGAGCCGTGAACGGAAAATGCGCCCGGCAATAACCAGCGGTTGGTTCTGCAACGACATCGCGAGGAATGTAGGCTTGCCTGCTGATTTGTCGAGCCTACTCCCGTGGGCACGGCGCCTGCGCCCGGCGCGCGGACTTTCCAGTCCGCAGCAGTGAAGGACCTTTCCTTGGTCTTGGAGGATGGAGTATAGCGCACGCCCTGAAACTCCTACATTGCTGCGGAGAAGAAAGTCCGCGCGCCGGAGGAGGTTCCCGGCACTTTTACGAAGATTTTTTGAAAGAAATCAAGGATCGATACGTTAAAGAGATCAGAGAGCATTACCGGTTGCGCTGCGGAAGCCGGCAATTTCTTGTTACCCGTCGCATGGGATGACGGCAAACGAGGGTGAGGAAGCAAAGCGCGGCGGGTCCATTGGGTGAACCCGCCGCGCCGCTATCCTGCTCAACGGAGGGCACCTCACTTCCATTTCCCGGTTGCGCGGGCAAACCTTGTGGCGGAATATTCCAGCAATAACCACACTGCGTATGGCTGGGCGAATTGTCGTGATTACCGGGGTGACGCGCGGCTTGGGTCGGGCGATGGCCGAGGAAATGACCCGTCTAGGCCATACGGTGCTGGGTTGCGGACGTACCAAGAAGGAAATTGATAAGCTTCATCGGCGCTTGGGTCCGCCCAATGATTTTTACCGGGTGGACACCGCCTCCGATGACGAGGTCAAATCCTGGGCGAGCCTGATTGTGAGCGCGCACGGCGCTCCGGATTTATTGTTGAACAACGCGGGGATCATCAACAAGAACGCGCCTTTGTGGGAAATCAGCGCGCGCGAGTTTTCTCAAGTCATCGACGTGAATGTGAAGGGCTTCGCCAATGTGATCCGGCATTTTGCACCGGCAATGGTCAAGCGGAAGCGGGGCGTCATTGTCAATTTCAGCTCGGGTTGGGGCCGCTCGACCGATGCGGAAGTGGCGCCCTACTGCGCGAGCAAATGGGCCATTGAGGGTTTGACCCTCGCCATGGCGCAGGAGTTGCCTTCCGGAATGGCGGCAGTGTCCTTGAATCCCGGTATTATCAACACCGAGATGCTCCAAAGCGCCTTTGGGAGTTCCGCCTCGGGTTACATTTCACCTGAGCAATGGGCCAAAGGCGCTGTTCCCTTCCTGCTGGCACTTGGAGCGGGAGACAATGGCAAGCAATTGGAAGTTCCCGGTATTGACGCAGGCTCCTGCGAGCCTTAGCCTTGGGCGATGTCGAATGCGAGCAAGCCGAAGCGACGGCGCAAGGCCGTGATGTTGGGTGTTGGATTGGATTCTGACGGTCACAAGCGGTTAACCACCGGCCCGAATTTCATGTTGGTGGGAGGCTCGGAAGGCACGCACGAAATCATGACTGAGAAGGTCACTAAGATTAATGAAAAGCTCGCGGCCAAAGGAAAGCGGTTGGAAGAGGTCGGCCGCGACGAATTCGACGATATTGCGCGTTCCGTCGGGTTGCAGCGACACGAACCCAACGAAGATGGCTCAAAATCCGGCAACCCCTAAGTCAGGACCGAGCTACCGTTAGCGGCTGCTTCAAGCGCTTTAAAGAACAAGGCCTCAACCCGACATGCACACTGAGACCAACTCTTACCTGACGCTCCTCGTGCTGTTCGCGGGCGCGCTTGTGTTTGCCTTGACACCGGTGATGTTGGCCAAAATTTGGGCCAGGAAGTTCTCTCCGCCAAAGCCCGGCCTGGATAAGAATGCCATTTACGAATGCGGCCTGGAATCCAAGGGAGACGCCTGGGTGCAATTTCGCTCGGAGTATTATCTGTATGCGATTATCTTTTTAATCTTCGACGTTGAGACCATCTTCCTGTTGCCCTTTGCGGTGTCCTTCGGTGGTTTGCCTGGCGGAGCCTTTGTCGCGATGATTGTTTTCCTATTCCTGCTGGTGGAAGGATTGGTTTGGGCGTGGAAGAAGGGGGTTCTGACCTGGAGATGAGGACTTATGGATGAAGGCTTGCGCAGTGAGTTGAGCAAACAGGGCATCTTTACTACGACCCTGGAAGAACTGTACAACTGGGGCCGCAAGAATTCGCTCTGGCCACTCGGATTTGGCTTGGCCTGCTGTGCCATCGAGATGATCGCCACTTCCATGGCCCGCTACGACCTGGCCCGCTTCGGCGCCGAGGTGTTTCGCCCCTCTCCCAGGCAAGCGGACCTCATGATTGTGGCCGGAACCGTGACCAAGAAAATGGCGCCGCAGGTGGTCCGGCTGTACAATCAAATGCCCGAGCCAAAGTACGTCATCGCAATGGGCGCGTGCGCCATCTCCGGCGGCCCGTTCAAGCAGGGCTACAATGTGCTCAAGGGCATCGATCGCTTTATTCCCGTGGACGTGCACATTCCCGGGTGCCCGCCGCGACCCGAAGCCCTGGTGCATGCCTTGATGACGCTCCAGGAGCGGATCGACGCCCAGGCGCTCACTGGCGAGAACCGGCCGCGGCATCTGGTCGCCGACGCCCCGGGTGATTTCCCCGTGCCGAAGTTTGGCGAACACGACCTGGTGCCGTCGAAAAACCCTGACGTGTGGACACCCCCTCCACAATTGGTGAATCAATGAATTGGGCCAAGAAATGAGTCCCGAATCGACCGCGCGCGCCGCCGGCCAGGTCTTTGGACTGGTGCTGCTCACCGCGGGAATACTCAAGTGCTGGTCCATCTCGAAGCGGCCGACAACCAGCACCAAATGCGTGCTCAGTCTGCTGCTGGTCTTGAGCGCCTGGTGGTTAACTTCCGCGGGAGCGCTATGGCTTGTCCCTTCCCCCGCTTTACGGCCGTTATTTGGAGTCGTCACCCTTCTCGCGTTTGGTTTAATCACGGCCGCCATCATCCTGTCGGTGCTCGGATTGGTAGACTACGAAAAAGAACCCGGGAAATACGTGCAAGGGCGCGCACAGGCGATCTGGGCCCTGGTGCTGTGCGGATTCATGGTGATGCTGGTCGTCGGCAGGGGGATCTTTACTGTCCTGGGCGCCAGCGGCCTGGCGCGCCAATCGAACCCCGGAGTCCCGCTGGTCTTCCAGAATCTCAACTTCAAGATCACAACTCCGGGCCGCCCTTGGGTCCAGGCGGACGCTTCCAGAATCAACGCCGATGCGCAGGTGGCTTTCGTGCGGGCTCAACCGGAGATGTATTTCATGGTGATGGCCGAGAAGACTGGCCGCTCCGCGATGTCGGCCGAAAGCCTCGCGGAAATGGCGGGAGCGCGGATGCGAAGTTTGGCGGATTCGGTGGTCGTCAAGGAGCGGACCGAGGATTCGATTGGGCAATTGCGCGGCCTTAAGCTCAAGACGGAGGTGGAGCTTTCGGGAAAATCCATCTGCTATGTGCAATGGTTCTGTGCCACCAACGGTTGGGCCTATCAGCTGATGGCTTGGGGAAGGGTTCAGGATGCGAACCTCCTGGCGACGGAGGCAAACCGCCTCAAGGCTAGCTTTACGCTGTTGGACCCCCAGCGGCTCTCACCGCTGACGGGGCGCCATACTCCGTCTGATTTTGCTTCGACCAATTTCCAGTTTGCAGTGCATTGCTCGGATCCCGGTTGGCTGATTTGGGACGATGTGGAAGAGGAGTGCCCGTATTGCACTTTTGGCGTGCTCCACCAGCAAGGGGTGGGTTTGGCTGTGGCGGCGGTGAATCTGCTGGGCCTGGAACCGGAACCTCAAATGATCTACCGCGGCTTTTTGACACTCCTGGGTCAGCGCGCCACAGCTGACCCGTTGGCCGCGGCGCGGAGTGTTCAAGCAGGATACTTGCGTGGAGCGGAGCTGGATTTCGCGGGTTCGTCGGGATCAGCCAAGCAATACAGTTACCGCGCTCGAATGCTCTACACAACCAACGTCGCCTACCTGGTAGCGGCTTGGGTGGAGACCCGCCGGGCGGACAGACAAAAACTACTGGCGGATGCGATCGCGCGCGTAGCCTTTCTGGGGCCGGCGGAGAACCTGCCGACGCTGGATCAAATGACGGCGCGTGAGAAGCGAGTCCACCGGATGGCCTTCAATGCGTTCGGCACAGCCTACTACGAGGGGCATCGCTTTGATCAAAGCCTGAGCCTCTTCAAGCAAGCCATCGCCCTTGACACTTTTGAACACGAGACTCCGTATCTGAAGAATTTTGTCGATACCTGCCTGCGCGCGGGAAAGTTTCATGACGCACTGGATGAACTGCGCCAGCATCAGGTTTTCGTCGACAAAGACCCGGCTCTGCGAGCGGATCAGGCCTTTGTGCAAGGGCGTTTGGGCCAGACCCAACTAGCGATCACCAATTACTCAAAGCTTTTCGCCTCCGGTTATACCTCGGAAGAACATTTCCGGGAATACATGGGACTGCTGGCTGGTTCGGATCAGTCGGAGAGAGCGTTGAAAGAGCTCGAAGCGTACGTTGGCAAGCAGGATACGCCGCCTGTGCGCCTGATGCAGGCGGAATTGTTGAAGCGCCAAAAGCGGTTCGCCGAAGCGGTCGAATTGCTGAAAGCGCAGCGGCAAAAGAACCCGTTTCACGCGGGGATTATTTACTCGCTGGGCGACGCATTCATTGCCTCCGGACAGCCCAGCGAGGCGCTTGCGTTGAGCCAGCAAGTGCTCAAAGAGCAAGGACCCAGCGCGGGTTTATGGGTGTTGCAGGGCCGTGCCCAGTTCGCGCTGAAGTGGTACAAAGAAGCCAAAGATGCCTTCGAGAAAGCATCGAAGGAGGCGCCCGACGACGCCGAGATCAAGAACTGGCTGACGATGGCCTCTGGCGTGCTGGGGCAGGGCGCCAATTCGATGGTGAAAGATCCCATAGAGCCCGTCCCGCTGCCCGCCCAATTGAGCCACGAGCCTTCGCCTCCTTCCCCGGCTTACGGCAAAGATGAAGGGGCCTATTACTCCCGCAGGATTACCGGGGTAGCCTTTGCGCGTGGAAAGGAGATGCGCAGTACTGAGTACGTAAGCGTGCACGTTTTGTCACCCGAAGGGGTCTCCGATTTCAGCACGTTTCAAATTCGTTTTCACCCGCTCAACGAGGAGCTTTATGTGAATAAGCTGGAGGTGCGCGACGCTTCAGGGGCGTTCGTCAGTTCGGGCGCGCTCAACGATTACTACGTGTTGGACGAGCGGTCCAGTGAGATGGCGACTGGGAGGAAGGTGCTGAACATCCCCATCTCAGGTCTCCAGCCCGGCTTCCAAATTGAAGCGGTCTTCACCCGGTGGGAATTTGGGACCGCCAAAGAGTTCACTTTCCTTCCGATAAGCTTTTCCCGGGCATTTCCGCTTCAGGAATCAATCACGTTTTTCCTCGGAGACACCAACCAGGTGCGCTGGGTGAGCGATCCCAGCCTTGCGCCCGAAGCCGTCGAGGGCGGTATTTGCTGGCGGTGGAAGGACCCGCCGATGGCTAAGTGGGAGCCGCTGCTTCCCGAGGTTTCCGACTATGCGCCCATGCTCTGGCTTAGCGACGCGACGATGCGCTGGCCCGAACTCGTGGCCGATTACCTGGATTCGATCGCTCCTCGGCTGGAAGAGCCTCCTGAGTTGGCCGACCTGAGCCGGCGAATAAC
>Ga0222749_10001582_pt1 | contig 11499 bp, 16 predicted proteins | sample IncBWH2Mmetat_FD_197234 | JGI IMG/M metagenome (GOLD analysis project Ga0222749, IMG submission 197234) | Metatranscriptome of lab incubated forest soil microbial communities from Barre Woods Harvard Forest LTER site, Petersham... | ecosystem: Environmental > Terrestrial > Soil > Temperate...
CTGTGGCTGTTTTTGTGGCTGTGACTACATCAGGTACTTCTGCCGGTTGAGTCAGGGGCCCCTTCAAACAGCTGTATCGGACGCGCCCCGCCCGCCTCCAGAACCTACGTCCGACTCCAATACGGGGCGCATCCGATACAGCGTTTCGAGGTCTCTTAGTGCGGAAAAGCTAGACGGGGGAAAGAGGTCAACGTTGGTGACCTCTGGATTGCAACGGCAAGGGTAAAATTCTTGCCGGAGGGGCACTGCCTGCTCGCCGGAGCAATAGCCTGAATCGGTGGCGTTGTCGGGCTGCTGATCTCCGCGCCTGGACTCAAGTCAAGTTTGTGCCCGTCAGAAACGCGCATCTCTCTCGGGTATCTTTTCGTCGCGCTTTCTGGTAAGTATGTAGCAGAAATTGGGTTCCCTGGCACGTACTACAGGCTCGCAACGCCCAAACTGTCCCCCGAACCTTCCCTGGGGTGGACGGAGTTCCATATGACAATCTGCTGGCGAGTCGCAGCACTCAGCTCATTGGGCGGATTGCTGTCCTTGTTCGGCTTCTCACAGAACGTTAATCTTGAAGTTCAGCCAAGTTCCTTACCCGCCTCCTCGTCCACCTTCACCGCCGAAGCCCGCGTCATTCTCAAGAACCATAGCGCCGAAGCACTCCGTTGCGTCTCGCTCACCCAGTTCAGCAATGACGGAATGAAAGCGGAGGTCGGAAAACCGACCGCTACCGTTGCTGCCCCGAAGCACGCCATCGTCTGGCCCGTGAAAGTGAGCGGACCCGGGCAAGCCCACTTCCCCGGCTCAATTATCTTCGACGCAAAGTATGTCACATCGTCCGGCGTAGAGCACGTCTATGTCCCGCTGTCCCTTCAAACCGACGGCGCACAAAAGGTCGCGGAGGCTTCTCTCGAAGGCAACCTCGAAGCGATTTCCGTGCAACGACCTGGCTCCATGTACCTGTTGCTCACCAATAACATGGACGTGCCCGCGGAAGTAAATGTCTCTTCACAGGTTCCGCTGCCTGCCATTATTGTTCCTTCCGTCAGCCCCTTCAATGTTCTTCCACACTCCAGTTCGGCCACCAAGATTGACGTACTCGCAGCCTCTCGTGTCACACCGGGGGCGTATCCAATCGTGATTGACTCGAACGTCAAGTGGGTGTGGGCCGGTCGGACCGAAGAGCGTCATTTTGTCCTGAGCAAGTCTGCCACCCTCGGTGTGTTCTTCGAGTCAGAACTGCTCAAGGCGCTGAGCGTCCCGTCCTTTTTGGTCCTACCCGGCTGTTTGATGGTGTTCGCTTTTCTGTTTTTGCTGAGCTTCAACCTCCTCAGCCTTAGGGACCACTCGAAATTGCCAGACATGGCCGTCACGTCACCGGGCTTTTGGATTCTCGCCGTAAGCTTTTCCGGCTTATTCGCCTACTTCTACCATTGGGTTACAGGAATCAACTACCTTCTGAGCTATGGCGTCGATGACCTGAGAAACGTATGGGTCAGCAGCATCCCGATTGGATTTGTGGTCTACCTGGCGGTCGCACTCTTCACGCTCAGGTGGCGCCGCGCCCACGTTCCCAGCAGCTCAGATAAGCCGGGCGAAATTCTCAAGAAGCTGGTCGATGAATCCATTGCGCAGCTGTTGCTGGATGCATCACCTTTATTGGCTTCGAGAAGAAGAGCGTGACATCTACTATCTCTTTTGGGACAGTCCTGGCGCCTACTTGCGGCAGCGCGCACACTCCCAGCGCTAGAATAAAGAGAAGTCTGTTCGGGGCTAAGCTCATTTGCAGCTCCTCAATTCAACCTTTTTCCTTCGTACGATCACCGTTGTCGCTCCTGCGACTGCAGGGCTTGCTCAAAGTCCTTTTCCATCTCTGCAAGGTGGCGCCCCAGTTCGCCTGCATCGATAAAGGGATTAGCACTCCCTTCGGTCTGGCGAGCCGCTTTGCCCTCCAAATCGAAATAAAATCCATGCGGGGCGAGCATGACATCGGCGCGCATACCTCTAAGGCGTGTGAATGTGTTGCGAGCATCACCGACGACGTTCGGATACCTCTCATTGTTGGTTAGCTTGTAAGGCGAGACCGTGAGGCCGCATAGGAAAAGTACATCTAACTCTTTGCCGGCTTCATTGACTCGCATCGACCAAGTCGTGCATCCCTTGGTGTGTCCAGGCGTTAAATGGCCCACCAAGCTGATACCTCCCAGTTCTACGCGCTCACCGTCGGCAACGTAACGATCGGGCGTTACCGGCTCGTATGCCAGATCGTCACCCCAATAAAAGTCTCCTTTGCCCCCCTGCATCATCAGATCTCCGTCAAGTTTGCTGGCGACAATCGTCGCACTGGTTTGGCGCTTGAATTCAGCGAACCCACCGCAATGGTCGAAATGGGCGTGACTGTTCAACAATATCTTCACATCCTTCGGCTTGAAACCAAGCTTCTCGATATTGGCTTCGACTTGTGCCAGCATCTGAATGTGGCCCGTGTCCAGAAGAATGTGGCCCTTCGGGGTGACAATCAGAAATGAACTGATCAAATTGGTGCCGACATAATAGATGTTTCCTACGATTCTTCGCGGTTCAAAGGACTGGGACCAGTTCTGAAGCGTCTCTTTGATTGCTTCCGGCCCTGCATCCCTGTGGTCCGCCGAAAATACCTTGTTCACGACTTTCCACTGATTCTCAATCCTCAACAGAGAGAGGTGGTCGGTGAACAAGACTTGCGGGTAGTCAAGTGTCAGGACGGCGCTCGCCGCCGTGCCGGTAATATCCAGATGCTCGACACGACGGACTCGTCGGTATTCGTCATTTGCCGGGCCGCGAAACCTGGCAGCAAACTCCTCGCGCGTCCATTGCCTCAAGTTGCTATTCTCGACAAATGTGACCCTGGCGTCAGGCGTGAAGGCTTGTCTAATGAAGTCGCCGTTACCAGAAGCATGGGCCTGGAAATATAGCTCGATAGCGTCTCTTGGACTATCTTGGGCCGCAGCTGTGCCCGCAACCAAAAGAATTGCTAGTAGTAACACCGAGAAAAGCATGTTCCTTCTCCATTGTATGTTCATGGTTTGCCGTTCGAAAGCAGAGTGAAGACGGTCTAAAGAATTTCAAAGATCTCGTACTTCACTACATCCACTTCCCGTTCTCCGACTCCGATGCTCACGATCTTGTTTAACCAGGCGTACTTCGATGACGAGGTCTCGAAAAAGGGCGCCGTCCGAAGGTAGTAGTCAGACGGAACAACTTGCTCGCCCTGAGCGATCCGCGCGCCAACCTCAGGCGAAGCGTGGCGTACACCACGGTAGGTCATGAGAATGAGCGCACTGTCATCGGTTCGGAGGATCAATCGCACGTCTTGCTGGGAAGAGCCGTCCCTACGGACTAAGAGCAGGTCGGAACTCCCCTCAGGCAAGACCTCACCGCGCAAGCGATCGCCGGCAAACCGTCCACCGGACACAGTGAATACGCGACGGTTGCCGGCAGGAGTGTCTCCCAGCTCTAGAGTGGGAGGGAGTTTCATAGTCATCGTGAACAGGTTGCGCGACCGCAGTTCTGCCATAGTGGTGATTGTCCCTTCCGGGGATCAGGCAATCCCCAGCTATGAGTAAAGCATTCCAGTGGAGGGGAAGGTGCAAGCCAAGAATTGAAGCCGCCAAGGGCAGGGTGATGTTATCGTGACCCAAGACAATGTTTCGTGGGGTTCGCATGAGCACTCACTATCAGATAGGCGAGTTCGCCGAATTGGGCGGAGTCTCAGCCAAAACGCTTCGTTTTTACGATGAGATTCGAGTATTGCGGCCAGCCAGCGTGGATCCGCGCACCGGATACCGCCGTTACCTACCTCAACAACTCGAGGACTTGGCTTCGATCCTCGCTCTCAAGAACCTGGGAGTGTCGCTTGCGCAGGTTCGGGACCTGACCGCCAAGAGAGGCTCTGCGGTCGACCGCAGGGCCATACTCAACGAGTTGAAGCGAACAATAGAGGAGTCAATCCAAGGGGCCACCCAGTCTCTGAACTGGATCAACGCTGCCTTAGACGATCTAGGCCAAAGCCGATCTCCGATTTCTGTAATCGTAAAGCGGCGACCGGCTATTCCCATTGCTTCTCTTCGAGTCGAGCTGAAGAGCTATGCAGAAGCTCCACGATTCGAGCAGGAACTGTCGAATGCGTTGCCGCCCGAGTGCGTTGGAAACTTGCGTGGAGTTCTGTGGCATCGTTGTGCCGACTCGGGGTCACTCGAGGCAGAGCCTTTCATTGCGCTGAAAAAGCGGGTGCCGGCACAGGTTCCCTGCGAGTTGAAACAGCTTCCTGAAGCAACTCTGGCCTGCGCCTACTCAGGGCTCGACGATGAAAGCGCCGAGCAGGCCTATGCTGCCATTCGCAAGTGGATGAGCGTGAGGGGGTATCGCCTCGCTGGGCCAAAACGCGAACTCAATCTTGGTCAAGTGCTCGAAATCCAATTTCCTCTGGCCCAGAATTAGTTCAGGCGAGAGTCGCTCGGCTCAGACTGGAACGCGTCTTGATCAAGCCCGCGCCGGCGTTTTGGATTCGACATTTGCGCTGGTACTAAGATGGCCCGCGTTGGCGTAAAGGCTGAACACCGTGCGGGCCACAATCTTCCAGCCATGCCTGAGGCTTCTTTCGGAATTCAATCCGCCCGCGCCCAGCACTCAGGAAACTGCAGGCGGCCCGTGGCGCCTGGGCCGCCCCAAAGGTTTTTCGACTATGTCCTGAAGAAGGCAGTTGAGTATAGTGATTCGGTTGGGCCCGAACCACTCAAACCCAGAACCGATCGCCATGAATCTGACACGTAGAGATTTCGCCAAGCTTGGCGCGCTCAGCCTGGCATCCCGGTTTGTTCCGAATCTCCATGCCGGAGCCTCCGCCCCGCGGAAGACCGGCTACTGCGTCATCGGCCTCGGCCGTATCGCGGGTCACTTCATGCCTGCCGTGCGCAGCACCGCTACCTCGCAGATCACAGGGCTCGTAAGCGGCCATCGTGACAAGGCCGAGCGGATGGCGGCCGAGTACGGCGTTCCGGCAAGTTCCACCTACAACTACGAGACCTTCGACGAGATCGCGCACAACCCGGCCATCGATGCGGTCTATGTGGCACTGCCCAACTCGATGCACGCCGAGTACACGATCCGCGCCGCCAAAGCCGGCAAACACGTGCTTTGCGAGAAGCCGATGTCGACCAGCGTGGCCGACGCCGAGGCGATGATCGCGGCTTGCAAGGCCGCCCGCGTGAAGCTGATGATCGCCTATCGCTGCCACTACGAGCCCACAAACCTGAAAGCGATCCGACTCATTCGCGAGGGCGCCCTAGGCCGGGTCCAGGCCATCGAGAGCACCTTCGGCTTCAACATCGCGCCCGGCGAATGGCGGCTCAACAAAAAGCTCGCCGGCGGTGGGCCGCTCTTCGATGTGGGTATCTACTCACTCAACGCATGCCGCTACCTGACTGGCGAGGAACCGGAGCACATCGCGGCCACAGCCTCGGTCATCGATCAGGATGGCCGCTTCAAGGAGGTGGAGGAGAATGTCTCCTGGACCATGAAGTTTCCCTCCGGCATCGTCGCCAGTTGCAACACTACCTACGGCGCCAACATGGAAGGCTTCTATCGCGTTCACGGATCTAAGGGCTGGCTCGAAGTCGATTCGGCGTTCGTGTACGAGGGCCTGCGGCTGCGCGCTGATTATGTCGGCGCGCAACTGGACGAACTCAACCCGGCCCGCGACCCCTCGCACTTCCTCGCCGAAGCCGAGCACTTCTCCCACTGCGTCCAGAACGGGCTGGAGCCGCAATCGCCGGGCGAAGAAGGCCTGCGCGACATGCGCTACATCACGCAAATTTACCGCTCGGCGGGAATTGTGATGTAGGCCATTAGACCTTCAGTGCTTGAATATCGGACCATCTGGGCGAGAGCGTCTACTGCATCAGGTTTGCAAGCTCGTCGAATATTTTCCTCGATGTCGATGACTTGCAGGGAGGGGTTCTGGCTAGTAAATCTCTGTTCATACTCTGAAATATGCCCTTGCCACATTGATCCAAGGTGTTGCATTGGCACTTCGTCATCAATTTCTTGAGCACACCTCGCACGGCTTTTATTCCATTCATCAGATCATCCAACTCCGCAAGCTTTCTCTGGGAGAGCGTTCGCCAGCGTTCCGAAGGCCGAGTGATATCGCGGAAACCAAAGAACAAGTGTCGAATTTCAGTCAACGTAAAACCGAGTTGACGCGCCCGCTGAATGATTGCCAGCCGGTAAAGCGCTGTGGCGTCGTATCGTCTCTGCCCGCTCATTCGCGGAGCCCGGGGAAGCAATCCAATTCTCTCGTAATAACGAATCGCCGATGCTTGGAGTCCAACTTGTCGCGCCACCTCGGAGATCGTCAGTTCTGGCATAAGGACATTCTAGATCACCTCTTCCCGATCAACATCCGAACGCTGAGACATTTTTTGTAAAACACCCCTTGCCTTAAAGTCGACTTTAAGTTGTAGCGTAGTAAATGGAGCGGGAGAGCATATGGAGCTTTGCCGCCAGGAGCAGAGGTTTTCTTGCAGAAAATGAAACCGACATTGATGCTGGTGCTGTGGTTGACTTCAGGCAGCATGTTTGCCCAAGTCGGCCAGCAGCGCGTTGACACCAAGGAAACCGCCATCCTCGATGCGGAACGGGAAAAGCACGCGCTGCAGGTCTTGGCGAAGCTCACCGAGAAAGTGATCGTGTCTGCCGCGGATGCCATGCCCGCCGACAAGTATGGCTTTGCGCCAACGGACGGTGAATTCAAGGGCGTGCGTACCTTCGGTCAAATGGTGAAACACCTGTCCGCAACCAACTACATTCTGGCCGCTGCTGCCTTGGGAGAGGAGCCACCAGCAGATGCCGGTGACGAACTTGGGCCTGAAGCAGTGAGAACTAAGGCAGAAATTCTCAATTACCTGAAAGGCTCATTTGCCTATCTGGACAAAGCAATCGAAGCAATCGGCCAGAAGACTGCGCCCGTTAAATCTTCGCCGATCTCGCCCCTGAAAAGCACGGAGGCGACTCGCCTGGCATTAGCGGTGGAGTCCCTGGTGCATGCCTTTGACCATTACGGACAAATGGTCGAGTATCTGCGCATGAACGGCGTTGTTCCGCCCGCGAGCCGCCCATGAAGCAGGGCTCCGATGACGTGCGGATAGCTTGCTGTTTGACGAGCGCAGAACTGCGCGAACGTGAGGTAACGCTCCTTGCCCAATTTAGGTCTGCTGTGATCGAGACTGAGGAACTCTCGGATGGTTATGCTTTCCGCCTTCCCGGCGATTGCAAGTGGGTCGCGATTACTGCGGAGATGATCGTGGCAGAAAGGGAGTGTTGCCCCTTCTTAACGTTCGAGTTCGTCGCCCAACCGAGTATGGGGCCCATTGTCGTCCGCGTGACTGGCCCCGCTGGTACCAAGGAATTCTTGAAAACTGTCTTGTGCAAGCCTGATGCGTCTATCGCGGTGGCCAGGCAATTCGGAAGTTGAGGTTGTTAGCGTAACGTCGCAATAGAATTCTTTGACCACGAAGGAGGCTCGATGCCACAGATCTCGGCCCACGAGTTCGAACGGCTGCCACTGCGGGTTCACAACTTTCTTTTCGGCGTGCCGCTTCATGACGTATGGGCCATCGATCTACCGGGCACTCGCGCCGGCATCACCCTGGACGAGTTCTTGCGGACGGCAAGCGCGCGATCGCAAGTGAGCTGCGATTGTTGCGAAAATGATCGTGGTGGAAAAGGAAGTCTGCTTATACGCTCGCCGGTCGTGCGCACGCTCCTGAACATCCGTTTCTTCGCCGGTCGGCTCCTTGGTTGGGATCGGGAGCCCGCCTCAACCGCCTGGGAATCCTTCACAACGCGTCTGACAACTGACGATCGTTCTAGGTCCCTTGCGCTGGCGAGCGCGCCCGAGGGACTTTTCCGCGTCGTATACCGCCTCGAGAACGAGCAACTCCTCGAGTTGATCAACCGCACCGCCCACGCAGGAGCGCTGAGCGCCCTTGTCGAAACGGCAAATGGGTAGCGGATAGATGTGACTCGCGAGAATTCGATGCGCGTATCAATTCGCCCTGCGCTTATCGAATTCTGGGAGATCTTCTGAGACCGCGAGAACACAAGGTTGGCCATCGAAGTGGATTCTGTCAGCCGAGTAGACGGTAAGTTTGATCTCGCCCGATTTCGTTCGAAGCCAGGTAATCTTATTGCGCACAGCCACTCCTTGCCGCAATTGCTCGGTCATGAACATCCGATCTGCCGGGTCGAACCACATGTGCAGTTCGTGGACGGTGCGGCCCAGCCCTTCTGTCCGCGAGTAGCCATAGCGACGCTCAAAGGCCGCGTTGCCATCGACAAACCTGCCCTCTCTTAAGGTGTAATCGTGAACGGGCTGGGGCGGGAGCGGAAGACCTTCTCGAACTTATCCCCCGATTCCGGACGGTCGCCCTGTGCTTCGGCCAGTGCCGTTTCCGCCTCCTGAAGATCGACCAAGCGTTTTTGCAGTTCGGATGCATACATATCAGCGGTTGAGTAGAGACGGGCGTTTTGAATCGCCGCCGCGGCAGGAATTGACAGTAGTTCCGCTCGTCTGAGGTGGCCTGGTGTATAGCGGTTTGTATCCGTGTGCCCGATCGAGAGAAATCCCAGATATTCATCGGATGCTTTGAGCGGAACCGAGAGCCACGAACGCAGGTGCGCATGGCCGTTGAAGGTTTGCCAGTCTTTTTCCTTGCTTGTGTCAGGAACAAAGACACTCTTTTGTTCTTCCACGACCCTCTTCAAAAATGGGCATTCATCGGCAATGAGGGTCAACGGATGTCCCGGGTGATATTTCGGTGAGACTTTCTGTCGCTCCGGGATTTCTCTCTCCCCAGTGCCAGCAAGTGAGGGCCACCTTCAGGGACGATTACGCGGGCCAAGGTGTCGGGGACTAATTCTTCCAAAGAGCGCAGCAATGCCTCCATGACCGAATCCATGTGGAGATCTTGCGTTAGAGAAAGTGTTGCCTTGCGCAATGCGTCGGCTTCGGCCCGCGCGGACTCGGCGATCTCTAAGTTCTTAACAACTTGATCTTCTGCCTGTTTCTGTTCGGTAATGTCCTGGGCGGTGCCGACGAGCCGGGAGATTTTGCCGGCGGCATTGCGCATCGGAAATCCGTGAACCCTCACCCAGCGAACTTCCCCGTTCGGAAGGGTAATCCGGAAACGCTGGTCAAATTTTCCCGTGGGGGTGGCATCGTCCAATCTGGCGAGCACCTGCACACGGTCTTCGGGATGAATAATCTCCTCATAAGAGGTTGGATTGTCCAAAAGGCTCCTGCGCGTTCCTCCGGTAATCGTCTCGTACGCCTCATTTACCTCTAGCACGTGCTTCGACTCAGCGTCGAGCATCCAGAAAATCTCCTGGATGTGGCTGGCCATCTGGCGGTAGCGTTCTTCGCTCTCCCGGTGCTCCCGCACACCTCGAATCAGGAACCAGGTCCCGGCCGATATGACCCACGACAAAGCCCAGAGCTTCGATGAGGATCACGAAGTCAGGCAATTGCACGCCCGAAGCTTCGCTTGGATCACAACGAAAAGAAGAATTGCAGCGAGGAGAGGTATGAGAATTGAGAAAACCACGCCAGCCTTGTTCTGTGGTCTGGCCTCTTTCCCGAGGATGCCGGGTCGCACCATATCGCCGCCGCTGCCAGGGTCTGATGGAGGCAGTTAATGCCTGCCCTGCCATGGCGTAGCGTAAACCAATTGCGTCCGTTGTTCTACCGGAGGACCCTCCGCGCAACGGATGGCCTAGAATAGACCCATGCCTCTGATTCGAAACTGTCCTTCCTGTGGGAGGTCCAACCGCATACCCGCGAGGCACCTTGCCGATGTCGGCAAATGCGGAGCCTGCAAGGCAGAGTTACCCGCGGTTGGCGAGCCCATGGAAGTCAACGAAGAGGAATTCCATGAGATCGTTCGCGAGAGCAAGGTCCCGGTTCTGACCGATTTCTGGGCGTCCTGGTGCGGACCGTGCCGCATGGCCGCGCCTCACGTGGCGCAAACGGCGCGGGACCTCGCCGGACGCGCAGTCGTGCTGAAGGTGGATACTGAACGGTTTCCACAACTTGCAGCACAATACAACGTGCGCAGCATTCCCAATTTCGCGGTTTTTTCCGAAGGTCGGCTTCAGTTCCAGCAGGCAGGCCTGGTAGATGCAGCCACCATGGAGAGTTGGCTTAAACGAGCAGCATGAAGGCAGAGAAAAAGAATTCCCTTGAGCTTCGCCCGATCGGGGTGATCCGCTCGAAAATCAAGGAGCGCAGCAAGGCACCCAAGCAGGGTTCAGAAGGCGCTCCTGACGTTTGGCTCGAGGTTCATCCATTCGCCACGCCAGCCTTGGATGGAGTGGTGGTAGGCGACGAACTCATCCTCTTGACCTGGTTACACCGGGCACACCGAGACACTCTGAAAGTCCGTCCGCGGTCAGACCCGCAGCGACGGCTCACGGGAGTGTTTGCGACACGCTCTCCCGATCGGCCCAATCCGATCGGCCTTCATCAAGTCACGGTGCGCAAAATAAGCAAGAAGCGTCTGCGAGTCGGTCCCATCGAAGCGATCGATGGCACTCCTGTCGTCGACATCAAGCCAGTGCTGTGCGAAATCCAAAAGCGTTAGTGACTGGCAGATGCCCCCAAAAGTTTCCGAATTGTTGTCACGCCTAGCGTGAATCGGGAACAATGGGCTCCCGCTTCAGATCAATATATTTAGCCAACCAATCGTACCGGTCCTCCAGGGCCTTCGGATCGTTCAGGTCGTGGCCGGTGTCGTAATAGAGAACCTTCTTGGGATCGTTTGCAGCCGCGACATAGTGATCCATGGAGGTCTTGTCGAAGTATTGCTCAATATTGGCGAACTGAAGCAGCAACGGAATTGGAGCGGCATGCCCTACGAAATGAATCGCATCGATGTCGCCTGTGACCTGGCAATACTCTCCAGTTGACCTGCAGGCTGAGTTTTGCGGAAGTCGACCATGCCGGGATCGTCGCTGTGCAACATGATGTCGATGCACTCGGCGACTCCAGCCATCAGGACTGAGGTTTTCATTCGCTTATCCACGGCAGAGAGAATCGAGCCCCACTGCGCTCCGTAACTGTGCCCGACATAGGCTAGCCGTTTCGGATCCTCTTACGCGACCAGCAGGATTTTCCCCGCGGCACCCTTTTCCGCTGCTGCGTGGGCCTTGTTCGCGTCTTTCAGTGCGAAACGCTGGCCGAGCGGGATCGACAGCTTCCCTGACCTCACCGCTTCGGCCATGTGCGATAGCACCCGCGGGTCCGCCTTCACTTGCATCGTTTTGACTGAAATGGAAGGATACTTAGCCGCATTGGTCGGCGCGCTTAGCACCGATGCGAAAACTCCTCCCTGCTTGAGCTTGCCTATCAACTTTGTTGCTGTCGGCCCATTAACCGTATCGGCGATGGCATCCAGCAACTCCAAACCTGCAACA
>Ga0222749_10001586_pt1 | contig 11489 bp, 13 predicted proteins | sample IncBWH2Mmetat_FD_197234 | JGI IMG/M metagenome (GOLD analysis project Ga0222749, IMG submission 197234) | Metatranscriptome of lab incubated forest soil microbial communities from Barre Woods Harvard Forest LTER site, Petersham... | ecosystem: Environmental > Terrestrial > Soil > Temperate...
CTGTTCGTTACTTTGAACTCGTCGGTGGTTCATCCAGGAAGTTTTGGGAGGTCTCCGTCTCGGGCAAATCGTTCGCCGTCCGCTTCGGCCGTATTGGAACTCCCGGCCAATCACAAACAAAATCATTTGCGGATGAGGAGAGAGCCAAGCGCGAGGCAGCCAAGTTGATCGCAGAGAAAGTGAAAAAAGGCTATGCCGAGAGCGATCGGTAACGCAGCCGCCTCTCCTATGGTTTCCCTTCTAGATCGGGGTTGCGCTCAATGCGTGAAACATGTTTATCTATATCCGTGAAAACGATCACCATCCGTGATTTGCGGCAGCGCTGGCCTGAGGCGGAAGCCGCGTTGCAGATAGAAGACGAGATTCTTATCACACGTGATTCCAAGCCGGTCGCGAAACTGGTGCGCGTGAGGCAGGCTCATACCAAGCGTCCGCGCTGGAATGTCGAAGAACACCGGAAGTGGATTAAGAAAGTTTTTGGAAACAAAACCTTTCCTGGCGGCGATGAGCGACTCGCGGCCGACCGGGAAGATCGAAAACTGACCTAAGCGACATGATCTATGCTGACACCAGTTGCCTGCTCAAACTGCTTCGTCCGGAACCGTTGAGCGAAGCTGTTTGGAGCGCGATCAACGAAGAGGAATCGGTCATCATCTCCGTGCTGGCGGAACTGGAAACGTTGGTGTGTGAGTGACTAAGACGCTGGTATTGAAACAAATTGTCGCCAGTCTTGGCGAAGGCCTTGAGGTCCTGAACAAAGCCGCGCGCGCTTCGCATGCGGAGGCCACGCACGAAAGCAGCAAGGCCGAGAATAAGTACGACACGCGCGGCCTGGAAGCCGCCTATCTCGCCGGCGGTCAGGCTCGCCAGGCAAAGGAGATCATGGATTCGATTAGCATTTACGAGGCCCTCGCCTTGCAGGACTTTCCTGGTGGCAAGCCGATCGATCTAACCGCGCTGGTCGAATTGGATTCCAGCGGCACACGCAGCATGTATTTTATCGGGCCCAGGAACGGTGGCTTGGAAATCGAATTGGAGGGCAAGGAGGTCACGGTTATCACTCCTCAATCTCCTCTGGGCCGGAATCTCCTGGGAAAAAAAACGGGACAACGTTGGACAACCAAGCTCGATGGATCGACCGTAAAACATCATATTATTTCGGTGCAATAGCGTTGGGTGCGTCAGGAATCATCTTAAAGATTCGTGAACGGTTATGAATCTACACCGTCTCCCGAAAAAGCCCCCGATACTAAACCGGCCTTTTCGGGCGGACCCCCGCAACCCCCTCCAAGGCCGCCCAAGCTCACAGCGCGGGATTTGCTGGACCCTGGGGAACCGGGCCGGAGGATTTTCGTGTCCGATTACATCGAGGTGAAGGACCTGGCCGAACTCCTTGGATTGAAGCCGTTCAAGGTTGTCGCTGAGGTGCTGGAGTTGGGGATATTTAAACATGCTGACGAGATGATCGATTTTTCGACGGCTGCAACTATCGGCAAAAAGCACGGGGTTATTGTGGAGAGAGTGTTGTGAGTGGCCGGTCCAATCGCACCCACGTCGGCGCGTGGTCGCTGGCGGCGGGTTGGCCGCGCACCCAGGTGTCGACACCGGCATCGATCAATTGCGAGCTAAGCGAAGGATTCAGCAGCAGGTGATCGATACGCATACCGGAGTTCTTCTGCCAATGTTGCCGAAAGTAATCCCAGAACGTGTAAACCCGCTGGTTCGGGGAACGGGCGCGCACCGAATCCGTCCAACCCTGAGAGAGCATCCGTTGGTAACATTCCCGGCTCTCGGGTTGCAGCAAGGCGTCGTTAGCCCAGGAGCGCGGGTTATAGATGTCAAAATCAGTAGGCACCACGTTGTAATCGCCCGCCAGCACGACCGGTTGGTCGCCGCGAGAGAGGGTTTCGGCATGCCGGATGAGCCGTTCAAACCAGGCCAGCTTGTAATCAAACTTTGGGCCAGGCTGTGGATTCCCGTTGGGCAGGTACAAACAACCTACCAGGATACCTTCCACCGACGCTTCGAGATACCGGCTGTGCGAATCTCCGTCGCCCTCGGGTAGCCCTCGCCTTGTTTCAACCGGCTTGGTGCCACGAGCCAGGATGGCCACGCCATTCCAGGCCTTTTGTCCGTGCCAGATCGCCTGATAACCGGCGGCATTGATGTCGATCACGGGAAACGCGTCATCAGGCGCCTTGAGTTCCTGCAGACACACAACGTCGGGCGTTTCCCTCTGCAACCACTCAAGCAGATTCGGCAACCGCGAGCGAATGCCGTTCACATTGAATGTAGCAATCTTCATACTTAACAGTGTCCGCGACGATTGTGCCGAAAATCTCCCGATGAGGCAATTCGCAGGTAGGGATGGCCCGGATATCCTTTGGATCCGCGAAATCCGCGCCATCTGCGGTCAACCATCAGACGTTTCGGCCTCGCATCTCAGATGGAAATGTGATCATGCTGTCGAGTAATGAGCACATCGGCGGGCGGGTCATCGAGAGCAACAGGCGATTGCCCCGTTTTTGCCACCACGCATTGGTCGGTCGTGCTGCACGCGGGGCGCAGTGATACGACCCGCGCTCGCGACGCCTTGGGAAAGCTCTGCCAGGCTTACTGGTTCCCTATTTACGCCTATGTGCGGCGGCGTGGCCGCTCACCTCATGATGCGCAGGATTTAACCCAGGAATTCTTCGCCCGATTGCTGGAACAGAATTGGGTAACCAGGGCCGATCCCGAAAAGGGCCGGTTTCGCTCCTTCCTTTTGGGCGCGCTCAATCATTTTCTTGCCAAGGAATGGCGCAAGGACCAGGCCCAAAAGAGGGGAGGCGGTATCCAAGTACAACCGCTGGACGCTGCTGAGACGCGCTACAGCAACGAAGCGGTAGCCGAAACCACGCCGGAACAACAATTCGATCGGAAATGGGCGGTGACGCTACTGGATGCAGTCCTTCAACGATTGAGCGTTGAGTTCGAGCGTGAAAACAAAGCCAGGATGTTTGAACTCCTCAAGCCATGCCTGGTTGGCGAGCGGGATGCACAGCCTTATTCGGCTCTTTCGGAAGCGCTGGGCATGAGCGAAGGAGCGGTCAAAGTGGCGGTGCATCGTCTGCGCCGGCGATACCGCCAATTATTGCGGGAAGAAGTCGCTCAGACCGTCGCCTCGGCGGACGAAGTGGAAGCCGAGATGCGCTACCTGGTCAATGTTCTCGCCTCTCACTAACCAAAAGGACCAGGATTAAAGTCCTTGAACCCCAAAACACCTGCCAAACAAGTCAAGTTTTCGACCCGAGCTAAAATCGATCCGATTCGCGTCCATTCGCGTTTATTCGCGGTTAAAATTCCCTGTAACCTGCCGCGCTAAACGGGTCAGTACTGGATGAACGAATCTGTATGAGCACAGCGCGAACATGCCCCGGTTGCGGCAAGCCGCTAACCTCTGACGCACCACAAGGTGTCTGCCCGGAGTGCCTAATGAACGCGGGTCTTGGCACCGAAACCGGCGGTGCGGAGCCCACTACACTGGCCAGATTCACGCCGCCGACGCCGGAGGAGTTAGCTGCATTATTCCCTCAGTTTGAAATCCTTTCCTTCATTGGCCAGGGAGGCATGGGGGCGGTTTACAAAGCGCGCCAAAAACAGCTCGATCGGATCGTGGCCCTCAAGATCCTGCCGCCGAGCATCGGCCAGGACCCGGCCTTCGCCGAGCGTTTCGCCCGCGAGGCCCGGGCGATGGCCAAACTGAATCACCCCGGCATTGTCACAATCTACGATTTCGGGCAGGCCCAAGGTGGGGCAGGCCAGATGCTGGCTCGGCTTTACTACTTCATCATGGAGTTCGTGGACGGCGTGAGTTTGCGTCAACTCTTACAGGCCGGCAGGGTTGCCCCTCGGGAGGCCCTGGCCATCGTCCCGCAGATTTGCGACGCTCTTCAATACGCTCACGACCAGGGTATCATCCACCGCGACATCAAGCCGGAGAACATCCTCCTGGATCGCCTGGGTCGTGTTAAGGTGGCGGATTTTGGTTTGGCCAAGCTGGTGGCACCCGGTTCGGATGTGATTGAGGCCTCGAAGGCTTCTCTTTACATCGAGGGCCTCACTGCTGTAGGCAAGATCATGGGCACGCCCAATTACATGGCGCCCGAACAGGTTGAACGTCCCGCTGATGTAGACCACCGCGCGGACCTCTACGCGCTGGGTGTCGTGTTTTACCAAATGCTCACCGGCGAACTCCCCGCCAAACGAATTGAGCCACCCTCTCGGAAAGTGCAACTCGATGTGCGATTGGATGAGGTAGTGCTCCAGGCGCTCGAAAAGAATCCGGCAAGACGTTATCAACAGGCTAGCGAGGTAAAGACGGCGCTGGAAAACATCTCTGGAAAAAGCGGGGAAACCTCACAGCCAAGCGCACCCGCGGCGCCTCGACCCAAATCCAGAGCTGAATCTACTAATCCGGGTCCGGCTGCAGTCCGGGGTCAGCGCACTTGGTTGTACGCGTTCGCCGCCGGTATCCTTGCCGTGCTGCTTGTGGAGTTCGCTGCCTCGGCCCTGATGATGGAGGCTGGTCCGAAGGCGCTGGTCGGATTGCCCGCGGGCGGCGTTGCCTTGGTAATACTCATGGTGGCGCCCAAACGCTGGCTGGGAGGATTTCTTGCCTGCATCACCTTTGCCTTTTTCCTTTGGCTTGCCGTAGCCGCGCTCATGGTAGGCCCGGCGTTGCTGGGGTTGGTTGCTTTTGCCTCCGCGCTGGTAATGCTCTTCTGGATAGTGCGGAGGTGCTATCTTCCAGCGGGTTTCCTGTCGTCGTTCCTGACCGTTTATCTGGTTGTCTTTGGTGCGAGCGCGCTCGTCACGGCCATCATGCCCGAGTCCTACCTGAGCATGACCAGGATCGAAATCCAGCGTAATGCCGCGCAGCCATCATCGCCGAATCTGGCCCCCCGGGTTTCCGGATTCTATGACCCTTATTTCATCCAGACTGAGTTCGAAGTGATTCAATCCGACGTGGTTCTTGGCAAAGTAATCCGTGACTTGGATCTCGAGAACAAGTGGGGACAACGTTACGGGCGCGGACAGAGGCTAAAGCCGCAGGAAGTTTTGGGACTGCTCAAGATGCACATGGATCTGCGTCCTGTGCGCAGCAGCAACTTGATCGAAATTCGCGTGTTCAGCGAGATACCCGAAGAAGCCGCAGTGATTGCCAACAAGATCGCTGAGGACTATCAGGCCTACGAGCAGAGCACGTTCGGCGCAACCACGGCTTCACCGGTTTCTGTGCAGATCGTGGATGTGGCCAACCCCGGACCCAGGCCCGTGCGTCCGAACAAGGCCATGAACCTCGCCATCGGCGCGCTGGCAGGCCTTCTCCTGGGGACTATTGCAGGCAATACCGTCTCAAATCGTCGCGCTCGGAATAACAGGGCTTGATCGCGATTCCATTCTTCGCGATCGATGCGTTTCTTTTGCGGCTGCTGTCCCGTGGTCGCCGCGGTAGCCGCGCCGGTTTTATCTGTATTCATCCGTGGTTAATCTCGGATAATCCCGATTGATTGAGGACCGCGGCAGGTCTTTTCCTAAGGACTCGCTTTCAACACGTCATTGTGGTTAGGTTCGTCTCAGCAGAACGGCGAGTAGAACCCACCAAACTAAACCAACGGTTCATTGCCCTCTTGAAGTGTGTCTCCTGATTTTGAACGGGAAGAGTCTCGCCTGTCTCAAATGTCTGTACCGATGAAAACGATGATTTTTATCGTGCTGGCCTGGTCATCACTCGTTCGAAGCGGGCGCTCAACTGTCACCAAGGAGCGACGTGCACGATCTCGAAAAAGCTCATGAAAACTCTCCTAACCTCTTTGTGCGTAATCGCGGTTGCCTGCTCTGTCCGAGCGGGGGAAATGAAGGTAGCGACTGTTGATTTGCAGCGATTGTTAAAGGAATATTACCGCGCCGAGGAAATTGCCAAACAGCTTGAGGCGAGGCACGATGCCGTATTCAAAGAGTTTACAGAGCTCCGACTCGACGGCGAGAGATTGCTCAAAGAAGCACATGATTTGCAGGAAGGTTCGATCGACCTCGCCCTCAGCGATGCCGCGCGAGCAGAGAAGAAGCGAAGCCTTGAACTGAAGCTGGCCGACTTCCGCGCGTTTGAAGTCAGCTATGATCAAACCAGAGTTCAAAGAGAGGCCGAGTTTCAGAACCAGGCCGTTGTCGCAAATAGGCGAATCCTTGACGAAATACTTACCCGAACAAGGAGCATCGGCGAAGCCGGTGGATTCAACCTGGTGTTGAATGCCAGCAAGATGAATCCTGTCAGCAGCGATGTCGTCTTTTCCAAAGATTTGGATGATATCACTGAAAAGGTTTTAGCCTCGCTCAACGCGACCAAACCACCGTCCGAAAAGGGCGGCGGGTCCTCGGAACCCCGACGTCGTTGAAGTGGATGGCGATACTCAGAGGGATTACACTGGTAGTCGTGAAACACAAACCTGATCGGAATCCTCAACGAAAAGTTTTCCATTGACATGTCTACTACCATGGTAGTATTACATCGGTAGTCATGAAGCGCAAATCTGATACCGTGCGGATCGGAGACCTGCAGCTGCGGATTCTTAAGGAATTATGGGCACGCGGTTCCGCTCCTGTGGCCGCCATCCATGCTGCCCTTTCCGAACGTCGGCTCGCCTATACGACCATCGCCACGATGCTCCGGAAGATGGAGGGGCGCGGTCTCGTCGCCCACCGGGAGGAAGGGAGGACTTTTATCTATCATGCTGTGCTGCAGGCAGAGGAGGTTAATCGAAGCGCGAGCCGCCATTTTGTTGAACAACTCTTCGAGGGCAGTCTTTTGAGCGCTGTTAATCATTTGCTTCAAACTTCTAATGCGAGCCGCGAGGAATTGGCCGAACTCGAGAAAGCGGTTGCCGACGCAAAGAGGAGGGCCAAGTAATGCTCTCGTTTTCTATGTGGGGCACCCTAATCGGCGTATTTGCTCTGGAAATAACTGCGATCGTCGGAACGGTGGCGTTAGCCAGCCGCTTAACGCAGCATCCAAAGCGGCAGCGGGCTTTCTGGCAAGCGGCAACAGTCGGAGCGATTCTGCTTTGCTTCAGCGAGGTTGCCGGTTTGCGCAACTGGATCTTTCGCTCGGCGGAGCGGAATAACCCTGAGAGGCGTTTGAGCGTCGTCTTGACTACCTCGGATGGAAAGGAAGCCGCACCGGTCGTGGAAGCCGCCGGCCCGAGCCCCCGGGAATCCGTCAGCATGACCAGGGTGAGGTGGCCGGGATGGCTCTGGGCTGGCGGAACTTTCATGCTCCTTGCTCTCAATGGGACATCACGGGTTTGGCTCGCGTTCGAAAGGAGAAAGATGCCCGTCTCCGAATCAGAGGTCGTAACTAACCAGCTTCTTTCGAGATTTGGTTTCAGAAAAGTGAGCGTTCGGGTATGGAACCGGGTCAAAGGGCCGGTGGCTTTCGGAGTGTGGCGGCCGACGATAGCCATCCCACCTGACTTCGTTGAACGATTCCCTCAAGAGCAGCGGGAAGTAATGATCGCGCACGAGTCGGCACACCTGGTTTTACGCGATCCGATGTGGTTCGGTTTAATCGACTTGGTCTGCGCTTTTGCATGGTGGCACCCCGTGCTCTGGTGGGCTCGGCGCTCGTTTCGTCGTGTATGTGAATCAGCCGCGGATGAAGCGAGTGCTCTGTTCCCAGCGGGGCCGACAACATTGGCTGAATCACTGGTTGCTTTCGGACGGGAGCTAAGTTTCCGAGGAGCTGGGAACGGTCTGGGCGTAGGCGGGAATGGTTCGACATCAGAATTGGGTTTTCGGGTGCATGCGTTGCTCAGGAGCAACGTCAAGTGGGCCCGGCTTTCGGCGTGTTGGCTCTGGATCCCGCGCGGTCTGGCGGTTTGCCTGGTAGGATTTCTCTTGCTAGTGCCTGTTCAGAGCTTCTGTCCGTGGTCAATGCTCGAAGCTCTTGCAAGCTGCCTCCAGGAGCTACCGGTTCCAGCGACTCCGGCACAGCCCAGCTATCCTTTGGGAGCGGCGGAGCAAGCAAACCAGACGGAGGGTTCGGCGCCTGGTGCGAGGCAGACGAATTCCGTGCTCGTAATGGTTGAGTTTGCCGAGGTTCCGGAGTCGAAGGGTTCCGACGTGGAAAACTTATTTCAAGGGGTGGACAAGACAGAGAGCACGCCAACGACGGGACCTGCTGAAGACCTGTTTCCAGGGGCCAAGCTCCCCTCCCAGAAAAATGTGACTGCCGATCGGTCAGTCACTGTAGGACAGGTAACGCTGTTAAAAATGGCACAGTACGACGGATTACGGAGGGGCTTAATAAAACAGTCAGGAGTGGAGTGGCTGTCCCCTTCGAATAAAGGGACCGAGGTAAAGTCTGGAGGCGAAGCGGTTGCGGAGGTAGTCGAGGTCAGGACAATAGTGTTCGACGTCGAGACCAGGGACCAAACGTTAACAAACCCGGCATCGGTAAACTATAAGACGGGGGAAGTCGAAATTGGGTCCGACGCGCGGATTCGGCCAAGAGCAACCCGCGAAGGGTGGCACCTTGATGTGTCGCTACGATGTCTGGAGTTCCTCGGTTATGATGACCCGGGAATGTTTGTGCCACAGACACGCGGGAGTGGAGACGTGTGGGGCCCCGCTCCTGAGGCGCTCAATCCCTTGCCTCATTTCCGACTGCGTGAGTCCCAAGCTTCCTTGGTCGTCACCGAAGGGCAAACGGCGGTGATTCGCGGCCCTCTCAAAACCGATATAACAAAGACGAAGGGAGGCCTATTCCGCCGCAAAACTGAGGTCAAAAAGACCAGCCGGTTCTACATCTTTGTAAGCATTTTGCCAACTCGAGACAAACTGAGCATGACCACGCAGACGGGTGCCCTTACTTCGACACAAGCTACTCACCTCGCGCAAAAGCTCGCCAATGACAAGGCGGAGATTCTTTATAACTGTCGACCCTTCTCGAACGGCCCATCGGCACAACTTGTGGATGGATTTTGGGTCTGGCGAGAAACCCGAGGGCAAGGTCAGATCGATTTGGAGGCGGAAGTTAAATTTGCGAAAGACGGTGGAAGCCCAAGCGTGAGCGTTGTTTGGCTGGATAGCCGGCCAATTTTCTGAAAACCGCGCGATAGTCAACATCGGCAATGGAAGATGCTCTCGCTCGGGAAGCTGGCCGCCTGACGGGTATCAAAGCCCGAGTGCTTGCGCATGGGAGAGCGGGGATGCATTGTTTCAGTCGTAACCAATCCAGGTTTATGGTTCGAATCGTCTCAATCTCCTTACCGGTTTTGATTGCTTGCGGTTTGATGGAGGCTGCGGAGGCCCCCCTTATCTCGACGAGGGACTACTCTCTTCAGGGAGAGCTCTCGTATTCCTACTTCAAGGGAACCAGCCAAACACACGCCGAAAAACGGCAATGCGAAGTCTTGCGGGAAGGAGACCGGCTCCGAATTACCACTTCGATTTACGGCTCGAACTACCCCGCCAACGTATTCCTCTGTGACGCTGCGAGTTCATGCACCTACGTCCAGTATCGAGAAGAAGAGTCCCCCGCAGCCGGAGGCGGTCCGGGCACGTCTCGCCCTTGGAACAATGCATCAGTTTGGGTTAGCAGCTACAGAATGCCTTCCCACATTATTGTCAATCTGACATCGTTATGGCTAATGACCCAGGCGCATGCGGAGCGGGTGAGGACGGAGCCTAATCTTCCCTGGCTCAACGCTTTCGGCACTAGCCCCGGCGCTGAGTTCTACGACCAACCAACGACCGTCCCGGATGCCAGCGCGGAGCCGTTTTGGCCGGACGGATTCGCAAGCTATCTTGAAAGTTTTGAGTTTTCCGACCCGGCAGACCCGACGCAAACCATGCTGCAAGAAGTGGCCTTTAAGATTGTTGGTTGGACCAACTGTGCTGGAGCAAAATTCCCTGCCGGCTTCCTTGCGACAGTAAAGAAGCGGAGGAAGAGCGCGGGTCCCGAGCCGAAGCTTATTTCGGAAGCCAGGTTCACCTTTGTGACCAGCAGAATTGAGGCGAGGCCGGCGGTTTCCCTGGAGGTGCGTGGCCCGACCTTTTCCAGCGTGAGCGACATGCGTCTTTTCGAGCAAGGCGATTCGGCAAACGGTCTTTCGTATTGTTCGACTAATGGCGTCATTTATTCGGATCCGTTGACCGAAAGCAAGGAGCATGGCCTGCGGCTTATTCCGGTGATCGTGAGGACTGCAAAACCAGGTGGCCCGCGAGTAGGCGCCCTCGCCCCTGACTTCAATGTCAAAACCCTCGATGGCAATAGTCTCGGATTGGCGGACCTTCGCGGAAAATATGTATTGCTGGATTTCTGGGCGACCTGGTGTGGCCCGTGCATCGGGGAAATCCCGGACCTTAAGGTGACCTATGATGCGTTCGCCAAAAACGACCGTTTTGTCATGGTGGGGCTGAGCCTCGATAGCAATCGTGAGCGGCTCGTTGGTTTTGTCAGGGACAAGGACATGCGCTGGCCACAGGCCCTTTTGGCTGAGGGATTCTCCGCTCCCATTGCAAAGAGTTACGGCGTCGATGCAATTCCCTCCGTCTTCCTGATCGGCCCAGACGGCAAATTTATTGGTTGCGAACTCCGGGGCCGTGCCATCAACCAAGTAGTTGCCTCAGCACTGGCACCCAAATAAGAGCATTGATCCGCAGTTCACTCATTCAATTCTTCCCGTCGGGCCTGGTTGGCAGACAAACGCCGCTCGGCGAGGGCGGCGACCACCTGGCGCCTTTGCAACTCGGTCATGCGTGTCCAAGCGGCAATTTCTTCTATTCTCCGCAAACAACCAATGCAAACCCCATGAGTGTCCAGCTTGCAGCGTGAGGCCTGAAAATAAAAAACCTTCAGACCCCGACAAAACGGAGAATGAAGGCACTCACGAGGAACGTGATTGGATCAAACGGGCTGAGCCGTAGAAGACAGTTCGCAAAATGAAAGACAAACCGGCCGAGGCAACCAATCCAACCGCTAGCCCGCAGGCAACGAGACGCATTCCCTCCCAGAGTATCAGCCGCAGAATCCTGCGCCGTTGGGCCCCTAGCGCCATGCGAACCCCGATCTCCTGGTCCGTTGCGTGGCCGCGCATTGGCCACCAGCCTGGGCCAGACCAAATCTCCGATCCAGATGCCGGCGAGCAATCCCAGCACGCCCCCGAGACAGGCGATGAGGAGGCTTTCCGTCAAAAGCTGGCGCACCAGTCTGGTACGGCCTGCGCCCAGAGCCAGGCGCACGCTCATTTCGCGCTGACGGGCAGTCGCTCGTGCCAATAGAAGACTCGCAACGTTCGCGCAAGCGAGCGAAGCCAGCGCCCGGCGGTGCGGAAGGGGTTCATACGTTTGTCATTCGTATCGCAGTGCGCGCATCGGTTCGACCCGAGCGCCCCGGACGGCCGGGATCAGCACCGCACCGAGACTGACGCCGCCCAGCAGAAACAGCA
>Ga0222749_10001589_pt1 | contig 11478 bp, 8 predicted proteins | sample IncBWH2Mmetat_FD_197234 | JGI IMG/M metagenome (GOLD analysis project Ga0222749, IMG submission 197234) | Metatranscriptome of lab incubated forest soil microbial communities from Barre Woods Harvard Forest LTER site, Petersham... | ecosystem: Environmental > Terrestrial > Soil > Temperate...
ATTAGCCGGCCGCCTCTACGGTCCGGTCTTGCGCACTTCCGTCAGTCGCATGGAACAGTTCGCCGCCTGTCCATTCAAATTCTTCGTCCATTCCGGATTGCACGCCGAGGAACGCCAGTTGTTCGACCTCGACGTCAAAGAGCAGGGCAGTTTCCAGCACGATGTCCTGGCGCAGTTCCACAACGAGCTGCGCGCGGAAGGCAAGCGTTGGCGCGACCTGGCTCCCCTGGAAGTACGGCAACGCGTGGCCAAAATCGCCGCCGCCCTGAGTGCAACTTTTCGTGACGGATTGCTCGAGAGCAACGAACAGACCCGGTTTACCGCCCGGGTCTTGACCAAATCACTCCAGGACTTTGTGGAGATCCTCGTGGGCTGGATGCATCAGCAGTACCAGTTCGATCCAATCAAAGTGGAACTGCCCTTCGGCGAGGAAGGCGGCGCGCCGGCCTGGAGTTTGGATTTGGGCGGCGAGAAACGACTCGAACTCTACGGCAGAATCGACCGTGTTGACCTGTACCAATCGCCGGGCGGCGACACTGCCCTGTGTGTGGTTGTCGATTATAAATCCAGCCACAAGCAACTGGAGCCAATCCTGATCGAGCACGGCCTCCAGCTTCAATTGTTGACCTATTTGAATGTTTTGCGGCAATGGCCCAACGCAGGCGCCGTTTTCGGTGTATCTCATCTCGAACCAGCCGGCGTGTTCTACGTCAATCTGCGCGGAAAATATGGCTCCGAGCCCAATCGCCGCCAGGCTTTGGCCGATCCGGACCGCGCTCGCAAGCTGGCTTATCGTCATACCGGCCGTTTCGACCTGCGCGCTTTGCCGCACCTGGACGGCCGGGGGGGAGTCACCGAAGGCGACCAGTTCAATTATCGCCTGAACCAGAACGGAGAGCTCAATAAACGCTGCAAAGAAGCTGTCACGACTGCTGAATTTGCGGCCCTCCTCGATCAGGTGGAGAAGAATCTGCTCACGATGGGCCAACAGATCTATGCCGGCCGGGCCGAAGTGGGTCCCTACCGCAAAGGGTTGCTCACAGCTTGCGACCAGTGCGCCTACCAATCGATCTGCCGGATCGATCCCTGGACTCATTCCTTTCGCGTGCTTCGTCCGGCTCACAAGGATCGAGATAAAGAGCCACTGGTATCATGACACTGACCCCAGCTCAGCAGGAAGCAATTGCCACCCGCGGCAATGTGCTCGTCATTGCCGGGGCAGGCACCGGCAAGACCCGCGCTTTGGTCGAACGCTGCCTCAGTTGTTTGCTGAAGGAAACTCCGCCGGCTTCTCTGGATGAAATCCTTGTGGTCACCTTTACCGAAGCCGCCGCCGCCGAAATGCGCCAGCGCCTCCGCGAGCGGCTCGAACAGGAAAGGCAACAGCAGAGCCAAAGCTTTGCCTGGGAAGAGCAATTGGCGTTATTCGAAAGCGCCCATATCGGAACCTTGCATAGTTTTTGCCTCCAGTTGGTGCGCCAGCATTTTTATCAACTGGAACTCGACCCGCAATTATCAGTGCTCTCCGAGGATGAAGCCCGTCTCCTGGCCGGGGAAACCCTCGATGACCTGCTCCAGGGCCACTACGCCGGAAAGGATCCCCGCGACCAGGCCGTGCAGGCGCTCATCCAAACCCACGCGCGCGGCTGGGAAAAACCCATCCGTGCTTTAGTTCTGCGACTGCATCACTATGCCCAATCCCTGCCCAACTCCACGGCCTGGATGGACGAGCAATTGGCAATGTTTGCCACACCCGAGCCGTTGGCGTGGCGCCGCTGGCTTCCTGAGGCGCTGGTCGACTGGGCCAAGGAATCGCTCGCGGCGCTGGAGGCCCTTTCCCCGTCCAACGAAGTTGCCGCCCGGTGCCTGTCTCCTGTGCAAAAAATTGCCGCCCACTCTTCGTCCGGCCAACTGGCTCGTCTCTTCGGCGAAATCGATCGGGTCCGGGAGGATTGCCCGCTGCGAAAAACCGCTTTGTGGCTCGACCCGCTGAAGCAATTCTACCTCGACGCGGATTTTCTCGCGTCGCTAATCCCTATTCCAGGCCAGACTGAGCCCTTGGCCGAAGACTGGACCTGGGTGCGCGACCAGATGACCACGCTGCTGCAACTCGTTCGTGAATTTTCCCAGGCTTTCACCGAAGCCAAACGCGAACTCGGTGTGGTCGACTTTCATGATCTCGAACAGCATTCCTTGCGGTTGCTCTGGGACTATGCATTGGCGCGGCCGACCGACATCGCCTTGCAGTGGCGCAGAAAGCTGCGGTTCGTTTTCGTCGACGAGTACCAGGATATCAATCCGGCCCAGGATCGGATTCTCCAGGCGCTCAGCCGGGAAGGTGACCAGGCCAACCGCTTCCTGGTGGGCGATGTTAAGCAGAGCATTTACCGGTTTCGTCTCGCCAATCCTCGAATCTTCCGTGACTACGCCGAACAGTGGGCTCGCGGCCCAGGCCGGGCCATTCCGCTGGTCGAAAATTTCCGCAGCCGCGAGGCCATCCTCAATTTTGCCAATTCTGTGTTCGGCCTGCTCATGCGGCGCGAACTCGGAGGCCTGGATTACGACACCAATGCCGCCCTGCGCTTCGGAGCTCCGCAAGAGCGGAAACACCTGAGCCTTGACGCCAATCCCGACCCCTGTGTCGAGCTGCACCTTTTTCTCAGGGCCGGTCCGGAGCTGCCGGAGTCGGACGAATCGGCCGAGGCCCTGGCCGAGGTGACCGACCTGCGCGAGGCCGAAAAGGAAGCCCGCATGGTAGGACTCCGGCTCCGGGAATTGCACGCCCGCCAACACCCGGTATGGGACGAGCAAATCCGGCAGTTCCGCCCCGTGGACTGGAAGGACATGGCTATTCTCCTGAGGTCGCCCGCAAAAAAGGCCCAGAGTTATGCCAAGGAATTTGCCCGGCTTGGCCTTCCCTTACAGGTCGCTCGCGCCGGCTTCTATCAAAGCACCGAGGTTTCCGATCTCTTGAGTTTGCTCCAACTGCTGGATAACCCGTTGCAAGACCTGCCCACCCTGGCCGTGCTGCATTCTCCGCTAGTCGGGCTAAATCCCAGCGAGTTGGCCCAAATTCGGCTCGCAGCCTTGAAGGTTCGCTTCTGGGTCGCCTTGCTGCGCTGGCACAAAAGCAACCCTCCGGATTCCAGAGCCAATGTCACATCAGGGCTCGGCGGGAGCCTCGCCCCACCAGGAAGCAAAAGCAACCCTCCGGATTCCAAAGCCTACGGCACCGCCCCCTCACGGGAGCCGCTTGGTAAGGACGGCGTTGCCGGCTCCGATACGTCAGTCAAGGTAGGCCGCTTCCTGGACCGCTTTGCGCGCTGGCGCCGCCTGGTGCGCCAGGCCTCCTTGTCTCGCTGTCTCGAAACGGTTCTTGCCGAAACACAATACGATTCCTGGATCCTAACCCAACCCCGCGGCCAGGAACGCCACCTCAACGTCCAGCGTCTGCTCACGCTGGCTCAGGAATTTGACCGTTTTCAGCGCCAGGGTCTCTTTCGCTTTCTCCAATTTGTCGAAGCCCAGAAGGCCTCTGAGATCGAGCCGGAAGTCACCGCGTCACCCGCGGAGAATGCCATTCGACTGATGAGCATTCATCAGAGCAAAGGGTTGGAATTTCCCGTCCTGGTCGTGGCTGATCTCGGCAAGGTCTTTAACCTGGCGGACCTGCGGGCCGAGATCATTCTCGATGAACAATACGGCTTGTGCCCGCAGATCAAGCCGCCCCACACCGGTAAACGTTACCCGAGCCTGCCCTGCTGGCTGGCGCGCCGACGCCAGCGCCGGGAATTATTGGGAGAAGAGTTGCGCCTGCTTTATGTCGCGATGACCCGCGCCCGCGACACCCTGATTCTGAGCGGCGCGATAACGCCCGGCAATTGGGCGAGGCAATGGCTCAAGTGTTCGCCCGCGCCTGCCCCTCCGCCGACACAGGTGCGTAGTTACACCGATTGGCTTGCTTGCTGGTTCTCTCGCAATACCGGAGTCGTCTCCGAGGGAACGCGAGAGGGCTCCTGTTCACTGCTGCGCTGGTTCCTTCATGATGATTCGAGCCTTGTGGCACCGAAACGCCCGACCGAGGATCTGGCGAACACTCCCCAAATCGCTTTCGAGTCAGACGCCTGGCGCCAGGTGGAAGAGCGCCTGGCCTGGCAGTACCCGTTTTGGGCCGCAACTCAACAGCCGGCAAAAACATCCGTCTCAGTCCTGCGCCGACAATCTTCTTCTGACGATCGGGTAGAGTCTGTCCCGATCTTCGCCCGCGAGCACCATGCCGCGCCTCTCAAGTACCCCGGGCCAACTCTTCCAGCATCCAGGCTCCACCCAATTTCCGAGCGCGAACTCACCGCGGCCGACGTCGGCAGTGCTCACCATCAATTCCTTCAATGGGTCGCCTTGGACCGGACCGACGGCAGCGCTGCGTTGAGGCAAGAGGCTCATCGGCTTGAGCAGGAAACCCGCCTCACGCCGCAGCAGGTGGCCGCACTGGATTTTGAGGCTCTTGCCGGGTTTTGGAACTCCGAGCTAGGTCTCCAAATTCGAGCGCAGTCCGAACTGGTGCATCGGGAATTGGCCTTTACGGCCCGCTTTTCGCCCGCGGAATTGGCCTCGATGCTCGGGCGGACCCCTGACCAAAGCCTGGAAGGCGAATTTATCCTCGCCCAAGGCGTCGTCGATTTGGCCGTGGTCGCCCCCAAAGAAATCTGGCTCGTGGATTTTAAAACCGACCAGTTCACAGCGCACGAACTACCGGCCAAAGTGGAGTTTTACACTCCTCAGCTAAGTTTATATGCCCAAGCGCTCCAGCGCATTTATCGTCGCCCGGTTTCCCAATCCTGGCTTTACTTTCTCAGCCTGAACACAGCGGCGTCTGTTTCCAGGGCAGGTCAACGGCGGTAATCTTAGCGCTCGTGCAAAAACAAGTACCCGTTTTGCAGGCGTGATCCTGACAAGATGGCTTCCCCTTCTTTGCGGTTGAAATCCGAAATCCGAAGGCCGAAACCCGAAAGAAGGCCGAAACCCGAAGGCCGAAAAAACCGCAGCCCGCGCCAACCGTTAGATTCGGGTTTCGGGCTTCGGGTTTAGAGAGAGAAGGGAAGTTATTATTGCGACAAGCCTTAGGACGCCTGAGCCTCTACCGGTGGCTCGGTCTGAGTCCGTTCCCCATTGGGGCTGTCGCCTTCGTTGGCGCCGCTGCCAGTGCCTCCCTGAACGCGGACCAACGCCGGTCGAAGCAGCCGTCCCTGGAAGGTGTACCCCGTGGCAACCGTTTCGGCCACGGTCGCTCCCTCCAGGGGAGCCGGTTCCCCCTCCAGCACTTGATGGCGCTGCGCATCGAAGAGATCGGAAGGATTAGCCGCGAATGGAGTCAAGCCGATACGTCGAGCAGCATCCCGGCACGCATACTGGAAATGATCCAATTGAGCGATGAGCTTCGGTTGCCCTGAACGCACGGCTCCCATGTGCAGCGCAAAGACGTGATCGAGCATGCGTACCACCACCTGCACCCATTCGCCTTCCGCGCGCCGCAGTTTATCTGCCTCCAGCCGTAAGGTCGCCTTCTCGGTTTCGTTGGCGCGCTGCATGAATTCCGTGAAAGCCCTGGCCTCCGCGCTCATCCGTTCGGCAATGGCTTTGGAGGTGCTCGCGACCCGGTCAGCTACTTCCTGCACGCTCTGCCAGCGGCCCGTGGCGCCCGCGATTTGCTCAGCCAGGTTCTCCAGCTTGTTTATCTGGCCCACGACATCCGTCAGCGCCGCCGTTTCCGCGAGCTTGGCCGCCACGCGGTACTCGAGAATAAATGGCAGTATCGACAGCAGTGCCCCGCCACCCACGCACACCACCATCACTGCGGCTTGCCCTGCCCCCAAAGGCAGGCTGCTCTTGAAATAAATCAATCCAGCCACGCCCGCCAGCAGCAGGTCACCCAAAAAAAAAGCCCACTTCGGTAATCCTGGTTCAATCCGATCGCGCATTGCCGAAAGGTTATGAATAAGAACTCACCAACCGCAAGCTCCGCAGCGCGCTAAGATCCGGATGCCCTCTCCGCAAAGCTACGGAGCCTTCCGCGCCGTTCTTGTCATGGAACTTGCTCAAGAGGTACTTACGAGGCCGTTTGGCGCTCTTGAGAATCGTTCCCTCGGGCCCCCGCCGAAACGATGGTTTTAGACAGATGACAGACTAAAATGAAGTTGGACCAATCAATCCTGGTGAAAGTGCCCAAAAGCGCGGCCTTCACAATTGTGGAAGTCGTTGTCGCCGTGCTTGTTTTGATGATAATTTCGATTGCCTTCTACGCGGGGCTCTCCTCCTGTTTCGGCGTCATTGAGTCCAGCCGGGAAGACCTGCGAGCGACGCAGGTTATGGTCCAGAAACTCGAGGCCATGCGCTTATGCACCTGGGCCCAGCTGTCCAATTTTTCGTTCCAGGACAGCTATGATCCTCTGGACGCGTCCTCCCAACAAGCGGGAGTTGTTTACTACGGAACTGTGACCACCAATGTTGCCAGCAGCATCACCAACAGCGCCACCTATCAACCCAATATCTGCCTGGTCACCGTGACGGTGAACTGGACAAATTTCAACGGCGTTTCATCGGTGGGCCATAGTCGCCAGATGCAAACACAGGTCGCTCGTTACGGCCTCCAAAACTATATCTGGGGTGCCCAATGAAGTCTTACGTTCAGGTTCGTTCGTCCCGGTCTCTCGCCCGCGGGGTCACCCTCATCGAGGTTTTGGTTGCCATCGGCTTGGGGTCTTTGGTGCTGGCCGCAGTCGGTTTCCTAAGCTTGTTCGGAGCCCGCAGCTCGCTCGCGATGGCAAACTATACCGATTTGGAATTCAAGAGCCGTTATGCTCTTGATGTCATCAGCCGCGAACTTCGTCAGGCGACGGCCGTCCTGAGCTTTCAGACCAACTTGCCGTTCAAATCATTGACCTTTACCAATGCCGATCAGGGTGCGACCGTGGTTCTGACCTGGGATTCTAATGCCAGGACGGTCTCCTTCCAAAAGAGCGGACAGTCGACGTTCACGCCCTTAACCAGCTGCGATCGCTTCGATTTCTATCTGTACCAACGAACTCCGCTGATCACGCCTACGAATGTCATTTTTTATCCGGCTACCAACATCACCGGGGTGCTGGACCCGAGTATTTGTAAACTGATCAACCTATCCTGGAAGTGCTCCCGCACGATTCTGACTCAAAAAATTAATACAGAAAGCGTTCAAGCCGCCCAAATCGTTTTGCGCAATAAGCAATAGCCTGGCATGAAAACAACCATCGCAACCCAACGCGTCGAATCGGGAACTGTCCTCATGGTCACTCTGTTCATCGCTTTCCTCTTTGGGGCGTTCCTCCTCTACTATTTCAATTTGGTCAAGACCCAGAATGGATTAGTGGCCCGGTCGCAGGCATGGAATGCCACCCTCTCATTGGCCGAGGCCGGCGCTGAGGAGGCCCTCGCCCAGCTTAACCCCGGCGCTCCCCAGGCCTCAATAGACCGGACGGCCAACGGCTGGGGGGCGGCTTCCGGCGGGTTCTATGGCCCGGTGATGCGCAGTCTTTCCGGCGGTTCCTATAGTACCGTAATCACCACGGATACCAACCCGATTGTTTATTCCACCGGCTATGTCGCCGTTCCGTCGCTGGGCGCGACCATTCAGCGCATCATTCGCGTCGCCACCACCAATACCCCGCTTTTCTCGGTGGCGATGGCCGCGGAAGGCAATATCAATTTCAATGGCAGTGGCGTCAACACCGATAGCTTCAACTCCGCCAACACCAACCTGAGCACCGGCGGACAGTACGACCCGGCCAAGACCAGCACCAACGGGGACGTAGCCAGTGTTTCCGGGATTGTGAACGTCGGCAATGGAACCGTTAACGGCAGCGTGTTCCTGGGGCCCGCCGCCGCCGATGCCCTGAAAAATAATGGCACGATCACCGGCGGCACTTACAATGACTTCAATTTCGATTTTCCCGATGTCATCTTGCCACAGACAACCTGGCTGGGCGTTCCCCTCTTACCCCAGATTATCGGTGGCATCACCTACCAGTACGTCTTAGCCAGCGGTGGGGATTACACCATCAACAATCTGAGCGGCAGCGTTTACGTCAACAGCAACGTGGTGGTGCGCCTCAAACTCACCGGCAACGCCAGTCCCTCGGCCATCACCGTTGACGGCAGCGGCAGTACGGCGGGCAAGCTTATTATTTATATGGATGGCCCAACGTTCTCCCTCTCCGGCAATAGCTCCGTCGATGGTGGCAACGCCGCTAATCTGGCTTACTACGGCACCCCCAACAATACCTCCATTAGCCTTTCGGGCAATGCCGCCTTCACCGGCACAATTTACGCCCCGGAGGCCGACTTTAAGCTGGGCGGTGGCGGCAACAATACCTACGATTTCGTCGGCTCCAGCATCACTAAAACCGTGACCATGAACGGTCACTTCAATTTCCACTTCGACGAAAACCTGCTCTCCGCCGGCCCTGTTCGAGGCTACGCCCCGATCTCCTGGCGCGAACTCTAATACCCAAAAGCGCACAACGGCCAAACCCAAATGAGGAGCAACCTACGAGAAGCGCGCCGTCTCGATGAGCAGCCAGCCCTCAACTCATTCAGGCGAGCATGCTGGGAATTCGAGAGCCTCACATCAAACGGCAAAGATCTTCGCCAAGGCAACCTGCAGTTCCATCACGGACCATGGCTTGCCCAGAACAATGTCGACGTTCGACACATTGCTACCTGTGTTCTTAATGGCTTCAGCGTAAGCCGTGAGCAAAATTATCGGAGTTGAGGACGAGCGCTTTTTAATCGCTTCGGCCAGCTCCAAACCATCCATGTTGGCCATTCTGAAGTCGGTGATCACAAGGTCATAGGTGCCGCCGTCGAACATTGCAAGAGCCTGCCTTCCATCTTCGGCGGTATCGACAACGTGTCCGTCGACAACTAGCACCATGCGAAGAGTGCGAGCCACCAAAGGCTCGTCCTCCGCGACCAAAATGCGCTTTGGTGATAGCCGTTGTCTGATCCCGGGAGCAGTCATTGATTAGCTGGTCGGCCGTGCCCGATACGGAATTGTGTCTAAAATCCAGACACGTTCCGCCATGTGCATTATTTCGTTCGGATCGGCGTTGAGGCGAAGACACGCCGCAGACGAACAAAATAAGCTGCAAAAGGCATGTCCTGTGCCGAACGCGTGGTTTCCGCCTTCTATCTCCGACGCAGGCATATTTCATGCTAGGGCTAAAGGACACTATTCGAATGGCCAATAAACGTCAAGTTCCGAAGGGGAAATAGAGCCGAACGGCCTTATTATGAACCTTCCTCATTGGTTGAACCCTCCGGGGGTGCGTGAACCGAGAAAGCAACGTCGGGAAAGCGGAAACACGTTAGTTCTCACTTTGGTGATGAGCCTGACGGTCGGCACGGTCCTGGCGAGTTACCTGGGACTAATCGGCAGTCGCTACAAGGTGACTATGCGATCGGGGTGTTGGAACGCGGCGGTGCCGGTCATGGAAGCGGGTGTTGAGGAAGCGTTGACCCATATCCAAGACGACCTCAATGACCCGGCCGCGAACGGCTGGACCGCTGGGACAATCTCCGGCCAACCCGTTTACTCAAAGCAGCGGACCTTTTCAGACAATAGTTATTTCCTGGTCAACATTTACTACGGAGGGGCGGGCACAACCAACACTCCCTACATTTACTCCACCGGGTTCGTTCCCTTGCCGCTCAGTTCCTCCAGTTACGTTTCCAGGACCACAAAGGTCACGGGCACCAATCAGCCGCTGATTAACCTGGCGTTCGGCGCAGTTGCCGCTATCCAAATGAACGGCAATGGATTGGCGGCGAATAGTTTTAATTCGAGCAACCCGGCCTTGAGCACTAACGGGCAGTATGACTCAAGCAAAACAAGCACCAACGGCAATGTGGCGAGCGTTTATGGACCTGTGAGTTTCGGAAACCACAACATCGCGGGCAATCTCTACCTCGGACCGACCGCAACAAGCGGCGTCGGGGCGGGGCAAGTCTCGGGGCAGATTTACACCGATTTCAACGTGTCCTTTCCGGATGTCGTTCTGCCCACGACAACCTGGTTGCCCGCCTCGACCGGTATCCTTGGAGGCCTGCTTTCTGGAATCGTTGGTTACGATTTCACCACCAGCGGCGATTATTCCGTCACCTCTGCCGGCAGCATCCAGGTAGAACCCGGCGTTACGGTTAGAGTGCGGGTGGACACGGCAAACTTTAATCCCGGCAGTATCCATATCGTCTCCTCCAATGGAGTCTCGGGCACTTTGATCGTTTACCAGGTCTCCGGCAGCGCCAGCATGAGTGGTAACGTGACCGTCGATAGCGGCCGGGCGCGGAACTTTTGGTATTTCGGGTTGCCCGCCGTCACGAGTGTTACTTACGGGGGGACGTCCAGCTTCATTGGGGTCATGTATGCGCCCGAGGCAGACCTGACGCTGAACGGTGGCGGCAATAACAACGGGCTCATTGGTGCCAGTATTACGAAGTCTATCACAATGAATGGGCACTACAATTTCCACTTCGACGAGGATCTTCTTTCGGTCGGCCCAAGCCGAGGGTACGTAGTCACGTCGTGGAAGGAGCTTTAGACTAATCCGTTGGACCGCAACATATGGGCTGCATGCGAGTCGCTCCCACAAAAGGAGTCGCAGCGGAGCCATACCCATTCGAAACCTTTCTTGCCAGGATTTCCCCCACCGTCCAGGAACTGGACAGTGTCCCTTAAACACCGTCTTAATTCCATTCTCACTCGACGTGCGGTTTGGAGCCCTTGCTTTTGGCGGTTCCCCATCGTTTCCGTGCCATTCTGCAGAGGGCTGCGCCGGTGAAGTTCGTTGGCAAGCCAGTTGCTCCATTGCCCGCAGATAACTAACGCGCGGAAGTTGCAGTGTTGTTGACGGTGGCTTAAATGAAGACCGGGTTGTACAGCGGCGGGCTCCTCGCGGCGGGAGGAATTGGATATCACCTATGAAGATTCGCCTTTCCAGGAAGCTCAATCGCGCAATGTCGTTAGCGGAGGTGGTTATGGCCACCGGGATTATCGCCGTTACCGGTGCTGGCGTCATTAGCTCCATCAATTATGGCCTGTGCATCATGCGCATCGCCCGAGAGAACCAGCGCGCCACCCAGGTCATGGTGGAAAAACTTGAAGCCGTCCGCCTTTACAACTGGACCCAGGTGACCAACTCGGGCTTCATTCCCGCCAATTTTACTGCGGCGTACGATCCGACCTCCCCCACGAACACCCGGGGAACCACCTACTACGGCACGTTGTCCGTGACGGCTCCCGCCTTCACCGGCACGGCGCCGAACTACTCCGGATCTATTCGCCAGTTCAATGTCAGCGTGTCGTGGACCAATGGCCGGGGGCTCAGCCATTATCGCTCCCTGAGCACTTACGTCGCTCAAAATGGAATGCAAAACTATGTCTACTAA
>Ga0222749_10001593_pt1 | contig 11449 bp, 16 predicted proteins | sample IncBWH2Mmetat_FD_197234 | JGI IMG/M metagenome (GOLD analysis project Ga0222749, IMG submission 197234) | Metatranscriptome of lab incubated forest soil microbial communities from Barre Woods Harvard Forest LTER site, Petersham... | ecosystem: Environmental > Terrestrial > Soil > Temperate...
GCAAATTCCAATACTGTTTCGTACACCAACTTTAGTTTCACCGTGCCGACAATGATCGGACAAACCTTTTACGTCGCGATTGGGAATACCCGAAGTGGCGGAGCTATTTGGTGTTACGTGCGCTCAAACCAGGACGTTTCTTGCACCAATGCAACACAAGGAGGCGGATCTCTAACAATCAATCCTGGCGACCAGGACTCTATTTTCATCGGATTGGAGAGTCAGGCGAACGGTACTGGTGGCTCGTATTCTTGGCCATCTTCCAACTGGTCTTTGAATCCGTAATCGAACAACGGCCACTGAGCGTTAATTTAATAGCTCTATTATTCATTTGACAATAGAACGAATAGGGAGGATACATGTTATGCAACCTTCAATTCGACCTCCCTGTTGATCGAAGATTTGTCTAGGAGATAAACATGAAAACAATGGGATGGGCGGTAGCTTTGCCAATTTTGCTCTTAGCGTTCAGCGGGCCGGCTTCGGCACAAGATACATCGCACCCAAGTGTAATTGATGGGAAATCACATCCGGAGCTAGTCTCTGATTCGGCGGCCTATGGTTTGATCTTCCAACACTTCGCAGCCCTTCTGACGGATGAGAAATTAGATCCGGCAGTGAAAGCAAACCTTTTTCAGGCCATTAATTTATCGCCGGCCGATGAAACCGTACTGCGTACAGAACTGCTGAATCACAAGGGCCGAAAAGATGCGGCTATCGCAGCTCACAACCAACGAAACAAGGACGCTACGGCACGCGGAGAAGCGGTAGCTAATTTTTTGCCCACCCATCGGCAAATCATCTCGGATACACGCATCGACCTGATAAGTAAGATGTCTGCGGATGGGATTCTAAAATTGGATGCTTTTGTTCAAATGGAAAAACGGCACATGAAGATTCCAGCAAATCAGTAGAAGGACAAAACAAAGAGGAGAATAAATAAAATGAAACTCTCGACCATCGCAAAAACTCTATTGACCATCTTTCTTTTGTTACTGATGGCTGGAACGGCGGTAGCACAAACCGGAATCATCGCATCGGACAATTTTCAACGGACCAACGAACTCCCACTGAGCAACAACGGTAATTGGGTTACACCTGTTGGGTTCACCCCTCTTCAACTGATAATTACCGGCGCAGTTCAACCAACGGCTCTAAAAGTTCCGAGTGCTGCGATCTGGGCTGATATAAATTGGCCCGCCAATCAGTACTCTCAAATTACGATTGGGAATGGTGGAGTGAAAGGTGACAAAAATTATTTGATTGTGCTGGCCACTGCGAGCACGCAAACCTACTACGAATTGGAACTTGATGGACCGAGTGGAACGCAAGAGGGGCAGACCGTATGGAAACTCGTTAACGGTGCAGGATCGGTCGTCGGGAGTTTTCAAGCCACGGTAAACACTGGCGATGTGTGGCAAATGGTGGCGGGCACGACATGCTGCACTGTCACTCAAAATGGCCTGACCCGGTTCACTTCGTCAGATTCTACGATCAAGACAGGTGTTCCCGGTTTTGGAATGTATGCTCTCTCCGCTTCAGGAGAAAATAGAATTTCAGCGTGGCAAGCCGGCAGCAGCTCGATGACCAATCAGAATGGCCCATGTGGGTCCGGTCAATATGGAACCTATACAGGTCAAACGTTGACGCCTTTGTACGGCTCAAACGTTGCCGCAGTTTCGGCATCAAACGGCCAAGGAATTTTCTATTTGTCGCAGAGCATCTCGACACCACACGTGAACGAACAGATGAGTGTGACGGGACTAGCGACTCCGAGTACGTCACCTTTGAATGGTTCGTGGATTATCACTAGTGTAGGGCCGCCGGCAGGAAATCCTCCCTTAAGACCGGTGACGGTCACTTTGCCTTCGACAAGCATAAGTGTTGCATACACCACGGTGGCATCGGGTGCAACTTTTGACACGGAGACCCAATTTATTTCCTCCGTTTCATTAACTTCGAATGTGGCTACCGTGGTTGCACCGAACGATTTTGTTAGCGGCCAGCTTGTCCTGATTATAAACTCGGCCGCCGCTGGCGGCGTATTGAATGGAACTCATAAACTTTTGTCCGCCACTTCCACTCAATTCACATTCGCCTTGACGGCGGCTAATATTGGTTCCACGCAGGAGCCGGATGCATTGGCAAGAGGAGCCTACAAAGTAATTGTTTCTACCACAATGGAGGGACAGGCAAGTGGAAATCTTACTTGCATACCGGGAAACTTCGTAAGTGGGGTGACAACCAAAATCACAACCAACAATGGTACGACCACTTTCACGACCTCTAGCCCGCCATACACACCAGGGGCGTACAACACGCTCACGGCGGACGTTGCTAACGAATGTGATCCGCCGACCTGTGACGGCACCAGCGTTAATGGCCCTATTATAACCAACACGAACGGAGACGTAACCTACAACGAAGGAAATAATATTTACGAAATGTGCCCTGCCCTTTGCAACCTGTTTGACTTCGCGATAGAAATGGCCTGGACTAAAATGTACATTCCGGATCCGTTGGGGACGCCGGCTGTTCAATGGACGGATACGGTTGGAAGCGTCGCTTATACTTACGGGCTATTTAACCAAGTAAATCTTTGTATCAATAACCCAGATTATCAGGCCCCTCCAATTTCAGACCCATTCTTAATTTCCATAGACCAAAATAGGCTCCCATTCACGCCTCCCTTGTATCGTTGGGTTCCCGGTCTTTGCGAGCGATTTAACAGTTCCGGTCCGTGGACGTGTGTTGGGATATACCGCGTACATTGGCCCAGTGTTAATCCCAACCGTAGCTTTTGCACTCAAAATCAGTAGAGACATAACACTTTTTCCGGGGTCAGCTAGAGCAAGACCGCAATGGCCCCGGAGGATATTCTTTTGATGCATAAGTCGTGATAGAGTTTCGCAAGGTCCGTCTTTGGTAAAGGGAGGAGCTATGAATGTGTCCGAACTTGTCGCAGGTTTGGGAGGCCATTCTCAGAACGCGCAAGTAATCGTGGTCGAAACCAATAGCCCCTCGGATAATGTACTCTCGCTCGAATCAGTTGGGGAAGGAAACGAAAAAAGTGTATTGCTGCACGGCCAATCATTGATTCGGAAGCCTCTCGAAACTTTACCGGCAATTTTGCTTCAAGGAAGGTCCGATAGGGTTTTCAAGGTGGCGATTACCAAACCAGACGAAAAGGGCGGCAAGTATCAAGTAGCTATCGACGGAACAGTTTTGCAGTTCGATTTTGAAACGGAACAGGAGGCAAAGATGTTTGTGAAGGGTTATGTGCTGGGGTTCGAAACAGGGTCAGGCGACAAGAAATTTGATGCCACTAAAGATATCCGTAATTTGTGATTGACATCACAGGATGGGAAAACGAGCCGGACAATCTATCGGCCTCGGGCGCTATCGCTCGGGGCCGTTTTTCTTTGCGATCAGGCGAGCCTCATTTCGAAACGAATACACATTAATCTGCGTAATCGTAGGAACCGTATGGGGCGAACGCCAAAACCTTGCCCAATTCCATCCTCATGCTAAACCGAATGCTGTGGGAGTGATGGAAAGCGTCATCGTAGGTGACATCGCCGAACAGATACAAACGATATTCTCCGCTGCTAAGTTCGGTAGCGCGTTGACTCCCGATTTTCCCCAAATTGCATATACTCAGCATTCGTTTCGCATTCGACAGGATGATTCCTTGTCGAAAAGGAGTACTCAAACTCACTTCTCGTGCGGGGTCAAACTCATCTCCTGCCTTAATTATTCGGTAGCCAGCCCTCTGGATTACATTGAACGCTGGCGTCTTACCCGAATTGACGATCGATATCGTGGAATTGAGCAAGGTTCCTTCATGAAGTTCAGGCGGGGTCTGTACTTCTGTGACTCCCAGCCAAGCCCTCTGGTCCAAATGGAATTGCTCAACAGTGGCATTCAAGGATGCACTCGCTTGCGAAACGACATTCTCCATCCCTTTGGCGATGCGCTCGTCGGCGGCTATTATTCGGTCAGTTTGGTCTCCAGCAGAATGTGCTTCTCGCCATGTAAGTCCAGTAGCGACAGCTATGACCACGGTGGCGACGACTATAGTGCGGTTACTTACTTCTGGACTTTTGAGTGATTCCCACCATCTACCGGGAAGTTTCAATATCCGCTTTACATGTGGGCCAAAAAGGGCATTGGCTATCTTACTTGTCTTTTTGGGATTGCCTTTATTTTCCATCCGATTTTTCCCACGACTTCATCGCTTCTTCAGCCGTCTTGAAACGGATCTCCGACTGTTGCGCTTCATAATATTTTTTCCAGCCATTAATTCGGCTCCAGACAAGATTGCCATGACGGAAAACCCACTGCCCTTCTGGACAAAAAACAGTGGTGTCCTTCGACAACTCAACGCCGTCCGGTAGTTTGGATTCGCTCATCTAACCGAGAATAGCATAGGTGAACTTTTCGGTTTTCGACACATATACGTTCTCGCTGGTAGCAAAACTCTACCCGACAACTTTCCCACCTGACAAGGGGACCGCTACTGCCGCGCACGCCGAATTGACAACCTCGCCACTATTGCCGTATTCTATGTTTGTTCAGTTGCGGTGCCGCTTTGTCGCGTGTGCATGGCCAACTCCGAAAGGGGTCGGACCCAGACACTGCCGTTGCTGCCCAATAGCTGAACTTAATTCACAGGAGACCTCCCACACGGCCTGCGGGCCGCTACTGGGATGAGAATGATTCCGCGCAACACCGGGCGGAATAATGAAGTGACTCGCGCTACCTCACGGAACGCGGGTGCGGTGGAGTGAAGGGCATCGTGCGACTTGCCCGCTGTTCGCTACGTGAGGAAGCGAATAATACTGCGGGCAGGATATACACGATGGGGTGGCCACATTTCGATTTTGAATCGTTCTTCCGTTTTGCAAATTCCCTGATTAGCGGTCTCGAAGGTCTCGTTGCCCGTCTGTTTTTCGCGTGGGCAGCGTGCAAGGGAATTTACTTGTCGCTGTTTGCGTCCAAGAAGCCGCCGTCATGAAGACGCGTGCAGTGAGGAAGGAACCTAAGCCGTGCAATGAATTCCGCAACGTGGATGCGGTGAAATTCATTCGCCACGTCAACGAAGACAAGTGCCCCCAATGCACCGTCCTCCTGCGCTATCTTGAACAACAATCTCGATTGGATCAGCTCCTGCGGGAAAATAGAAACTAAAAGAGTCGCATGCGTTTAAAGCCCCACAATGACCAATCGCGGTCTCCTTCGATTGGATTATTTATCTTCGATTTTTTCCCAAAACACGTAAACGCTTACTTTTCCGGTGGTCGAATCTGTTTCAGTCGTAACGCGTTTCTCGAAATGGCAACTTTTAGTTCCGATCGGCGCTTTCAGAAAATCGCAATCGCTTGGCTCGGCCTCGATGTGAACACGGTTGGTGTCGGTGGCATTCATGAACGCATACCAATGCGTCGGGAAAAACAAGTAGCACACAACCCCAACAGGAATAGCTAAGAACAGAATCGAGAGAAGGGGAGAAAACAGTTCTTCACCGGATGATTTGGGTTTTGAATCAGGGTTCGCTTCGGGATTATTGTTCACGGCGTGCTTTTATGCCGAAAACCCAACGAACCAGTTTGTTTTCGTCTCTTGGTGATTTTTTCCACAAGCATGATCTCCAACACCATCACTCCCAATCCGGAAGCAAACGCAACAGCCTCCTGGAACGTGCTTGTTGGTTTATGTAGTCGAAATGATTCTCCCCAAAGATAAGAGACAGCGGCGGCAGCAAAGAACAAATTTGCGAACAGGACTGCTATCCAAAACGGCCACATTAGAAACGATTTCAATGCTTCATTTCGCCACGGCGGAGAGGAATTGAAGATGGCTGAGAACAGCAGTGCAGCGACCGCGCCCTCTACTGCCGTACCCAAGACGTTCGTGACTTGTTGTTCAGGCGGAGAACCCAAAAAGCCGCCGATAGCACTCCAAGCGAAAAGGAGGGCCAATGGCAGGAGCGTGATTCTGACTAGCCACGTCGCAACCGTCTCCCAATTAGACAATTTACGGATGTCATCCATCGTTCACGGCCTGCTCTCACGCTCGAAGACTTTCTTGCATTCGTTTCTGAATTTTCGACCGATCGGGGTATTTGGAAACGGTTTGCCTAGTTCTTTCTTCACGACCTCATCGAACGACAAACCGAGGTTCTCGAAAGCGAGGTCGTTGAACTGGCCAACGAACTCGATTTCAGCAGCCGATAATTTTGGGCGTTTCGTTTTTCCTGGCATAACTTGCAACCAACGTAAACTAAGTCGTTAGCGGAGTCTTGTTAGTCACAAACGAAAGGCGCTGGCGTAAAAGTGACTTTAACTCAGTAATGTTTCTATACTCTGGAACGTTGTGAACCAACAAATCAAAATGAAGCTTCGTTCCCTCTGCCCTATATAAAATCGGACGTTTACCTAGAGCATGGGCATAGCCGAGTTCGTAGTAGACGCTTGGTCGTTCGCCAGTCAGATCGGCCACCAAGAACTCAGATGTGGCGATTTCATCCAAAATTCGCTGAGTTATCACATCTGAGTGCTCGATCTCGTCAGACCGACGCGCCTCAATGCCAAATTCTTTGAAGCCCTCCTTTATACAGTTCTTGACATCTTCTAGAGCTGCGTTTGCTTTGTCGATTTGCATCATGATGAATGCGGTGTTGGTCCTGTACTTATGAACGCCGGGTACTTGCGATGAAACCATCGCCCTCGTAAGATTCTCGGGAGACGGAGCTAGGAAATCCATCTTATGAAGAATTTCCCTCGCTAGTTGTTTAAATCTCCTCGAACTGTTTTCAGCGGAATCCGGCGTTTCATCATGATGGGCGGGTGCGATTCCATGGACTCTATCCTCTTCTGCAATGACATATGATTCACGGAATTCATATTCCTTTAAAAGCAATGAAGCCGACATGCTTCGAAGTGCTCTGCGTATTTCCACCTCATCGACCGACTCCAGTAGAGGAGACTTTCGGGCTAGATCAATGAGTCGATGTCCAAATCCGGCTAGTTTTTGCCTGATTTGCTCAGCAGTCTGTTTTTGTTCAGGGTTCAGGCGGTGCCAATCATCGGACGGATCTCGGTATAAATCTTTGGTAGCGATTACGGCTGTTTTTCGCGCATCGACAAAGAATGCTATAGCTTCATCTCGGATCGAAATGAACTCAGCGCGTAAATCGTCAACTTGCGAAGCATCCACGAAATTCCTCCACAAACACTATCACTCTACATGGATGTCTTAACCTATCTTTTCACCTTAGATCGGAGGTCTTTTTAAGTCGAACGACCATTTTGGAGTCCGGTGCATTCGCCAAGGCTCCTGTTCCATTGATATCGTTGCCTTGTAGTTTTCCCTCTATCAACAATTCAAAATTTCCGGGAATTCCGAGTACGTTGGGAATAGCAGAATCAAAATTTTTAACCGAAACTTTGGCTTTGAGGAAAATATCCTTGAGTTCGTAAGTGCCGCTGTAAGTGAACCCACTATCCCCGCCGAGCACCTGACCCCTCGTAAGAACAACTACGCCCCCACCAACGCCCTGGGGGCCGTGGAACTGGACGATCCACAGACCCTCAATCATCTTTGGCCCCTTCTTGGAGCAATTGCCCCAATTCCTTCAACAAGTCTATGTGAGATTGTGTCTCCATCGGTGCCTGCGAAAAGTAATGATTACTAGCAAAGGATGCGGATAATTTTCGTTCGAACTTTATAATCGCCGGCGCAGTGGGCTTAGTGGCATCTTCCGTCCAAAAACTCAGACCGGCTAGATCGAAATGCCGAGGTTTTCCATCAATAGGCTTCACGCAAGCATCGATCGAATTCAGAAACTTTTTTAGACCGGGATTTAGTTGCACGAATGGAGTATCCCATTCGAAATCGATTTGGCTAACGTAGGCTTTTTTGATGTCTGACGGAAGCGCAAGCCCATAATCTTTTCTGATCCAATCCGAGACTTCGACTAGAAAATCTGTGGAATCATCCGTAGAGGACATCGTTTCCGCTACAAACCCATCGGAGTAAATAGAAAACGTAATCAGAATAGTAGTGCCTTTCGAGTTGATAAACGTTCCGGACTTGAATCCAAGAACCTTTTGATCGTCATAATCGAGTGGATTCTTCGGGGCCTTGGCGAATTTATATTTCTCCGTCAACTTGTCGATGATGGGCTGAATGCTCAAGCCCTTCGGATTCAGCAGATTGAAATCGAAGACCCAGATTGATCTTGCCAAGCCGATATACAAAATTTTCATTTGTGGCTCAACGTTCGGACGCGTGGCATCGATGAGTGAACGCATCGGATCAATTAATGCGCCCAATGGCTACTTGGTCTTTCTTTATGTAACTTGCTTTATCCTCAGCCTGATTAGGGTGTGTTGCGTCAAAGGCGGATACGGATGGTTCGGAGTCACGTAACCGAGATCGGAGCTTCCGATGCTCCCTCTCTTTTCGCTGCAAGCGTTTGCCAAACAGAAAAACAAGGAAGCAAAATAGAAACGTCACAAGCCAAGGAATCACAATTCTCATAGGTCATCCCTACCTTCTAATATCATACCCCACCACAGACACGCTCCTGCACCAATTAACACTATGAGAAAAATCCACCAGTCGAATTTACCAAGCAAGGCGGCTTCTAACGCATAAAGGACAGCGATGAGGGAGGAGCATTCCCGCAAGAAATCTCCGGCGAGTTGCGACTTTTCTCGACGGTCAGCCACGAGGCGCATTCTATACTAGAAACCTTGACAAATGTGATAAACCCTTCTACGTTGCAATTCCCGTTCATGCGCGTTCATTTGAAAGCCTGATTGACCTTCTGGCTGCTTCGTTATAGGCTGCGCCGATGAAACTGAACCTGTCGCCCCTCCTGTCAAAGCTACGCAAGGAAGAGAAATCACTAGCCGGCCGCCTGAAGCACGTTAAACGAGTCCTGAGGGGTCTGGAGAGGCTGGGGCAGAGTGTGGCAGGAAAGCCCCGAAGAAAGAAGAGATCGGCCGCTGTGCGCCGCCGCATGGCCGCAGCACAACGTAAAAGATGGGCTAAACAGAAATCAAAAAGCTGAATTGTCCTCAATTGTCATCGAAATTGTCCTTGACCTGCCCTTGGGACCACGATCAACCAGATGCTATGTCACCTAAAATCAGTGCCTACCTTCCAGCCACGTCCTACTAGATTCAACGAGATACAAAATATCTGTCCTTGAAAGGGCCGCGTGCTAACCGTTGCACCATAGCGCCACTGTGAGGTCGATCGGAACTAGTTAGATTATCAAAGATACTGCGAGAATTGACAAGGCAGAGTTAACTGACGAGGAAAGGGAAAATAGAAAATGGCCGGCACCTAGTTCCCATTTTCTATTTTCCGTCCTCAATCACCGCCAGCCGTTGCGTTCACGCAAGCCGGTGATATGCGCCACGTGATGTCGCCCGTGCCAGCCGTAAATCGCGAGCGTCTGATCGAGCGTCAGCAAGCCAAGCTCGGGATGGCGCAACTTGCGCGCAAAATCCGCGGGCGTGAGCGAGCGCAGCAACAGCACCCATCGCTTGTGCAAATTTTCAAGGAGTGCAAGCGAAGGCTCGATAGGCGCTTTCGCATCGGCAAGTTCAGCCCAGCGATCCTCCATGTACGGCTTGATGGTGGGCTCGTCTTCTGTGAGCGCGAGCTTGAACCGGATGAACGCGTTCATGTGGCTGTCGGGAACGTGATGCGCCACTTGGCGAACGGTCCAGCCGCCGGGGCGGTATGGCGTGTCGAGTTGTTCGGGCTTCAGATCTGAAACAGCATCATTGAGGCGCGCAGGTGCGACTGCGATTGCTTCAATGTGTTCGCGGCGCTGCTCCGTCGTGAGTGTTTCGAGGCGGTCGAATTTCCCAATGGGGTAACGCAGATCCACTTCCATAGTTTCTCGCTTTCCCCACTCGCCGAATGGATTCTATCAGATTTTGATCTGCGGTGCGGCGCTCTGGTCGGGATGGCAACTAGTCGAGCTTCGCGAGGGAATCAGTCTTGCCGGTCTTGAAATTCCTCGTGCCAAGCCATCTGAATAGCTTCGAGCTTGCCTTCATTCGATAGTTTTGGATCGCCCGTGAATCCGGCAAGCTCGGTAACCCATTTGTGGAGGTCAGTGAACCGGACAGTGAGTGGATCGATGTCCGGAAATTTCTCGGCCAACTGAATTCCGATTTCTTCGTGATTGTCCCAATCAAATGTCCCCAGCACGATCGCCCCCTGATTCGGATTCCATTTAACGTGTCATCCTGAGCGCCGCCCCGCGCGGTTTTTGTTTTCCCGCCGCGGTTCGGCGGGCGCGGGGGGCAGTCGAAGGGTCTCTCTTCAAGTGGCTCTTTGCAAAGTACGCACCGAACTCAAGGACAGCGCTCTAATGCTCCGCCTCTTTGGCGTAATTCTTATTCCATTCGGGAATCTCCACCACAATATCCTTCGTCCCATCAGGCACGCACTGGCAACCCAGCCGCGACTTCGGCGTCACCCCAGGCGCCTCATCCAGTTGATCATATTCAGCATCGGTCGCTTCGTTGCACGTCTCAAGTCCCTCGTGAACGATCACGTGGCACGTCGAGCAGGCGCACACGCCGCCGCAGGCGTGGTCGAGCCCTCGGTGAAAGCCTTGCGAAATATCCAGAATGCTCCCGGGCAGTCCGTCGTGCCCATAAGGTATCTTTGCCGGATCCACCTCAATGGGCTGGCCATCCTTAATGAATGTGATTTTATATTTCTTCGTCGCCGGCGTGTATTTTGTCTCTTCAATGTACGGATTCTTGCCGCCCATGGTGATACTCCTTATCGCAAACCGCTATACTTCCTCGAGCCGCTTGCCTTCAAGCGCCGTTTGCAGCGCGCTGTTCATTAAAATTTCCGCGAGATGCATGGTTGCCTGGTTCAGCCCGTCAATTCGCTCGCGAACGAGCTTGTAGTCCGATCCCGCAACCGCAGATTTAAGTTGCGCCACGGATATCGTGATGTTGCGGCGCTCGTCGTCAGACAGTTCCGACGCAACGATTCCCGCAGCCCGCGGCTCAGCCAGCGTTTTTTCGGTGGCGCGCAGAATTGCATCCGCCTCCGTACGTGCCTCAATCAATTGCCGCTCAGCAAAATCCTGCTCGGCGAATTCGATGGACTCCTCCAGCATGCGCTCTACTTCTTCATCGTTCAGTCCATAGCTCGGCTGGACTTCAATCGTGTGCTGCTGGCCAGTCCTCAAATCCCGCGCCGCCACTTGCAGGATGCCGTTCGCGTCAATCAGGAATTTCACTTCAATGCGCGCGAGCCCCGCAGGCCCGGGCGGCACCTTCAACTGAAAGCGCGCGAGCGACCGGCAATCTTTCGCCAGTTCACGCTCCCCTTGCAAAATGTGAACATCAATCCCTGTCTGATTTTCCACTCCGGTAGTAAACAGTTCCTGCGCACTGGC
>Ga0222749_10001595_pt1 | contig 11446 bp, 8 predicted proteins | sample IncBWH2Mmetat_FD_197234 | JGI IMG/M metagenome (GOLD analysis project Ga0222749, IMG submission 197234) | Metatranscriptome of lab incubated forest soil microbial communities from Barre Woods Harvard Forest LTER site, Petersham... | ecosystem: Environmental > Terrestrial > Soil > Temperate...
CCCGTCCCGGTCGCGGAGATCCACTTGGGCTCGTAGACGGCGCTTTCCGGCCGTTCATGCGCCTCGACTGGAGGGACCCGTTTGACCTGGAGGTGGAGACCCGGGACCTCGATCTTCCGGTTCGCCCAGGGCCGCGAGTCGATGGCCAGCCGGTTGTTGGTCCTCATGACGCCCCAGCCGACGACGAAGATGAAGAGCACGAGGAAGGGAAGCCACGCCTCGAAGACCTGGCCTCGGGTGTAGCTCCTCCCCTGGGCGGCGGCGCCGGCCTCCTCGGGGTAGCGCCAGATCGTCCTGGGCTTCCACAGTTTGAGAAAGACGGCGGTCAGGAGGAGGGAGACAGCCCCCGCGATGATGTCGACCAGGCCGACGTCCACGTAGTTCGCCCAGACATACTGGGTGGCCGCGAACGAGAGGCCGCTGACCAGGATCGCGGGGAGGACCTCGAGGGTGTCCTTCCAGGGCACCATCGCCCGGACGAGCCAGAGGGGGACGATGATCGAGGTGATGGGAAGGATGCGGCCGTTCATGGCGGAGAGGTCCTCGAGGCGGAGCCCGCTGACGGCGGCCAGGGTGCGGAGGGGCGTTCCGATCGAGCCCCAGGCGACGGGGGCGGTGTTCGCGATCAGGCACAGGACGGCCGCCGGGAACGCCCGGAATCCCAGGCCCACGAGGAGCGCGGCCGAGATGGCGACGGGGGTGCCGAATCCCGCGGCCCCCTCCAGGATCGCCCCGAAGGAGAAGGCGATCATCAGCGCCTGGAGACGCCGGTCGGCGGTGAGCCCGGCGATCGAGGCCTTCATGATCTCGAACTTCCCGGTGTCGACCGCGATCTGGTAGAGGAACATGGCCGCGAAGACGATCCAGCCGATCGGAAGGAGGCCGCTGGCGGCGCCCAGGAGGAACGACTTGACGGCCATCTGCCAGGGCATCCCGATGAAGAGGACCGCGACGAGGATCGCGGCCAGGGCGCCGATCGCGGCGGCCCGGGGCGCGGACTGCCGGAACGTGGTGAGCGACAGGAGAAGGAGGACCACCGGCAGCGCGGCGACGAGCGCCGAGGGGAGCCAGTGCCAGCCGTGCGGTTCGTAGACCTGGGTCCACATGAGAGCCTCCCTTATAGAACAAGGGAGGCTCCGCGGTAAGCAAAACGCGCCGCGATTCCCCTTCCGCGGGCCGGACCCGTGAGGCGCCGGGATCGGGCCGGGCGGCCGGGACAGGGATCCGCGGCGGGGCCTCTGGGCCGGTTCCCGAAAAGCGTTGACCCGGCCTCGGGGTTTCCAGGATAGTCAGAACCAATGACGAAGGCTCTCCTGGCCATCCTCGGGGCGGTCTTCGCGTTTGGCCCCTCCCGGGTGCAGGAGCCCGAGGGGCAGTCCCTCTTCAACGGCAGGGACCTGGCGGGATGGGAGACGTGGCTCGGCAAGCCCCACAAGGCGATCGACGTCCCGGGCCTGGAGAGGAACGACCGCGGCGAGTACACGGGGCCGGTGGGACTCGACCGGGACCCCAAGGGGGTCTACACGGTGGTCGAGGTCGACGGCCGTCCCGCCCTGAGGATTTCGGGCGAGGTCTGGGGAGCGGTCACGACGAAGGAGGAGTTTGAGAACTACCACTTCAGGGTCGAGCACAAGTGGGGGACCAAGAAATGGCCTCCCCGCGATGCCGAGAAGTCCCCGCGACACAGCGGCCTCCTGTACCACAGCGTGGGCCGCCACGACGCGGGCGGCACCTACTGGATGAGGTCGTTCGAGTGCCAGATCCAGGAGCACGACTGCGGCGACTTCTGGAGCGTCGACGGCGTCCTGGTGGACGTCGAGGCGGCGAATCGCGACCCCGCCAATCCCAGAAGCGATCTCATCTACAAGAAGGGCGCGCCCCGGATCCAGGGGACCACCCGCCGCGTGTTCAAGGAATCGGACAACGAGCGGCCCGCCGGCGAGTGGAACACGATCGAGATCTACTGCGCCGGGCAGACGAGCGCCCATGTCATCAACGGCAAGGTCGTCCTGGTCCTCCAGGGTCTGCGGCAGCGCGTCGATGGCAAGGAAACCCCGCTCATGAAGGGCCGGCTGCAGCTCCAGTCGGAGGGCGCGGAGGTGTTCTACCGGAACATGTCGATCCGCCCGATCAAGGAGATCCCCAAGGAGCTTCTCCAGTGATCCGGGCCGCCCTCCGGAGCCGGGGGACGGGGGCCCCCTGGATCGCGGAGATCCTCCCCGGAGGCCCGGGGTAGCCGATGGGCGAGGAGTCGCGGCGCCGGCGCGTCCTCTGGGGATGCGCCGCGCTCCTGGTGGCGGGCTTCCTCTGGATCCCCTCCCTCCACCTCTTCTTCAGGGTCGATGCGGCGCCGCTCCTGGGGAACCCGGGGATCAGCCCGCTCGCCCGGGAGCTCGCGGCCCGACACCTCGACCTCTGGACCAACCCCTCGGAGCGGGAGCGGGAGCTCGGGGGGATGCGGAAGAGCAACGCGGAGTGGGACTTCATGGGGAGGACGTTCTTCGTCCTCGCGCTCGCCAACATGGCGCTCCGGGATGGCGCGATGAAACCGCGGGCGCTCGAGGTGATCGACCAGATCCTCGAGGAGACCCTGCGCCTGGAGGCGCTCCACGGGTTCTATCACTTCTCCATGGATTACGCCAGGGCAAGGCCGTACGCCCGCCAGCCGGCGCGCTCCCAGTTCGTGGACAGCGAGATCGCGCTCATGTTGGCGGCGCGCAGGCTGGTCGGGGAGAAGGAGTCGTGGAAGGCGGCGCTTCGGGATCGCGTCGGCTTCATCGTCGAGGGGATGACCGGTCGCCCGGTCCTCTCGGCGGAGAGCTATCCGGATGAATGCTGGACGTTCGACAACGCCAATGCGCTGGCGTCGCTCCGGATGGCCGATGCGCTCGACGGGACGGACCATCGGCCCCTCTGCCGGGCGTGGGTCCAAAGCGCGAAGGAGCATCTCATCCACCCGAAGACCGGGATCCTCGCCTCGGAGTACACGCTGGCGGGCTCGACGCTCGACGGTCCGGAGGGGTCGTCGATCTGGATGGTCTCGCACGCGCTCCAGCTCGTGGACGGGGAGTTCGCCCGCGACCAGTACGCCAGGGCCCGGAAGGAGCTCCGGCGGCGGATCTGCGGGTTCGACGTCTCTCGCGAGTGGCCGGTGTCCGCGCGAGGGGAAGTGGACATCGACTCGGGTCTCGTCATTCCGGTGATCGACGCGAGCCCCGGAGCGAGCGGGCTGGCGCTCATGGGGGCGGCGGCATTCGGCGATGGCGAATTCCTGTCGGGGCTCCTGGGATCCCTCGAGATGGCGGCCTTTCCGTCGCGGAGGGGCGGCCGGCTCCGCTACCACGCGAGCAACCAGGTGGGCGACTCGGCGCTCCTCTACGCGACGGTGCTCGGCCCACTCTGGGACGAGGTGAAGCGGAGGAACGGGACGTGAGGGCACGCCTGAAAGCCTGGCTCAAGGCGCCGGCGTTCACGCCGGCCGGCTTCCTGGTCCGGGCGGCCGTCCTGTCGGGGGTCTACGGGCTTCTGTCGATTCTGGGCCTCCGGGAGTACACGTGCGTCCTCTCGCTCACGTTCCCCGGGGGAACGCCCCGGGGCCTCTCGCTCTTCTTCTGCCTGGTCTACCTGCTCTCCTACTTCTCCTTCATCCTGATGGTCCCGATCCTGGGGATCGCCGCGGGCCTCCTGGCGATGGCCCTGAGATGGGTCAAGCGGGTTTGATCCCGCCGTCAACGGGGCATGGCATCCTGGAGTCCGCCGTCAATGGTGAGGCAGCTTCCGGTCGTGTAGCGGGACCGGTCGCTGACCAGGAACAGCGCGGCCTCGGCCACCGCACCGGGCGGGATCGGTCCGACGCGGAGCAGGTTCCGCTTCCGGTATTCCTCCATCTGCTCCTCCGGCGTGATCCCCTTCTGGGCCGCCCGTTCCTCGCACATCTTCCGGATCATGGGGGTGTCGATGAAGTCGGCGTTGAAGTAATTCACGCGGATCCCGGCGGGCGCGAGCTCGAGGGCCAGGCATCGGGCGAGGTGAGCCGCCGCCGCCTTGGACGCCGCGTACGGGGCGTTCTCCTTCGGGGCCGCAAAGGCCGCCTTCGAGGCGTTGAAGAGGATCGTCCCGTATCCCTGCGCCTTCATGATCCGGACGGCCTCCTTGACCGCGATGAAATAGCCGGTCACGTTCACGTCGAGGTGCTTCCTCCAGGATTCCAGGGTCGCCTCGGCGATCGGCGCGGGCTGGACGAACCCCGCGTTGCAGACGAGGATGTCGATGCCCCCGTACGCCCAGACGCCGGCGTCGAACGCGCGGGCGGTCTCGACTTCACTCGTGGCGTCGGCGCGGATCCCGAGGGCGCGGTGCGGGTCGCCCGTCCGCTCGCGGATCGACTCCGCGGCCTCAAGCACGGCCTTCTCGTCCAGGTCGGTCAGGACGACGTGAGCGCCCTCCGCGGCGAACCGCTCGGCAATGGCCCGGCCGATCCCTCCCGCCGCGCCGGTGACGAGCGCGACGCGGCGCGCCAGCTCCGTCTCGGGCCTCCGGAGGCGCTCCAGCTCCAGCGGCCAGTATTCGAACTCGAACGCGCTGGCCTCCTCCAGGAAGCGGAACTGGTCCACCGTCTCCGCGGACTCGATGACGCGCGCGACGTGGCGGTAGCAGCGGGAGCTGATGCCGGCGGCCCGCCGGTCGTGGCCCGCCGCGACGATCCCGATCCCCGGGAGGATCGCGATCTTCGGTCCCGGCCCGAGCATCTCGTCTCCGCGGCCGTGCTTCGCGAACGAGGTCCGGTAGTCGTTCTCGAACGTCTCGATGTGCCGCCGGAGCACCGCCACCGCCTCCGCCTGCGGGAGCGACGCGAGGGGAGCATCGACGTGCATCGGGAGTCGTCCGCACTGGAGGATGTACTCGGGTGCCGACATTCCGCGACGATGGACCTGCTTGGCGAGTTCGGAACCGGCGAAGCGGAGGGCCCCGTCGGAGTCGTCGAGGCAAAGGACGGTCCGCCGGGGGCTCGACAGGAGGCCGCGGAGGACCGGGAGGAGGGCCCGTGCGGCCTGCCGGCGGTCGTTCGCCGCGACCGCCGGATGACGAGCCTTGGCGAGGGGATCCTTCTTCGAGCGCGCGCGGCCGAGGAACGCCTCCGCTTGGTTGATCAGGCGGTGGAGCGCGGCATAGGCCTCCCTCGGCGAGTCGCCCCAGGTCACCAGCCCGTGCTTCCCGAGGACCAGTCCGGCCGCCTTTCCCGGATCGCCCACCGCCTCGACCGCCTTGGCGAGGGGGAAGCCGGGCCGGACATATCCGAGGAAGAGGACCTCGTCGCCCAGCGCCTCGCGGACGAGCTCGCCCTTCCGGGCCGTGTTGGTGAGCGCCTGGGTCGCGAAGTCGAGCGTGTGGACGATGCACGGAGCCGGAAGGAGCGCGTGGATGGGCGCCTGAACCGACGCCAAGGGGGCACGGACGTCGAGCATGCAGGAGGCCGTGAAGTCCCGGAGCTCCTCCTCGGACATCGACGTCCGATGGCGAAGAAGGCGGAGCTCCTCGAGCCGGAGGGGCGTGAGCATCCTCCGGTCCATCCCGGCGAGGGAGAGGCCCGTGCCTTTCACCCAGAGGACGTCGATCTCGCGGCCGGCGAAATCGCGCTCGCGTCGTTTGAGGGAGACGCCTCCGCCGCCCGCCTGGAAGAGCGAGGGGTCGCCGCCGATGAGCCGGGCGAAATGGACGAGCCGGTCCAATTCATCCCCGAGCCGCGAGGCGAAGGCGTCATCCCACCGGTTGTCCACTCTGGGGGGAGTTGTACCCGAAAACCGGCCCCCGGGCCAAGGGTCCCGATCCGGGGCCGCCCCCTCCGGACCCCGCCGGGCCGCCTGCGGCCGCCGGGGTATATCCCCTCTTGGCCGATTGCCAGAAGGTCCCGCGCGGGTTAGAATCAGGGCATGCCCCCCGCCAGTCCGTCCTCCCACGACACCGTCGCGCGGACCAACGAGTACGAGGTCACGACCGTCGTGAGGGGGCCGTTCCTCGTGGCCCGATGCCGGGGCCGCTACACGGACGCGCTCCTGGACGTGATGCAGAAGCAGATCTTCATGCAGATGCGCCCGATGGCGATCGACGCGGGAGCGCTCTCGGGCGTGACGATGCCGTTCGCGCGGGCGGCCTATTACACGGCGCAGGCGCTCAAGAGCCAGGGCCACGCCCTGGTCCTCATCAACCCGCCGGACTCCGTCCGCGGGTTCATCAAGCTCCTCGGGGCGGAGGGGCGGATCCCGATCCTGCTCTCCGAGTCGCAGCTTCCCGCCAAGGTCGCCGACGTCGCTCAGGCGGCGGAGAAGATGGACAAGGAGCTCCAGCTGATCCGGAGGGAGCTGGACTCCAACCAGCTCTGGCAGTTCGTCGACCGGGAGTACTGCTGGCTCTGCCCGTTCTGCGGTGAGCTGCGCGAGGATGTGCGGCTGGCCTCCCGCGTCTCGATCTCCCAGCAGGCGCTCGAGAAGGTCTGGCGCCACCTCAACTTCGACTGCCGGAGCTACATCCCCAGCGCGCCCCGGTACAAGCTGAAGGCCGAGCTCGAGGCGAAGGTTCGCGACGCCAATCAGATGAAGCTGAACGCCTCGGCGGGCCGCATGGAGGCGCTCCAGACGAAGGTCGCGAAACTCGAGGAGAAACAGGAGTGGGCGACGAACCTCGAGAAGGGCGTGAAGATCGCCGCGTCGCGCCAGCGGAAGCTCCTCCCGACCCGGGCGCCCACGGTGGAGGGGTGCGAGGTCTCCTACCTGTACCGGTCCGCCGATGAGGTCTCGGGGGACCTGTACGATTTCGTCGAGATGAGCGAGGGACGCCTGGGGTTCGTGATCGGCGACGTCTCGGGCCACGGGATCGAGGCGGGGATCCTGATGGGGATGACCAAGAAGGTGCTCTCGATCCGCCTCTCCGAGATGGGCGACCCGATCGCGGCGATGAAGCAGACGAACGCCGACATCGTGAAGGACATGGACCGGTCGAGCTTCGTGACGGTGGCGGTGCTGGTGTGGGACCCGGCGGCCCGGACGCTCTCCTCCGCCCGGGCGGGCCACAATCCGCCGCTTCTCTTCAGCACGACGCAGGCCGGGAAGGTGCACCGCTTCGAAAACGGCGGGCTCATGATCGGGATGGCGCCGCCCACGATCTTCGATTCTCAGCTCGTTCCCGAGGTCGTGCCCGTACAGCCCGGGGACATCCTTCTCATGTACACGGACGGTCTTGAGGAGGGGAAGAGCCCTTCGGGCGAGGAATTCGGCGTCGGGCGCCTCTCCCGCGTGATCCAGGCCGAGAGCGGGAAGCCCGGCTCGTACATCCTGGGCGCGCTTTTCTACGAATTCGACCGGTTCGCCGCGGGCGTCGAGCAGGAGGACGACCTGACCGCGATCTGCGTGAAGTTCAAGTAGGCGACCCCCCCCTTCCCATGCCTCGCCGCAAGGAGCTGCCCAAATTTGCGACGGCTCTCCTCTGCGGGGCCGGGGTCGCCTCCCTCGTGGGGCTCCTCCGGCTAAGCGGCGCGCTCGACCTGTGGGAACTCAAGACCCGCGACTACCGCACCCGCTGGACGCTCGCGGAGCGGAAGGAGCACGACCCCCCCGTCCGGCCGGACGTGATGCTCATCAACGTCACCGACGACAGCCTCAAGCGGGTGGACGAACTCTTCCGCAACGGGATGAAGTGGCCCTGGGATCGGGAGACTCAGGGATACGTCGTGAAGGCCTGCGCCCGGGGGAAGGCCGCGTCGCTCCTCTACGACTTCCTGATCAATGAAGTCGGGGAGCCCGACGATGAAAAGTGCCTGGTGGACGCAGTGATGGCGGGCCCCCCCGCCTACTTTGCCGGGGCCTTCCGGGAGAAGCGGCTGGACAAGGACACGGACACCCCCGAGCACCGCGCGCTCCTGGAGAAACTGGCGATCGAGGTCGACAACGACGGGAGCGTGAAAACGGCGGAACGCTACGAGGCCGTCATCCTGCCCACGCCCCGCCTCTGCGGGGTGGTCGCCGGGGTCTGCGACATCTCGACGCCCCGCGATGAAGACGGCCTCATCCGGCGGTACCGGCTGTTCTCGACCTACCACCAGCGGTACTATCCCAGCTTCGTTCTGGCGGCGATCATGGCGCGCGAGAAGGCGCGAATCGTCCGCGTCCGCTCCCGACAGCTCCTCGTGGGCTCCACGACCCTCCCCGTCGAGGAGGACGGGTCGATCCTGCTCCGGTACTACCCGCCGAGGGAATCGTTCCTCGTCCGCTCGGCCTTCAACGTGATCCAGGACGCGGTCCGGCAGGTCCGGAAGGAACCGTCGACCTACGACTACTCCCAGTTCGAGGGGAAGACGGTCTTCTTCGCGACGAGCGCGGTGGGGTTGACGGACCTGCGCCTGACGCCCGTCTCCCGCCAACCCCTGCCCGGGGTGGAGATCCACATGTCCGCCCTGGCGAACATCCTCAACGGGGAGTTTCTCCGGGAGGCTCCCGGCTGGGCCTCCGCCCTCCTCTTCGCCCTGATGGCGTTCGCGGTGGCGCTGGCCACCCGGTACTCCCCGGCCGCGGTGGGGGGGGTGGCCTCGGCCGGCGCGCTGGCGGGAGTGGTGGCCCTGAGCGTTGCCCTCTACCAAGGGCGGTGGGTCGTCGACGTGGTGCCCTCGGTCGTGGCGATCGTCTTCTCCTATGCGGCGTCGAGCGCGGTCAATTTCCTCTACGAGGGCCGGCAGCGGCTGCGGATCAAGCGCGACTTCCAGCGGTACATGTCTCCGAAGGTCGTCGAGAAGATCCTGAAGAATCCGGACGCCCTCAGCGTGAAGGGGGAGAAGAAGATGCTCACCATCTTCTTCATGGACTTCAAGGGATTCACCGCGATGTCCGAGAGGCTGGATGCCGAGGAACTGGTCTCCCTCATCAGCGAGTACCACAACGAGGCCGCGGAGGAGATCTTCGGGACCGAAGGGACGCTCGACAAGTACATCGGGGATGCCATCATGGCCTTCTGGAACGATCCGATCGCCCAGGAGGACCACGCGCTCCGGGCCTGCCTGTCGGCGATCGGGGCGCAGAAGCGGCTGGTCGACATGGCCAGGAAAATGAAGGAACGGGGGCTTCCGGAGATGTCGGCACGGATCGGGATCAACACCGGGATCGCGACCGTGGGGAACATGGGCGCGAGGAACCAGGTGAACTACACGGTGATCGGCGATGAAGTGAACCTCGCCTCGCGCCTCGAGGGGGTGAACAAGGAATTCGGCACGGCGATCATCGTCAGCGAGGCGAGCTGCCAGACGGCCAAGGACCGCCTGGAGGTCCGCGAGCTGGCGCTCATCAAGGTCAAGGGGAGGAAGCAGCCCGTCCGGATCTTCGAGCTCATGGGGCTGAAGGGCGAAGTGCCGGCGGAGCGCATCGCGCGGGCCCGGAAGTTCGAGCAGGCCCTCGAGGAACTGCGGGGCCGGCGGTTCCAGAAGGCGTGGGAAATCTTCCTCGCGCTCACCCAGGAGAAGGACCCGGCCGCGGAGCCCTATCTGGCCCTCTGCGAGCGATACCTGAACGAGGGTCCGTCCGCCGACTGGGACGGTTCCTACCAGATGGAGTCGAAGTGAGTCCGGCCCCCCCGGCGGGGAAGGGGTCCCTGGACCGCCGGGGATCGGGAGGCCCAAGTCCCCGGTGGGCGGGGCCGATCTCTCAATTCTTTTGACAGTCGCGAGGAGGCGCGCCTAGAATCCCGTGTCTTTCTGAAGAGCCCCCAATGAACGTGCTCCCGGCCGTCATCGGCCTTCTCTCCACCCTCTTCGCGCCGCAGGAGGACGCCCTCCTGGGCGAGCAGAAGGTGAACATGAAGAGCGCGTGGTTTCTCAGCGCCCCGGCGCGGGGGGCCGAGCTGCGCAAGGCGGAGGACGGCGAGGAGGTGACGGTGGTGGCCGTCGAGGGGAAATACGCGAAGGTGAGGATCAAGAAGGACGGATCCACCGCCTACATCATCAAGACGGCGCTGGTCGCCCCCAAGCAATGGCAGCGGAGTGCGGGCGACGAAAAGGAAGGAAACACGATGGCCGCCCAGGGCCTGGAAGGCCAGAAGGGGCTCAATCCCGAGACCGAGAAGGAATGGAAGTCCCAGGGCGGCCCCGCCCGCGAGAAGGCCTACGCGGATCTCGACAGGGTGACGGCGATGCCCGGCTACAAGGACGATCGCCGCACCCTCGAAGCGAAGCTCAGGGAATTCCGCAAGGCCGGCAAGCTGGGCGAGTTCTCGCCCGTCCAGTAAGAGTGCACGCATGAGAATCATGATCCCCGGCCTTTTCCTTGCCGCGGCGGCCGGGTGCGGCGGCTCGGCCAAGCTGACGGAAAGCCAGGAGTATTACATGGGGCGCGGCGTGGCCGCCATGGCGATCGAGAAGGATCACCTCTGGACCAGCGACCAGTTCGAGGAATACCTCACCCTCGTGGGATTGACGGTGGCCTTCGAGTCGGACCGGCCCGAGACCTTCAAGGGCTACACCTTCGCCGTCTTGAACACCGACGCGGTGAACGCCTTCGCCGGCCCCAGCGGATTCGTGTTCGTGACGAAAGGCGCCCTCCGCCAGATGCAGAACGAGGATGAACTGGCGGGTGTCCTGGCCCACGAGATCGCCCACGTGAATCTCCGCCATCCCGAGCTGGCCGCCCAGCGGGCCTCGGACAAGGAGGGGCTCTCGGAATATGCCGGGAAGTTCACCGGCCTGGCCAGCGGACTCCTGAGCCTGGCGGGGAAACAGCAGTATGCGGACCTGGCCCAGAAGGCCGGACCCGTGTTCGGGAAAACCGTCACGGGCCTCCATGAGCAGTTCGCCAACGGGTACAGCCGGGACGAGGAGTTTGCGGCCGACCGCATGGCGGTGGAGTTCATGACGCGCCCCGGGGTGGCGTACGACCCGAACTCCTTCAAGGCCTTCATCTCGCGGCTGCCCTCCAAGGGCGGCGCGTGGGGGACGCATCCGGGTCTGGAAGGCCGGGTGAAGGCCATCGAGGAGGCCATCCAGACCCACGGAATCAAGGTTGCGCCGACCGATCCCGCGAGGACGCAGCGGTTTCTGGCCATGAAGGCCGCGCTCGGGCAGTAGAGGATTGCTCACGGACAGGAGGATTCGATGAGGTACGCGGTCTTCGCCCTGCTGTTCGCCGCCGGCTGCTATGGCGAATCGATCCACCCGCCCGACTACCCGCGCGACCAGCCGGGGCCCGAGGGGACGGACGTGAAGGTCGACCCCAACCTCTACGAAAACCTCAAGATCTCCGAGCTCGGCACCGAGAAGGTGCGTCCGATCGCAAAAACCATCGAGTGGCCCGGCGTCTCCACCGAGGTCGGCACGACCTACCGGAGCGACGCCCTGGTCGTCGACCACATCTTCCGCGACGACGCCGACAACAGCTACGGGGTGCGCGTGCGGGTGAAGAACACCACCCAGCAG
>Ga0222749_10001596_pt1 | contig 11441 bp, 4 predicted proteins | sample IncBWH2Mmetat_FD_197234 | JGI IMG/M metagenome (GOLD analysis project Ga0222749, IMG submission 197234) | Metatranscriptome of lab incubated forest soil microbial communities from Barre Woods Harvard Forest LTER site, Petersham... | ecosystem: Environmental > Terrestrial > Soil > Temperate...
AGAACCACAATCATTATTCTGCACAAAGTCCCTCGGGTCCAACCCCTTGATGACTATGCGGGCGATCTTAAGCGTCCGACTACCGTAGTTGCTGAGCGTAACCGGCTGTGGCGGGCTGGAGGTGTTGATAAGCTGGGTGGCGAAGCGCAGGCTTGTGGATGACAGAATTGCACGGGGACCTGATATCTGCGTCAGAACCGAAACCGTATCTCCGCCTACGTTGTAATTGGAGACCACCCCATCGAGCCTTCCGTCACCGTTAAAGTCTCCCACTGCCACGGAGCTTGGCGCTGGCCCGGCATCGTAAGTCTTGGCAGTTCGAAACGTTCCGTCCCCGTTGCCCAACAGCACGCTGACGGTATGGCCGGTCTGGCTGTTACCGAGGTTTGCCACCAACAGATCGACCTTGCCGTCGCCATTCAAATCCGATGTTGCTACTCCGTTAGGATTTTCCCCAACACCGTAGTTCATAGATGGTTGGAACGTGCCATCTCCCCTACCCAATAACACACCTACGGTATTATCGTTACTGTTCACCACTGCCAGATCCAACTTGCCGTCGGCATTGAAGTCTCCTACCACCACCGGCCCCGGAGCGTTTCCCGCGCCGTACCTCATCTCCGGCTGAAAAGTACCATCGCCCCGGCCCAAGAGCACACTGATGTCGTTGGTAATGCCGTTGGCCACAACCAGATCGATTACGCCATCTCCGTTAAAATCTCCTACCGCGACTGAGACGGGATAGTTCCCTGTGCCGTAGTTAACCGCGCTCTGGAATGTGCCGTCTCCGTTGCCCAATAACACGCTTACTGCATTATCGTCAGCATTCGTCGCCACCAGATCCAACTTACCGTCGGCATTAAAATCTCCGACGGTCACCGACCAGGGACTTCCTCCAAGCGGGTAGTTCCTCGCGGCCTGAAACGTGCCATCGCCTCGGCCTAAAAGCACACTGATATCATTGGTGAATATGTTCGACACCGCGAGATCCAACTTACCGTCCCTGTTGAAATCGCCCGTCGACACCGATGTGGGACCTGTCCCGACCGTATAGTTCACGGGAGACTTAAATGTACCGTCACCATTGCCCAAAAGAATGCTGATATAGGTGGTGTCGTTGCTGTTGTTGTTAGTCACACTTAAATCCAGGTTGCCGTCTTCGTTGAAGTCGCCAATCGACACCCAAATGGGAATATCACCGGTATTGACCGCGGACGCGATCAATCCGATCGAGGGGGTAGCTTTTGTGACTTCGAAAAAGGCGACAGAGGAAGTACCACCACCCGGCTCAGGATTAACAACCGTCACGGAAACTGTGTGCGGTGTGGCGATGTCGGAGGAAAGAATTCTCGCAGTTAGGCGCGACACGCTCACAAACTTGGTAGCTCGTGCCTTGCCGTTCCACTTCACTTGCGACCCCGACACAAACCCGGTGCCGTTTATTGTTAGCGTGAATCCCTTCCCTCCCGGTGCAATCGCGTCAGGAACCAGCGGCTGATTAACAAAAGGAACGGGGTTGGTTTGAGCGACTGCGATAGTACTGAACAGAATCATTAACAGACAAACGAAGTGGGCGGCCTTCATGGCGTGCCTCCTGGGACGGCGGCAGTGTGGACTAGAAATTAGGCCCAAGTTCGGGCCGCCAACAACGAGGGAAGGATGGATTGGAGCAGCGGCCCGGAACCGGGACAGTATCCCGCTTCACCCTGCCAACTGTCAAGCCCAGAACAACTGGTATCGCTGCGACGGCGGGCGGCCTTGCAGTCCTTGGAAGCGCTCTTGTGGAAACTGGGGTTCCTCAAGTAGTAATGATCGGAATTGGACTGGAAGCTTTCAGCGGCGTCACACTTATCGGCCTGGGCATCTATGAAAGCGTAAAATCCGCCTCTGGGTCGCAAACCAGTAGTTCAGATGACATGTCGGTTGACCAGCCGGACGGAGATGCACTGACGATCCCCACCGCAGAGCTGTTCGGTGATGGCAACGCCGTCGTTGAAGACTTACAGGCCTTTGTTGCTGGTCTCGCACTTGATCCAAATACACTTGGCGATGGCTTCGTTCCTGGCGGCGTTTAGCGCTTGGTCTCTCGATCTCCAGCTCTAAGGCGCAAGTAACGGGATGTACGTCGTTCTGATGGTGAGATCTCTTGATCGACGAAGGCGCTCTCGTTTGAAAGCGGGAGGCAACATGACGCTCCGTTTTCCATTACTCTGCATTGCATCTCTGGGTTTCGTTGCTCTGTTACATGGAGCTTCCCAGTAGCAAAAGAAGTTAACTGGCACCGATTTGCTGGCTGCACCGGCAGAAGTGACAGGACTGCGATGTAACGAGCGAAGCTACCGGGGTTTAACCAGGGAAGAAGGCGCCCGTGCCGATCCAGAATTCCGCGAGTGATTTGAGATTTTTCTTGTAAGTGCGGGTGACCGTGTATTCCTTTCCACCTTCGACTCGAAGGCAGTATTCTCCCGTCGAAAGCGGTCTGATCTGTTCCACAAACGAGGTGTTCACGAGCACAGATCGGTGGATGCGGATGAATCCATGGGTTTCGAGCCTTTCTGCCACCAGGGAAATAGACTCATGTAGGAGATAGGAGCTCACCTTCTGCTGGAGAAGCACGGATTTGCCCTCAGCCTCAACGGCGACCACGTCGCACAGATTGATAAAGAGAATCTTTCCCCTGACTTTGATGGCCACCCGGAGAGACTGTGGCTTGGCAAGCGCCTGCGGCCCTGGGAAAGCATCCATCGAGCTCGCTGCTTGTTCTCCCGCATCCCGTGCAATAACCACGGCTACAGACGAATGCTGCGCCACACCGTCAACGAGAGAATCGCTAGGGTTTTCTGGATTCGAGACTCCATGTCCACACGGATCCACCTTCAGAGTGTTCATCGTGGTGCCCTACATTACACATACATACGCACCGGTTGTATGCAACACGTCGGTCTATTTCTAGCACCGATGCGATCAGCCCCGCTTGTGGTTGCCCGGCGCGCGCAGGGACTGCAGCCAGGTCGCGATGTTCCTGATCCCAGCTTTCAACACTTTCGCATCCTGAGTATCTTTTTTGCCAGATATATGTAGCCTTCGTTTACCGCGATCAGAAGACCAGCGGCCTCAGTAGATTCCAGGTCGCGGCGCTGCGTTTCGCATTCCGGCGTGCTGTCAACATACCAACCAGTATGTGGGGTAGTCCTCACAGGGGCAAGATTTCACTCCGGTTTTTTGTAGGCATTTATCGCAGAACTCTCTGTTTTGGTAGATTCCCCCATCAACTCCGCCACTCCAACGCTCTGGACCAATTCGCCAATCACGTCCGTCTGTTGACAGCACTCGTATGCTCATTCTCGATTTCACCATGCCTGTGGTCGGGGCTCAAACCAATGAAGCTCCATGGTCATCCGAATGCTACTGCAGATGTCATATGTGTACCGAGAGTCCTCGATTTTCGAGGACCGATCCAGAGAATTTCAATAAGAGGAGATGATTCCATGCGACTCAAGACATCGACAGTGTCTGCCCGCCCTGTGATGAAGAAACAATTTCGCATCTGTTGGTCCCGGTTGTTGTTGTGCCTGGGGATGATGGTGGTGTTGACAGGTTCGCTGTCAGCGCAAACGATCATCTCAGGAGACATTACAGGGACTGTGACCGACCCCACTGGTGCAGCCGTGGCTGGCGCTGTGGTTACGCTCACCAGCGTGGAGTCGGGAGCAATCCAAAGTGTGACGACCGATTCCACAGGCGGGTTTCGGTTTCCGCTGTTGCGCCCCGGAGCTTACCGACTGCAAGTTGCCGCGCAGGGATTTGCAACGGTCGCGCAGACAGTGGCGGCGGCTGTCGGTCAAGTTGTGTCAGCTAATGTGACAGTACCGGTGAAGGGTACATCCCAGGTTGTTGAAGTAACCGGCGGGGCGCCACTTCTGGAGACTGAAAGCGCTAACTTAGCCGTGTCCTACACTCCGAGGGAGATTGAGTTCACACCCAATCCCGGCGGAGACTTGACCAATTATGCTCTGTCGGCTCCCGGCGTTGTTCTCAGCACAGGCGGAGCGTATGGGAACTTCACGACGTATGGCATGCCGGCCACCTCGAATTTGTTCACCATCAACGGCGGCGATATGAACGACCCGTATAGCAATCTGAACAATTCGGGGTCTAGCAACAATATGCTGGGCGTAAATGAAGTGCAGGAGGTCGCGATCGTTAACAACGGCTACACGGGGCAGTACGGTCGCGCCGCGGGGGCGAACATGAACTTTACCACCAAGTCGGGTGGGAACTCATTCCATGGAAACGCCAAGTGGGATTGGAACGGAAGGTACCTGAATGCCAACGACTGGTTCAACAACCACACTGATACTCCCCGCCCGTTTGCAAACAGCAATCAATGGGGAGGTTCCTTAGGAGGCCCGATCGTGAAGAACAAGCTGTTCTTCTTCTTCGACTCGGAAGGATTGCGTTACGTGTTGCCGGGCGGCGGGACGCCGGTTTACGTTCCCACGACGGAGTTCGCCAATGCCGTCGTGGCCAATCTGCAAACCAACCAACCGGGCGAAGTCGCGACCTACCAGAAAATGTTCCAGCTGTACGCGGGCGCCCCCGGTGCCTCAGCCGCAACGCCGAATCCGGGAAATGGTGGCTGCGGAGATCTTGCTCCCGGCAGCAGCGGTACGACTGTGATTAACGGCGTCACGTTCGGGAACGGAGCTGCTCCTTGTACGTCGACCTTCCGTTCCGAGGTGAACAACCTGAACGTTGAACGCCTCATGTCTGTCCGCGTGGACTATACCATTTCGGATCGAGACCACTTGAACGGCCGCTATTGGCAGGATCGCGGAACTCAGCCGACATTTACCGACCCAATCAATGCAGCATTCAACGCGCTGAGCCATCAGCCCTCTGATTCCGGACAATTGACCGAGACGCACGTCTTCAGCCCAAGGGTGATCAACCAGTTGATCGTGGGAGGTTTCTACTACAGTGCCGTTTTTGGAGTGGCCAACCTGGCAGCATCCGAAGCCGTTTTCCCGACGGAAGTTGGGGGCGCCCACAACGGCGGCAACAGTTGCACAGGTTTCGACGGCTTGCTTACCTGTATGGGAGGCGAATACAGCCGGTATCCTGCAGGCCGGACCTTCGGCCAATACCAAGTTGTGGATGACCTCTCCTACAGCCGGGGCCACCATGACTTCAAGTTCGGAGTGAATTTCCGGCGTCTTAACTTCTCGAGCTACCGGCCGGGCACCAATCAAACTGGTGTCTTCAACGTTTTCAGTATGACGGACTTCGCGAACGGGACACTCGCGAATGGCAGCAATGTGACACAGCAGTTCGCCGCCGCGTCTCACTATCCGCTCAACAGCTACAGCTTGGGTCTGTACGGGCAGGATGAGTGGCGGGTGAATTCCAAGCTCAAACTGACAGCGTCGCTGAGAGTAGATCGCAACAGCAATGAGACCTGTCTAAAGGATTGCTTTGCGCAGTTCAATGGGGGCTTCGATGCGATCAGTCACGACGTAAACACGCCGTACAACCAATCCATTGTCGCCGGCCAAAGCAAACTCTTCAACGGTCTGGAGAGGCTTGCATGGGAGCCTCGCTTCGGATTTACTTTTTCACCCAGGGGTGAGAGCACTGTCATTCGCGGGGGCGTGGGGATCTTCAGTGACCTCTATCCTGCCCAGGTCGACGACCTGCTGATCCAGAATGCACCCACCGTTTCCGTGTTCCTGGTCAACAGCGGGGGGCCGGTTTTCGGACCTGGCGGCGGGTTCGATCTAGCGGCGGCCGACAATGCAGCATTCCGCAGTGCGTTCGCGAACGGGGGAACCCTGGGCAGTATTCAGGCTCAGATTCCAACATTCACCGGGCCGAATTTCTACACCGTTGTGCCGCATTTCGTGAACCCAAAATACACGGAATGGAACCTGGAGGTGGAGCAAGCGTTCGGCAATAAGATGATGGCACGCATCGGATATGTCGGCAACCACGGCAGCAATCTGGTGGTTCAGCAGAACGGAATCAACGCGTTCTGCAAAGTGTGCCCGTTTGAAACGCTGCCAACATCGGCCCCGGATCCTCGTTTTGGCCGCATACGCGAACTTACCAACCAGGGGATTTCGAACTACAACGGCCTGACGGCAACCTTCACACGGAGGATGACCAAGGGCTTCCAGGGCTCACTGAACTACACCTGGAGTCATTCGCTGGACGATATCTCCAACGCCGGATTCGACCAGTACAGCTTCAATACAGCGGGAGAAGCCTTCCTCTATCAAATCGACCCCAACAACCTGCGCAAGTACAACTATGGCAACGCCGATTACGATTTCCGGCAGAACTTCTCCGCCAGCTACATCTACGAGATGCCCTCCCTGTCCAAAGGCAACGGTCTCCTGAATCACCTCCTCGAGGGATGGGTGACCTCGGGCGTGATTTACAAGCGCAGCGGACAACCATACAGCGTTGTCGACACTGCTCTCACCAATACACTCATTGGGAACGACTCGGGCGGCGCAAATCAGCTCGCTATTATGCCCTATTTCTTGGGCGGGTCCATCCCGAGTTGCACAGTGAACATGCAGTGCTTGAACCCAGCCCAGTTCACGGTGACGGGCCAGAACACCTTCGGGAACCTGTCGCGGAACCAATTTCGCGGACCGGGATACTTCGATATGGATATGATCCTCAAGAAAAACTTTCGGATCACAGAGAGCGGGCCGATGTTCACCATGGCTGCCAATGCCTACAATGTTTTCAATCATCCACGCTTTGCCAATCCAGACAACAATCTGGCTGATGGCGCTGGAGTCTTCGGCTACATACAGAGCTCGGTGACGCCGGCCAGCAGCCCCTATGGGAACTTCCAGGGGTCTGCTGTATCCGGACGTGTGCTGCAGCTAGAATTGGAGATTAAGTTCTAGCCAGGATTGCGATCGAAAGAATAGGCGGCCCCACAGGAGCCGCCTGTTTTTTCTGACAGGCAGCCGCTCAAGAGTTCCGATACGCGGAGTGTTGGGATTAGACCGCTCCGGGCAATTCTTCGCCCGAGAATTGGGAAGCAAGTCTCCTCCCAATCTATACGATTTCTGGCTTTGCTGAACCATTACTGAGCATGTTGAAATCATAGCACTGTGAATGAGAAGTCCGCGTGCGGGGCCCCACTTCCCCGCTAGACGCGCTTATCGTCGCCAATTTCACAATCGTCGGCTACTCGAAAACCACGATGCCGTCGATTGTTGGTAAACCCCAATTTCACTTATTGACCCTGAGCCGGGGGTTTTGAGTGTAACGGCCTGATTGCAGCAACCGGCCCCACTGACAGAGTTGCCTTCCGGCAAGAACTGAACTAGCATCAAGCCATTGCAGTGTTTACCGAGTCCTAACCCGTCCCGAATACCGGTCCCCGCATCTTCCGAGAGGAGTGATTTATGAAGTGCAATCAACGCGCCGCAACGCTGACAGCGGCCATATTGGTTGTCGTCGTGTTGGGGGCCATTCCGGGATCGCACATCATGGCTCAAACCACTTTCAAAACGCTGCACAAGTTCGGCACTACAAAGAATGACGGACTCGCTTCCGCCGCCAGCCTGGTTTTCGACCAGTCGGGCAATCTTTACGGCACGACGGTGACAGGTGGCGACCTCAACTGCGGTTGTGGAGTTGTCTTCCGGCTGACCCAACAAACGGACGGGAGCTGGAAGGAAAGCTTGCTCCACATCTTCAAGGACTTATCCCCCGGCGGGGGCGCTACGGCCAATGTCATCTTCGACAAGGTAGGAAACCTCTATGGCACCACGCCTTCCGGAGGCCCTAACCATTACGGCACCGTCTTCAAATTGTCGCCGAACACGGACGGGACTTGGAACGAAAGCGTGATCTATGCGTTTAATGGCCAGCACGACGGGGGCGCACCACAGGCCGGCCTGATTTTTGATCAGGCAGGAAATCTCTACGGGACGACTTTCCTGTCGGGCAATAGTAATGGAACGGTTTTTCAGGTGACACCGAATACAAATGGAGGCTGGGCCCACAGTGTGCTCTACGCCTTCGGCCCCGGAAAGACGGGCTTCGGACCCCATGCTGGTGTAATCTTCGATCAAGCGGGCAATCTTTACGGCACGGCTGAGTTCGGAGGCAGCGGTGGAGGTGTTGTCTTCAGGCTAACCAAGGGCTCGAATGGAAAGTGGACGGAGACTGTGCTCCATAGCTTCACCGGAGGGAAAGATGGAGGGGCCCCCCAGGGGGGTGTGATTTTTGACCAGGCTGGGAACCTTTACGGCACCACATTCGGAGGCGGCGCTGGCAAGAATGGCGTGGTCTTCCGATTGACGGCTACGGCAGGTGGAGGTTGGAAGGCAGAACCGCTGCACCAATTCACGCTTGAGGGGCGCAAGGACGGAGGTCAACCAGTCGCTGGCTTGATCTTCGACTCGGCGGGAAACCTCTATGGTACGGCGACTCGGGGCGGCGCTTATGGGTTCGGCGTCGTTTTCAAACTCGCAAACGGCGGGTGGAAAGAGACGCTGTTGCATAGCTTCAAAAACAACCCGGGATCCGTACCCAGCGCGGCCCTAATTTCTGATTCAGCAGGAAACCTTTACGGCACAAGCCTTGGAGATGGGGAGTCGACAGCAGGTTCGGTATTTGAGGATACGCCCTAGCAGGCTTCCAAGTACGATCGCCTGGCGAAAAATCTCAATTACGCTCAAATCCCCTTACGCTCAAATCCCTTCAATGAGCGAAATGGCCTCCCTTGAAAAGAGCCGTAACTAACTGCAAACAGGGGGTTGGCGTAGAGCCTCTTTTCATGCTTCGTTGTGACCGGAGTCCGGTCATGCTGACCTGGTTTCAACACTTAGCGGGCGAAAAGGAAGCGACAACGCAGCATTTTTCCCTCGACTCACTGCAGCTTCGCGTACTCGGCTTTCGCTTCCTTCAGGATCGGGATGTCGGGGTCGGCGTCTTTCCAGAGTGTGAGGAAATCTTTGTAGGCGGCCCGCGCATTCGCCTTGTCGCCGGACATCGCGTAGGCGCGGCCGAGTTGAAGGTCAGCCAGTGCGCCGATTGGCGCATTCAGGACAATTCCGCGATGGTCGAGGATTTTCTGGAATTCAACGGCGGCTTCGCGGCCCTGATGTCCGGCCAGATAGGCTTCTCCTCTCACATAGATGGGAAACGCCGAACCAAAGTAGTTAAAAGGCCCTAGTTCATACGGAGTGGCGGCTTTGAGACTTTCGATGGCTTCTGGAGCATTCCCCCGGTTCACAGCGAGCCTGGCCCGGAGAGTCGGCAGGTAATTGAAGCGCACAATCGTGTCTTCCGGAGAGTCTTTGCCCAAATCGTTGATCAACGCCTCCGCCCTCCGGTCGTCCCCTGCATAGGCTAAAGCAAGGGCGGTGGCATATTGGACGCTCGATCCGGCTAATTCCTTAGGGAAGCCGGCATGTTGCCGGGCCTTGTCTGCATTGCCGAACAATGCTTCCCGCAGCACAGCGGTGGCGGCGTAGTTGGCCGCCGTTTCCTTTTCTTCGACTTGTTCTGCGGAATCTATGGCGCGGCGCGAGAAGTCCCGGGCTTTTCCAAGATGTCCAAAATAGGCGTTGGTATCGGCCTCCGCTGCTAACAACACGTCCTCCAGTCCCGGCTTGCCTGCGACCAGACCCACCTGCCGCGCCATTTCTGCCTGGTCATTCTGCACGAAGGCAAGGTTGTAGAGGGTGGGGCCGACGAGCGCCGAATCGAGACCTTTGGCGGATGCCTCTTTGACCGCAACCTGTGCTTCAGAAACTCGATTCAGAGCAAGATAGGATCCAACAAGGTCGGAATAATCCAGTCCGTTCGCCGGGTTCAGACGAAGAGCTTCACGGTATTCAGTTGCGGCTTTCTCAAACTGTCCAAGATTGTCCCAAATGCCTGCTAAAAGGTCATGAGGCGCCCAGACGCGGGGATAGGTTTGAGCATAAAGTTCGCAGCTCTTGCGAGCTTTATCCAGGTCGCCCGTGACCACGTTATAGTAAGCGGTCTCGATTTCGAGCTTTTCCCAATCGCTGGCCCGCTCGCGCAGTTCATATCCCTTACGCACGCTAGCTGCTGCCAAAAGGCTTTCGCCGAGGTTGGAGTAGGCGAACCCGAGCACGATATGCGCCATGGCGAAATTCGGGTCGATTTGGACGGCCCGCTGCAGAAAAGGAACGCCCCCGGCACTGTCGCCTCTCCGCACCACGAATTCGTTGCCCAGAGTGAAAGCATGGAGTGCTTCAAGAGATGCGGTGGTGCCTTGCTCAAGCGGCGTATCGAATTTCCGCACCGTGCTCAGCGATTCTCCGAGTTTGCTCCGCATTTCGCTCGCCGCCTTGCCTAGGGCATCGAGGACGTGGTTCTTGTCGCTCGCCGGAGTCTCGGCACTCGCCAGCGATTCGCCGCTGGTGCAGTTCACCGCCTTCAGAATCAAGTTGTACTGCGTGCCAATCTGCGCAATCGAACCGTTGAGGACGGCCGCACTCCCGGTTCGTTGGCAGATTTCACGGCCAATCTCAGGAGTGATCCTCGCATCGGGAGGCCGCCCCATCATCCGTAGAGTTTGCTGGATTTGTTCCTCCGTCACCAGGCTCAGAAAAGGCGACTGTTCCAGTTGCACCGAAAGCCCCTGCCGCAAGGTCCCGTCGAAGACGGCATCGCCTGTGGAGTTGGTGAAGTCGGCGAGGACGATGGTGTCCTTGTCGGTGAGGGGTTGGCTCTGATGCAAGCGATAGTAGAGGCCAGCGGCGAGGAGTAGAGCGAACAAGATTGCAGCGGCGAAGTAGCCGCCGAGCTTCGCTCGGCCTGGACGGGCAAGAGTGCCCGTCCCCACAGCCGCCGACCCCACACGAACCGATTCTGCGCGGCCGCTCTCTGTGTCACGCTTCAGTCGCTTTAGATCCGCGCGGAGTTCGGCGGCGGACTGGCTGCGAATGTCGCGATCTTTTTCCAGAGCTTTGTGAATGATCTCTTCCAGTTTCGCGGGAGTGTCGGGGTTTATTCGAACTGGCGGGACAGGCGCGCGATTCAAGATCGCATCAAAAATTGCGCCTGATGTATCGCCTCGGAATGGCAGCGTTCCCGTGCACATCTCGTACATGACCCCACCGAATGAAAACAGGTCGGTGCGCGCATCGAGTTCCTTGACTCGAACCTGCTCCGGAGACATGTAGGCGACCGTGCCCAGCGCTTGCCCGGGACTGGTCAGATGTTCCTCTGAGTCAATGGTTGCGGCGCTCAGGACTGCGCCCTCCGGTTTCAGCGTGACTTTAGCTAACCCGAAGTCGAGAATCTTTGCCTGCCCTCGATTCGTCAAGAAGATGTTGGCGGGCTTGATGTCGCGGTGGACAATGCCTTTCGCGTGGGCCGCGTCGAGCGCGTCGGCGATCTGGATGCCTAGATCGAGTAAGGTCTCGATCTCC
>Ga0222749_10001598_pt1 | contig 11439 bp, 8 predicted proteins | sample IncBWH2Mmetat_FD_197234 | JGI IMG/M metagenome (GOLD analysis project Ga0222749, IMG submission 197234) | Metatranscriptome of lab incubated forest soil microbial communities from Barre Woods Harvard Forest LTER site, Petersham... | ecosystem: Environmental > Terrestrial > Soil > Temperate...
AAACGCCCTCCGCCGTCCGTCGCTCTGGACGCGCCTGCTCCGGGGACCGTTCCCCCGGGAACCCGGACGGATGGGGGCGATGGACCTCCTGGCGCGCGGGGCGGGGCTGAAGTGCGTTCTCGAGGCGGTCTCTCCCGAGGACGTCGCGGGGTCCACCGCTCCCTATGTGCCGTGGCGACACGGTCCGCCGTCGCCCCTGGAATCGGCGGGAGCGCTTCTCTCGAACCTGCATTACGAGAGCGTGGTGGAGGACGATCAGATCCGGGTGATGACGCGTTCCGCGGCGCTCGACTTCTGGTCCGCCTGGTGGCGCGACCGGAAGGGGCCGGGACGCTGAACCGGGCCCCCCGGCGACCTCCGGCACGGACGCGCCCGGGAAGAGGGCGCCGGCTCCCCGGGATCCGCGTCCCCTCCCTCTTTCCACTTTCTTCCTTTCTCCGGATCTACGGCAGGCGGTAGATGAAGAGTGAATCGCCCGCCCGGGCGACCGGCGTCAGGCGCTCCCGGATCTCCCGGAGGAACCCGGCGGCCGGATGTCCGGGGAGATAGAGGCCCTGAAGGAGCGTGGCGCTGACCGCCACCCAGCTTCCCGGGCCGGGCACGCGGGCCGGTTCTCCCGGCCGGAAGTCGAGAAACTGCCCGATCTTCCGGTACCGGATCCCGTAGGCCAGGGGATCCGCCGTTCCGAAATAGGCGAGATGGATTTCCGGCACGCCCTTCGCCTCCATCCACTCCTTCAGGCGTGGAAGATCCTGACCCCAGTCGTAGTTGGAATCCACCAGGTACTTCCATCCCCGCCCCGAGCCTCCCGCCATCAGGTTGAAGTACGAGAGGTATCCGGGGTGCGAGGAAAGGGAGGACACCCCCTGGCAGGCCAGCATCCCGGCCAGGAGGAGCCGCCCCGGGAGCGGCCCCTCCAGGAAACGGGCGCTCCCCCCGAGGAAGACCAGGATCAGCGGATAGAGCGGCATCAGATGCCGATGCCCGATGTTCAGGCGGAATCCGACCGCCACCACGAAGTAGACGACGGCCGGCATCGCGAGGTACCAGCCGTCGAAGGACCGCCCGCGGGGATCCCGGACGGTTCTCCAGGCCAGCACGCCCAGGAGGACGAGCAGGGTCGGAGTGGATTTGAACAGGAAGGCCTCGGGGAAGAAGAGCCACGAACCCTGCGGCAGGATGGCCCCGTTCAGGAAGGCGATCCGCTCCGAGTGGAAGCTCGAAAAGGCGAATCCGAACAGGTACCCTTCCGGGAGGATGTGGAGCCGACGGAGGAGGGAGAGGATTCCCGCGGACGATCCGGCCTGGTGCCAATCGAGCGCGTATCCGGGATCCGCGCTCGCGGAGTAGCGCCATCCGTAGGCGGCCCAGATCAGGAGCCACGCGACCCCGGAGGCGGCGAGGATCGCACCGGCCCCGACCCGGAGGCGCCGGGGCCAGTCCTCCGGGGATTGTCCCGGGGGGAAGGCCCACAGCACGAGGAGGAGGAGGAACATCGGTCCCAGGAGGGCCGTGGAGTACTTCATGAGGAGCGCCACGCCGAGCGCGCCCCCAAGAGCGATGGCCCTCCCGACCCCGGGTCGCCGGAAAAATCTCCAGAGGCACCACAGGGACAGCACGTAGCCCAGGGCGGCGGGAAGATCCGTCGTGACGAGCCGGGCATGGGCGAGGACGGTCGGGGAAAGCACGTAGAGAAAGAGGGCGATCAGGGCGCCCGGCGGTCCCCACATCTCCCGGGCCCAGCCGTAGACGGCCAGGCCCAGGAGCACCCCGAGGAAGACCATGGGCAGCCGCCCCCAAAGGAGGCGGCGCCGGGGATCCCGCCGCTCGGCGGCTCCCGGAGGTCCGTTCAGATATTCGAATCCGAACCGCCACTGGTCCGCGGCCTTCCAGGGCGGCGAGGCGTAGTCGGGGTCGTCGCTTCCCCCGAGCGACAGGAGAGCGGCGGCCCAGGCCTTCGCGAGAGGGGGATGTTCGGGGTTCATCCTGAAGTCCCCCCGGTTCAGGTAGCTCAGGCCCGCGGCGAGGTGGGCGGTCTCGTCGAACGTGGCCGAGTCTCCGGAGAGCGACGAGACCGCCAGACCGACGAAGAGCGCGAGAAGGAGGGGGACGACCAGGGCGTGGGGCAGGCGGTCGATCGGTCGCGGGGCCGGCCCGGCGGGCGCGGGACCAGGGACCGGAGGGGGAGGCATTCCCGCGAGCCTACATCATTTCACAATCCGGCAGAAGCATTCGCGCGGCCCCTGGAACGTCGGGGTGTCCCGCGGAGCCGCAGGAGGCCATCGCCAGGGGGGGAGGAGAGGGGAGGGCTCGGAACGCCGCGGGGCGCAGAGCGTGAGCAGGCACCCCCGCCAAGAGGACCCCGATGACGGACAGGGGCGCTCCGTAGGGCGTCTGGATGGGTCCCACGCACCCGCCAGGCCCGGACGTCCCGGCCTGTCAGAGGGGCCCACGTCAGAAAGGCGGCGGCGCCGATCCTGATCGCGCACCCGAGGAGAGCCCCGAACCCGCGCCGGCTCCTGCTTTGCAAGAGGGACGCGGGGGCGAATTCCACGGGGATCAGGGCCAGGTCGGCGGGGGCCCCGGGGTTGCGCGCTCGATCAGAATTCGTTCTTCTTTTCTACGGGCCGGCCGTTCGGGGCAACGTGGACGCTCGTATTGCAAAAGAAGCGCTTCTCGACATGCTTGCCGACATTCATGTAGCTCGCCTTGCAGCGCGGGCAGACCTGATCCGGGCTCACCTCGATCATCTGCCCCTGGGGCCCGGTGTTCAAGGCCTCGTCATGGACGAGCACCCGCAAAGTCTGCTTGCCCTCGTTCACGTAGACGTAATAGTCGCCGGGACCGGGCACATCCGAATTCGTCCGGACCATGACCGTGATGGGCTTGTTCGCCTGGGCGGGATCGGGATCCGCGACCGCGACCTGCTCCTTCCGTTTCCCGTTGTCGACCATCTCGTAATGGTATCCCTTGGGCGCCGGTTCCGGCTGGCAGCCCGCCAGGGCCATGGAGGACACCGCGGCGACCATCCCCCCGAGCCTCATGCGTTTCATGAACCACCTCCCCGACTTGGCAGGGGCGAGGCCTTACCAGGCGCTCTACCCACGAGCTACTACTTCCCAAAGGACTCGAGGGGTGGGCGAAATTGAGGCCACGGGAGTGAATAGTGGCTTGAAGTTAGCGTTGTGGGGCGCGAGCCCAGCCCCTGGGCCGTAATCGCCCTCTCTTCCGAGTCCGCCGTCCGTCCGTCCGGCCGGAGGCGCCGAGGATCCTCAGGGACTCTTCTTGGGCAGAGGAATGCCGCGCAGATCGACGGGAATCGCCACGGTGATGCGGCCCACATAGGCCTTGTGGTAGAGCGAAACCACCGGCACGGGACGGGCCAGGCTGTACGTCAGGGTGTAGGCCTCGTCCGAACCGCTCCCGCTGTAGCCCCGGTTCAGGGTCTCGCCCTTCTCGTCCCGGAGTTCGAAATCCGTGAAGGTGAAGGAGTCGCGCCCCGGACCCTTCCGGGTCGACTTGTAGGTGAACGTCGCCTTGCCGCCCTCCTGGGTGAATTTCACGACGTGGATCGTCAGGGAGCCGATCCGGATCTCCTTCCCCGCAACCAGCTCCCCCGCCGGGATCGACTGCTCGACCAGCCGCATGGGGAATGTCGCGAAGATCCGGCCCCGGAGCCGCTCGAGGGTCTTCGCCCCCTCCGCGGGCGCCCGCATCGAGACCGAGAGATCCTCCGTCAGGTCGCGCTCGTGGGAGCGCCCCTCGACGATCACGGCATTGGGCTCCTCCCCTTCCTTCAGGGGCTCGTCGGAGTGCCGGCGGCGGGCCCCGGCGCTTTCCGCCGTGAGGAGCGACCAGCCGGCGTCGTCCACGATCTCCTCGGGCTGGAACCCCTCCACGCTGAGCGGCATCGTCCCGGGCTGGGCCACCAGCCGGAGATCCAGCTTGGCCTCCCGCTTCGTCCCTTCGAGCGACCGGGTGATCGTCACGCTCGCATCGGCGAGCTCGATCCGGAACTGTTTCCAGTGCCCCACCGCCGCCGGAAGCGCCGCCCGCCCGTCGATCTCGATGGCGGGCTTCTTCTTGGGGTCCTGCCGCACCGTCACGGTGCCCGCCCCGAGCGCCCGGCAGAGGTCGTGCAGCGCCTCCATCACGGGCCGCTCCTTCCACTCGACCGTCGCCTTCGCCGCCTCGTCGACCCCCGAGGCCTCCACCTCCTCGCCGGTCTGCTCGCGGACCGCCTTGAGGATCTCGCCCGCCGTGCGCTCCGCGCGGGGGAGCGTCACGACCTTCACGGGCGGGAGCCACTTTTCGCGGTCGTCGGGCGGTGGAGAGGAGGCCTGGGCGAACAGGACGACCCACGCGAGCGCCGCCTTCATTTCTCCCCCGGGAGCGGGATGTCCTTGAATTCGAACGGGATGTCGAAGGTCTTCTGGCCGATCCACGCGGACGTCCGCACCGCGGCCAGCTCCGGCGATCCCTGCAGGTACCACTTCTGCTGGACGCCCGTGGGCGACGAGCTCGTGCCGCCGCCCCGGGTCCGGACCTCCGCCCCGTCCTTGTCCAGGAGGGTCAGGCGGGGCGATCCCTGGTGCGCGCCCCGCACCTCGAAGCGGAGGCTGAACGTCCCGTCCTTGAGCTCGGGCTGGCTCACGGTGATCCCCACGACGCCGAAATCGATCGACCCCTTCCCCTTCTCCTTGATGTCGCCCAGGGCCAGCGTCCGCTTCACCTCCTGGAACGCGAAGCTCATCCGAAGGTTCAACCGGAGCCGCGCGATCTTCTTCGCCCCGGGCGAGGGAGGCTGGATCGGGACCTGATCGCGGCTCTCGCCGTACCGCGCCCAGCGGTCGGCCGTGAACCACACGGCGTCCAGGCTCTCTCCCACCGGGGGGCCGGGCTCATCCCGCAGGTTGGCCGGCCGGGCCCCCTCCTGCTTGAGCGACACGCCCCGGTCATCCACGGCCTCCAGGACCTCCCAGGCCCCCAGGAAGACGGGCTGCGTCCCGGGCTGGGCCGCGATGCCCAGGTGGAGCGCCGCCTCCGTCGAGGATTCCTTGAGCGATCGCTGTTCGGTGACGACGACGTCGATCACGGCGGCGCGGAACTGGTTCCAGTGCGCCGTGGCGGGCGGAGGCTTGGCCTCGCCATCCACGACCAGCGTGTCGGGCGGGGCGGGCTCCGGGCGGCGGTTGTAGAAGCGGTCGAAGTCGTCCGAGAACCTCGAGATCATCGCCGGAGGTTCCGGCCTCCCCTGCCCCAGCCGGACGCAGAGATCGTCCAGGACCTCGAGGACCGGCGCCTTCTCCCAGCCCGCTTCGACCGGCGCGCGCAGGTTCATGCCGTACGGCGCCACCCGGTATCCGGTCTGCTCCCGGACCTGGCGGAAGATCTCCTCGAGGGTGCGGGTCCCCTTGGGGATCGTCACGGTCCGGAGCGCCGGGAGAGATCGCTCGAGGAGCTCATCCCGCTCGAAGCGTTCGATGATGGACCGGACCTGGGCCGCCACTTCTCCGGAGGAGGCCTTGAGGAAGGGCCGAAGGACCGGGATAATCCTCCGCCCCAGGCCGTTCAGCTGTTCCCGGGCCCGGTCCCGCTGCGCCGGGTCCTCGGAATCCAGCTGCTCCACCAGCGCGCGGACCCCCGCCTCCCCGGGGTCCTGCACCGCGGGATGCGAAGGACGCGGGGCCACCGTCAACCCGACCAGCAGGCTCGCCAGCGTGCGCCAGCCTCTCATCTTTGCCTCCCCACGGCCGCATCACGATCATACGAGCCCGCGCTCTTTGGCTACAAGAACAATGGAATCCCCGGGATCGAGGGTCGCCGGTCGGCCCGGGGCTGCCGCGGGGTGCACCGGGACCCCGGGTCCGGGGGGTGAGGATCGAGGGGGCCCCGCGGGGAGGGGAGGGGCCCGGAGGCCCCTTGCCGGCCGCGCCCCGGGATGTATCCCCCGGGTCCGGTCCCCCGCTCGCGCGCCGGGAGGGCGCCGTTTGGGGGCGGCCGGTCCCCCCGGCCGGCGACCCGGCACCCTGGGACTACTTCTTGGCGAAGACGAGGAGCGAGACCTCCTTCATCGCATGGCCCTGTTCGGAGGCGGCCAGGTAGATCCGGTGGCTCCTGGAATCCAGGGCCATCGTCTTCGCGCCGGCCTGCGTCTTCAGGTTCTCGAGCACGGTGAACTGGGCGGGGGATTCCTCGCGCACGATGGTGATCGAGCCGTCGCCGTTGGAGCTGAAGGCCAGGCTGGTCGCCGGATCGAATTCGGCCGCATCGACCCCGCCGCCGATCGGCAGGCTGGCGAGCACCTTTCCGCTGTCGGCGTCCAGGACGACGAGAGTGCTCGAATCCCGGCACGCGCTGAAGAGGCGCCGGTTCTTGCGGTCGATCGCCAGCCCCGTCGGCTTCTTCCCCCCCCCGAGGGCAAAGCGGGCCGCCACCGCCAGCTTCCGGGTATCGATCACCGCGACCAGGTTCTTGTCCGCGACATTCACGTAAACCCGGCCTTCCCCGTCGGCCACCGCGAACTCGGGGACTCCTCCCAGGCCGATCGTGCCGGCGACGCTTCCGGTGGCCGCGTCGATCACGGTCGCGCTCTCGCCGGACCCGTTGAAGACGAACACGCGCTTGGACAGGGGATCGTAGGTGATGGCATCGGGATTCTTCCCGACCTTCACCTGTCCCAGGGTCTTGAGCGTCTTCACGTCGAAGACCGTGGAGGTCCCGTCCTTGCCGTTGGTGGTGTAACCCCGGCTGCAATCCGGGGCGATGGCGATCCCGTGGACGCCGTTCGTGTTGCGGATCTCCCCCACCACCTTGTCCGTGTCCACGTCGACCACGAGGACCCGCGTGTCCCGGGAGACGTAGAGGCGGCGCTGGAGGCTGTCGAGCGTGAGGTAGTCCCAGCCCTCCTCCCCGCCCAGGGGGACCTTGCTCTGCAGCTGATACCCCGAGGGACCCCGGAGAGGGGCCATCCTCTCCGCATGGCCGGCCGGAGGCAGGGCGGCCATCCCGGCCAGCATCCACGCGAGGGGGATCCGTCCCATGGATTTCCAAGAGCCGGTCATGAGGATCTCCTTTTTCCGGAGTTCACGGTCCGGGGCCTCCGCACGAGAGCTATCGATCGACCTTGAAGACGGCCCGATGTTTCTCCCACCAGATCTCCCACTCGGCCAGGGCGATCCACTTCTCCCCGGTGATGGCCTGGAGACTCTTCAGGATGACGGGGGCGAGGGCCTGGGCGCGAAGCGTCTGGGGATCGGCGCCTCCCCCGGGAATGCCGACCCCGGCTCCTCCCGCCGGCCCGATGTTTTTCGCGCCGCCTCCCTTGAGGACCCTTTCCAGGCGCTTCCCCAGATCGATCAGGGGGCCGACGGAATCCCTGCTCCGGAACAGCCCGGCGGCCCGGATCGCCGCCTTGGCCACCTTGAAGTCCGTGTCCTTCGGATCCCGGCTGTCGAAAGACGCATGGAGGGTCGAAAGCGCCGAGTCGTGCCCCAGCTTGCCCAGGGCGATCAGGATCGTGGCTTCGACGTCGAACGCCTTGGCATTGGGGGCCAGCGCGAGCATCAGGACGGCGGACACCTTGTCCCTGTCCTCGGTGAAATCCCCGAGGCTCCGGGCCGCCGCGATGCGAACGGCATCCTCGTCGACGGTGAGGAGCCCGGCGAGCTTCGACCGGGTCGTGCCGTTGTGGAGCTTCCCCAGCTCCAGGACGGCGGCCGCCCGGACGACCCCGACGGGCGAGCCGTAGTCCTTGGCAAAGGCCCGGAGCGCCTCCTCCGTCTCCGGATCATGGAGCAGGGCGCCGAACATCGCGATCATCATCATCGGTTCAACCTCCGGGACGGTGCGCCCCCGACCCGCGCCGGGGGCGGCACCGGACCTCGCTCGTCTCCTACCGGCGGGGGGCGGTCGTGCCCGAGGATCTTCTCCGACCGATCAGGGCCGCGAACCCGAGGAGGAGCAGCGTCTCGATCCCGGTCGCTCCGCAGTTGCTTCCTCCGCCCCCTCCTCCCCCGCCGCCGGCCCCCGCGCCGACGCCGGCCCCGCTCCCCCCCGCTCCTGATCCGCTCCCTCCGGAGCCCCCGCCCGCGCTCCCGCCTCCCGCGTTCGGGCTCCATCCTCCGCTCCCGGAGACGGAGTCGAAGGTTGAGGTGTTCAGGAGCGTGATGTCATGGGAGGTCACCGCGAGGCCGATCAGGACCGTCTGCGGCATCGAGATCATGGCGGTGCCGGCGGCGGTCCACGTGACCCCGTCGGGCGACGTCGAACCCGTGAAGCTGTTTCCCGTGCGCGAGATCCGGAGCCAGTGCGGGGCCGTGGCGGCCGGTCCTCCGTCGTTGAAATTCGAGCTCCCCGCCTGGATCCGGCCCTGGAAGGAGGCCCCGCCCGGGGTGATCAGCATGTCGGCGAAGGGGGAGTCCGGAGCCAGCGTCTCCCGGATCATCACCCCGGCCTGGGCCCCCGGCGCGGTGTTTCCCACCGCCGTCACGCGGGCCGTGAGCGTGCCGTCCCCGGTGAGCGGCTGATAAAGATAGTTGAAGGAGTCCGCGGTGCCCCCGATGTCGGCGCCCGAGCCCCGGACCGTGAAGAGTCCGCTCGCGTCGCCGGCGCTCCCGGGAAGTCCCACGCTCCCGACGTCCGCATCCACCCAGGGGGGAGGAAGCGCGCCCCCGCCTCCGCCCGCGGAGTTCACCGTGAGCGTGGCGGTGGTCGAAGTCACGCTGCCGACGGAGTTGGTCACTCCCACCTGGAAGGTGTCCCCGCTGTTCGAGACGAGGGTCGGGGGGGTGGTGTAGGAGGCGGCGTTGGCCCCGGCGATGTTCCCCCCGTTCCTTTTCCACTGGTACGAAAGAGGGGCCGTGCCGCTGGCCACCACGCTGAAGGTCGCGGGGTGCCCGGCCGTGACCGTCTGATTGGCGGGCTGGGTCGTGATCAGAGGGGCCCCCGCCGCCGAGGTCACCGTGAGGGTCGCCGGGGGGCTGGTCACGCTTCCGGCCGGGTTCGTGACGACCACCCGGAAGCCCGAGCCGGTGTCCGCAGTCGTCGTCGCCGGAGTCGTGTAGGTGGACGACGTCGCACCCGCGATGCTCGTTCCGTTCTTCTCCCACTGGTAGGAAAGCGGCGCGGACCCGCTCGCCCCCACGGTGAACGTCGCGGCATGGCCCGCGCTCACGGTCTGGTTGGCCGGCGGGGTGGTGATCGTGGGCGGGGTCGTGGCCCCCGAGACGGGCGTGACGGAGACGTCATCGATCCGGAGCACCGAATTGGCCGGCAGGTTCGCGTCGAAGTCCACGAACAGCTTCGTGTGGGCCCCGGAATTGAAGGTGAAACTGTAGAACCGGTAGTTGCCCGTCGCGTCATTGTTGATGGTGACGTAGCGGATGATGATGGAGGCATCGAACCCCTGGGTGTCGCCGTCCCCATCGGGGTCGGTGCCGGGGGCCGAGGGAATGTGGATCCCGAAGCCTCGTTGGGTGGGTTTGCCGGTCGTGTCGTTGTTGGCCGGCTGCCCCACGGTGGAGAAATTGGGCGTGCCGCCGATCCACGCGCTCGCGGTGTAGTCGGTGTTCGCGGCCACGTTGAACATCTGCATGAGCTGGCCCTGGTTGGCGGCCCCCCCGGTCCTGAAGACGGCCTCCTGGGAGCCGGAGTGGGAATGGCCGTCGTTCACGATGAAGGGGACGTTGGTCTCCTCGCCCACCCAGGGGCTGGTCGTGCGCGTGAGCGTCATGGGGCCCGTGGACTCGAAGCCGGGATTCTGGATCAGGTTGACGGCGACCCGGGGGGGCAGGCTCGAGGGCCGCGCATCCGCGGCGACCGCCGCCAGGAGAGGCGCTAAGAGCACGAACGCCCAGGATGGGCCATGCGTGCGAGGGCCGGATCCAAGGGATTCCATCATCGCGGACTCCTCCTTAGGGGAAAATGAGAACCGGGGATTCGTTCATCGAAACGGCGCGTGAAGGGGCGTCTCCGGAGGCGGCGCGGCCGGAGAACCCGGGGAAGAGGCCCGCCAGGACGGCCGACGTCTTCATGAATCCTCCTCAACCAGGCCCGGATTCCGGGCAGAGTATCTCCGGGGAAGTCTCTTCTGACTTCGATGCGCCTGGACTCAGCGGACGCGGAGCCGGACCGTCACTCCCGATCCGGCGGCGCCCGTCCCCTCCCGCCTGTTTGCCGCGGGAGGACCGCTGTAGGGGGTCACGACGAGCGTGTGGTCCCCCGGAGCGGGGGTCCAGGCCAAAGGCCTGCCCTTCTGATCGTTTCCGCCGATCAAGTAGGGGGCGTTCCCCTCCATGATCGGGCCGTTATCCCACGCAAAGAGCACGGAGCCCACCGTCGGCGGGGAGGTCACCGCGAGAATGTTCAGGTTCCGGGTCGGCAGGTCCGAGAGGGAGAGCACGGCGCCGTCCTCCAGCGGATCCCACTGGAGGAGGGGCCGTCCCGTGTCCGCGTTCATGAGCGTGAGGCTGACGACCACGGGCTTCTGCGCGGTCCCGGACCGGGGGGGAGCGATCGGCCGGCTGACCAGCGCCACGCCCGCCGCGGCCACCGCGAAGTGGCCCCCTGAAACATCGACGGACCTCCGGTCCAGGAGCCGGGCGAACCGGACTTTCCCCTCGTAGACGTCGAGCCGGGTCGCCCCCCTTTCGCCCGGATCCACCACGACCCGGAGCGAGGTCCCGAGCACGGTGGCCTCGGCATGGGGAGACTTGATCGACATCGGCCGATTCACCGGCTGCTTGGCGACGTCCGCGATCAGCGTTCCCCGGGCGAGGACCCATCGCTTCTCCTGCCCGGCGCCGGCAGGCGATCCCCGGTCGGACTCGGAAGAGGCCGTGCCGGCCGCGGAGCTTCCCCGAAGCTCCAGGCGGGTCTTGTCGGCGCATTTGAGCACGATCCCGCTGTTTTCCCCGACGGTCTCGAGTCCCTCGCCGAAGTGGAACTCCTGTCCCGCCCGAAGGGGGGTTCTCCCCTCCTTGCGCACCAGGTAGCCCTCCCCCTCGACCCGCTCGACCAGCGCCATCGGGACGGCGGCCTCCGGGCCCGACGGGTCGGGAAGGGTCTTCCCCACGGAGGAGGTCGACGGCGCCGAAGCCCGTTCCCGGAAGGATTTTGCCGCCTGTGCGATGGCCCCCTTCATGTCCTCTTCGATCCGGAGCCTTTCCGCCTCCAGGAGCCCGAGGTCCACCTTCTTCTGGAGCTCCGGATCCTTGGGACCCGGGGTCTCCGGGACGGGCGCCTGCAGCAGCTTCTTCCGCTTCTCGTCCAGTTCGGCCAGGCGGTGGAGGCCGTCGGCCCGGATCTTTTCTTCAAGGGCGTTCTCCGCCTCCGCATCCGCGGAGGTCGCCCGGGGCGGACCGGATTCCGGCCGGGGCCGGGGAGCGTCGTCGTGGGGGGCTCGGGCCGAGTCGTGACGTGTTCCCGGACCCCGCGTCC
>Ga0222749_10001601_pt1 | contig 11419 bp, 7 predicted proteins | sample IncBWH2Mmetat_FD_197234 | JGI IMG/M metagenome (GOLD analysis project Ga0222749, IMG submission 197234) | Metatranscriptome of lab incubated forest soil microbial communities from Barre Woods Harvard Forest LTER site, Petersham... | ecosystem: Environmental > Terrestrial > Soil > Temperate...
CGATCATCGCCGCCAGCTTCGCGTGCTGTGGCATGTCGCCGTGTTGGTCCCAGTTGTTCGACGATCCCACGTCGATCAGCTCGACGAACCGCACGCCCCGCTCGACCAGCCTCCGGGCGACCAGGCACTGCCACCCGTAGCCCTGGGTGGCACCGCGCTTGAGGCCGTAGAGCGCGAGGGTCTCGTCCGGCTCCATCGAGAGGTCGAAGGCCTCGGGGGCCTCCGTCTGCATCCGGAACGCCGTCTCGAACGTCCGGATCCGGGCCGCCAGGTTCGAGTCCTGTCCGTTGTCCCTCAGGTGCTTCCGGTTGAAGGCGTTGGCGAGTCCGAGCTCCATCTCCTGGAGACCCGCCTCTTTGGAGCGACGCGGAAGGTCGGGGATGGGCTCGGGGCCCGGGATGACCCGCGTCCCCTGGTGGTAGGCCGGCAGGAAGTCGTTGGCGAAGACCTGGGTGCCTCCGTAAGGCATCTGGGGCGCGATGACGACGAACGATGGAAGGTTCTGGTTGAGCGTGCCCAGGCCGTAGCTCACCCAGGATCCCAGGCTCGGGCGCGAGAAGAAGAACGAGCCGGTGTGGATCGCCAGCGTGGCCTGGAAGTGCTCGTTGTCGTCGGACTTCATCGATTTGATGAGGCAGACGTCGTCCATCCGCTCCCGGATCCGCGGGAAGATGTCGCTCACCGGGATCCCGCAGCGGCCGCCGGGCTTGAATCCGAAAACGGGCCGGAGGAGCTTCTTCTTGTCGCGGGAAAGCCCGCCGCCGGGCACGAGATGGGTCTTGCCGTCGTCCTTGATGAGCTCGGGCTTGTGGTCGAACGTGTCGAGCTGTGAGACGCCGCCCTGTGAAAAGAGGAAGATCACGTTCTTCGCTCGGGCGGGGAAGTGAGGGGCGCGGGGGGCCAGCGGGTCGCGCGCGGCGTCGTCGGCCAGCAGGCGCGAGAGGAATCCCGGGAGGAGGAGCGATCCGCCCGCGAGCGATCGCAGGACCTGTCGCCTCGAGCAGCCGGCCGTCTCCATGGTCACCTCGGATGGATGAACTCGCTTAGCCGGAACAGGACCCGCGCGAAGGCGGGCCACGCCTCCTCCCCGTAGCCCGACCGCGCCCGGGAGAGGAACTCGAGGGCCGCCCTCGTCTCGTCCTCCGCAGGGCGACGGCCCAGCGCGAGCAGGTACGCCCGTTCGATCCGAGAGGCGTCGTCGGGGCGGTCCTTCGCGAGCCTCAGTGCGAACCGTCTTGCCTGCTCGTGGACGAACGGGTCGTTCAGGAACCAGAGCGCCTGGAGCGGCGTGGTGCTCGTGACGCGGAAGGAGGTCGACATGTTCGTCTCCGCCCCGTCGAAGGTCCCGAAGAACGGGTGGCGGCGGATCCGCTGGGTCATCAGGTAGACGCTGCGGCGGTCGCTCTCGTAGACCGCGATGAAGGGCTTGTGCTGCGTATAGTCCCACTGGGTCATGGGGGGGAAGGGGTGGGGGCCGCCGGTCGAACGGTCGAGGGCTCCACTCACGAAAAGGATCGAGTCCCGGATCGCCTCCGCCTCGAGGCGGTGGCGCGCGTGTTTCCAGAGAAGGTCGTTCGACGGGTCGGCCAGCAGGGCGGCCGGCTCGTCGTCGCCCGCGAGCTGCCAGGTCCTCGAGTGCAGGATGAGTCGGTGCATCGCCTTGATCGACCAGCCGCTTTCGACGAAGCGCCGTGCCAGCCAGTCGAGAAGCTCGGGGTGGGTGGGCGGACGGCCCTGCTTTCCGAAGTCGCTGGGCGTCGCGACGATCCCCTTCCCGAAGTGGTAGTGCCAGAGCCGGTTGACGAGGACCCGCGCGGCGACGGGGTTGCCGGGGTCGACGATCCATTCGGCGAGCTGCCGGCGGCCGCTCCCCGGCACGTCCGAGGGGAGCCGCTGGCCTCCCAGAACTTCGGGGAATCGGCGGGGGACCTCCTTCCCCAAGCGCTCGGGGTCCCCCTTGATCTGCATCCTCGCGTTCAGCGGGCTCTTCGCCTCGGAGACCGCGTAGGCGGTTTCGAAGGGGAGGGGCGTCTTCCCGAACAGGTCCCTCTCTTTTTTCGCCGCCTCGAGAGTCCTCGTGAGCGATTCGGCGTACTCCCGGACCCGCGCGAGTTCGCCCTCGGGGATCTCTTTCACCGCGTGGTCGGCGGCCATCTTCTCGACCTCGAGCTGCTTGAGGGCGGCGTCCAGCCCGGCCTGGCGCCCCTCGCGGACCTTGAGGAGCGCTTCAACGGTCTCCCGGGGTGCCAGCGGGACGAAGTCGCGCTGCCGCTGCTCCAGTTCGATGCCCGGCCACGGGTACCTCGTGCTCGCGAAGAATCCGTAGAGGGCGTAGTAGTCCTCGTTCGTGAACGGGTCGAACTTGTGGTCGTGGCAGCGGCTGCAGTTGACCGTGAACCCGAGGAACGTGCGGCCCAGGTTGTCGATCGTGTCCTCGATCGTCAGGTGCCACGGGTAATCGTCGACGCGCGAGCCGAACCGCTTGGCGTTCGCGAGGTATCCCGTGGCGATGATCTTCTCGTGATGCTCGTCCAGGGTTGTCCAGGGGAGGAGGTCTCCCGCCAGCTGCTCGCGGACGAACTGGTCGTAGGGCTTGTCGTCGTTGAAGGCGCGGATGACGTAGTTCCGGTACTTGTGGATCTGGGGGATGGGGAAGTCGGAGTTGTCGCCGGCGGTGTCGGCGTAGCGGACGACGTCGAGCCAGTGCCGCCCCCATCGCTCCCCGTAGGCGGGGGACGCCAGGAGGCGCTCGACGATCCGGGACCAGGCGTCGGTCGATCGGTCGTCGAGGAAGTCGTCGATCTCCTCGGGCGTCGGGGGAAGGCCCGTCAGGTCGTACGTCACGCGGCGGATCAGGCAACGACGGTCCCCGTCGGCAACCGGGCGGAGCCCCTTCTCCTCGAGTTTTTCCAGGACGAAACGGTCGATTGCGCCCCGGGGCCAGGATTCGTCCCGGACGCGGGGGAGGGCGGGCTCGGCGACCGGCCTGAACGCCCACGCCTGCCGGGCGGCGGGGAGATCGGCGGACTTCTTCGCCGGGGGGGCGTCCCCCCCGCGGGGATCGGGCGCCCCCATCTTCACCCACGCTTCGAGGTCGGCGACCGCCTGCGCGGGAAGCTTCTTCTTGGGCGGCATCTTGAACTCGGGGTCGGCGTGACGGACGGCCTTGATGAGCAGGCTTTTCTCGGGATCGCCCGGCACGACGGCGGGGCCGGTCTCGCCGCCCTTCAGCGCGCCTTCCCGGGTGTCCAGGAAGAGCGCTCCCTTGAGCTTTTCGGACTTCGCGCTGTGGCACGAGTAGCACGCGTCGGCCAGGACGGGGCGGATGCGCTTTTCGAAGAACTCGAGGCCCTCGCGCTCCGCGTCGGACTGCTGCGCGCGGAGCGCGCCCGGGAGGAGGAGCAGGAGGGCCAGCGCGCGTCTCATCGGCCGAGGATCAGCTGTCGACCCACGTCCAGGTGCTTCCGGATCCGCTCCGCCGCGAGGTCGCCGGAGCCCCGGATGATCGCCGAGGCGATCGAGGCGTGTTCGCGGACGCTCTCGGCCATCCGTCGAGGCACGCGGTTGAAGTTGCCCAGGATCAGGCGGTGAAGCTTCTCCCTCATCCGCCAGAGGGCGTGCGAAATCTCGAGATTCCCCAGGAAATCGCAGATCATGATGTGGAACTGGGCGTCAAGCCGCGTGGCGCTGCCCACGTCCTTGGTGCGGGCGGCGCGGGCCTGGTCGCGGAGGTTCTTCCGGAGGCGTGCGACCTGCTCCGGCACGAGCCGCCCGGCCATCCGGCGGACGACGAAGGTCTCGAGGGCCTCGCGGATGTCGAAGAGATCCATGATCTCGCGAATGGAGGGCTCGCGTACGACGATTCCCTGCTGGGGGGAGACGGCCACGAAGCCCTCCATGTCCAGGCGGGTCAGGGCGGACTTGATCGGGGTCTTGCTCATCCCGAGCTTCCCGGCGAGCTGGCGCTCCGACAGGAAGGTGCCGGCCGGGTAGGTTCCGCCCTGGATGAGCTCCTTGAGCTCGTCGTAGGCGCGGTCCTGGAGAAGGCTCCGGGCGGCACCGGCCTGGGTCGATGTCATAGTTGGCATCTTACTGAGATCTCAGTTCCCGGTCAAGTATCCTACGCCGGAAGGGGGCCGAGGGTGTCGTGGCCGGGCGCAGATCGTATAATCGGGGCTCATGACTTCCCCGACGGATCGGGCCCGGCGGCTCCTGCGCCTCCATCACGGCCGCCGGATCCTCGTCCTCCCCAATGCGTGGGATGCGGCGAGCGCCCGGATCTACGAGGAGACGGGATTCCCTGCCGTCGGGACGACGAGCGCCGGGATCGCCCTCTCGCTCGGGGCCCCGGACGGCGAGCGGGTCCCTCCGGAGGACATGATCGCCGCGATCGGCCGGATCGCGCGCGCGGTGCGGATCCCCGTCACCGCGGACATCGAGGCGGGATACGGGGACGTCGGGCGGACGGTGCGGGGGGTCGTCCGGGCGGGGGCGGTCGGGATCAACCTTGAGGATTCCCGGGGGGGCCGCCTGGTCCCCGTCGCCCTGCAGGTCGCCCGGCTAAGACAGGCGCGGCGCGCGGCGGGTCGCGTCCCGATCGTGATCAATGCCCGGACCGACGTGTACCGTGATCCTAGGGGGTCGTTTCTGGAGGCGGTGGAGCGGTGCCGGGCCTACCGCGAGGCCGGCGCGGACTGCGTATTCGTCCCCTGGGTGAAGGATTCGCCGACCCTCCGGGCGCTCGTCCTGACGGTGGGCGGCCCGCTCAACATCCTGGCCGGTCCCGGAGTGCCGGGGGTCCGCGAGCTGGAGCGGCTGGGGGTGGCGCGCCTGAGCGTCGGGTCCTGGGCCATGCGGGCGACGATGGGGCTCGTGCGGCGAATCGCCCGCGAACTCCACGTTCGGGGGGCCTATCAGTCGCTTCTGGACGGCGCCTTGCCGTACGCCGAGGCGAACGGGCTTTTCAGTCGATGAGGGACCGCGAGTTCGAGCTGGGCGTCCTCTTTCCGGGCCGGATCCGGCCGGGAGCGGAGTGGACGAAGACGGGCTTCCGGGACGACGGTGGGCCGTTCGACTGGGAGCGGGTCTTCGGGAGGCCGGCGCCGAGGGTCGTGGATCTCGGATGCGGGAACGGCCGCTACCTGATCGGCTCGGCCGTGGCACGGCCCACGCACGATCATCTGGGGATCGACCTCGTCCAGGTGGCGATCGATCATGCGGCCCGGCGCGGGAACCGCCGCGGGCTCACGAACATCCGATTCCTGACGGCTGACGCCACCCTCTGGCTCTTCGAGCGCCTCGTGCCGGATTCGGTCGACGAGATCCACGTCTATCATCCGCAGCCCTACTACGAGGAGGCGGATGTCGCCAAGCGGATGCTGACGCCGGAGTTCCTGGACCGGGCCTGGACGGTGCTCCGGAAGGCGGGTCTGCTCGTGCTCCAGACGGACAACAAGTCATACTGGACCTATCTCCAAGAAGCGGCCGCCAAGCACTTTGAGCCGGAGCCGGTGCCGGGCCCCTGGCCGGATGCGCCGGAGGGCCGGACCCGCCGGGAGATCGTGGCGCGGCAGAAGGGCCTGGCGGTGTGGCGGATGGTGGCACATCGCCGGGAGGCCCCTCTCAGGGTCGAGATCCCGCGTCCGGACTTCGATGCGAATCGGCCGCGGTTTCGGAAGCGCCTCTGATTCGTGGCTCACCGACACGAGGGCCGTGGCCCGGTCCAGGACGGCTGTCCCCTTCCCGGAATCGCATCCGGAGGCCCCCTCAAGAGGAAAGGGCCAATCCCGACACCCCGGGGCGGTTCTCGAGCCGGGCCTTGCGCGAACCGGCTTTGTCGCTGAAGAAACCGAGGGACCCTTGATCCCGGCTCGTGGCGGGATAGACTCCTTTGATCAGGTTGCTGGGGAGGGAATATGGCCACCAAATCCGGCCTGGGGATCACCCGCTCGCAGCTGGAAAACGGGCGGAAGCGAATCGTCGCCGCGATCAAGACGGCCTCCATCGAGGATCTGTCCTACAGGATCACCTCGGATCTGGCCAATCTCCTCGGCGCCTCCGGCGTGAGACTCTTCCTCCGCGACCCTCTGACGGAGGAGCTCTACACCCGCATCCTCCAGGGCAAGAAAGTGCGGGAATTCCGCGTCCAGGCGGATCCTTCGAGCGTGGTCGGCTACGCGGCGATGACGCGGAAGAACTCGTTTGCCTGGAAGCGCGACGCCGGGAGCGAAAAACGGTACGTCGTGGCGGCGCCGATACTGGCCACCGGTGATCTCGCGGCCGTTCTGGAGCTGACCCACGGGGCGAAGGATGCCGTCGTGGACGAGGAGCGGCTCAAGATCTTCTATGACGTGGCCCTCCTGGTGGGCCGCCGGCTCCAGGAAATCATCGAGGGAACGGTCCGGGCGACCCCCTATGACTTCCTCCTGCAGGGAGGCCAGGTCACCCGGGACACCCTCCGCAAGGCGAGGGAGGAGGCGGCGAGGGAGAACTGTTCGATGGAACAGATCCTCCTGGCCCGCCACGGCGTCGACAAGATGGCGCTCGGGCGGAGCCTGGCCGAGCACTTCGAGGTGCCCTTCACAGCCGCCCCGGAGGGACGGTCCGTCGCGCCCGACGTGATCCGTCGCTTCGCCCCCGAGTTCCTCCGGACTCATGCCGTCCTCCCCGTGGGGTGGAAGGGCGATCGGGTGGAGGTCGTGGTCGTGAATCCCCACAACCTGACGCTGATCGACGACATCGCCCGGCAGGCGGGCTCGGAGAAGCTGTCTCTCAGCGTCGCCGTCCGGGAGGACATCCTCGAGGCCCTGGACACGTTCCTGGTTTCCGCCGGGCCGGGCGAGTCCTCGGCCGGCGCGCCCGGCGCGGCCGCCCCCGGGGAGGTCGCCGAGACCGCGGAGTGGGAGGCGGTGGGCGTCGACGAGACGGGGTACGATCTGGCGGGGAAAGCCAACGCGCAGATCGATTCCAAGACGATCCGGCTCGTCAACGATACGATCCAGGCCGCCGTGGACCGGGGGGCGTCCGACATCCATCTTGAGACGACGCGGACGGGCGGCCTGGAGATCCGCTTCCGGGTCGACGGGGTCTGCCATGACCACCTCCAGATCAAGGAGGCGTGCGCACGCCCCGTCATCTCCCGGATCAAGATCATGGCCCAGCTCAACATCGCCGAGCACCGCCTGCCCCAGGACGGAAAGATCCGGCTCAAGGACAAGAAGGGGCGGAAGACCGACCTCCGCGTGGCGATCATGCCGACGTATGGGGGGAACGAGGACGTGGTCCTCCGGCTGCTCCCCGAATACCAGGTGCTCACGCTCGACCAGATCGCGATGGACCCGGAGACGCTCGACCGGTTCAAGAGGGTGATCGAGCAACCCCACGGGATCGCCCTCTGCGTCGGCCCGACGGGGTCGGGGAAGACGACGACCCTCCACGCGGCGCTCGCCCATGTGAAGGGGCCGGAGGTCAAGGTCTGGACGGCGGAGGATCCGGTCGAGATCACGCAGGAGGGCGTGCGCCAGGTCCAGATGCATGCGCAGATCGGCCTCACCTTCGAGCGGGCGCTCCGCGCGTTCCTCCGGTGCGACCCGGACGTCATCATGATCGGGGAGATCCGGGACCGGGAGACCGCCGACGCGGCGGTCGAGGCGTCGCTCACGGGCCACCTGGTCCTCTCCACGCTCCACACGAACAGCGCCCCCGAGACGGTGACGCGGCTTCTGGAGATGGGGCTCGATCCCTTCATGTTCGGGAGCAGCCTTCTGGGGGTCCTCGCCCAGCGCCTGGTCCGCCGGATCTGCGAGTCCTGCACCGAGACGTACGCACCCTCGGCCGATGAGTTCTCTGACCTTCGGAACCAGTTCGGCGACCCCACGAAGTTCGACGCGCTCCGGGTCGACCGGAAGCGGCTGATGCTCAAGCGCGGCAAGGGATGCGACGCCTGCTTCCGGACGGGCTACCGGGGACGGGTGGGCATCCACGAGTTCCTGGTCGTGACGCCGCCGGTCCGCCGCCTCGTGCAGGAGAAGGCCTCCGCGGAGGTCCTGGGGAAGGCGGGGCGGGAGAGCGGGATGACGACGCTCAAGCAGGACGGCATCCGGAAGGTGCTCCGGGGGATGACGGACCTGAAGGAGGTGGCGTCCATCACGATCGAGGAGAACCTGTAGAGGATTCAGGTATAATCCACCCACGCATGGAGATCCTGGTCGGCGTCCTGATCGCGGCGTGCCTGGGGCTGGGCGGGGCGCTATTCCTGTCGCGGAAAAGGGGGAAGGGCGGCCAGGCCGCGGCGCTCGCGGGGAGCGCCCTCGAGGGGTTGCGCCGGGTCGGCGAGCTCGTCGTCCTCCGCGCCTACTGGTCGATCCCCGCGGTCGGCGAGGACCACATCTTCGGCGAGGTGGGGAAGAAGTTCCTGGGCTGGCTCTGGAGCCAGAACAAGACGATCATGATCTTCCGGTTCGAGATCCGTTTCAAGTACGACCTCCGTGACCCCGCGTCGGTGAAGATCTCCCCGGGCGACCCGGGGGTCCTGGAGGTGGTGCTCGGAAAGCCGGCACATGACATCAGCCTGGCCGACGTCCGCTTTTGGCACACGGAAAAGGGGCAGCTCCTGGACTGGCTCCTCCCGCGCGCCGTGAACATCTTCCAGAGCGACATGGACGACCAGACCCGCCAGAAGATCCTCGAGGCGGCCCAGGAGTCGGCACGGAAGGAGGCGGAGAAGCACGCCGACGGGCTTGGGCCGGAGGCGCGGCTTTCCGCGGAGGCGATCCTCACCGCGCTCGCCCGTTCCGCCGGGTTCAGCGGCGTCCGCGTCCTTCAGCCGCAGGGAGAGCCGGCCGCGCTGGCGGCGAAGCCCTAGGCGCGGTTCGAGGCCGACGTCTCGCCTGCGAAGGGCGGCCCGGCGTTCCGGCCTCGGACTTCCGACCTCCGGCTATTTCACTCCCCAAAGCTGGACGGTGCCGTCCAGGTCGGCGCTGGCGATCCGCGTCCCGTCTCGGCTGAAGGCGACGGCGGCGGCGCCGTTCTTGTGGCTGGGCAGCGAGGCCAGCTCCTTGCCCGTCGCCACCTCCCAGAGGCGGACGGTCTTGTCGTAGCTCACCGAGGCCAGCACGCCCGCGTCGGGGTTGAAGGCGAGCTGGGAGATCATGATGGGGTTGTTGTCGTCATGCTGGTGACCCCGTAGGACCGGGCCTTCCTTCCCCGATTTCACGTCCCAGACGTGGATGATGCTGGTATTCAGGTCGACGGACGCGACCTTCGACCCGTCGGCGGCGATCGCGATCCCCTCGCCGGCGACGAGACCCTTGTCCGGAGGGGTGAGCGTCGCGGTCCACTTGTTCGCCTGGACGCTGAAGAGGCGGACCTCCGAATGCTTCGTCTTATGGTTTTCGATCTGGCAGGCCAGCCAGAGACCGTCGGCGCTCCAGGCCATGCGACCGAAGCGGTCCTCGAAGGCAGGGGAACCGTCGAATTCGCGCTGCGTCCTCGCCTTCGCATCCCAGAGGTAGAGGGAGGAGCCGCCGTCCGTGACGTACGCCAGCATCCCGCCGCCCGGGTTGAACTCAACGAAGACCGTCCCGATCTGAAGGACCTGGAGCTTGTCTTTCGGATTCTCCTTCTGCTCCTCGATCTGCTTCTGGGTCTTCAGGTCCCACAGGCGCACCGCCGGCTCGTACCCGGCCGAGACGAGCGTGCCGCCGTCGGGACTGAAGGCGACGGCGATGGCCTGCCTCTTGTGCTCGAAGAAGGAGGTCTGCTTTCCGGTCCCCGCGTCCCACACCCGGATGCTCCTGTCGATGCCGGCGGCGGCAACCGACTTTCCGTCGGGGCTGAAGGCGAGGCCGAACACGGCCATCTTGTTGCCCGGGAGAACCACGGTCTCCTTCACCTGGCCGGCGTTGGCCGCGGTGATGGCCTGGGCGAGGAATGCAGCGAGGGCGATCATTCGGCGCCTCCGGGAAGTGGGCCTGAACCCGAGCGGAAGGGGACGGAAGGTTCGCAAGTTGGCGAGGGTGACGGGGCTCGAACCCGCAACCTCAAGCGTGACAAGCTTGCGCTCTAGCCAATTGAGCTACACCCCCACGTTGCGAATGAGCGGCCGTGACCGGGAGGGACCCCGATCCGGTAGCGAACAGTTTATCGGGGTCGCGGCGGCAGTCAAGCACTACCCCCCTTCACGCCTCCCCCCGGTCGGGGTCGCCGGGGGGATTCACCTCGACAGCGAGGCCGCCTTCTGCTAGTCTCACGGCCCGAATGACCGACGACACCCCGCGCGTCACCTTTGAGTCGCTGACCCTCACTCCTCCTCTCCTGAAGGCCGTCTTGGAGCTCGGCTTCGAGCACCCGACGCCCATCCAGGAGAAGGCCATCCCCTACATCCTCGAGGGTCGCGACCTGATCGGCTGCGCGCAGACGGGCACCGGCAAGACGGCCGCCTTCCTCCTTCCGATCATGCAGCGCCTGATGGCGGGCCAGAAGGGGGGGACGCGGGTCCTCGTCCTGGAGCCGACGCGCGAACTGGCCGCCCAGGTCGAGCTGGACTTCCGTGATCTGGGAAAGCACACCCACCTCCGGGCCGCCACGGTCTACGGGGGCGTGGGGTTCGGCCCCCAGACCCAGGCCCTCCGCTCCGGCTTCGATATCATCGTCGCGACGCCCGGCCGACTCCTGGATCACATGGGCCAGGGGCACGCGAACTTCGACCGCCTCCAGGTCTTCGTCCTGGACGAGGCGGACCGCATGATGGACATGGGCTTCCTGCCCGATCTCCGCCGGATCATCCAGAAGCTTCCCAAGAAGCGCCAGACGCTCTTCTTTTCGGCGACCATGCCTCCCGAGATCGAGCGGCTCGCCCGCGAGATCCTCCATGAGCCGCACTCGATCGACGTGGGCCGCCGCCCCACGCCCGCCGCGGGCATCACCCACGCCGTCTACCCGGTCGCCCAGAACCAGAAGACCTCCCTCCTCACGCTCCTCCTGCGGACTCCCGGCCTCGACTCCGTCCTCGTCTTCACCCGGACCAAGCACCGCGCCGACCGCCTGGCCGATCAGCTGAAGGCCCGCGGGTTCAACGTCGAGTGCATCCACGGGAACCGCAGTCAGGGCCAGCGCGAGCGCGCGCTGGACCTGTTCCGGGAGAAGAAGGCGAAGGTCCTGGTCGCAACCGACATCGCCGCGCGCGGGCTGGACATCGACGACATCACCCACGTGATCAACTACGACGTTCCGAACACCGCCGAGGATTATGTCCACCGGATTGGCCGCACCGCCCGAGCGGAGGCGCGGGGGGATGCCTTCACGCTCGTCTCGTTCGAGGAGACGGCGCCCATGCAGGAGATCGAAAAATCGCTGGGCCAGACGCTGCCGCGCGTGATGCGGCCCGACTTCCAGTACGGACCGATGACGCCTCCCGCCG
>Ga0222749_10001604_pt1 | contig 11408 bp, 6 predicted proteins | sample IncBWH2Mmetat_FD_197234 | JGI IMG/M metagenome (GOLD analysis project Ga0222749, IMG submission 197234) | Metatranscriptome of lab incubated forest soil microbial communities from Barre Woods Harvard Forest LTER site, Petersham... | ecosystem: Environmental > Terrestrial > Soil > Temperate...
GCCGGAGCGGGGCCGGTGTCGGTCGCGATCACCGGGGCGCTCTTGGCGACCAGGTCGCTCGGGGCAAGGGCGCGGACCTCTTCGTCGCCGAGAGCCTTCGAGCAGATGCGAACCTCGTCGAGCATCCCCCGGAAGTACTCCCGGATCGTGCCTCCCTCCCAGCGGCCGAATTCCAGCTTCGTCGGCACCCCCGCCGTCGGGGGGGCCGTCGAGGTGCCGGCGACGGCACCGTCGACGTAGAGGCGGTGGGTCGTCCCGTCGAACGTGTAGGCGAAGTGGTGCCACGCGTTGGGGGCGGGGGGGTCCACCGAGAGGATCACGACTCCGCCGGGCTTCCACACGGAGAGCTGCGCGGTGCGGAACCCGATGCGGATCCCCGAATTCGACTCTTCATTGGAGAGGCAGATGATGGGCTGGACGTTTCGCGGGATCGAGGGGACCGAGTACCATCCCGCGATCGTCTGGGCCTCGTTCGCGGCGGGCATCCCGTTCACCCCGCAGGCGATGTAGCCGGTCACCCCGTCGAAGGAGACCGCCTTTTCGGAGACGCCCTCGACCCAGGCGACGCGGTTCATCAGCTTGCCGAGATTTCCATGTCCCGATGAATCGGCGGTGGCGTCACCCACGCCCTCGTCGAATTTCCAGATCCCGACCGCCATCAGTCCCGCGACCGGCGCGGGGGCCGGCGCCGGATTCGCGGGCTCCGGCTCCTTCCTGATCTTGGTGTGTTCGGGGACCTTGAAGCTGTCGTCGACCTTCGCGACGGGGGCGGGGTTGGCGGGGGCGCCGGGGGTCTCGGGTCTGGCCGCCACCGCCGGCTTCACGGGGGGCTTCGGGGCCTTCTTCTCCTCGGCGACGGGCTCCTGTTCCCGGCGCGGCGGATCGTTCTTGGAGGTCACGATGAGCATGATGATGGCGACGAGAAAGATGGCGGCCGCCGCGCCGATCCCGATCCAAAACGTCATCTTGTTCCGCTTGGCCGGATTGGCCGCGGGCTTCTCCTCCGCCTCCTTCTCTCCGCCGGCGGGGCGGCCGGGACGGCCGATCGCGGGCTTGGCGGGTGCGACGGGCGCCGGCTTGCGCCCGAGGGGGGACTTGCGCGGAGCGCCGAGGGGAGCGGGCTTCTGGGCGGGGGGCAGGTCGGGGAGGAGCTGGATGAGCTCGTCCATCGACAGCCCGCCTTCCGGAGCCGGGGCGGTTGCAGCCTGGGCCTTGACCGCGGGGGGAGCGCCGACGGACGCGGCGGGAAGGACCGGCTCCTCGGGAGCCGCAGTGACGTAGTATCCCTTCGCGACCAGGATCTCCGAGACCTTCAGGACCAGGCCCAGCGCCTGAACCTTCTCGCGGATTTCGCGGCACTCGATGACCTGGGCCGCGCTCTCGGGGCTGTGCTGGACGAGCTTCTCCTGCAGCTGTCGGTCGCTCTCGTCGGTGAATTCGTCGAGCGCCGGGCGGGGGACGGAGATGCCCCAGGCCTTCCGGATGTCGGCGAGGATCGTGCCCAGGCGGCCGGCATCGAGGATGCCCAGGCGGAGCGAGAGCTCCTCCAGGCCCTTCGTGATCCCCAGCTCGCGCAGCCCCGCCTGCACCTTCTTGCACCAGGCGATCTGCTCCGGCGTGACCAGGGAAAGTCCCTGGACATACTTCTCGAAGGTGCTCATCGCGTTCGTGTCGACCATGGAAGACTCCTCCCCTTACCCCCGATCGGATTGACGCCAGAGTATATTACGAGTTCAAAGATAAGTTGAAAGGCCCCGATATTATATTCAACCCCGGGGCCCTTCCAAAGGTTACTTCTTAGACGCGGCCGTCCACCCATTGGTTCGGAGAAAATGGGTGACTCCCGGGGCCCAACGCGGCTCCCACGGCGGCGTAGCATTACCAGGCGAATCCGCTTCGGCGCGGCCTCCCCGGATCGCCCCGGAGATTCCCCATGGGTCCATCCGGTCCACTCGTCGCCCTGTGGGTCGGCCTGCTTTTCGCGGCGGCCGATTCCCCGCCGGCCACGCTCGGGTTTTCCTACCGGACCCTTCCCGACGATCTGGCCAACGAGGTCGGCCTCGAAGGGGGCGTCGAGGTCCGGGCCGTCGCCCTCGGAGGTCCGGCGGCGAAAGGCGGGCTCCGGAAGGGGGACATCATCCGCGAGGTCAAGGGCAAGCGGGTCGACACCGCCGACCAGTACCGCGCGCTCCTGGGGTCCATCAAGCCGGGGGACGTCGTGCCGATCAAGATCGTCCGCGAGCGGAAGGACGTCGAGATCAAGCTGACGGCGGCGGAGCGGCCCTAGACGACTCTTGGCAGGCGGCTCCAGGCGTCGTATATAAATGGGAAGAAGCCCTTCATGGAGGTCCGATGCGCATCGTGCTGGCTTTCCTCCTCCTACTCCCGGCCCGCGCGCTCGTCCGGGCGCAGGAGGCCGAGTCTCTCCGCATCGGCGCCCCGGAATATCACCGGCGCCAGACGACCTTGGCCGAGAAGCTCCCGGGCGGGGCGATCGTCGTCGATGCCGGTCCGCTGGGCGAGGTGGGAGCCGACCGCAACACCCCCGTCTTCGACTTCAAGTACCTCTGCGGCGTCCACGAGGAGAACGGCGTGCTCGCGATCAAGGGGGGGAAGCTCACGCTCTTCCTGGCCGATCCCAAGGCGTTCGCCCCCGGCGCGGACGAAGTGCTGCCCCTGGGCCGGTTCGGCGCGTGGGCCGAGGAGCACCTGGCGGGGCAGCCGAAGATCTACGTCAAGCTTCGAGAGCGGGACCTCGATATCCTCACCGCCGCGGTTCCCAGGGCGGAGATGGTGGGATCCAAGGTCGCCAATGAGATCCTCCGCATGCGGATCGTGAAGAGTGAGGCGGAGATCCGCCTCATGAAGAAGGCCGCGGACGCGACGAACCAGGCGCACCTCGCGGCGATGAGGGCGCTCAAGCCCGGCATGAACGAGAGGGAGCTCCAGGGGGTGATCGAGGGGACCTTCAAGAAGGAGGGCTGCCCGGAGCTCGGCTTCCCCTCCATCGTCGCGGGGGGAAGGAACGGGACGACGCTCCACTACATGAAGAACAACCAGGAGATTCCGAAGGACACCCTCATCGTCTGCGACATCGGCTCGGGGATCGAGAATTACGTCACCGACATCACGCGCACGCTCCCCACCTCCGGAATCTTCAGCGAGGAGCAGAGGAAACACTACCAGTGCGTGCTCGACGCGCAGAAGGCCGCCGAATCGATCCTGAAGCCGGGGGTCAACTTCATTGACCTCGAGCACGCGGCCCGGAAGGTCTTCGAGGACCGCGGCCTGACCAAATGGTCCTACGGCCATTCGAAGGACGACGGCGTCCGCCACGGCCTCGGGCACACCGTGGGGATGGCGGTCCATGATTCCCAGGGCGGGTATCGCGACCCCTTCAAGGCCGGCATGGTCATCACGATCGAGCCGGGATGGTACGACAAGGACAACGGCTACGGGATCCGGATTGAGGACACCTATCTGGTCACCAAGGACGGCTTTGAGCGCCTTTCGGCCGGTGCCCCGCGTGAGATCGACGAGATCGAGAAGGTCATGAAGGGCAAGCGGGACTTCTAGGAGCGCCCGGACGGGCCCGGCCGAGAAAGGGTCCCGGGACCCCCTTTCGTCTCGGCGACGTCGGGCCTCGGGGCCGGTCCTTGCCTACCTCACGCGGACCAGCTTCAGCCCGTTGAGGAAGAAGTTCCGGTCGTACTCGTTCTCCTTGTACACGTCGTTGGTGTAGGAGACCGAGATCTTCCGGTCGCCCGCGGAGAGGGCCGCCGTGAGACGGTATTCCTTCGCCTCTTCACTCGTGCAGGTCGTTTCGACCCCGACCGGTTTCCCGTCCGCCGCGACCTTGAACTTCGCGTGCTCGTTGAGCGCGGGCTGGGAGGAGGCGGTGACCACGATCTCGTACTCGCCGTCGGCCGGGACCTTCACGGTGAACTCCCCGGACCCGTTCGACCAGTAGTGGAGGCGCATGTCGCCGTCATCCCACCCGAAGTTGTCGCCCTCCTGGCCCCATTTGACCTTCGTGAGGTCGACCACGATCGGCGTCTTGTTCACCGCGGCGGGGGCGGCCGAAGCCGAGACGTTCGGAGCCTCGGGCGTCTTCGGGGCCATCGCCGGGGGCGCGTCGACCTTCTTCGAGGTCATCGGCTCCGACATCGCGGACGGCGAGCTGCATCCCGCGAACGCGAGAGCGGCCAGTCCGATCCAGATCCTCGGGTCGCCCATGGGGTCCGCCTTTCGAAACGGGGAAGTGAGGACTCTATCGGGAGCGGCCTTCCAAAGCAAGAAGATGGACGCCCGGAGTCCATCGGGGCTTCCGCCGGGAGCGCACCGACCCTAGAATGTCTCCTTCGTCCGGTCTCGAGGGACGGCGATCGTGAAAAAAAAGGCGGCACGCTGGATTCTGGGGGGCGCGGCGGTCCTGGCCGCGCTCGGGCTCGTCGGCTATCTGCTCCGCTGGCCGCTCTTCGGCGGGCGCGTCCGCCGAGAGATCGCCCGGCTCGCGGAGGAGAACCTCCGGGCCGAGGTCACCCTCACGCGCCTGGGCGGCAGCCTCCTGTGGGGAATCGAGGCGGAGGGAGTGGAACTCCATCCGCGTCCGGGCTCCCCGCTCCGCTCGGGCACGGTCCATTCAGTATCGTTGAGCTACGGCTTCCTGGGTCGGAGCCCCCTCCGGGTCGATGCACGGGGTGCGGAGATCGTGTGTGCGCCGAGGCCCGGGCCGCGTCCCCCGGTTCATGAGACGATCCGGGATGCGCTCCCCATCCTCCGCTCGCTCCGCTGGGACGGGAGGGCGCGCATTCGGGAGTCGGCCGTCGTGCTTCCGGATGGGCGCCGCCTGGAGATCGCCGACGGCCGGCTGGAAGGGAGCGAGACGAGGATTTCGATCCGGACCGAGGGATTCGGGGAGGTGACCCTGGCCTCCTCCGGGTCCCCGGGAGGCCCGCTCTCGCTCGAAGCGGAGGCGAAGGAGGGTCCCCTCCGCTCCCTGCGCGTGGATCTGGGGCCGCAGGAGGGGACCTCGGAGAGCTTCAGGTTGGCGGGATCCTGGAAGGACCAGTCCGTCCTCTGGGTAGGCACGCTCGCCGTGGACCCTGTGGGCAAGCCCGTTCGCGCGGAGGGTGGACTCAAGGTCCCGCAGGGGCGCGCCCAGGCGGCGATCGACCTGATGACGGGTCGGGCGAGGCTGGACATCGACGGGACGATCCCCGTGCGCCAGCCGGTCCGTGCCGACGTCGAGCTCCGTGGATTGGCCGAGGGGCCGCTCGAGGGACCCCTCGAGGAGTGGAGCTTCTCGGAGGTCGTCGCGAAGTCGAGGAACTGGGACTATGAATCGCTGAAGGTCGACTACGCGGAGGCCTCCTGTCCCCGCGGCACGCTGTCGAATCTTCCGTTGAAAGCAGGCCTCACCGCGGGGCGGGACCACGCGGAGGTGGAGGGGGTGGCCCGTTGGAAGGAGGGGGCGCTCGAACTGGAGCTCTCCGGCCGCGGGGAGGTCGCAGACCTGGCGCCGTATCTCCGCCTCCTCTCCGCGCCGCCGCCCCTCGTGGCCACCGGGGTTCGCGCGGAGGGGTCCCTCCGGGTCGCGGGGAGGACGATCACGTGTGACGGCTCGGTTGCGAGCGAGGCCGGATCGTACGACGGCCGGGCTTGGGAGACGTTGCGCCTCTCGGGATCATACTCGGCGGAAAGGATCGTGGTGCGCGAACTCCTCGCGCACGGAACCGTCCTGGGGGGCGTCGTGGCCGGCCGGGGCAAGATCGAGGGCGAGCGGATCGAGGCGGAGCTTGAAGGGGGGGCGGATCGCGTGGCGGCGAGGGGCCGAGTGGCGAAGAGCGGCGACTTCGAAGGGGAGTTCACCGTCGACGGGCCCTGTCTCTGGCTCAAGGCCATAGACGGGGAGCTCCCGGGATGGGCCGCTCCGCTGCACGCGAAGGGACGAGCCTCCCGCGCGGGCGGCATCCTTCACGCGATGCTGGCGGAGCTTTCTGCGGGGGACAGTCGGGTGGTCCTGCCGGAAGTCACGGCGCGCCAGAAGGACGGAGCCTGGACGGCCGAGGTTGCCGGGGGGACGGTCACGCTCCCTGGCGGGAAGGTGGTCGAGTACGACGCGTTCGTCGTCGGGATCAAGGACTCGCGGGTGGCCGTCGCGGACCTCAAGCTTGCGCTTCGGGATCCCGCGGTCACGGCGCGGCTTTCCGTCTCGATGGAACGGAATGAACAGGATACGCGCCTCGAGCTCAACGCGAGGGAGCTGGAGGCGTGGGGGATCCGGCTCGAGTCGGTGGTCGCCCGGGCGGACATTTCGCGACTTACCGGCCTGGCGTCCGTCGAGGCACGATGGGGTCGCCCGGGGGAGGCCGGATTCGACGCGTCCGGTCAGCTCGGGCGGGAGAGCGACTTCCGCATCCGGGTTCGCGTGCCCGACCTGCGCGACCCGTTCGTCCGGAAACTTCTGGGCGATGTTGCGATGGAAGGGGGGGCCTCCGCGGATCTGCACCTCACCGGCAAGCTCGACCGGCCCGACGTCGCGGGCACGCTGTCGCTGAAGGAGGTCACCGCCGGAGGATGGCGGCCGGTCACCGTCATCCTGGCGGTCCGGACGGAAGGCGCCACGCTGCGCGCATGGGCCGAGGACGCGGTGCCGTACGGGAATCTGACGCTCGACGCCCGGGCGATGCTCCCGTGGCTCGAGCCGAAGTCGAGGCTCGATTTTTCAGCGAAGCTGGTGACGGAGAATATTGCGCCTTTCGTGGAGCGCGTCAATCCCGTCGCGAAGAAATGGATTCCCCCGGGAAAGACCGTTCTCGAGGCTCATCTTCAGGGGCCGTTCGACGCGCTGTTCGGGTGGGTCGAGGGGACGTTCGAGTCGGCCCGCTTCAAGCCTCCGGAGCCGCTGGGCGAGGTGAAGGACCTTCGGGTCTTGGCGCGGCTGGACGAGAATGGGCTCACGGTGACGTCCGCGGAGGGCCGCCTGGGGGGCGGCGCGTTCCAGGCGAAGGGGCTGTGGGAAATCTGGAAGGAGGAAAGGCCGCTCAGGATCAGCGTGACCGGGGACGATCTGCTCGTGGTTGACGACCCGCAGGCTCGCATCCGAATCAAGCCGGACGCCTCGCTCCACTTCACCAAGGCGCGCGGACTTTGGCTGGACGGCTTCGTGGAAGTGCCGTTTATCCTGTACCACCGAGAGTTCGGTTCGCCCGCGCTCGGGAGCAAGGAAAAGAGGACCACGACGGCGCCGATCGAGGCGCGCGCGCCTCGCCTTCGCCTCATTCCGCTTCCCTCGGGGGGGTTCCGCATCCCGGGCATCGAGGGTCTCGAGATGGTGTCGCTCGACCTGGGATTCCGGACGACCGGCGAGTTCCGGATCGAGAACAGCTTGGTGGGCGCACTGCTCGGCGCCGAAGGCCGTCTTCGCGGCACGGGTGCGGTGCCTGCCCTCAGCGGATGGGTTCGCACCAAGCCCAGGCTTGGCGAAATTCGCGTGGGGCCAGGCGCATTCATCCACATCGAGTCCTCCGAACTCCTGCTCCCGGCCGAGCCGGGTAAGGAGGCGAGCGCCCGGTTTGAGGGGCGGATGGGCACGGGCCAGGACCGGGTGACGATCCTGGTCGCCGGGCCCCCCGATCATGCGTCGCTCATGCTCGTTTCCGATCCGCCGAAGGACCAGCGCGAGCTCCTCGCGATCCTGGGGCAGAAGGTGGCGCTGGGAACGCTGAGCACCGAACTCCCCGGGATTTCCGACGAGTGGCCGGTGGCGGACCGGAAGGAGAGCTTCTTCTCGAAGCTTGCCCCAACGGTGATTCCGGGTGAGACGCCGGGCCAAAAGCGGCAGCCCTGGGAGCTCCCGGCCGTGGGAACCTCGAAAGGCACGGTCGTGCGCACGGAGTACATCTACAACCGGTATTTCTCGATCATCGCGGAGAGCGACCGTCAGGCGGACGTGAGCGGAGACGTGAAGCTCCGCATCCGATTCTGACCGATGCGAACTCCGGTCGCTCTTGGCCTCCTCCTGGTCGCCGCCGGCTGTTCCACGGAGCCCGCCGCCTCGGAACCCGAGGGGCAGGAGCATCTCGAGTTCGAGGGCGTCAAAGGGAAGGACGAGGCGGAGCTCCGGGAACTCATCGCGCCCGACCTCAAGCGGTACCTCGAGAAGCCCCGGGACACGGTGCTCGACGACGCCGTCTTCCGCCTCCGCTACCGCTACCAGTTCGACGGCCACTCCGACGTCAAGGTCGAGTACGAACGGACGCCGGCGAGGGTGATCTTCAGGATCCGCGAAGGCCCTCGCGTCATGCTGGGGCACGTGCACTTCGCGGGCAACACGGTCTTCACGACCGAGGAGCTCAGGGCGGCGCGTCCCAAAGGGTTCCTGGGCGACTCCGTGCCCTTTTCGGAACGGCTGGTCACGATGATCCGGGGCCAGGTCCTCTCCGAGTACGTGAAGAAGGGGTACATCGAGGCCGAAGTGGAGGTTCAGGAGGCCCGGAACGCCGCCGATCCGGACCGGATCAACCTGACCTTGGTGGTCAAGGAGGGGAGCCGGTTCACTCTCGCCGGGATCGATGGGATGCCCGGAGACAACGAGTTGTCCGAGAAGCTGATGAAATTCATGAAGGAGCCGTATACGCCAGGGGTCCCCGAGCAGGTCGAGGCGACGATCATCGACTACTACCGGGATCATGGCCGGCCCTTCGCCCAGGCGATTGTGACCCCGAGGATCGACCAGGAGGCCGCCCGCGTGCGGCTGGAGCTGGACGTGCGTCTCGGCTCCGAGGCGAAGATTGGCCCGTTGCGGATTGTGGGGACCCAGAGGACCCGGGACTCGTTCGTGCGCCAGCGTGTGGACCTCGAAGAGGGGAAGCCCTCCCGTGCTTCAGATCTTCACCGCGCGGAGGAGCGGCTCCTGTCAACGCAGGTCTTCAAGTCCGTGCGCGTCTCGCCGGGAGCCCTTAAGGAGGAAACCGGCGAGCTCACCATCGACGTCACGGTCGATGAGAAGGAGGCGGGCGAGTTCGCGGTGCGCGGAGGCTGGGGGACGCAGGAGGGTGTGCGGGGTGGTGCGGACCTGTCCTACGCGAACCTGCTGGGGGGCGCGGAGCTGGTACGGGTGGGCGGCACGGTGAGCCAGATTGGGTACCGGACCGACGCCGAGCTGGCCTTCCCGTACTTTCTGGGGACGGAGTTCCGTCCGGGGGTGACCGGCTGGCTCGAGGACCAGCGGTTGCCCAGCTTCGAAGCCAGCTCCCACGGAGTGCTCGGTTCGCTGGCCTATCGCTTCAACGACCGGCTCAGCGCCTCGGCCGGGGCCCGCTACGCGATCATCCACACGAGCAACGTCGATCCGGCGGTTCCGCCTGGCGACCTCTTGGACTTCGCGTACACCGCTCTATCGTTGTCCGGCACGGCCAATTTCGTGGACAATGTACGTCTTCCCACGGAGGGGATCTACGCGACCGCGGAGGTTGACTGGTCTCCCCAGTCGTTCCGATCGGATGTGGTGTTCGTGAGTGCGAGCGGAAGGGTGAGCGGTTACCTTCCGCTCCCCCTGGACTTGGTCCTCGCCTCGTCGTTCCAGGGGGGCATCATCCTCCCCCGCGGAAAGACCCAGGAGATCCCGATCTCGCTCCGGTTCTTCGCCGGGGGCGAGACGACCGTGCGCGGATTCAAGCTGGACACCATCGGGCCCCTGGCGGGGGGCGAGCCGACAGGCGGCGAGGTCTACATGGCGGTCCAGTCGGAGCTCCGATTCCCGATCTGGGGAGACGTGCACGGTGCGGTCTTCTCCGACCAGGGCGGGGTGTGGTTCGACCACAACCGCGTGGCCATCGACGAGGCGCGCGCGTCGGTGGGGCTGGGCTTGCGCTATTACACGGCCGCGGGAGCGTTCGTCCTCGACGTGGGGTGGAACCCGCATCCCTACCGCCAGTACGGCGAGCGGCCCGTGGAGGTCGAGTTCAGCATCGGTTTCCCGTTCTAAGGAGGGCGCATGTTTCCGGCGCGGGGCCGCCGCGGATCCCAGGTCTATGCCGCCGGCATGGAGGCTTCCGCGGGCGACAAGGCGAAGCTCCTCCGGCACGTCCGTCCGGGCCGGATCGTCGAGCTCGGCTGCGGTTCGGGGACCGTCCTGGAGCTCCTCCGCCGGCGGTTCCCGCGAAGCACCCTCGTCGGCGTGGATTTGAACGAAAAGATGGTCCGCCGCTGCCGCCGGCGGTTTCCGGGCGTGGAAATACGCCGTCACGACGTCGCCCGCCGCCTCTTCGACGACGGATCGGTCGACACGGTCGTGATGTGCTCCGTCATGCACGAGGTCTTCAGCTACAAGGGATACGACTACGGGGAGGTCCGCGCCGCCCTCCGCACCGCGGCGTCCGCGCTCCGGAAGGGGGGGAGGCTGGTCCTCCGCGACGGCGTCAAGCCCGCGCGCGAGGAGGCGGTCTACCTGACGTTCCTAAACGAGGCGGCGCGCCTCAAGTTCCTCCGGTTCTCCCGCGAGTTCGGGTCGAGCGAGGTGGCCTGGCGGGAAGTGGAGGGCCGGACCCAGGTGGCGCGCCGCGACGCGATGGAGTTCCTGACCAAATACATCTACGACGTCAACTGGGTCCACGAGGTGAAGGAGCACTTCGGCGTCTTCACGCTCCGGCAGTGGGCGGCCGAGGTGCGGGCCGCGGGGCTCAAAGTGATCCACGCGGAGAGCTACCTCATCCCGTGGCTCCGCGACGCCCATTGGGCCCGGGACGTCCGCCTGGAGGTGCGGTCCGGCGGCCGGTACGTGCGGGGCGAGTGGCCCCATTCCACGATGCTCCTGGCCGGCCAGCGTTGAGGGATCCCCCCGGGTGACGGGGGGGCGCCGGGGAGATCCCTCCACCGGAGCCTTCGCGGGACGATCTCTTCTGTCCGCGGGCCCGTCACCTTTCCCGCGCCGTCCCACGTCATAATAGAGACAGCCGTATGACCCCCCTCCTCCTCGCCTGGGCGCTCGCCCTCCAGGATCCGTCCATGGATTCCCTGCTCGAGGGGCTCCGGGCGGACGACCCCGGAGCCCGGGCAAGGGCGATGATCGGGATCCTCAAGGGCTGGAAGGGATGGGCGGAGAAGGACCTGTCGAGCCTCGACGACGCGTCGATCGACGGGGACCCCGAAGTGAGTGCGCGAGCGACCGACGCCCGGTCGCTCATCCGCATCCGCCGCACTCTGGGCGTGAAGCTGGTGGATGCGATCAGCCGCGCCGACGAGGCCTTCCACACCGGGGGTGACGCCGCGAAGCTCGACGTCCTCATCCTGGCGAAAGCCTTCTGGATCCGGGGCGACCTGGCCAGGGAGGATCTGGCTGGGCTGGAGCGGGTGGCGGCCGGTGCGACGTGGACGGATCCTGGGACGCTTCCGCGGTTCATGAA
>Ga0222749_10001607_pt1 | contig 11402 bp, 10 predicted proteins | sample IncBWH2Mmetat_FD_197234 | JGI IMG/M metagenome (GOLD analysis project Ga0222749, IMG submission 197234) | Metatranscriptome of lab incubated forest soil microbial communities from Barre Woods Harvard Forest LTER site, Petersham... | ecosystem: Environmental > Terrestrial > Soil > Temperate...
CGACGAGGAGGGCGAAGGCGGCGGTGTTGTACGTGAGCCGGAGAACGCGCTCGCCCGGGCCGGCGCTGGGCTTTACCTCGGGCTCTGAGGCCACGGGAGTGAGCACCCGCGTGACGGCGACGGGAGCGGGAGTGGGGTCCGCCAGGGCGACGGGGACGGGAGTGGGGTCCGCGACGGCGGTGGCTGGACCGGCGGGGGCTTGGGCCTCCGCCAGCTTCTGGGCTTTATAGGCGGCCAGCCGCTCCTTCAGCGACGGCTGTCCCTCGTGGGCGGGCGCCGCAGTCTCGGCCGAGGCGGGGGCGGGCGAGGGTTCGGGGCCCGGTCGGGATGCGGACTTCAGGACTTCGTAGAGACTTGCACTGCCCTTGCTCTTCATGTCCCCTCTCTCTCGTTGGTCGACCCGGCCGGATTCGCTCTCCGGCTAATTTATAACTTACATTTTGACCCTTGTCCACTCCGCCACGGAATTTAGTTCGCCCAAAAAACTATTGCGATCCGCCGGGGGTCGGCTATAATCCGTCCACTAGAAACCCACAGCGAGGTGAGTTCTTGATCCGCGTCAAGGTCCGGATGAACGAAAGTCTCGACCAGCTCCTCAAGCGCTTCAAGAAGGCGTGCGAGAAGGAGGGGCTGACCCGGGACATCAAGCGCACGGCCTTCTACGAAAAGCCCAGCGAAAAGCGCCGGCGCCAGGAGCGCCAGCTGATCCGCAAGCTGCAGAAGGAAGCCAATCTCCGCTAGGACGGCGGGGATTCCGTTAAGCCACGGAGAAGGAGTCCTAGGGCGCCCGGGGCGCCACGACTCGTTTTTCGTGGCTTTTCTCGTGACCTGCTATGACAACCGTCCTCGAAACCAACCGGCTCACCAAGGTCTTCAAGGATTTTTGGGGTCGTCCCAAGCACAAGGCCCTCGACGCGCTCTCGATCACCATCAACCCCGGCGAGGTCTTCGGCCTCCTGGGTCCCAACGGTTCGGGCAAGACCACCACCTTCAAGCTCCTTTTGGGGCTCATCTTCCCGACCGAGGGGACCGCGACCATCCTGGGCCGCCCGCCGACCGACGTGACGGTGAAGTCCCGAATCGGCTTCCTTCCCGAGGAGTCGTACCTCTACCGCTGGCTGAACGCCGACGAAACCCTCGACTTCTTCGGGCGGCTCTTCAACCTCGACCGGGCGACGCGCCGGAAGCGCGCCGACCAGCTCATCGAGCAGTTCGGCCTCGGCCACGCCCGCAAGCGCCAGATCCGGGAATACTCCAAAGGCATGATGCGGCGGGTCGGGTTCTGTCAGACCCTGATCAACGACCCGGAGTTCGTCATCCTCGACGAACCCACGAGCGGCCTGGACCCGATCTCGTCGCGGCAGATCAAGGATCTCATCCTCGACCTGAAGAAGCGTGGGAAGACGGTCCTCCTTTCCAGCCACCTCCTGGCCGACGTCCAGCAGGTCTGTGACCGAATCTGCATCCTCCACCAGGGGCAGACCAAGGAGTACGGCCCGGTGCGGGACATCCTGGTCCGCCGGGACTCCGTGCAGATGACGTTCAAGGACCTCTCCGAGGGGGCGCGCCTCAAGATCGAGGAGCTGGCGAAGGCGGAGGGGGCGCACTTGGTGAAGTCGGAGAACATGCTCGAGACGCTCGAGGACGTCTTCCTTCGCACCGTGCAGGAGAGCGGAGATGGGCTCACCTACAGGAAGCCCGCCGGCGGCGCCCCGAAGGAGAACCCATGATCTCCGGCGCCCTGATCCGCCTCTTTGCCAGGGGCGCCAGAGCGGCCTCCGCGCCCGGCGCGGCCGGCGCCATGGCGGTCTCGCCCCGGCGCGTCTGGGCGATCGCGCGGATGACCCTGCTGGAGGCCTCGCGCCGCAAGGTCTTCGCGATCCTCGCCCTCTTTGCCATCGCGCTCCTGAGCTCCACGGCCTTCTTCCCGTCGGTGGAGCCGGCGGGCCGGCTGCGCCTCATGGAGGTGTGGGCGCTCCGCGCCGCGTCGCTCTTCACCGCGATCGTCGCGCTGTTCATCTCGGGTTCGTCGCTCCCCTCCGACTTCGAAGAGAAGCGGATCTACATGCTCGTCACGAAGCCGGTCTCGAAGGCGACCATCTTCCTGGGGAAGCTTCTGGGCCTCTCGCTCCTCCTCGCCATCTTCGTGGCCACGATGGGGATGGTGACGATGCTCTTCATCCGGGGCGTCCAGCTCCTGTCAGGCCCCTCGTTCCCATCGATGGTCGCGAGGGAGCGGCTGTCCGACGGGCAATTCGAGGCGCTGCGGCCGGCGAGTCTGTCGGATGCGAGCGACGAGAAAAGGAGTTATGTCACGGCCGACACGGCTGGAGCCCTGGTGTGGCGGTTCACGGGACTCCGGAGGGCGGACTTCGGGGACCAGATCGGCCTGGAGGGCCGCTTCTCCGTGGGATCCCCAACCGACCAGTTCCGGGCCTCCGGAAGCATCATTCTTGAAGCCCGCGCTTCGGGGGGGACCCACCGGGTGGAGCAGTTCCTCAACACCAATGAGGAGAAGGACTGGAGCATCCCCGCGGCTCTCCTGGGGCCAGACGGAACGCTGGACATCTTCTTCCGGTGCGGCGACGGCGACGGCTTCCTCGGGGCCTCGAGGCGGGACCTCGCGCTCTACCTCAAGCCGGGCCTCTTCGAATTCGCCTTCGCGCGCGGCCTGGTGCTCCTCTTCCTGCAGTCGATGACGGTCCTCTCGCTCACGCTCATGGCTTCCGCGATGCTCTCCGCCCCGCTGAGCATCCTCCTGGGCGTTCTCCTCTACGTCGTGGGTTCGGCGTACGGCTATGTCAAGGATGGGACCCGGGACATCGACCGGTCGCTCCAGGAGCTCCAGCAGGGGAAAAAGAGCCCCAGCGCGCCGGAGGAGATTCCGCCGTGGTTCCTCCAGTTCTCAAGCACGGTGTCGAAGGCCGTGCTCAGGATCGTTCCGGATTTCGATCACTTCGATTTCTCCAAGTGGTTGCTCAAGGACAAGGCGGTCTCGGGCCGCGACCTCGCCATCGCGGTAGGCCATGCGGTGCCCCCCGTCCTGGTCCTGGGCGTCCTGGGCATGCTCGTCCTGGCGTTCAAGGATTTCGGCTAGGGGGATATGACCGCTAGAACCCAGAGTCCCGGAGACGGCGTTCCCCCGGAGCGCCTCAGGCATCGGCCTTCCGGAGGGGGTTCTCCGCCACGCGTCGCCTGGACGCTCGGACGGACGTTCCCTGGGGAATCCTCATGACGATTCTGCGGTGGATCCTCCTGGCCGCCCTGGTGACCCTGATCGTTCTCCTCCAGTCGTTGGGCCTGCAGCAGCAGGTCGAGACCAAGGAAGAGGACCGCTACCGCCGGGTCGCCGACATCCCCGCGAGCGACATGGTGCCCACCTACGTGGCCTCGCTCTTCTTCGGCGCCTTCCGTGCCGTCGTGGTCGACGCGCTGTGGATCCAGCTCAAGAAGGTGGAGGAGGAGAAGCGCTGGTACGAGCAGCGGCAGACCTTGCAGCTGATCTCCTACTTCCAGCCGCGCAACCCCGAGGTGTGGGCCCACCTGGGCTGGCACTCGGCCTACAACGTCGCCAACGGGTTCACCGACCCCGAAAAATCGTGGGAGTGGGTGAAATTCGGGCTCAAGTGGCTCCGGCAGGGCAATACGATGCTGCCCGACTCGACCTACCTAAAGTTCGAGCTCGCCCGGACCCTCTACTTCAAGCCCACCTGGAGGGACGGAGTGCTGGACATGAACCTCCTGGCCCGGATCGAGGGAGACCCCGAACTCCAGGAGATCCTTCAGATTGGACCTCCTGCCCCCCGGCCTCTCACGGCGTTCGAGCTGGCCATCCCCTGGCTGGAGCACGGACGCGACGAGCTCCTGGAACGGCCGGAGAAGTACATTATCACCCAGACGGGCCTTTACATCCGGCCCCTGACGATGGACGGGTACATCCGAGAATGCCTGTACTTCCAGGGCATGTACCTCTGGCGGCTCCAGCGGTGGGAGGAGGCGAAGGAGGCGTTCCGTCGCCTGACCGATCACACCGCGGCCATGCTCGACAAGAAATACCCCGGCGACTTCCGGTCGGGCATTTTCGAGGACCATGCCAAGTTTTCAGCCCGCCTTCCGGAGATCGTCGACCTGGACCGGAAGGCCAAGTCGGGGAAACGCGAGGACGAGCTGGCCCTGCTGGCAAAGATGCAATCGCTTTTGGTCGACCTGGGACCCCTGGATCTGAGCTATTTCTGGAACCGCTATCGAAAGGACGGCCGTCTGGACACCCTGAAGCGGAAACTCGCCGGCGGGCGCGACCCCCAGGAGTGCAACGATTCGTTCGACCTGGCCACGGACCTCCCTCCCCTCACCCTGATCGCCGCCAACCTGGACCCGCCGGGCCTCGATGTGGATTACTACCGGATCGCGGTCCTGAACCCGGCTCCCGAGGCCCCCTCCGATGCCTCGCCCACCAAGCCGGTCCCGCTGACGATCCACCTCCACCGTCCCGAGGGGGCGACGCTCGACCTCAAGGCGACGCTGTTTGACACCTCCCGGCGACCCCTCCGGTCGGTCGAGGGACGCGGCGACTTCAGGCTGGAGCAGGCGTGCGACCGCTACGGGATCTACTTCCTGAAGGTGGAACCCCTCTCTCCGGTCGGTCCGTGGCCCCCCGACACCTCCTACACCCTCAGGTATGAACTGGGATCCTGAGGCCGGACCCCCCGTTCAGTTCTGTTGACAAGCCCCTGCGGGGCCAGTTTAATACCGCCCAACAAGAACCCCCGTCCCTTCGATCTTACTCATAAGGAGGCGTTCGTGAGACGCAGGTTCGGACACCGTCTGCCCCCTCCACTGCTCTTCCTGCCGATCCTGGCCCTGGGATTCATCCTCCTGGGCGGAGGATTCGCGTTCGGGGACGATTCGGACCTGGCGATTCCCGACCTCCAAAAGGGGGCCTTCCACATCGGGGGCCATTCGATCATCGCATGGAACCTGCTTTTTTACGGCGCCCTGGTGATCACGGGGACGCTGGGCATCAGCCTTTACCTCCGGCACCAGATCCGCATCCTGCCGGCCCACTCGTCCATGCTCAAGATCGCCGACATCATCTTCGCGACCTGCAAGACCTACCTGATCCAGCAGGGCCGATTCCTCCTGATGCTCTTCGCCATCATCGGCACGGCCATGACCTACTACTTCATCGGCCTCCAAGGGAAGAGCTTCGGCACCGCCCTCCTCGTCCTGTTCTTCTCCGTCGTCGGCATGGCCGGTTCCTACGCCGTCGCGTGGTACGGCATCCGGGTCAACACCTACGCCAACTGCCGGACGGCCTTCGCCGCCCTCCGCGGCCGGCCCTGGGACGTCGTCTCCATCCCCCTCCGCGCCGGAATGTCGATCGGCCTTTACCTCATCTCCCTGGAGCTGGTGATGATGGTCATCATCCTGCTCTTCCTGCCCCGCCACATCGTGGGCATCTGCTTTCTCGGCTTCGCCATCGGCGAGTCGCTCGGCGCCTCGGCCCTGCGCATCGCGGGCGGCATCTTCACCAAGATCGCCGACATCGGCTCCGACCTCATGAAGATCGTCTTCAAGGTCAACGAGGACGATCCGCGCAACCCGGGGGTCATCGCCGACTGCACGGGCGACAACGCGGGTGACTCGGTGGGCCCGACGGCCGACGGCTTCGAGACCTACGGCGTGACCGGCGTGGCCCTCATCTCCTTCATCACCCTGGCGCTCACCGGGAAGGTCGCCGCGAACTACGAGGAGCTGCAGGTCAAGCTCATCGTCTGGATCTTCGCGATGCGCTTCCTGATGGACTTCATGTCCGGCTGTTCCTACTTCATCAACGAGGCCATCTCCAAGGCCCAGTACGCCGGACTCAAGTTCTTCGACTTCGAGCAGCCCCTCACCCGCCTGATCTGGATCGCCGCGATCCTCTGCATCTCGACCTCGTTCGGGATGAGCTGGCTCCTGATCGGCGACCTGTCCGTGACGAAACCCGTGCTGGATACCGCGGGCAAGCCGATGCTTGACGCCCTCGGCAAGATCCTGTCGCATCCGCCGACGCCCCTGCCCTCCCTCTGGTGGCAGCTGGCCTCGATCATCAGCTGCGGCACGCTCGCCGCGGTGCTCATCCCCGAGTTCACGAAGGTTTTCACGAGCTCGCACTCGAAGCACGTGCATGAAATCGTGACCGCGTCCCGCGAGGGCGGCGCCTCCCTCACGATCCTCTCCGGACTTGTGGCGGGCAACTTCAGCGCCATCTGGATGGGCCTGCTCATCGCGGGACTCATGGCCACCGCCTATTTCGTCAGCATGTTCGCGCTGCACGACGTCCTGGGCGCCTACTCGGCGACCTTCGCGTTCGGCATGGTCGCCTTCGGCTTCCTCTGCATGGGCCCGGTCAACATCGCGGTGGACAGCTACGGCCCCGTGACGGACAACGCCCAGTCGGTCTTCGAGCTGGCGCAGACGGAGAAGATCCCCGGCATCAAGGAGGAGATCAAGAAGGATTTCGGCTTCGACGCGGACTTCGAGAACGGCAAGCACCTCCTCGAGGCCAACGATTCGGCCGGAAACACCTTTAAGGCCACGGCCAAGCCCGTGCTCATTGGCACGGCGGTGGTCGGAGCCACCACCATGATCTTTTCGATCATCCTCATCCTGGAGAAAGCCGGGCTCCTTCACATCAGCCTGACGGATGCCCCCGTCCTCCTGGGCTTCATCTGCGGCGGGGCCGTGATCTACTGGTTCTGCGGCGCGTCGATGCAGGCCGTCACCACCGGCGCCTACCGGGCTGTCGAGTTCATCAAGAAGAACATGAACCTCGACAAGAAGGAGGCTGACATCGAGGACTCCAAGACCGTCGTGAAGATCTGCACGCAATACGCGCAGAGCGGCATGTGGAACATCTTCATCGCGCTGATGTCCCTCACGCTCGCGTTCGCGTTCTTCGACCCGAACTTCTTCGTGTCGTACCTGATTTCGATCGCCATCTTCGGGCTCTACCAGGCCATCTTCATGGCCAACGCCGGCGGCGCGTGGGACAACGCCAAGAAGCTGGTGGAGGTCGACTTCAAGGAGAAGAACACCCCCGTCCACGCGGCGACCGTCATCGGCGACACGGTCGGCGACCCCTTCAAGGACACCAGCTCCGTCGCCCTCAACCCCATCATCAAGTTCTCAACCCTCTTCGGCCTCCTGGCCGTGGAGATCGCCCTGCAGATCCGGGAAAAGGCGCACGCGGACAAGAGCCTGAATTTCGGCCCGATCCTGGGCGTCGCCATGCTGATCGTCGGCCTCGTCTTCGTCTGGCGTTCGTTCTACGCGATGAGGATTCCAAAAAAGGACGCCCCCAGCGGAGCGCATTGATCCGTGGCCACCACCCGTCAGCTCGCGGTCGAGTGCGCGAAGGCCTGCGACGAGAAGAAGGCCGCCCAGATCGTGGTCCTGGACGTCCGGGACCTCACTTCCATCGCCGACTACTTCATCGTCTGCTCGACGTCGAACGAGCGGCAGGCCCGGGCGATCACCGACGACCTCCGCGTGTCGATGAGGGAGAAGGGGTTGCGGGAACTCGGGGTCGAGGGCGTGAACGACGCCAAGTGGATCCTCCAGGACTTCGGCGACGTCGTCATCCACATCTTCCACGAGTCGCAGCGCGAATTCTATGACATCGAGGGCCTCTGGGCCGACGCGCGTCAGGTCAAGTGGACGCGCGCCGCGAAGAAGTCGTAAGATAGCCCCCGATGCATCTCGAAGACGTCTGGGCCAAGGGCCTCCGTGACGCCGCCCGCGACCTGTGGAAGGTCGAGCTCCCCCCGCCGTTGCTCGAGCCTCCGAGCGATCCCAAGTTTGGCGACGCCACCTGCTCGGCGCCGATGCGCCTCGCCAAGGAGCTCCGGAAGGCCCCGCGGATGATCGCCGACGAATTGGCCCGGGCGGTCCAGAAGATGGGGCTGCCGAAGCTGTCCCGGGTCGAGGTGGCCGGCGCGGGATACATCAACCTGACGGCCGCGCCGGAATTCCACGCGGAGGAACTGGCGCGGATCCTGTCGGAAGGCGCCGACTACGGCCGTTCGACCCTCGGCGCGGGTCGGAGGGTCCTGGTCGAGCACTGCTCGGCCAACCCCACCGGACCGCTCCACATCGCCCACGGGCGGCAGGCCGCGGTTGGGGACTCGATCGCCAACATCCTCGACTATGCGGGATACCAGGTCGCTCGCGAATTCTACATCAACGACACCGGCAACCAGATCGAGATGCTCGGGAGGTCGATCCGGTGGCGGATCCTGGAGGGCGAGGGGCGCGTCTTTCAGCGCGAGGAGCGCGGGTATGAGGTCGACGAGAAGACGAAGGAAAAGCGACCCCTTGTCTGGCTGTGGACCCAGGTCGACTACGATCGGTGCGAGATTCCCGAGAACAACGCCTACAAGGGCGACTATATCAAATCGATTGCGGCCGAGCTCAGGACGTCGGGCCGGACCGACCTCGAGACCGCCAAGAGATTCGGCGTCTCGCGCCTCCTGGGCGAGATCAGGAAGGACCTTGAGACGTTCCGGGTGAGATACGACGCCTGGCAGAGCGAGGAGGAGCTGCACCGGAGCGGGAAGGTCGACGAGCTGCTCAACTACTTCAAGACCTGGGGCTACACCTACTCCAAGGACGGCGCCCTCTACGCCAAATTCAAGGACTTCGGGGACACCGAGGACCGGCCCCTGGTGAAAAAGGACGGGTCCGTGGTCTACCGGCTTCCGGACATCGCCTATCACAAGGACAAGTTCGATCGCGGGTTCGACACGCTGATCGACCTGTGGGGCCCCGACCACCACGCGCACATCGCCAACGTGGCCGCTGGCCTGAGGATGCGCAACTTCAACCTCGTCGAACCCGACGAAGTCCGGCCTTCCCCGACCCTACCGCCCGAGCAGAGGCCCGTGGCCTTCAAGGTCCTCCTCATCCAGCACTGCACCCTCTTCCAAGGCGGGGTCGAGGTCAAGATGTCCAAGCGCGCGGCCAGCTACGTGACGCTCCGCGAGCTCATGGAGGAGGTGGGGGTCGACGCCACGCGGTTCTTCTTCGCGATGAGAAAGCCTTCCAGCCACCTGGACTTCGATATGGACGTCGCCAAGCAGCAGAGCAAGGACAATCCCTACTACTACGCGGGCTATGCCCATGCTCGCATCTGCAACATCTACCTCAAGGGCATCGAGGAGAAGAAGGTCGATCCGGCGGATCTGAGGGAAGGCGTGTGGCACGGGGCCTACGACGGCACGAAGATCGGGCCCGATGAGATCGTGCTCCTGAAGATGGTCCGCCACTTCCGCCGGCGGCTCGAAATCGCCGCCCGGGACCTCGATCCCGCCGTCCTGGCGGAGTACTTGCGCGAACTCTCCGGCGCCTACCAATCCTACTACGAGATCGGCAACCACCCCCAGAACGCGGCCAAGAGGGTCCTGGCGGAGGATGAGGGGGTTCGGCGCGCCCGGCTTGCCGTAGGTGCCGCCGTCCAGCAGGTCCTCAGGAACGGCTTTAGGCTGCTGGGGCTCTCCGCTCCCGAGCGGATGTAGCGAAGTCGCCCCCCCGTAAAAGAGGGCGGGGCCCACACCAAACGCTCCGGAGGCTCACACCTCCGACCCGCCCGGTACAGGCCCCGCCGCCAGGGTAAGGGGCATGGAACTCGCGATCCCGATCGATTCAAATAGAAATGCCCGGTCAGTCGTGCGACAGTCCGGGCATCGGTCTGGGGAGAACTGGGGGTTTATGGGTTAAGGGTTTTGGGGTCTCCCGTTTCGATCCTCGCCAGCTTTTCAATTTACTTCTGAGGGTTAGACGAAGACCCCGCAGGATTGTTGCCGGAAAAAGACGAGGGACTCCGAATATTTCGGCTCAGGCTTTCGGGGGCGCCGGGCGCCGGAGCTTCCGCGTCTCGCTCATGACCTTCCGCGTGAAGTCGGGAGGGACATCGATCCGGATCTTCTCCGTGTCCTTCACGACCTGCTTGAGCTGCTCGAATTCGGCGCGGGCCTTGCCGTCGGTCTCCAGCCGCCGCCGGAGGCGGGTGGTCTCGGCCTGGCTGGCCTCCCCGTCGATCGCCTTGTGAATGAGCTTCTTCTCGTCGCGCTTCGCCATAGGTGGCACTCCTAGTCGTCACTCCGACCTTTTTCCTTGGCCGCCTTCTCCCTCCAGAACGTATCGACATTCGGCGCCAGACTCTGCCGCATCATCTCCCTCGCCCGGTAGGCGCGGACGCGGACGGTGTCCGCTGGCACGTTGGTGATCGCCGCCACGTCGCGGTAATCCAGCCCCTGCAGGTGCCGGAGCACGAACGCCTCGCGATACAGGTAGGGGAGCTTGTTGATGGCCTCGCGCATCTTCTGGGAGAGCTCGGTCTGGAGCACCACCCGGGGGGCCTGCTCCTGGGGATTGCCTCCCATGGTCGCCAGCTGTTCGTCGTCGGCGCTCTTGGCGTGGCGGGATTTGGCCTTGAGGTAGTCCTTGCAGAGGTTGAGGGCGATCTGGTAGAGCCAGCTTGAAAACTTGGCCTTGCGCTCGAATCGGGCCAGGCCCTTGAAGGCGCGCACGAAAGCGTCCTGCGCGATGTCCTCCGCCTGGTGCCGGTCCCCCAGCATCGCATAGCCGAGATTGATGATTCGGGCGCTGTACTTGTCGACCAGCCGGCCATACGCCTCGGCATTCCCTTCCAGGCATTTCGTGATCAGGGCGCTGTCATCGACCAAGGGAGACGCCTTTCAAAGAGACGACGAAGTCGGACCAGTATAACCGCACTTTTTCCGCCCCGCAACGAACGCTGAGCCTGGAGGCGGGTGCCGACAATTGTCGGTGGAGTGGGACGACCTGACGCGCCGGAATGCATATGGGTGCACCCGGCGCGGGCACGACCCTTGCTCCGGCAGGGGAGGTGCGCTCCCGGCACCAATTCCTTGACTCGGCAAAGCTCGTCGGTAGAATGCGGGCACCCCGGGGGGCGTTCCATGGCAGTCGGTCCCGGCGGCGGCTCGATGTGGAACCTGCTGACCGTCGGGACGGTCCTGGTCGCCTGCATCGCCGCGGGTTACTTCCTTGGAAGCTTTCTCGATCGCAAGCTGGGGACGAGCCCGTGGCTGGTGGTCGCTGGCGTCTTGCTTGGAACAGCAGCGGGGTTCGTGGAACTCTTTCGCACGGTTTCGCGTAACCTGAAATGATCGACACCGCGAGCCTTCGGCGTCTCCTCCTCACCGCAGCCGTGCTGTTCCTCGTGGCCTCCGGGGTGACGCTCCTGGCGGGCTCGGTCCCGCTTGCCGGCGGTCTTCTCCTGGGGTTCTTCCTCGGGGCGGCCCCGTTCGCATCCTGGGCCTGGATCGCCGCGCGCGGCCTTCGGTCCACCCGAGCCCGCGCGCTCGCGGTCGCCCTCC
>Ga0222749_10001609_pt1 | contig 11397 bp, 14 predicted proteins | sample IncBWH2Mmetat_FD_197234 | JGI IMG/M metagenome (GOLD analysis project Ga0222749, IMG submission 197234) | Metatranscriptome of lab incubated forest soil microbial communities from Barre Woods Harvard Forest LTER site, Petersham... | ecosystem: Environmental > Terrestrial > Soil > Temperate...
CCGCGCTAAGCGCGGCCAGGCCCCCGGGAGCCAGGACCGGAGGCGGCGGCCATCGCCTTCGATTCCGGGGCGAACCCGGGAGTCCCTCTATCGGTCACAACGGCAAGTTTGAGAGGAGACCCTGATGAAGCAGATGCTGATCCCCCTCGCCCTGACGGCTCTGGCGGGACGCGCCTGGGCTGATGAAAAGGACGACTTGGTCGGAGCCGCGAAGAAAACGGCGGAAACGAAGAACTACTCCTTCAAAGGCCAATCCCAGGTGGAGCTGCCCGCGCTGGGCGGCGCCGTCGGAGGCCCGCAGGTGTCGAAGTTCGAAGGAAAGTTCGATGCGACCGAAGGCACCTACATCCTGACGGATGCCCAGGAGATCGTGCGGATCGATGCCAAGACCGCGATCCGACCCCGCGGGGAGTGGCGCGTCCTCGACGAAAGCGCCCGGGGCGCGGGCGGGGGCCGGATCCCGGGGAGGATGGCGGGCATGCTGGGCGGCCTGCGCCCGCCCCGCGCTCCGCACGAGGAGCTCAAAGACTTCGGTTCCACGATCGAGAAGGTCTCCAGCACCGGGAGCAAGGAAACCGTCGGGGAGTCCGAGTGCACCGTCCTCGCGTTCGACCTCACCGAGGAGGGGGCCAAGGCCTCCTTCCCCTTGGGCGGGATGCTCGGCCGCTTCGGGGGCGGCAATGTCGACTCGAAGTTCAAAGGCAAGGGCAAGGCCTGGATCGCCGACGGAGCCCTCGTGAAGATCGAAACGACGGCCACGCTCTCGGCCTCCTTCAACAACAATGACTTCGAGGTCACCTCGGCGCGGACGACCTCCATCTTCGACGTGGGCAAGACGAAAGTCGTGATCCCCGAGGACGCCCGGAAGGCGATCAAGGCAAAGACCGACTAGCGGGTCGGCGTGGGGTCGAAGCCGCCCTCCGTGGCTGGTTCGGGCGGCCGGCGCAGGGGTGGCTCGGACGCCCGGAGTGCATCGGGGGCGATTATTTGGAACTTCTTCGCCCCGCGGAGTACTAAGAGTCATGAAGACAGCGCTGCTTGCCTTGGCCCTCCTACCCAGCCTGGTTCTCCCCGTCGCCGCCCAGGACACTCCCTGGAGCGACTTTGCGGTCGGTGACCGGGTTGAACTCACCTTTCCCAGCGGCGGCACGATCCGCGGAACGCTCGTGACGTCCTCGCCAAAGTCCACCTCCCGGGACTACGCCCGCGAATCGGCGCTGACGCTTGATCTTACGTGGGAATATCCCGGGCTCCACGGAACGATGACCGTCCCGAAGACGGACTTCAAGAGCGCGCGCAAACTGCAGCCTGCGGTCAAGCAGGCAGGTTCCAGCTCCCATCACCCCCTGGATCGACCCCCGGGGGAGAACGAGAAACCCCCTGGCGCAAGACCGGTGACCCCGGCCAATCCCCCCGGAGCCAGGGCCGACGCCGTCCCGGACGATAAACCGGACAAGGACGCCGAAGAGCTGAAGAAGGCCCTCGAATTCTACGGCAAATATCCCCCTCCGTACTGGGGACCCGACCGGCACACGATGGACGTCCAAAAGAAGGACCGCGGTCAGGCTCTCACCCCGGCGGAACGCGACTTCGAAGCGGGCTACCCGGCACTCTGGGAGAAAGGGCGCGCGGCCTCCCCCCCCAATCCCCCGGAGCCGAAAAAAGAGTAGCCTCCTTCGCGGGACCCGGGGTTCGCCGCCGGGCCCGAGCTCCGTGAGGCCCACCCCTCCCCCCGGGAAATCCAATTCCGTGTTATGAGCCCGGCCCCGGCTCGGTCCACACGGTAGAATTCACCCCGGGAGGGATCCGCTCATGGCGCTTGTCCGCTGCCCCCGGTGCCAGAAGATGATGTCCACGACCGCGGCCTCCTGTACCCAGTGCGGGTACGAGAACGGCCCCCGGGAGGGCCTGCGATCCGTCAAGCCCCGCCCGTCCTCTCCCCGTCGCCGGCTCCATTCCCTGAGCGTCGGATCCGCGGTCCCCGGCACACCGGATGCGGACCGCTGGATTAGGTTCTGGGCGAACCTGTGCGGCGGCATGCTGATCGTCGGGTTCCTGTGCCCCGTGATCCTCGACGGTCTTGCGGGGAGCCGCCTGATCTGGCAGTGGGATCTCATGTCCTCCATGAAGGGCGACCAGATCCTGGGCATGCTCCTGCCCCTCCTCCTGGGGGTTGCGACGCTTGCCGTAGGGAATCTCATGGGAGGAATCCGAAGAGCCGTGGTCCTCTCCGCGATGGCGGGCGGGGCGTGGGTCCTTTATGCGGTCCTGGCCCGGGCGCCGGAGATGGACCTCGCCCACCTATCGGCCAAGACCGGCGGGGCGATCCTCGTGCTCGTCATCATGCCCCTCTCCGCCTGCGCCATCGCGATCGGCAACCGGATCCGGAAGCGCTATCCGGCCGAGCCCATGCCTCGGACTCTGGCGGGCGTCGCCGGGATCGTCCTTGCCGGCTGCTTCATCATCCCGCTCGGGGGCGGAAGGGACAGTTATCCGATCATCGCCGCCTTCTTCGAAAAAGTGGTCTGGAGGGCGGCCGGGCCGATCATGGTGGTCCTCCTGGCCCTGCTCGGCTACGGCGTCCTGGGCGCGCTCAGCTTCATGCGGGTCAAGGACGTCGGCTCGTACTGCCGGCTCTTGAGCGTCCTGGCTCGCGCGATCCTCTGGGGCGCCCCGCTGACCCTACTTTTCACGTTCTCGATGCTGACCGACGGCCGGGGCATGGGAATGGCCTTCACCCTGGCGCTCAAGATCTTCTTCCTCTGGTACGGGCACATGCTCCTGGTGGCGATCGGGTTCACCTCCTGGATGGAACACTCGCTGGCGACCCGGACCGACCGATCGCCCCGCGCGTCCCGGGGACCGCTCCGCTAAAGCCCCGCCCGAACCGAGCCGGGCCTGCCCCCGGCCCCGGGAACGGGTCGCCCCGGACGATTTTCCCCGGCCAGGAACGGCGGGATTCGCTTGTCGGCATCCCCCGTGAAGGATATGCTCGGGCCATGAGTCAAACGGACGCCGCCGGGATTCCTCGGGCCCCGACCGACGGGGTCGTGGTCGAACGCGCAGCCCAGGGGACGCCGCACCAGGGAAAGGTGCTTCTCGCGATGCAGGCGCATTCCGACGATGTCCCGCTGTTCGCGGGGGGCACGGTCGCGAAGCTCATCAAGGAAGGCTACACGGGATATCTCCTGCGCGCGACCAACGATGACATGGGGGACGACGTCGGCCAGCGCGGGAGCATCGGCGAGCACGTGCTTCGAAACGAGCGCGAGAACGCCGAGGTGGCGCGCGCCCTGGGCCTGAAGCGGTCCTTCGACCTCAACTACAACAATCACCGGATGGCGGATGTCTCCCACAACGAACTCCAGTGCCGCCTGATCTTCCTGATCCGCATGCTCAAGATCGACACCGTGATCTGCTGGGATCCCTGGGCGCACGACGAGGAGAATCCCGATCACTACCAGCTCGCGCGGGCCATCGAGACCGCGTCCTGGATGGCCGGCCGCCCCCATGATTTTCCGGAACAGCTGGCGGCCGGACTCCCGCTGCACTCCGTCACCGAGAAGTACTACTATGCCCGTCGGCCGGAGATGAACCGGGTGGTCGACATCACCGGCGTGATGGACAAAAAGATCGAAGCCAACCGCGCGAACGTCGCGAAGGGGCCGGGCGGGCACAAGGGATCGGAGCTGAGGGCGGAACTGGCCAAGAAGAACCTGCGCCTGCCCGTTCTCGGCGACGACGACGATACCGCCGACCGAAACTACATCCGGGAGTTCGCCCTGGCCGCGGACCGGGAACTCGGAAAGCAATACGGGCTGGAATACGCCGAGGCCTTCCACTACATCGGTCCCACCTCCCGCTTCGCGCCCCCGACGGCCGAGTACATCGCGAAACACGCGGTGCCGATCCGGAAATAGCGGCCGGCCCGGGCTCCCCCCCCCGGGGCGCCTCGAACCCCCGGCGGGGATCACCCAGGATATGCCGGTCCTCAAGAGGGAGGGTGATCCCGGCCACCCCCTTCACCCGTCGTCCCCCGCCCCCTTGAGCCGTCCTCGGGCGATGCAGGCCGCGTCACGGACCCACGCGAGGACCACCCCCGCGCGAGTCCCGCGGGTGACCCTCCTCCAGGCTCGCCCCCCCCTCCCCGAGTAGAGGAGCCGCCCTCCCGACTTCAAGGTCACTTCCCCCCGGTCGCGGCCCACTCGAACCGTGAGGACAGGGCCGTGACAGAGAGTCGTGAGATCCTCGATGAGCCGGACCTCCTCCAGGCCCGTGACGCTTGGATTTCGATTTCGACGGCCCACGGCCCTATCCCTCCGGTAGCAACCCCCCCTCCCCCGGGGACCCCGCCCTCAGAGGGCCGCCCGGGTTCGCCTCGGCCGCCTTTTTTCGATCGTGGGGCGGCCCCCTCGCTCCGGCTTCCGGGCAGGTTCTTGAAGGAGCCGGAGCCAATCAGCCGCCGCCTGGGGGTCCCGGAGGGTGTACCCGATCTCGAGGCCCCCCTGCTTCCGGAAGCGGGGCTCGACCCGGATCAGCTCCTCGCCGTTCGCGGCGAAGATGAAGATCTCCGCGGGAAAGCAGAAGACGCGGACCGGGGCCCTCGCGATCACCCTCCTCGCGGTCGATAAGGCGATCTCGTCAAAGATGGATCCGAGATCCAGGCGTCCGGGCATGAAGCAAGCCTCCTCACACGCTAGGCCAGAAGGGCCAGAGCCTGGCTCCAGGCCCGCTCCTTCAGGGCGGCGCCGGAGCCGAATTGCGCGGACTTCCACCGGTTCTGGGTCTCGCTTTCACCCGGCCTGACGCGCGTAGGGCGCTGATGATCTGCAAGATCGGCGACGGCGTTGACGGCCGCCCAGAGGCTGCCCCGGACCGTGGGGAGCGCGTTCCCCTTTCCCGACTCGAAGAGACGGACCAGGGTTTCACGGGTCGTCCCCGCCAGGAGGGGATCGGCATCCTCCGGATCGGGCACCACGCTCCTGAAGTACAGGGCGAGCGCCTCCGCATCGAGGGAATGGCTCGCGAACGCGCCCGCCTGATCGGCGAACGAGTCGAAGTACTTCAGGGAGATCCCGAGCAAGCGCCGGGCTTCCCTGGACTTCCCCAGGATGTCGCCCACGTGGCGAATGGAAATGCCGCCTGACGACCCCTTCAGGGCGCACCGCAGGGTGTTCTCGCAGACGACCCGGATCGGGGTGAAGAGCACCCGCAGGGGGCTCCGCCCGTCGTGCGTGTTCGTCAGGAGCAGGAACTTCCCCACGTTGTCCTCGCGGGTGACCCAGACGTCCCCGGGAAGCCGGGCCAGAAGCCAGATCCGCCTCCCGAGATCAATCGCGCCAGCGGACTCGTAGACCGCATGGCCTTCCCCGATCAGGTGATCGAAGAACTCGAAGGCCTCGGCGTTCTGGACGGGCACGTAGCGTTCGCCGACGACGGCGATCGGCTCGCGCCGATCCATGCGGACCACGCCGTAGGCTCGGGGGATCGGGACGTTGAGGGCGCAGGCCGGGAACAGCTCCACCTTCCAATCGAGAGAGGCCGCCCGGATCGCCTCCGCCGACGTCGCCGGATGATCCAGGGGGACACCCATCCCGTGCCAGGGACGGCTGCCGTGATACATCAGGGTCTCGACATTCGCAGGCATCGCTTCCTCGGATCAAGAGTCCGCCCCCGTACCGGCGGGGACGAACGGATTTCAGGTGGACCCGGACGCCAACGGAGCCGGCAGCGTTGGGCGGGGTCTGGAGAGGGGCGGCGGCGATCCGCCCCGGCGCCGCGACTCACCGGACGGGGTCCCAAAGAGCGCCCTCGGCCGCCCGGCCCAGACGCTCACGGAGCCTCCTGGCGCGGCACCAGCATCCGAACGCTTCCCAGGCGAGCCGTCGTGCGTGCCCATGATGTCCCTGCCGGCCGAAGGCGCGGGCGAGACTTCCAAGACCCCGGGCCAGCTCGTCCTCCCGCCAGAGGAGCCGACGGAGGGGCCAGAGGCCGGCCATCGACCGCCCGGACATTCCGACCGGGAGCGACCCCTCGGGGTCGGGCTCCGTCAGAAAGAGGCTCCCCAGAATTCGGCGAGCCAGGCGAAGGGCGCGAACCGCACCCTCCCGCCCGACCGCGCGGAGCCACGAGCCATGATCCAGCAAGGTCGACGTCTCCGCGGACTTCACCATGGATGCTCCTCCGGTTTCCCTCTCTCCTTCCAGGGCCAGGCTACTCCTGCCGCTGCTTCGAGGCCCGGTCGGCGCTGGCCCCATCCGGCGGCAGGGGGTCCGGAGCCTCCTGAGGCGCCGCCTCTTCGGCCGGAGCTTCCCCGATCGGGGCGGCATTGTCTTTCGAGCCGCTTCCCAGGAACTGGAGGGTGTCGGCGACCACTCGAAGCTTGGACCGCTTCTGGCCGCTCGACGGATCCTCCCATCGGTCTTGCGCCAGGTGTCCCGAGACCAGCAGGGCCCGCCCCTTCTTGAGGAACTCCCCCGCGATCTCGGCCAGCCGGTTCCACGCGGTCACGTCCACGAAGGCGACCTGTTCGACCTTTTCCCCATCCTTCCGGGTGAACCTCCGGTTCACCGCGATGGCAAAGTCACACACCGCCACCCCTTGGGGCGTGTACCGGAGTTCGGGATCCCGGGTCATGTGGCCGCACAGAACCACCGAGTTGAAACTCACCATGACGACCTCCCTTGACGCCTCCTGGGGCCACCCAGGATGGCAAGAAGGAAAACCCCCGTGGCCGGGGGGACCTAGGTCATGAAGCCCTCGAATCCTTGATGGGCGACCGATGGATGACTCCCTCGGCAGGCGGCCCAACCGTTCCCCCGGACGGGACACGGCCGACTTCCGCGGGCGCCGGTCGCCGTTATCCGAACTTGCGGCCGGCCCGGACACCGGCTCTTCCTCCCGATCCGGCAACCTCCACCTCCCGGCGATCGTGGGGGATCCGGGGCAGTATCAGGCACGCCTCTAGGGCGGCGCGGTGGATCATCAAGCGGAGGGCGTGGATCGCCCGGAGGATCTCGGCCTTCCTTTGGGTGTATTCCCCGAAGGTGATCCGGCCGCGCGCCGCGGCCAACGGCCCCTGCCTGAGGTACCTGTGGAGTCGCCGGCCCACGCCGACCAGTCCCCGAACCTCCTTGAAGGTCCCCAGGAGCACATAGACCTTGCGCCGTTCGTTCCTAGAAAGCCGGCCGAGGAACCCGGCCGGTTGGGCGGGAAGCCGGCCATGGAACTCGACCATCGCGACCTCAGGCCCCCGGCTCGAACCTCCCGGAAGGGATCGGGTGTCGCCCTTCGGCATGGACTCCCGGAGAGTCGCATCCATGGAATGCCTCCTTTCGATCGCCGGACGCACAAGTCCAGGGTCTTCCCGCCCGGGTCCAGCCGGGCGGGAAGTCTCTGGGCTCGATGCCTGGTCCATCGCGCCGGCCTTAGTTCCGGGGCGTCCGTTCGCTCCTCATCAGGCTCTCGAGGCGCGCGAGGCCCTTCGCCAGCGCACCCAGAAACCGGAGGAGCTCGGGCGCCCGGAACGTGTAGGCCAGGCGGCCGATGAAGTTCAGCATCTGGGCCGCCTCTCTCAGCACGGCACTGTCAAAGTCCTCCTCGCGAAGGAGCGGGCCGTCGGTCATGGGGTTCTCTCTCCAACCCGTCAACCGCCCCGGAAAGATCCGCCGCCTTCCAGCGACGGTGCGGCAACCTGGGATGTCCCATCCCCGGCGGCGTCCGGGGCACCCGAGGCCTCTGCCTGAGGCCGTGGACCTCGTGGGGAGATTCCGGAGGGCTCCCTTCCCGGGCCCCACCGGGAGCGGACAGGAAGAAGTCTCGGGTGGGTTGCCGCGCCGCCGGGCCCCTCGGCTAGAAGTGACCGGCCGTGCGTTCACCTCTCCATCTCTCGCTCAGACGGAGATTTCGGGGTATCAAAGAGCGTACCGCTTCAGCCTCCGCCCGGGGGCAGAGGGAGGTTCTGTCCGGATCAGGGGACCTTCGCCGGTTCGGGATTCGCGGCCGGCGGCAGTGCCGGGTACTCGGGCCCGGGCGGACCTCCCGTTTCCCTCGGAGCCGGGTCCCCCTGGGGCCGGAGATCGGAGACCCCCGCCAGGTGCAGGAGCGAATGGAGCGACCGGCGCACCCCATGGAGGGAGTCGTGGAGCTCGGTGTAGGCCCGGTCGACCTGCTCGGCCGCGAGCTCCCGCCGGCTCACCCTCCCCATGAGCCGGGCTGGGCAGACCTTCATCACCCGGTTCATCTCAGGAAGCAGGTCCAGGAGCTCTCCCGCCACCTCGCTCTGGACGAGGACGGCGCGGATCCGGACCCAATCCTTCTCCGGCGTGGAGGCCAGGACCTTTCGCACCAGGGCCTCCAGTTTCGCGGCGCCGGTATCCTCCGGCGCCCGCCCGGGAAATTCAGGGTCGGGGCTCTTCGGCACGGTCATCGCTTCCTCCACCCTCGCGCCCAGATCCACGGTGCGCTTTCGTCCCCGACGGGTCCGGGCAACATTCGCGGGATCCGGAGAGGATTTTCCTCCCCGACTCCCTGGTTCCGCCATCTTCTCGATCGTCACCTTCGCATCCCCTCACTGAATCAAGGGAATCTCGACCTCAAAAGCCTGCACCCGATCCAACGAGGCGATGAAAACAGGCGGGATCCCGGACGGACGGGAGGCGGAAGAACCCCGCGCGAGGGGAAACCTCCAGGGGGGCGAAGCCCGGGGGCGGCCTCCCGGGGGGGCGCGAAAGCCCGAGAGATTCCGGGGTGCGGTCGATGGCCCGCAGGCTTTGGGGGTCGGGCTTCCCTTGTTGTTGGGAGGGCCGCACATGGACCGACGATGGAGGCGACGCGGGCTGGTCCTGGGGCTGCTCGGGTTCCTGGGAGGATCCCAAGCCGGGGGGCAGGCGGCCGCCGGACCGGGCGGAGTGCTCTATTTCTTCACGACCCCGGAGTCGGCGGCCGCGCCCGAGGGGGCCCGGCGGGCCGTTTCGTTCGTCAAGAAACAGGCCGGACGGATCGCGCTCCGTCCCGTCCTCCTCGTCCACGACTGGGCCGCCCTCCGGACCCTGACCCGGAATCACCTTCTGGCCAGGACCCTGGAGGAGCTTGAGGCCGGAGAAAAACCCGGATCGCTGGATGTTCGGCTCTGCGACGAAGAGGGTCTTCTTCTGGCCGAACGATGGGAGATCCGGGCCGTTCCCGCCTTCGTGCTCGTCCAAGGCGGCCGGGCCCACCGCACCGCGGGGTCGAGCGCGGATCTGGAACTCCTGTCGGAGTGCGACAAGTGACGGCCAGGATCAGGCTCCTCGCTCTCGCGCTCCTGGCGGTCCTCCCCGGGGGGGATCTCGGGGCCCAGGAGAAGGAGGAGGGACCGGGGAAGGAGAAGCCCCCGTTTCCCGTGCGATTCTTCGACCGCCCGATCGACTTCTGGGGCCGCGGCCTCGGGTACGAGGAGGAAGCGAATTCAGATCCCCGCCCGGCGAGGGCCCCGGAGGACCGGGGCTCGAGGAAGACGCCCCCCTCCGAGTGGGGCCAGGTGGTGCGGCTGCCCGACGGCACGCTGACCTACCGCGAGCTTCCCCGCCCGCTCGTCCGGGTGCTCGAGGATCCCACGCCCGGGAACATCCGCGCCTACCTCGACTGGAGGATCGGCCGGACCCAGAAGATCCTCCGCGCCGCGGAAATCATGAAGGAGTACCGGGCCTCCACCCTCGCCGGGAGCGGGGAGGTCACCCGGGAGGCGGACCCTCCGGAACCTCCGCCGAGTCCCGCTCCAGGGGGCCCGGAGGATGGAAGATCCCGAGCCCAGGCGCCTCCCCCGGCGCCCCCGACCGGTCCCGGAACGCCGGTCCCCTTCAAGGTGACCTACTTCCGCCAGAGGAACTGCCCGCACTGCCTGACCGAGGACGCCCTCCTCGCCCGGTGGCTCGAGGGCAAGCCCGAGGGGACGCTCGACGTGGTCGAGTTCGGGATGAAGCCGGAGCTCTGGAGAACCTCCCGGGTCCGCGGAACCCCCTCTCTTCTCCTGGAAGACCTGGGGACCCGGAAGCATCTGCTTCTGGAAGGCGTGAGCCGGGCGGACGAGCTCGACCGCGCGCTCGGGGAGTGCCGCCGGGCGGAGATCCGGGAAGGCCCGGGGAAAGGAGACCGGACCCGATGAGCCGCTTCTCTCCAAGAGAAACCGCCCTCCGAGCCCTCCTCCTCTGGCCCGTCCTCTGTCTCCTGCATCCGCCTCCGGCCACGGCCCAGGCGATTACAGATCTCCTGGGCGGCGGAAAGAGCGGCGGCATCCCGGCGGCCGGGGAGAGCCTGGATTTCAGGTTCGGCCGGGAACGCGTGGATCTCGGGCTCTCCCCGGACCTGAGAGCCACGCTCGGCCCCGAGAAGAGGTATCTCGGACTCGCCGCCCAGGCGGATCTACGCATGATCTGCGGCCAGTTCGACCTGAAACCGAGCTTCCAGCACCTGCTGGGCCGGGAGGCGAGAGAGGAGTTCCTGGAGGGGATCCTGGGGACCCTCGTCCAGGAGCTGATCGGCTCGGGAATGGAACTCCTCTGCCAGGCGGAGCCGACGCTCTGCACGCTCCTTCAGAACCACTCGATCTCGGCCAACCTTAAGGTGGGATACTACAAGGACCTCTGCCAGGCGATCGAAACCGCCGTCGTGGACGGCGCGAAGAGGAACTACGCGAACACGGTGGACCGGTGCCTGAAGGAGAAGAAGGACCAGGGGGTGCCGATCGACCGGGCGGTGGAGATGTGCCACCAGAGGAGCCCGCAGCTGACGGGATTCCAGGGGGAGGTGCTGGGGGAGCTGGATCTCGGGAAGGAACTCCGCGGACTCCTCGAGACCATGGGGCTCAGTCCCGGGGCCCGGAAACTCGCCCAGATCCTGAGCGACGACACCTTGCTGGGCCCCCACGCGGTGGCCGCGGAGCTCGATCCGAACGCCGTCCCCCGACTCTTCGACGAGGCGCAGGCCGCGTACGCCCGGCGTCTCCAGGACTCTCTGGCCCAGGTCTCCAGCCGGCAGCCCCTCGCGACGGCCTCCCTCCGGACCCTGGTCCCCCCCGGAGCGCCTCCCGTCGCCGCCGACGAACTCGGCGACTTCGCCCTCCTCCCCCCCCGCCAACAGGCTCCGGTGGTGGCTTCGCTCTCGTCCGCCTGGGCCCTTTTCGAACTGGGCGACGGAATCCGAGAACTGGAGCGGGCGCTCGAGGTCCTCAAGGGTGCCCCCACCGTGGACGACGCGAAACGAACCTTGCTCGAGGACCGCCTCGGCCGCCTTCGGAACGAGAGGGCGCGTCTCGCGGATCGGTTCCGGGATCAGGAGCTGGTCATGCAGGCCATGGGATCCGCCAAGGCTCTGGCCGCCCAGGAGGTCGGGAAGCGGGTGGGGTCGATCGGGGCCCGG
>Ga0222749_10001612_pt1 | contig 11379 bp, 8 predicted proteins | sample IncBWH2Mmetat_FD_197234 | JGI IMG/M metagenome (GOLD analysis project Ga0222749, IMG submission 197234) | Metatranscriptome of lab incubated forest soil microbial communities from Barre Woods Harvard Forest LTER site, Petersham... | ecosystem: Environmental > Terrestrial > Soil > Temperate...
CTGACCGGCGGCGATCGCCAGACGCTCGCCCGCGGCGGACACTTCGTCGAGAACTGCCATTTTCAACGCCAGGGCCGCTGGTCCAAATGCTATGTGCCGGCCATCTCGCTCACGGGGGTGGGCTTGCGCGCATCGCACAATCTCATCCAGGATCACCCGCACTGCGCCATTCTTTATTGGGGAAACGATCACTTCATTGAGTTTAACGAAATTCATCACATAGCGCTGGAGACGGGTGACGTCGGCGCGATTTACACCGGGCGCGACTACACCTTTCGCGGAAATGTGATTCGCTTCAATTACATTCATCACACCGGTGGGGTGGGAATGGGGTCGATGGGCGTCTACATGGACGATTGCGTGAGCGGCACGGAGGTGTTCGGCAACGTGTTTTACAAAGTCCACTGGGCCATGTTCATCGGTGGCGGACGTGATCATCGGGTGGAAAACAACGTGTTTGTAGATTGCGATCCGGCGGTGCGGATCGACGGACGCGGACTAGACAAGTCGCCCGTATGGCGCGGGATGGTGGACGACACCATGCGCCAGCGGCTAAAGGAAGTCCCGTCGGCGCTCTATCGGCAGCATTACCCGGAGATGAAATCGCTCGACCGCTATTACGGTGCACCGGAAGGACCGGCCATCACCGGCGAGGCTTTCCAAGGAGTGCCGCCGGAAAACAATCGGGTCGAGCACAACGTCTGCGTCGGCAAATGGCTCGAGGCCGGCTGGCGCGCCGGCCCGGAAATGCTCCGGCTCCAAGACAATCTCACGAATGCCGAATCCAGCCTGGCCTCCTCCCCAAATGATCAATCGCCCGCGGCAGACTTTGAGCTAAAGCCAGATTCACCGGCATTTAGATTGGGTTTCCAGCGCATTCCCCTCGCGCAGATCGGCTTTCACCAGGATGACCCGCGTCGCGGGCTGAAGCTGCTCGCGGCGGACTCGATCCATACACTTTCTTTGCTTTGTTCAAAGAGTTCCAGCAACGGCAGGCGCCATCGGGTCAGCAATAATACCTACACGCTCGCAGACGGACTGCGCCTGCGACCGCCGCTTCCCTCCTCTGAACCCTTTCCGTGGTAGCGGCGCCTCGGCAGAGCTTGTCATTACACACATCTTTTACCGCACCCATTGAGGCAATTTCATACCCACGGTTGCCTTCAGGCCGAAGGCCTGATTCATACCAGCCCAGGGTGAAGCCCGGGTGAAGCCCTGGGTCGGCTTGTATGTTGAATTTATTGCAGGCCAACGGCCTGCCTCACTAGCCCAATGAATCGCGCTTTCAGCGCTGGCCTTGGTCTTTTGGCCTTCAACCCAGGGCTGTCGCCCTGGGCTGGTATGAGTGACGCCGTTGGCGTCGATCGCATGGACCGCAGCATTTTCGAGAGAGTTTTGGCAACCAGTCAGAAGGACCACTGATAGGAGCTCTGAAAAGATGTGGGTAATGACAAGCCTCGGCAGAGCGCCGCCATTGTGCGGCGCTCTGCCGAGGCGCCGCTACCACGCCCGTCGGCGTCGCTGAGGAATTACGGTCACACCTTATGTTTTCTGGTTTTTTGAAAGCAGCTTGATCGTCAGTGGGTCCTGCTTCCCTCCAAAAAACTTTTCGAGTGCGGCCTGAAAAATGGGTTCCTCAGGAGCAGCGACAGCGAAGAGTGTCATCGACGAGCGGAACTTTAGGTCGTCAGGGTAGCCGAGAATACGGTCGATGGGGCAGTTAGGCACTTTGAGCATCAATTCCGTGCATTCTCGCAGGCGAGGTCCCAGGACGCCGTGGCCGAGGTAGGCCCGGGCATCGTCCTTAGAGGACAATCCGAATTTCTGAGACATCGAGCTGAGACCCAAGCCGGCCAACTGCGGAAAAATGAACCAGATCCAATGGGTTTCCTTGCGGCCTGCCGCCAACTCACGCCGGACGTCATCATAAACGGCGTCTTGTGCGATTACGAACTCAGCAAGCCTTGCCTCTATATCCATACCTGGAATTAGTGACACAGATTATTAGCGCGCACCAGCATTTGTCAGGTGCACAGTTGCCAGGCGGCTTCACGCAAAGGCCGCCAAGGCCGCTAATTAATTAGCGTCGGCGGGAGCTTCGCCTCACCTTGCAAGATCACGACCTTATACTTGTGGTTGCCAACCCTTCTTTGCTTTCGTAGCGGCGCCTCGGCAGAGCACCGCACACTGGCGGCGGTCTGCCATGGCACAACCAACCCGCGAAGGAAAGCAACGTCTCCACCCGGCGCGCGGACATTCTTGTCCGCAGCAACTCAGAAATCCATCGGCGCGAGCGGATTTATTAATTGCACAAGCCGCGTTGGACGTTGCTGCGGACTGGACAGTCCGCGCGCCGGAGCGAGGCGCCAGAAAACGCTTGGCATCGCAGCCGGACCGCGTTTAAGTATGAATGTTCTTTGAAAATGCGATGAGCCTTGTTCATCGCCTGTCGACAACCAAACGTCAGGGAACCCCGCGAAAATCGGGGACGGTTGCGCCACTGTAACGGGTTACAAGTTCCCAGAGCCACTGGCCCCCAGGCCGGGAAGGCGGGAGCGAGGTCTGAGCCCGAAGTCAGGATACCGGTTTGGTTGTCCTCGTCACGATCCCGTTCTGCGGGATCAACTTCTCCGTCAAAGAGAAGGATGAGGCCAGCCTGACTCGTGAGTGCGCGTCAGGATTCGCTGAGTGCCTTCATTCTCCGTTTTGCCGGGGTCTGAAGGTTTTTTTCTGACCCCGCGCTGGTCTCTCAACCGCAACCTGTCTCCTCAAATCATGCGGAGACACTTTGAAAGATCAGCAAATGTCTAAATCCTGTTCTGTCCTTTCGGCTATTGCCGCCGTAGTAATTCTCTTCTCTTTGTGCGCCCAGGCGGCCACATTCACCGAATCCTTTTCGTCCACTCCGCTTCAGCATGGATGGAAGATCCATGGAGATGCCGGACTGTTCCAGTGGGACTCAACAAACCAAAACCTGCGCGTGACTTGGGATTCTTCCCAACCGAACAGCTATTTCTATTACCCGCTGGAAACCATCCTCGCTCGCAGTGACGATTTCAGCGTCGCCTTTGATTTGCGCCTCGCCGATGTCGGGGTCGGCTCCGATACAAATAAGAGCGGCACTTTTTCGATCGGCCTTGGCTTTCTCAATCTGGACCAGGCGACACAAACCAATTTCCTGCGCGGAACTGGCGTTAACTCGCCGGATCTCGCTGAGTTCGCCTATTTTTGGGATTCGGGCTTTGGAGCGACGGTCTTTCCAACCTTCGTGGACACCAACAGCACCTTCAGCTACACGGGTCCAAGCGATTACGCCATTTTTGCTCTCGCGCCCGGCGATTGGTACCACATCGCGATGAACTACACCGCGTCAAACCAAACGCTGGTGGCAACAGTGACCAACCTCGAGCAGACATCGGGTGTTCGGATCGCACAATCGATCAGCACCAACTTCACTGATTACCGCCTCAGCGTCTTCAGCATCAGCAGTTACAGTGATGCCGGCCAGGACCCACAGTACGCCGGATCCGTGCTCGCCCACGGAACTGTGGACAATCTAACCCTTACTATTCCGGGGCCCCGGGTGCAGACGGTGGGCGGCTCATTTATCAATGGGCTCTCGCAGATTGAGTTTCTGGGTCAGACTAATTGGCTTTATACGCTCCAACGCACTTCGGATTTCAAATCCTGGTCAGACGTTTCGTCTTCTGCGGTTGGCCAAACCGGTGCAATTCGCCTGGTCGAAACGAACAGGCCACCCGATAAGGCATTTTATCGAATTCGAGCGAGCCGGCCTTGAGGGTTTCTTCAATTCTGGTGGGGCGAGGCTCCTGCCGAGCCCTGACTTTTTGCCCCTTGATCCGCAGATTAGCTGTGGCCTCGAAGAGAAAGATCAGGGCTCGGCCGGAGCCTCGCCCCACCAGGAGGTCCGACTGGCTGAGGCGGCAGCTACAAGAGTTTTGCGCCTTTTTCAAGCAGCAGCATCCGCAGCACCGAACGATGGCAGTGCTGCTCGTTTTCGCAGTAGCAACCAACTGCAAAGTTGGTTTGGTGGGACAGCGCGGCAAGCAGTTCGATCGTGCGAGCGTTCTCGGGAGCAGCCATTTCCGAGCGGTACTTCCTGGTGAAAGCTGCCCATTGCGCAGGTGTCTTGGCTGCTTGGGCGAACCTTATTGTTTCAACACTGGGAGCAAGATTAGGAAACCAGACATCATACCAGTTTTGCGAAGCGAACTTTGTCTTCGGCACACCCCGCGGCGGACGGCGGACGGTCCCAATGCGAAGGCCTTCATTGGCGGCCCTGTCGCTTCCTAAGCGGACAATTCGGATGGCCATGGCCCACCTCCAAAATGATGTGGTAACGATGTCATATTCGGCCTTGCGACGCAGTCGCGCCTTTTCGGTCTGTTGCGTTCAGGTGAGTAGCCGGCTGGCAAAATCATCATCTCCGCCCACATCGGTGAGACGCATCTGGCGGCCTTCGAATAAGAACGTCAGCCGCTTGTGATCCAGTCCAAGGAGTCTGAGGATTGTGGAATGGAGGTCGTTTATATGCACGCGGTCTTCAGTGGCACGGAATCCAAACTCGTCCGTGGCGCCGATGATCTTTCCACCATTAACGCCGCCTCCGGCTAGCCAGGTAGTGAATCCATAAGGATTGTGGTCGCGTCCGGCGCGTTTGTCCGGATAACGGCCATCGGCAATGGGCGTTCGCCCGAATTCGCCGCCCCAGACCACGAGCGTGCTCTCCAACAAACCGCGCGCCTTTAGATCCTGCAGCAGCGCGGCAGTTGGTTTATCAATGCGCCGGGCCATGGCCGCATGCACTCCATCGTTGTCGGCGTGCGCATTGTCCCAATCATCGCTGCCCGCGCTGCCGGTGAAGATCTGCACAAAACGCACACCTCGCTCGACGAGGCGCCGGGCGCGCAGGCAGGAGCGCGCGTACGTACCGGAAATAGCGTCGTCCACCCCGTAAAGTTCTCGCGTGGCGGCGCTTTCTTTACTGATGTCGACGGCGTCGGGCACCGCGGACTGCATGCGGAAGGCAAGTTCGTAGGAGGCGATGCGGGCATCGAGATCTTCCGTATCGCCGGCGCGTGCCGCCTCGTGCTCTTGATTGAGCCACTCCACCATGTCGAGAATCTCGCGCTGATCCGCCAATTTGCTCGGCGGCTCAAGGTAGAGAACCGGTGAGCCGGAATTTCGCAGCACAGTCGGCTGATAGGTGCCGGGCAGGAACCCGTGGCCATATACCGGCGGCCCGCCTTTGGTGTTATTGGTCGTGGCCATGACGACGAACGCGGGAAGGTTTTCCGAAACGCTGCCCAGCCCGAAGGTGACCCACGAACCCATACAGGGCCGGCCCATGCGCGCCGAACCGGTGTTCATCATATATTGCGCCGGCGAATGGTTGAACGCGTCATGATAACAGGACCGGACCACGGCAAGATCGTCGGCGCATTTTTGCAGGAACGGGTAGCTGTCGGCGATTTCCATACCGGATTGGCCGCACTTGCTGAAATTAAGCCGGCAGCCGTGAATCAGAGCGTCCATTTTGGTAAATCTCAACTGCAAACCCTCCGTTGCGCTTGGGGGCAGCGGTTGACCGTGCAGTTTCGCGAGCAATGGTTTGGGATCAAACGTGTCGATGTGGCTCGGCCCGCCCTGCATGAACAGGAAGATGACGCTCTTGGCTTTGGCCGCAAAATGCGGCGGCCTGGGCGCGAGCGGATTCCTGGCAATCGCCCGCCCAGACTCTCCAGCGGATTGGCTCGCGGCCACACCATCGCGTGCGAGCAAATCGAGCAGTGCCCACGAGCCAAAACCGAGTCCGGCGCGGCGCAACATTTCGCGGCGCGAAATCAGCCGGGGGTCAACGAGCAGGTGATGTGATGGATTCATTTGTTTTCAGTCCACAAACACGAATTCATTTGCGTTAAAGAGCGCCAGGCAAAACTCCGTTAGCGCCGTCTCGAGGCACGATTCTAAAGGTTTTTCCGGGCGACTGACGCCATGGTCATCCATTGAAACAGGTTCGCCGGCTTGGACGCCGGCGTTCGATCCCGATGACGACTGGGCCTGATTAATGGATTCCTTGAGAGTCGCTTCACGTCTTTTGAGGAACTCTAGAGCCCGCCTTTTTTCGGCCGCACCGATGGGGCGATTGAAAGCCAAGAACCACGCGCGCGCCGGGATTTTTTCCATTTCGCCCCGGCAATCGGCCAGCAGGCGGCGCGCAAATGCCTTGGCCTGGCTTTGGGTGACAGCACTGTTGAGAAGGGCCAGCGCCTGCGTCGGCACAGTCGTTTCAAAACGACGAGGGCAACTTGACATCACATCAGGCGGATCGAAGGCATCAAACATCGGAAACAAGAACGTCCGGCGTTCAAATAGATAAATGCCGCGGCGAGTAAATTCGGCGGGGTCCTTCGTCACCTTCCAGCTTTTTTCGTCAAATAGACCGCTCAACTCCTCTTTGCTCAGTTCGGGCATGACGGGCGGCCCGAATTGCTTCGGGTTCAACGTTCCGGCAACGGCATGCAGGCTGTCCCAGATTGACTCGGCGTCGAGGCGGCGGCGCGGAAAGTGAGAGAGCAATCGATTTTCCGGGTCGGTTTCCTGAGCTTCGCGCGAGGCACCTCTGCTTTGCCTTTGATAAGTAGCCGACAAGAGGATTAGCCGGTGCAAACGTTTCAGGTCCCATCCGTGATCGATGAAATCCCGGGCCAGCCAGTCGAGCATTTCGGGATGTGTGGGCGGCTCGCCCTGGGTCCCGAAGTCATTGGGTGTCCGCACGATTCCTTTGCCGAAATGCCACGCCCAGACACGATTGACCAGCACGCGCGCGGTCAGTGGGTTGTCGTCCGACACGAGCCATTTCGCGAGAACAGTTCGCCGTTGACCAGGCGGCGCAGCGGCTGGATCGAACAAATGCTTATCGACCCCAAAAATGGCCGGCAGCGCAGGTTGGACCTCTTCGAGCGGCTTGCTCAACTCACCGCGTTTCAAGCGATGGATCTCCATCACCGCATCGCGATGGACAAGGCGGGCGCCGATTTGGTCATCCGTTTTGATGGTGCAACGCGGATCGTGCAGCAGTTCCTCAGGAATGGGCACGTCTGCCAAAATGCCGTTGAGGCCTTTAATGCGCTGCTCACGGATGGCGTTCGGATAGGGCCGATCACTGGCGGCGAAAATCGCCTGGATGGCGAAATAGTCTTGCTGCGTAATGGGATCGTATTTGTGATTATGACAGCGAGCGCAGCCCAGCGTGAGACCAAGAAACGCGGCGCCGGTCGTGTCCGCCGCGTCGGTCAGCCATTCATATTCGAGCTGCGTAGACTGCAGCGCCGAATCAAGGGATGCCGGGCCGACCGTAAAGAAGCTCGTCGCCACCGCGGCCTCGGGCTCATCAGGCCAAAGCTCGTCACCTGCAATTTGCTCCTGAATAAATCGATCGAACGGTTTGTTGGCGTTGAAAGAGCTAATGACGTAGTCGCGGAATTTCCATGCATTCGGGTACGACAGGTCTTTTTCGAAACCACCCGTGTCGGCATACCTCGCCAGGTCCAGCCAGTGCCGCCCGCAGCGCTCCCCGTAATGGGGAGAAGCCAGTAAGCGCTCGGCCAATTCCGGGTAGGCTTCGGCTCGACGATCGTTGACGAACGATTTGATTTCTTCGGGAGTGGGCGGCAGCCCAATCAAATCGAAGGTTGCCCGTCGTAAAAGAGTCAAACGACTCGAAGGCGGTGTCGGCCTTAGATGGCTTTGCTCAAGGCGGGCGAGCACAAAGGTATCAATTGGATTCGTTATCGAGGGGTTGGTCGCCGGAGGGAGGACTGTGCGGAGCGGTCGGAAGGCCCAGCGCTCCGGGACGTCCGTTGCTCCAACGCCACCCGCCCCGGCCCAGGCAATCCCCAGAAACAGCATGAAATGACGGATGTGTATCCCTCCTCTTTTCCGTTTCGCTCGAGCAGGCGGTTCAACGCTGCAAAAACGATGGAACTCGGGGCTCATTCGGGCAAATATAAAGCGCAGCCTGCCCGAACGCCAATCGAGTTTTCATTCCTTGTGCCCTCCGGTTTCACCCGCTCACGCTCCCAGCAACCTCTGCGCTTCGTCCTTCAGTGCGTGCTCGAAGGCACTGGCATAGGGTGCGAGTGTGGCGCCTTTTATCCCGAGGGTTCCCGCTACTTTGCGCCAGGCGGATACCGCTCCGAACACTTCCAGCAGGATGGCGTTTGCCTCAGTCGCCTTTAACCCAAAACGCGAGGCGACGGCAAGGGCGCCGGAGAGACTGGGCTCTTCCCGCGCCTCGCTGATCGGCGTTTTCCACATGCCAACGCGGTCGATCTCCGGCACCGGATTAATGTCGTAAGCGGGAGAAAGCGACCAGCGCCCGGGGTTATACATCAGAAATCCGTGATTCCGCAGATGGTCGTCGTAATTGGAAGCCAGGAGCGAAAATACAAGTCTGCGCCAGAGTTCACGCAGGTCCCTGCCCACGTTGTCTCCAAACTGCCGGATGGCGTCGGCAAGCAGCGTATAGGCGCCGGGATCATCGAGAGGAAGTCCCAGCAGACTGGCCGCCGAAATAAAAGGAATGCGGGTCTTTCCAGCTCGATCGAACCGCGTGATGACCGCGACGCTGTGACGGCCAACTCGAACCATCTGGTTTTCGACAACTTGGACCCCGGCTCGCGCCGCGAGCGTGAGGGCCAAAATCTCTCCCGCAGCGATATCCCGCGAATCATCGGGTTTGGGGAACTTGGCCAGGGCGAGCCGGCCATCGGGAAGGCTGACGGCCGATTTCGGGCGAGCGCCCCCCAGAGGGGAGCCGGCCCCAAGTAGAAATCGTAAATCCGCGGCCGTGTCCTTTTCGGAGTGGATCGCGTCCGCAGCCCGCAAGAGAGCCTGCAATCGGATCAGCGGAGGAAGCTTTCCCCGGCTGGGTGCGAGGAATGGACTAATGGAATCAAGGCGCAACCGCAAAGCGCCCAGCCGTGAGGAATCATCGAGTGCTACCACATAGTCGATGTCGCGGTAAGGCTTTTGCGGCAGCACCTGCTTGCGGACAGCGCGTTCAATCAATACGCGGCCCCAGCGATCCGGACCGCAATCCTGGATGGCGCGGAACAGAGTGGAGCTATGCCGCGGCCCTGGCCCGAGCGGCAAGGAGGTCGGATCAATTGCAAAGGCGTCTGGTTGGTTCAGCCATTCCGAAGCATACTCGAAGGAAATGGCCGGCCCTCGCTGGGCAGCATGCAACCGGCCGACCAGGCGGGTCTCGCCTTGCCAATCGATGTGAATTTCCCAGCTCATGCTCGCGATCGCGGCCGGCGAATGCGTTTTGGAAGGCGTTGCTCCTCCAGCGCAAGCCCGAGCGTGTCTTTCTCAGGTCCCGCCAAACCGGCGAGGCGCTCGTGCAGCTGCAGCACAAAGGCAACCGTCGCCAGTGTGCCAATAGACACGCTAGGATCTCCGCGCTCCAGCCGCCACAGAGTATCACGACTGACAAAGAGCCGGCTGGCCATGTCGGAAGTGGAAATCCCGCGTTTGCGGCGGGCGACAGCGAGATCACGACCGAGCTTGCGCAGGGCGTGGGTCACCGGCATTGGAATAGATGCGCTTGACGGCATGGGATTAACATCCGTTATATCTGACGCTAAGTCAATTTTCGTCTGATATATCAGTCACAATCGAGTAGCAGGAAAGGCAGGGGCAGGATTTACAGGCTTGCTCCCGTCTAACTATCCTGTCGCGTCCCACTGCTCAATCCTGCACCCCGCTCGGTGCTTAGCCGTCGAGGCCTCGCTCGACATTCTTTGGGTCCTGTTGCATGCTGGATCGGTGCTTGTAAATCGGGCGATAATGTCAAGAGAGACACAGCCTACGAGCGGCGTTTTTGCCGGCGTTGCCAAGAGTGAAAAAGCCCGTATTTACTGCGCCTGCGCCCGTAGCTCAGTTGGATAGAGCATCTGCCTTCTAAGTCGAAAAGGATTCTTGCCCTCACTTGGACCGGAGAGGAATCACACGGCCCCATCGACTTGGCCTTCACTTTCAGTGACCCAAGTTTGGGACCCAATTGGCCCGAAAAGGACTCAAAAATCGGGCAGTAGTATCAGATCGCAGTATCAGATTTTTCTTTGCGCGAATCTCCGCAAGACCTCGCATTTTCAGAAATTCAGAATTTCGGAAAAGTTCCGAACTGTCGACGCCATGGAGATAATGCGATTCCACTGATAATCGTCGGTGCGGCCGAACGATCCGCATCACTGGCGCGGCGCCAATGACCTCCGAAATACTGACAAAACGGCCTCGCCGCGTCCAGTGCATGCGCTGGTTCGGCCGATGAACAAGCCGCTTCACAGCGCGGGCAACAACTCCGAATGTGGCTGAAGATCGTCACCGCCAAGGAGGTAGCAAATCCATATGCGCCTGGTTATCTTTGTTCCACCGACGAGCGATGGACCCTTGGCTGACGTCGAACACATCGGGCGGGCGCAAAGACTCCAGATGGTTGTCAACAAACACGATGTTGAATCGACCGGAATGGCGACGGCCAGCAAGGTTCTTGAGCCTGGCTAGACCTTCCATTGAACCGGCCATCGGGCTTGGCCGATAAACTACACTGAACATCCCGCTTTCCAAGCTCCAAAAGCCGTTGGTTCCAGACAAATCGCAGGGCGCGTCGCCCAACGCAATCATTTCCGACGGATTGGCTACCTCATTCTCGCGAGTGGCTCTCCAGAGAAGCGGTGGCACCTTGTTGAGGTTGACGCCTCCCAAACCCAAGGCAGGCCCCCCGAGTGGGAAATCCCAGAAACCAAACCCAAAGAAGTTATACGCATAGGCACCGGAGTCGAATGAAACCCCTCCAGGTATCCGAGCGTAGCCGGGGCATACCCAAACGCTTTTCCTGGAAGCAGATCTGGTTAGAGTGAGAGGGTCATAATCCGAGCCTGGCGACGGTGATCTGACATAAGGCTGCAATGGGTCATACCACGCTCTGCTATCGAGGGCTGTCGGATAAGCGCTCAAATCCTGCCTGTATAGCTCGACCGCGATGCCGATCTGGCGCAGGTTGCTTCTACACACCGTCGCGTCTGCGGCGGATTTAGCGCGAGACAATGCCGGCAGAAGCATGGCCGCCAAAATGGCGATAATGGCGATGACGACCAGAAGCTCGATCAACGTGAACGCAACCCCTCCTGGTAATCCGCGCTTCTGCAAACGCGCTTCCGCTCGACTTCCAGCGAGCTTCCTTTTCATGCCGTCGGATACATTAACCCGGGTGTCGGGATCTGTCGATGGCGTGCGACTTGGCCGAACGACCAACCTCTGCGACTGGCACCTGACACCATGCCCTGAAAGCAC
>Ga0222749_10001613_pt1 | contig 11378 bp, 14 predicted proteins | sample IncBWH2Mmetat_FD_197234 | JGI IMG/M metagenome (GOLD analysis project Ga0222749, IMG submission 197234) | Metatranscriptome of lab incubated forest soil microbial communities from Barre Woods Harvard Forest LTER site, Petersham... | ecosystem: Environmental > Terrestrial > Soil > Temperate...
CCGAAATGGGCGGGCGTCGCGGCGGTAGCCATTGGTTGGGCCGCCGTGACCGGACTCATTCGATTCGGCACCGATGCCGGCACCGTGCTCTTCTGGCCTTCGATGTGGATCTATCCGGCGGTAGACTTGATCCTCGCGAGCATGTTGGGTGTCGTGTTGGTAGCCGGCGGCGGGCTCCTCGCACACCCGGTTCTTGTCTATCTCGGGCGGATCTCGTATGGCCTGTACGTCTTCCACCAAGTGGCTATCGGGGAAGTGCTCCTCCAACTTGGCAGCATGCCGTGGCCGCTCCGACTTGGATTGAGTCTCGGGCTGACCGTGGGGCTCGCGGCCCTCTCCTACGCCTGGCTGGAGGAGCCATTTCTGAGACTCAAAGCGCGGTTCACCTACGTCCAGTCCGGGGGGCCTCCTACGCGGCGCCCATGGACTCGAAGCCCACAGAAAACATCCGAGGCCCTATCGCCGGTCGATTTCCACGTCCAATCACCCCCGCAGCCCCACTACCCTCCCCGCCCCGCGGAGCCAGCGGTCGAGTACCGGTGGCCGGGCGGCTAGCGCGCCTCCCCCAGCACCGGCACGAACGTACGGGGGCATGGCCCACTCTCAGCACTGACCTTCGCTAGCCTAGCCTCAACGTCGGCCATCCGTTTCTACACCCGCCGGACATGCCACTCTAGTCAATCTCGCCGCGTCTTGTCCGTTGACTAGCGGCGAGTTCTGGAGTTGGCCCGGTGTCGTGGACGGTGCACGGCTTTGGTGCTACGCGACGACGGGGTGTAGCTGATCGGCGACAGATAGTCCAGACCCGAATGCCGCCGGTGCGGGTTGTACCAGCCCTCGATGAAGTCAAAGATGGCCATCCGGGCCTCTCGGCCTGGGTGGGGAAGCGGCACCGGTCCAGCAGCGCGCACTCGAGGGTGGCGAAGAAGCTCTCACAGAGGCCATTGTCGTAGGTGTCGCCCACGCTCCCATGGAGGGCCGGACGCCGGCCTCACGGCAGCGAAGCCCAAACCAGGCCGCGGCATTCTTAGGATCTCCCGCTCTTCGCGGAGCCTCTTGTCCGCCGCAGCCGGTGGAGCTCCTCGCGCTCGTCGGTGGTGAGGCATCCGACCGGATCGACCGCCACACAAGCAGGGCGAAAGGGGATGAGGAGCGCCGGACCAGCCGGTGTGTCTCTGAACGTGGAGCATCTCCGTGACCGACCTCAGAAGCACGGGGCGCATACCGTCTATATATCGCGAGAATGGCCTCCGTCAATGTGTCGGAGCGGGTATACGGGGCTGACCGAGGGGATGGTCGTCCGGTCACGCAACGCCCCGATAGGGAGCTGAGCTGCAATAGGTCCATATAGAAAGTCCGGGGTAGGTTGTTTATTCACTCCGGTGTGAGGAGTCATGGTTGTGCCCGGTGATGAGGGCCGCGCGCGCCGGCGGGCAAAGCGCCGTCTCCCGCCGCTAGGGAGGAAACCGATGCCAAACCCGCGCTTCGTACGCTTCGCCCAGCAACTGCCGGGTTACCGTCTCGGGCGCTGGTGCTATCGTCGGATCCGGCCGCTCACGCTCGAGGAATGGCGCTACAACGCCGAGACCGTTGCCGTAATGGAGCGGGTGCTCCGGGCCGATTCCATCGGCTTGGATATAGGGGCGCATGCGGGCTCGATCCTTCGCGACCTCGTGCGGCTCGCGCCTCGAGGATCGCACTGGACCTTCGAGCCGCTCCCGGCGTTCGCCGCCCGGTCTACGGAGCGACGTCCCGCTTGTCGAGGTCTGCGAGGTCGCCCTCAGCGCCGTCGCGCCCCCGGGGGTGGAGCGGGCTCCAGTGGCGGGACATCTCGCCGCACGTGGACACCAGATGGGAGGTCTTGACCGTGCAGACCGCGCGCCTCGACCACCTGGTAGCGGTCGAGACACCCGTGGCATTCGTCAAGATCGACGTCGAGGGCGGCGAGCTAGGCGTGCTGCGCGGCGGCGAGCGGCCCTTGCGGCGGCATCGGCCGATCATCGTCTTCGAGCACGGCCTGGGATCAGCCGACATCTTTGGCACCAGGCCGGAGGATGTCTGGGATTGTTGACCGGCTGGGGACTGCAGGTGACGACAATGGCGCGATGGCTCAGGGACGGTCCCCGTTCACCCGGCGTGCCTTCGTGCTTTACTTCGAACGCCGCCGGGCAGTCTACTTCCTCGCTGCCCCGCGGTAACTGGTCCTTCGAAGGCGTGCTCGACGCGAAGGCGGGTCGGCATTGTCGGACACTCGAGGGACGACGTTTGGTCCGGCTAGACGTTCCGTTCCGCGTGGCGGTCGACCTCCAACACGATCTCCTCCATGAGCGCTTGGCCTTGGGTGATCCAATCGGTGCGGTTTCGCAAGATCCGGCCGACGATCTCGAGGACCTTGCGCTCCTCCTCCCCAATCTTCATCGACTCTTCCGAGTCATAATCTTCACAAGCCATTCGCTCGCGGTCCTCGGGCGACGCAAGCCCTTACGATACCCAGCAAGGCCCACGATGCCGTTTAGTCTTAGGTCCCCTTCTTGGCCGTCCCCCAGGCGCAAATGCCAGGCCAACCAGATTTCTCGATCTAAATGCGTGAAACATTTATGTTCTGATACAGCGAGGCGTGCCTTGCTGTGAAATGGTTCTGAATAGGGTGAGCATGCTCCTGCATGTAGGGTGAACCGGGCTTCACTTTCGATATGGGCGGCTTTCCCGATGTCCAGACCTTGAGCGACGCATTCGCGCGCTTGCCCGTCTCGATGGAAGATGGACAACATCCACTGCCAGGTCGCTGTGCTCCCATCCCGGCCCGATTGCTGCCTTGCGGTCGTTAGCCCGTTCCGGACCTGCGGCTTTGGGTTTGCTTTCCCCCAGGCGCGCCGATCAGTCTGCGCGTTGGGGACGTCGGCACCGGCTTCTTTGGTGGGAAGGCGACGCTGGATGGGGTCACGTATCCCGACTTCAGCGGCGTCACCAATACCAGCGCGTCCCTCTCCTTGCAGTTCGACGGCAACCCGATGATCGCACCGCCGTCCAATGTCGTTTCTATCGGTAGCGCTGACGAACCCGGTAGCAGGCCCAGCGGCTTAGGCATGAGGTTGGCTCAGATCAAATCGTACGAATGACTGAGAACTCGATCGACGTCGCCGGGGTCGCACGTACGCCGATGGCCGCGGGAATGTGCCCGCCGCGCGGATGATCTGCTCCCACTTCCTCGAAGTGGGTCGGCTGTCGGCAAAATTACTGGGTATACAGGGGGTAATAACGCGATGATGCCCGCTAACCGTCCGCCGAATGTCCCGAACCCGTCCGCGGACTTGAAAGCACCGACAGCCGTACAGAAGATAGCGACCTGAGATCGATCGGCCCCGCCGTCGCCTATTCGCGAGAGGCCGACGCAATTCGCTGTCGCCAGTACTCGAGGAGGTCCGTGAGTGTCCGCTCGAAGGGGATCTCGGTCTGCCACCCGAGCGCCTTGTGAATCTTGGACGGGTCCCCTTCCAACACCATCACGTCGGACGGACGCAGCCGCGTCGGGTCCACTTGGACGGAAATTCCCTTCGCGTGCGAGCGGTCGAGATAGAAGTCGAGCACGCGCTGGATCGTCCAGGTCCGGCCCGAGCACAGATTGTACACTTCGCCGGGTTCCCCCTGCTCAAGCAGCATCCAGTAGCCTCGCACTATGTCCCGAACGTCGGAATAGTCCCGTCGAGGCTTGAGATCGCCGACGAAGATGACCCGTTCCCGAAGCCCCACTTCGATCTCGGCCACCTGTTTGGCGAAGTTCGATGTGACGAACACGTCGCCCCGACGGGGGCCTTCGTGGTTAAATGCCCGGGTCCGGATGATCGGCAGGCCGTAGCTCTTGAAGTACTGAAAGCCCATGAGATCCTGCGCTACCTTGCTCACCGCGTACGGCGACAACGGGCGAAGCTGGTTGGTCTCTCCGATCGGGACCTCGTTCGGGTGCACCAGCCCGTACTCCTCGCTGGTGCCGATGACAAGGAACCGAGGCGAAGTGTTCAGCTCCCGGATGCTCTCGAGGAGATTGATCTGGCAGCCCGTGTTGATGGCAAAGGTCTCGGCCGGTGTGTGCCAAGAGCTGCCCACGAAGCTCTGTGCCGCTAGGTGGATCACGTGGCTCGGACTCGCCGCGGCAAGCAAGCGGCGGACTGACACAATATCTCGCAGGTCGCAGTCGAGCAGTTCGATCTTTGCGCGGAGGTGCTCGATGTTCTCGGTCCGACTTCGCTGCCGGGCCGAGCCGAACACCCGAGCGCCCTGCGCGAGAGCATACTCCGCCATGTGGCTGCCAACAAACCCGGTGATGCCCGTAATGAGCAAGCGCATATTGGACTCAGTTTATACGAGGAGACGGGTGTTGCTCAGGTCTCTCACGAAGTGGCGGTAGTCGCAAAGGTGAGCGAGGCGGGACGGGCCATTAACGAACACCTGCAACGTCCAGATCATGCCAGGACGAGCGGCCGCTGCAAAGCGCATGTGCAGCTAGGCGGACGTGCTCGAAGGCGGTCAGCCACGGATGCTGCCGGACCGCAATGAAGAAATAGTGCTCGCGCGGCGAGATCTCGGGCTGGCGGTTCAGCACACGTCAAACCCGAAGAGACGCCGGTCACTTCAAAATAGTCAGGTGGTTAGCCTGGGAAAGAAGAAGAGCGCCTGCGGATCTCGACCCCACGGGCTCTCTCGAAGATTCACTCCGAACGTCGTCGCGGTTTAGGCTCCCTTCTTGCGGCCCTTTAGGTGGCGGCGGATCACAGCACCAATCCCTACAAGGGTCGTCCCGAACAGAACCAAGGTTGCCGGTTCGGGCGCGGTCGATGTCGGATCCGCGCAACCTTCGCAGCTGAACGTGATGCCCGACTTCTCAACGCGGACATCCGCGAAGAACAGGTCCAACGTATGGCTCCCGGTGACCGAGAAGGTCGTAGTGATGCCGCCGCCAAGTGGCTTCATCCCGCCATCGTCGAGGACGAGCTTGCCGTCGACGAACAGGAAAGCATGGTCATCAGCTGACAGCGAGAAGTTCACCGGGGCCGTATATGTGCCCGAGATCGACAACGCATGGGCCCCGGTAGCCGTGAAGCCAAAGAAGCTAGCCCCAAGAACCAGACCCAGTGCTAGGTTTATCGCACCGCGTCTTCTCGGAGTCATTTCGGAGCATTACCCTTTCAGAGCGAACGGACCTGACCCTTAGGACGCCTGGGACTAAGCAACGTGTATGCCATCGCACAGAGTCAACTATTTCATCAAGTTATGGCGTATCATCACGGCATACTAAGAAAATATATTCACATATGTAGCTGGTGCCTTCAGGCACCTAGCACTGGCAGGTCACATCGCCCAAGAAGCCCAGTAGGAAGGTCTCCCTGCTCTTGCGTCACCCCCCTGGGGTATTCTACGGTGACTTGGTGAAGTTGCTCCTATGAGGGAGACCTACGCCCGGGTCCCAAAGCGCCATCGACCTGTTTTTATGGCGGAGAGGGGGCGGGAATGGTCGCGTGCACTACCGGGCGCGCTGATCCTGGTCATCCTGGCGCTGCTCTATCGCGGCATCATACGTGATCTGGCTCTCCAGTGGTGGGATGATCCCAACTACTCGCACGGCTTCCTCGTGCCTTTCTTCTCCGGCTTCCTCATATGGCACCAGCGCCACGAGTTGCAGGTCCAGGCTCCCCGGGGCACGATACTGGGCTTGGCGGTGCTGGTGGCGGGCATACTGGAGCTGCTTCTCGGAGATCTGGGAGCCGAGAATTTCCTGATGCGCACCTCGCTTCTCGTGATCATTGCCGGCCTCATCCTATTCCATTTCGGCCCCCGGATGTTACGGGCAGTAGCTTTTCCCCTCGGCTTTCTGCTCTTTATGATTCCCCTGCCCGCCACGGTCTTCTACGCCGTCACGTTTCCCCTGCAGAGCTTCGCGGCGTCCCAGGCTGCCACCATCCTCGAATGGCTCGGCATTCCCGTCCTCCTTGACGGCAACGTCATCCACCTGAGCCAGCTCAGTCTCGGGGTCACGGAGGCCTGCAGCGGCATCCGCTCGCTGATCTCGCTTCTTGCGGGGGCCGCCGCGTGGGCGTACGTGGCTTTACCCGGCGGATGGATCGCGGTCCTCTTCGTCGCCTCGGCTGTCCCGGTCACGATCGTCGCTAACGTCGCGCGGGTCGTACTCACCGGCATCATCGGGCAGCAGTGGGGTGTGGAATACGCCTCCGGCTTCTTCCACGAGTTCGCGGGATGGGGCATCTACCTGTTCGCATTTGGATGCCTCTTCGGCATCCACGCTCTCATCCGGTCGACGCTTCGGATGGCGCCAAGCAGGGCCCGTGAGTAGATTCGCTCGACTGGCCGCCTCGTGCGCGCTGCTTGGGGCGGCACTCCTCGTGCTCCAGTTCCGCTCCGCCGGCGAGGCCGTGCCTCTGCGAAGATCGTTGGACGCCTTCCCTGTTGCGCTGGGCGACTGGCAGGTACAGGCTGCCGCGAACCTCGATCCCGAAGTCATCAACCTCCTCAAGGTGAACGACTACGTTCTGCAGCGGTACGTCGACCGCGGAGGACGGAGCGTGTGGTTATATATCGCCTACTGGGCAACCCAGCGCAAAGGTGGCGCCCAGATTCATTCTCCCCAGAACTGCCTTCCGGGGTCCGGGTGGGAGCCGGTTGAGGCCTCGAGGCTCGTCATTCCGCTGACCGCTTCGCCTCCGATCACTGTGAATCGGTACCTGGTCCAGAAGGACAGATCACGACAGGTGGTTCTGTACTGGTATCACTCGCAGGGTACGGACGTGGCCGGCGAGATCCAGGCAAAAATCTCGATGGTGAAGAACGCATTCATGAATAATCGTACGGATGGAGCCCTCATCCGCATCTCGGCCCCGATCCAAGGCACGGTGCAGGAGACGACCGCGCGATTGATCCAGTACGTGCAAACCATCTATCCGATTCTGGGCGAGTACCTGCCCGACTGACTTCGTGCACGAAGGGACAGATATCGTGTTTCTTGCGAGAAGAGTGACGGTTCTGCTATTGATCGGGATTGTCCTGATCACGGGGTGCTCCCGTTCGCCGGAGGCCAAGAAGGCCCGCTACCTCGAGCGCGGAGATCGCTACTTCGAGCAAGAGAAGTATCGGGAGGCCACCCTCGAGTACCGTAACGCCCTTCGCATCGAGGAGAACAACGCTCATGCGGTTCGTCAGCTCGGCCTGGCTCACTATCGGACCGGGGAGATGGGGCAAGCGTATCGGTATCTGCTCCGCGCCCAGCAGCTCACGCCAGACGACCTCGACGTTCGACAGAAGCTGGGCACAATCTATCTGCTCGGCGCCAAGCCTAACGAGGCGAGGGAGCAGGCCGAAGCCATTCTGCAGAGGGATCCCAAGCACCTGGAGGCGCTCCTCCTCCTGGCGGGCGTGGCACGAACCCCGCAGGAGGTCGACGACGTCGTCGCCCGCCTGGAGAAGGTCCGCCAGGATCTGCCGGGTCAGGCCAAGCCTCTGGTCATCCTCGCCTCGCTCTATCTGCGAAAGAACGATGCCGTCACCGCCGAGCGATACCTGCGCGGCGCGGTGAGCCAGGAACCCAGGTCCGTCGAGGCGCATGGCGCGCTGGCCAATCTTTACCTCGCCAAGCGTGACAACGCGCAGGCCGAGAGTGAGCTGAAGATTGCGGCGGAGCTAGCCCCGGTTGGATCTCCGGCGGGGACGAGGCTGGCGGACTTCTACCTCCTGCTCGGCCGCCGGGACGAGGCCAAGAAGGTCCTGAATGACATTGCGGCCAAGGCACCGGAGTATGCGCCGGCCTGGCGCCTTCTGTCTCAGATCGCGTTCGCGGAGGGTAAGTTCGACGACAGCGCCAAGGCAGTCGACATGGTGCTGAAGAGCCGCCCGGGTGATCTGGAAGGTCGCCTAATGCGTGGACGAATACATCTGGCTCGACGGGAGACGGCCGAGGCGATACAGGAGTTGCAGGCTGTCCTAAAGTCGGAGCCGCGACTGGGCCCAGCGCACTACCAGCTGGCCCTGGCGCAGCTCCAGAGCGGGAACATCCAGCAGGCAAAGGCAGAGCTGAAGGCGACGATTACGGCCGCGCCCAACTATGCGGAGGCGGTGATCTTGCTGGCCGAGATAAATCTGCAGACAGGGGCCCCTCAGGTCGCGATCGAGGACCTTGAGCGTTTCGTCGCGGCCCGGCCGGGGGCCTTGCCGGCCTACGTCGTGCTGGGCGCCGCGTACCTGGCAGCAAAGAGACCCGCGGACGCCATCGAGGTCGGCCGCAAGCTTGCCGGCGCCGCTCCTCGGGATCCGCGGGGACCGTACCTCATCGGGCTCGGCCTTGCGGCGCAGGGTAAGCGTCCGGCAGCGCGACAGCAGCTCGAGGCCTCATTGAATCTGGCCCCGCAGGCGTTGGAACCGCTCGCTCAGCTCGGATCGCTCATTCTTGCCGACCGACAGCCCACGCAGGCCATCGAGCGGGTCAAGAAGCAGGTCGCGCTGGTCCCTAAGTCGGCTCCGCACCGGGTGTTGCTCGGCGAGATCTACGCCGCGACCGGCGACCCGAAGGCGGCGGAAGACGCGTTCCAGCAGGCCATCGAGATGGACCCCAATCTTTTAGACCCCTACGTGAAGCTTGGCGGATTGTACGCGGCGGCCGGCCGATATGACGAAGCCTTAGCCAAGGTCAACGACGCGGCCAAGCGAAACCCCAGCGATGTTGGTCCACTCATGCTGGAAGGTATCATCTTCGAGCAGAAGGGCGAGATCGCCAAGGCCCGCGAATCCTACGAGAAGGCGCTTGCGATCAATCCGCGCCTAGCACCCGCGGCCAACAACCTCGCCTGGATCTACTCGGAGCACGGCGGCGACAAGGAGAAGGCGCTCCAGCTTGCTCAGACGGCCAAGGAGATGGCTCCGGACGATCCGCGCATCTCTGACACTCTGGGCTGGATTCTCTATAAGCGAGGCGTTTACCAGCGCGCCCTGTCCCTCCTGAGGGAGAGTGCCGAGAAGCTGCCTGCGAATCCTCAGGTGCAATACCATGTGGGCATGGCCTATGCCCAAGTCGGGGATAGGGACAACGCCCGGAAGGCTTTGACCGCGGCGACCAGCACAACCGTGGAGTTCTTCGGAAAAGACGACGCGAAGAAAACTCTGGCAGCTCTCAAGTAGAGCGGGTTCTCCTGGTCGCGCCGCGCAATCGCTATCACCGCGAGCTGGCGGCATGTGGGATGCAGCGATTGATTGGACCGCGGGTCGAGCGCCGATGTCCCCGATTGCTGCCTACGGGACGTCGACAGCCGGAGCCGGGTTCGCGCCTGGGATCGCACGTTCTGAATCTAGCGGCATGTCTAGCAGCCCAGTTCAATCGGCTAATCCCGGTGGCAGGCGACTTGCCTTGTTACGAGCAATAGCCGCGGAAGCAAGAGTACGGTCTTACGCCTCGGGGCGGCCTAGATGAAATCTTGGCCGGGGACGCCGCAGCCTGCGACGGAGGAGCGTTCGATCCCCAAGGAAGACAAAACATAGCCCGATGAGTAGTCCGCCGACGCTAAGGCCGACCGTGCGAAAATCCCCTGCGAACCTGGTGCCGAAGATCACCGCAGTCAGCGACGGGCGGGCACTCGCTGCGGGAAACCATTGCCCGCCCGCCGCCAGAAACGAGATAAGGGCTGCTAGCGGCAGCGCTAGACAGTGAAAGCCAATCGCCATCGCCGAGAGCCCCGCCACTTCTGTTAGGCTGTCGGGCGTCGAAAGCAGAAAAGCCGCCACCACCGCCGCTACCGCCGCGACAATGAGTACTGTCGGCTCGTCCAAAGCATCATAGCCAGCGGCGCTGGCGATTGTCCCGACGAGCAAGATCCAGAGGGCCCCGCAAACCGACCCTGCGCCGAAGGCCATGAGCACCTTGGCTAGCTTCCGCCGGCGACGGCGCGAGGACACTAGCACTAAGACACCGGTGCAGAGAAGGAACAGGACCGCTACGAAAAGTAAGAAGGCAAACTCGACTAGCGGAAACTGAGAGTCTGCCGCGGTCCCCCTCGTCACGCATCCGGAAGCGGTCAACCCCATGACGAGAATGCTCGCTCGGCACGGCAATGAGAGTGGCGGAGCGAGGAGACGGGTGCTCATGACGCTAAGGTATGCTCGCCCGCACCCTCAAGAATCTCCCCCTGACATAGCGCATTGCCACCATCTGCTTTGCGGCGGCACGAATGTTCGCCCACTCGGCCACCTTCAGCGCTCCCCGTTCTGAAGGGGCCAGCATCCTGATGTTCTCCTAGTGACAGTGTCGAACGCAAGACGCGGCGCACTGCGGCAAGGTCGGGGGTCACCAACTCTAACTATCCCTATTCACGCCGTTTCCGGTTCAGGCATGCCAGTTGCGACGCGTCAGCCCGTGGTCAGTCAGGACTTTCGAAATCGACGGCAGCATCCTCGAACCCGGGTCTCCTGGCCGGTGGTCGTCGAAACGAGGACACAACGCTATCCCTGCCAAGTTATGGACATCAGTAATCACGGCGCGAAGATTATGACCCGAGCACGACTTCGCGCCGGGGTCGTAGTGCGGTTGCAGATCATTCCCCCGGACGGAACCCCGCTCCGCGTCGGAGCGCTAGTCTGGCGGATCGATGCAGATGGGGTGGCGTTCTTCTTTGCCCGAAGCATTCATCATCGGTTCATTCGTGCCGCGTAGTCTATGGTGGAATATCGGAACGGCCCGATTTGCTGAGGAGCTGCGCGTGGCGGCCGGTTGACGGGCGCCCAAGGCCCTCGAACCGGGGGGCGGATCTCGGAGTGTTTCAGGCCCCGCCTGAGCGCCGTGGCCCTCGCCGGCCGCCGACGCGCTAGGCTCGGCGGGGGAGAATCTCCTCGATCGGGCGCCCGTCCACGTCGGGCAGCGGCACGCCGAGTAGCGCGGTGATGGTGGGCGCGAAGTCGACGATCGACACGGTCCGCTCCACCTTGCCCGGCTTGATCCCACCCCCGACCGCCACGAAGAACCCCTCCGGCCGGTGCTCGCCAGTGCGGCAGTAGCGGTTCTCACCCTCGATCACGCCGATCTTCTCCGAGCCGATCCGGATGCGGCCGGTGCCTGCCTTCCCGGCGGTGGCGGTGCCGAGCACCACCTCCGGATTCCACTCGACGAGCAGATCGGGCAGCACGTCGAGGTGCTCGCCCTGGTAGAGATCTCGCGTCCGGACGACGGCGGCCACGAGGGGCTTGCCGGTCACCAGCTCGTGGATGTCCAGCAGGTCGTGCTCGAGCTGGGTGCAGAGCGCGTCCATCTCTGGGCCGCGAGCGACGAGCCCGGCGGGCTCCCGGCCCACCAGGTTGAACCGGATGCCGCCCACCGCGAAGCCGTTGTCCAC
>Ga0222749_10001616_pt1 | contig 11360 bp, 9 predicted proteins | sample IncBWH2Mmetat_FD_197234 | JGI IMG/M metagenome (GOLD analysis project Ga0222749, IMG submission 197234) | Metatranscriptome of lab incubated forest soil microbial communities from Barre Woods Harvard Forest LTER site, Petersham... | ecosystem: Environmental > Terrestrial > Soil > Temperate...
CGCGCGAAGGGCTCCCCCCGGGACCTCCGCCCGACCGGCTGGCCCTCGGGGTCGCGGCCCTGTCGGGCTTTTCCGCCCTCGTCTATGAGGTGACGTGGACGCGGTCGCTCGTGATCTCGATGGGTTCGACCGTCTACGCGTTCACGATCATCCTGGCCACGTTCATCCTGGGCCTCGCGGCCGGGAGCGCCGCCGGCTCGAGGCTCGTGCGACGACCCGACCGCGCCCGGCCGGCGCTCGGCCTCCTCCAGGGGGCGATCGGGATCGCCGCGCTCGTCCTCCTCCCGTTCCTGGGCGACCTTCCCCTCCGGATCGCATCGGTCGTGGCCTCCCACCGGTCGAGCTTCGATTCCCTCCTCCGCTCGGAGGGTGCGCTCATCGCGCTGTTCATCTTCGCCCCGACCTTCCTGATGGGCGCCGTCTTCCCCTTCGCCTTCCGGATGGCCTCCGGTTCGGCCGATGCGGTGGGACGATCGGTCGGCGCGGTCTACACGTGGAACACGCTCGGCAGCATCGCCGGATCGCTCGCGGCGTCATTTCTCCTGGTGCCGGGGTTCGGCCTGGCGGCCACCATCAAGATCGCCGCCACCGTCAATCTGGCCGCCTCCTCCGCGCTCCTCTTCGCCTCCTTTCCCCGGCTCCGGGGGATCGCCGTCCTGCCCCTCCTGGCCGCGATCATCGCCTGGCTCCTCCCCGGATGGGATCCGAGGGTCACGGCGAGCGGCGCATATCTTTACGGCGAGCGGGCGGAGAAGCTCCGCATGGACCTCCGCGCGTACATCCAGTCGGAGTCGAGAATCATCGCGGAATACTGGGACGCGTACGGCCTCACCACCGTCCACGAGTCGGGGGAGTCCGGCCTTTCCATCCGGGTGAACGGGAAGGCCGACGCCTCGACCAGCACCGAGGACATGCCGACCCAGCGGCTCGTCGGGCACCTGGGGCTTCTGCATCATCCCGACCCCAAACGGGTCCTGGTGATAGGCCTGGGGAGCGGCGTGACGCTCGGCGCGGTGGCGGAGCATGCCCCCGGCAATGTCGACTGCGTCGAGCTCTCCGATGCCGGGCGGCGGGCGGCCCTCCATTTTGCCCGCGCGAACGGGAACGTGCTCGAGAACCCCCGCGTCCATCTCAGGATCGGGGACGGCCGTAACGCGGTTCTGTTCGCACGGGAGCCGTATGACGTGATCGTCTCGCAGCCCTCCAACCTGTGGATCAGCGGCATGGCGAACCTCTTCACTCGGGACTTCTTTGAAACCGCCTCCCGGCGCCTCTCGCCGGGCGGGATCTTCTGCCAGTGGGTCCAGGCCTACCGCCTGCCCCTGGAGGATTTCCAGCTGATCCTCCGGACGTTCTTTTCCGTCTTCAGGGAGGGAAGCCTGTGGGAGGTCTTCCCGGGACAGGATTACATCCTCCTGGGCTCGCTCGCGCCGATCCGGCGGCCGGCGGGTGACCTCGAACGGGACCTGCACGCCCCGGGGCTGGACGGCGACTTCCGAAGCTCCCAATTCCCCCCGGTCCCGCTCCTTCTGGGGCGCTTCGTTTGCGACGCAGCCTCCGTCCTGTCCGCGACCGGCCCCGCACCGATCCTGACGGATGATCTGTGTTCGATCGAATACTCCGTATCCCGCGCGATGTTCGACCGCCTGCAGCCCCGGACGCTCCTCTGGCTCGACCCCCTCCGCCGGCGCCCGATGCCCGTCGGGCTCTACCCGGGCGCCGACCCGGCCCGCGTCTCGGAGTCCCGCGAATCGCGGCGCCAGATCGCCTCGGTGATCGTCTATGAATCGGAACGGCATTCCGCCCACGAGGTTCTGGAGTATCTTCGCGACCATGTGGGACGCCTCGGGGACGATCCGCACGTCCTGGAGTACTTCGACTCCATCGCCAACTTCGCGCGCATCGACGCCCAGATCCTGATCCGGAGCGGCCGCTATCCCCTGGCCGGACGGGTCCTGAGAAGCATCCCCCGGGCCTCGAGACACTATCCCGACGCGCTCTTCGACCGCGCGCTCCTGGGGGGGCTCGCGGGCGACCGGGAGGAGGCGAAGCGGTGCGCCGCCGAGCTCCACACCCAGCACGCCGGGGGATTTCCGGAAGTCTGCCTGGGGGCACTCGAGGCCCAGAGCGACCGCGGCCCGGAGCCGGCGGTCCCGCGCTGGCAGGAGGCGACCCGTCTCCGGCCCGACTCCGACTACGGCCACGCCCATCTGGCGGACTGCCTGTCGAAGCTCGGCCGCCGGGACGAGGCGCGGGAGGCCTGCCGGAAGGCGCTCGGGATCGACGCCTCCAACGAACTCGCCCGGCAGGTGCTCCGCCAGCTCGGCCCGTGATCCCGACCGGCGATTCGAGCCGATCCGCGTTACAATGGGGCCGTCCGTTGGGTCCATTCTTCCATGAACGCGTGCGCCGCCCTCCTGCTCCTCGCGTGTGCCGCCCAGGACGTCCGGGTGTCCGGTCACGCCGGCCTCGGAGGCTCCGCCGTCCGGGGCGACCTGGCTCCCGTCACGGTCGAGATCGAGAATCGCGGGCCCGGCCGGGAGATCGTGCTCGCGTTGGTCTGGGCCCTTTCCAGCCACCACCAGCCGGCCCGGACGGACTTCTCCGCCCTCCTGGGACGCCACGGCCCCACGGTCCGCATCCCCGTCTCGCTCCCGTCCCGGAGCCGCAAGATCGTTTCGACTCCCCTCGTCGTCCCCGACGCGGACGACCTGAGCGCATGGGCCATCGTTGTGGATCCCGACCGCAAGCCGATCGCCGGCACCGAGCTGGCCGGACGTCTTCTCCCCGCGAGCACGAGGCTCGTCGCGATCGCGGGAGACGAACGGCCGGACGGGCTGGACCTCCCCGGGGTGCAGGTCACGTGGGTGCGCCCGGAATCCCTGCCCGAGGACTGGAAAGGCTACGCGAGCCTCGAGGCGCTCCTCTGGCTGGACGCGAGCGTTTCGGACGTCCGCGGCCCGAACGCGATGGAATCCCTCCGGACGTGGGTCTCGTCCGGCGGCCACCTGGTCGTCGCGCGGGCGGACCGGTTGGGGGTCGAATCCCCGGCCTTGGCCGATCTTCTCCCGGTCCGCCTGAGGGGATCCCGCGAACTCCAGACTCTCGAGGGCTTCCGGACCCTCCCGGGAATCGGCCCCCCTCCGGCGGGCAAGGTCGCGGTCCTCGAAAGCACCCGGCTCCGCGGGCGGATACGACTCTCGGAAGGAGACCTTCCGCTGGTCGTGGAGGGGGCCAAGGACGCCGGTCGCGTCACCTTCGTGGGCTTCGATCCCGCCCGGCCGCCGATCGCCCGGTGGGCGGGCGCTCGCCCCTTCTGGTCCTGGCTCCTGGGCCTCCCCCTGGATCCCCGCCCCGACTCCCCCGACGACGACCGCCCGCCGCGCCTCGTGGGGTCCTCCGCGCTGGCGCAGTCGGCGGCCACGTTTCCGGGCGTGGCGGCCCCCGGCCTCACCGGGCTGCTCGTCCTGATCGGGCTATTCCTGCTCGCCGTGGGCCCCCTCGAGTACGGGGTCCTCCGGGTCCTCCGGCGCCTCGAGCTCACCTGGGTCACCTTCCCCGCCACGGTTGCCGGCTTCACCTTCCTCATCCTCCTCCTGGGCGGGGGATTCATGAGCCGGGCGGCGATCCAGCGCGAGATCGTCGTCGTGGACCACTATCCCGGGTCGGACCGCTGCCGGCTCCGGGCGCTCGGAGCCCTTCTTTCGCCCGCCGATCTCTCCTACCAGGTGACGGATGCGATTCCGGTCAGCTCGCAGCTCCTGCCGCACCACGTGATGAACGACTACTCCGAGGGGCTGACCGACGTCTCCATCGCGCGGAGCGACCACGACGTCGCGACTCGATGGTTTCTCAACCGGGGGGCCACGGGCCTGGTCCTTGCCGACCGGATCACGAAGGAGCCTCCGCCGCTGGAGTTCAGCTGGATGCCCGAAACTCCCGGTTCGATCGCCGTGAGCCTCCGGAACGAGTCGGGATTCGAGTGGCGCGGATGGGTGGCCACTCCCCTGGGGGTCTATGCGCTCGGAACGGTCCCCCGGGGACGGTCGACGACGAGCGCGCCGCGGCGCCCCAACGGGTATGCGGACTTCCAGGCCGACCTCCGGCAGCAGTGGGGAGTCGTCACCGCCTACGACCTCGAGGACCGCAGGGGCGGAGCCTCGGAACAGGACCTAAACACGAGGGTGAGCCATCTGCTCATGGGGGCCTCGTTTACCCAGGTTGCTCCCCGCACGGGCATCGCCCGAGGCATCCACGACTCGCGCTTTATCGAGGCGGGAGGGAGCATCCTCCTGGCCTGGCGGGCCTCGGACGAATCGCTCTTCTCCATCGAGCCCCGTCCGTCCAAGCGGACCACCCTGGTCTTCAGCCGGATCTTCCTGGAGGGCCGGAACCCATGATCACCGCCGCGCATCTCACGAAGTCCTACGGGGGCCACCGTGCCCTCCACGACGTCACGCTCGAGATCGCCCCGGGGGACATGTTCGGACTGATCGGCCCCAACGGCGCCGGGAAGACGACGCTCATCCGCATCCTCTCCACGCTCCTCCCGCCCACCTCAGGGACCGCGACGGTCGACGGCAAGGACGTCCGGCGCTTCCCCAGGGAGGTCCGCCGCGCGATCGGCTACATGCCCGACTCCTTCGGCGTCTACGAGGAGCTCAAGGTCCGCGAATACCTCGAGTTCTTCGCCTCCACGTACGGCCTTCGCGGAAAGCGGCGGGCCGCGACCGTGGCCGGCGTCCTTGAACTCACCGACCTCACCGGGAAGCGGGACTCCCTGATCGCGACCTTGTCCCGCGGGATGCAGCAGCGCCTCGGCCTCGCCCGCGTCCTCGTCCACGACCCCAAGATCCTCTTCCTCGACGAGCCCGCGAGCGGGCTGGACCCGCGTGCCCGGATCGAGATCCGGGTGCTCTTGAAGGAGCTCCGCCAGATGGGGAAGACGATCCTCATCTCCTCCCACATCCTGGCCGACCTGGCCGACCTCTGCAACAAGATCGGGCTCATCGAGAAGGGCCGGCTCCTCTACGCCGGCGGATTGAAGGAGGCGATGGCGAAGGTGCAGGGCGACGATGTCTGGCTGGTCGAGGTGTTCGAGGAGGAGGAGCGCGCGCGGGCCATCCTGGAACGGCAGCCCTTCGCCCAATCGGTCGCCATGGCCGACGGCCAGATCCGCGTGACCCTCCGGGCGGGCAGCCGCGAGGTCCACGCCATCCCCCAGGTCCTCCTCCAGGAGGGGCTCCGCCTCAAACTCTTCAAGGTCGCCGAGGTCACGCTCGAGGACGCGTTCCTGAAGCTCACCCGAGGCGAGGTCGCGTGAGCCGGGCGATCCTGGTCAAGGAGCTCAGCGGCGTCTCCCGCCGCTGGCAGACCTATCTGGGCCGCGTGGTCTACGTCGGCCTGATCGCGCTCATCCTCCTCCAGATCACCCACCGGCTCGACCTTCGCCATGCCTCCGAGTATGCGACCCTCGGGCGGAGCCTTTTTTACGCGATCTTCACGCTCCAGATGTTCTTCGTGCCTCTGATGGCCATCTCCTCCGCCTCGGACATGGTGTCCAAGGAGGTGCGTGCCGGCACGCTCGGGCTCCTCGCGATCACGCCGCTTTCACCCTCCGACATCGTCGTCGGGAAGTGGAAGGCTTCCGTCCTGTACGCCCTGTCGCTCTTCCTCTGCGGCATCCCGGTCCTGGCGGCCTCGGTCTACCTGGGCGGCGTGGGCCTGCTTGAACTTCTCTGGAGCACGTGCCTCACCGGCGCGGCGGCCGCGCTCGCCGCCGCCGTCGCGATCCTCTACTCCTGCATCCTCCGGGCGGGGTATACGGCGATCATCGCGGCCATCCTCACCCTGATGGGCTACACGATCCTCCCGGCGATCCTGACCCTCGGGATCCGTGAAAGGCCCGGGCTCATCGATCTCCTCTACTGGACCCACCTCGTCTTTTCCGCCGTCGGCACCTCCGTGGGCGACCTCCATGACGGGAGCAGCCTGGGCTGGATCGGCGCGACGGGGGTCTCCCTCGGCCTGACCTGGATCCTTCTGAGACAGGCCTCGCGGCGGGTCGCCCGGAGGCTTCTCTCGCTCGATCCGGGCTTGGGCCGAGTCGAGGGATCCGGCGACCCGGGGATGATGCCGACGTCGCTCGCCCATCCCGTCTGGGAGGACCACCCGATCCTCTGGAAGGAGCTGCGGACCCGCGGCTGGGGGGGACTCGCGAAAATCATCCGCGTCGGGCTGCTCCTCCTCCTGTTCGGACTCGTTCCCCTTTCGGCGATGATGATGAACGGGAACGCGGCCTGGAAGATTCTCGTCACCTGGTGCGCGGCGGCGTTCTTCATTCTCATGGTGATGGCCTGCGGGGTGTCGCTCTTTGTCAGGGAGAAGGAAGGCCGCCAGTGGGAGGTCCTGCTCTCGACCCCGATCAGCGCCTGGCAGATCATCAGCGCCAAGGTTCTGGCGGGCACCCTGAACTTCCTCCCGCTGACCGGGATCCTGCTGCTCGCCTTCACGCTCCTGGCGCTTCTCGACCGGGTTCCGATTCTCGGCTGGCTGATGACCTGGGGGTCGATCCTCCTCGTGGCCCTGTTCGGCTACGTCCTCGGGGCGGCGATGTCGCTTCGGGCCGGGTCGATCCGCTCCGCCTTCACGGCCACGTTCGGGGTCATGGGCTTCATTCTCGTGTTTCTCCCGATCATGCTCGCCTTCTACTCCGCATTTCCGGGGATGTCGTGGGACCGGGGTCAATTCCCCTTTATTCTCGTGACGGTGAGCAACCCCGGAGTGTTCCTCGTCCCTCTGTCGGAGCACGTGGCAAGCTGGAGCTCTTCGGGGAGCCGGAACGTCTTCGACCGGGTCGCCCCGTATTTCGGCCTCCAGCTGGCCGGCTACGGAACGGGGATCCTTCTGGTTCTCCTGGCCATGCGCGCCCGGTTTCCGAGGATCACCGGCCGGGCGGAGGCCGAGGCCTAGGATGAACCTGACCGGCGGCTTCAACGTCTCCCCCGGGAAGGTCGAGGCGCTCCTGGGGCGGATCCGTGCGCTCGGACTGAACCCGGCGCTGATCGAGGAGCAGTTCGTGCGCGGCGGGGGGCCGGGGGGGCAGAAGATCAACAAGACCTCCAACTGCGTCCTCCTCCGGTACGAGCCGCTCGGGATCGTCGTGCGCTGCCAGGAAGACCGCCAGCGGAGCATCAACCGGTTCCTGGCGCTCCGGGAGCTGGTCGACCAGGTCGAGATCAAGATCTCGCCGCTCACCTCCCGTCGCCTGCAGGCCCACGAGAGGAAACGCCGAAGCAAGGACCGCGCCGGCCGCCGGGCCCGGCAGAAGCACCGGCCCCCCGCCGCCCCGGGGGCGCCCTAGGCCGAGGAGACCCGCCGGACCGCCTCCTCCAGCGAGGCGGCCCAGGGGAAGATCTGGTCGACGCCGATCGTGGTGAAGAAGTGCCACTGGGCGGTGTTGGCCGGGCGGACGTAGCAGAGCCGGCCCTTGATGCTCTCGAACTGGGAGACCGAGTGCCCGAGCGTGTTGATCCCCGCGCTCGAGATGTACGTCAGCTGCGACAGGTCGACGACGAGGGTCGTCTGCTTCCGGTCGAGCTGGGTCTGGATCGCCTCCTCGAGCTTGTAGTACTGCAGGTGGTCCACCGGCCCCTCCACGCGGATGACGCGCACGCCGTCCACGTCCTCGACCGCGATCCGGAGCTCGGGCTTGGGCATGTCGGAGGGGATTCTACACCGCCGTCCGGATGCCTCCAACTACTACCGGGAACCTCGGGAGGCCAGGAGCGCCCGGAGGCCCCTCTCCGCCCCCGAGGCCAGCGGCTCGCGCCGCGGGTCGACGTCGACCAGTTCCAGGACGGCGCAGTCCCCCCAGTGCCGCTCCCTGTTCCGCGTCCCTTCACGGGCGCGAAGCGGCACCTCGGGGATCCCCACCGTTTCGCCCGGCCGGATGAGGGGGCCGGCGATGACGTAGGCCATCATGTCCAGCATCGCCAGGCTCACGCCCTCCCAGAGGTCCTCGGGCACCTCGTAGATCTCGAGCTCGGGCCGGGCGAACTTGATCAGGCCGTGGGTATGCACCCACATCCCCTTCGAATCCCCCTTCTCCCCATGGAGGACGACGTGCTCGCGGACGTCGACCTCCCGGTTGGACTCGGGGATGCGCCAGCTCCCTGAACCGAAGTACCGGCAGCCCATGAGGTCGTTCACGCACCCGTCCGCCAGCACGGAGACGCGGTCCGCCAGCCGCGTCGCATAGAGGACATCCTGGGCCAGGTTCTGGCCCCGCTCCAGAAGCGAGACCATGACGAGGCTCCGGGCTTCCCGGGCCCGCCTGGCCAGATCCCCGTTCAAGCCCACGAACTTCCACGTCTCCGGCGGCATCGACCGCCCGGGGAACCCCAGGAGCATCTCCGGGGAGCGGTCCACGATCACGCTGAACCGGGCCTTCCCCGGCGAGACGATCACCGAGGTGTCCCCCCCCTCCAGGGGCCGGGTGAGACACCCGGGGTCCTCCTTCGTCCGCGCGGGCGGGGTCGGGATCCCGGGCAGCGCATCCTCCTTCCCCGCCGGATGGGCCAGCCGTTCCAGGGGCGGGAGCGCGGGCGCCGCGCACGCCACCGCGAAGATGCAGCGCGGCTCGGGGGGTTTCCACGACTTCTTCTTTTTCAGGAACGCAAACATCCGCCCCTCAGCGGTTGAGCGTCTCTTCGAGGAGGAGCCGCCCCTCCTTCGTGTAGCTCGCGGCCGCGACCGGCCGGTGGAGCTGCCCGCCCAGGAACGGGAGCTGCTGAAGCTGCTCCGCCGTCGTCTCCTTGAAGTGGGCGTCGAAGATCTCGAGGTACGCCTGCATCGAGTTGTTGGTCGGCCCGAACCCCTTGGCGTAAAGGTACTGCTGTTCGAGGTCGCGAGCCACGTCCTCGGCGCGCGCGTACCGCCGGGCGGGCGTCCGTTCGAGCATCTTCATGCAGATCGACGAGACCGCCTCGGGGACGTCCGTCCGGACGCGGGAGGGGGGGAGGAACGGCTTTTCGAGCACCCGCTTCACGAACCCGAGGCGCTCCTCCGGCGGAAGTTTCGGCGGGACCTTCTGGAGGGGCACCCCGGTCAGGAGGAGGTAGAGCACGATCCCGAGCGAGTACAGGTCGGTCCGAGCGTCCACCTCCCCGCCCAGGATCTGTTCGGGCGAAAGGTAGGAGATCTTCCCCGTGATCCCTTCGGCATGGTCCGTCACCGCGACCCCGAAGTCGGAGAGCTTCGCCACGCCCTGGGTGTTCAGCAGGAGGTTCTCCGGCGAAATGTCCCGGTGGATGATCGTCTGGTGGGCGTAGGCGAGCGAGCGAGCGATCCGGCTGACCAGGAACCCCCCGAGCGGCGCGGGGATCAGCAGGTCCCGCTTCAAGTGATCGCTCATGAACGTCCGGAGATCGGTCCCCTCGATGTAGTCCATCACCATCAGGTAGAGCTTCTCCTCCTCGCCCGGGTGCGGGGCGATCCGCAGGCGGGTCCGCGCGTCGCCGAAGCGCCCCCCGGGAGCCGCCCGGTTCTGGATCTGAACCCGGCGGGCGCTCTCGAACGAGAGGGTGTCGAATTCGCGGAGGAACTCCGGGGGAAGCTGGTCGTAGGGGATCGCCTCCAGGCCGTAGGTCTTCACGATGTTCTCGTGGCGGAGGCCGGTGGCGATGTTGGCCTCCTCCTTGAGCTTCGTCTCGTGGCGGGCCGATTTGGTCCGGATGGTCTTGAGGGCCACGAGATCGGCGACTCCCTCGCTGTTCTTCTCGGCGAGAAAGACGATCCCCATCCCTCCCCGCCCGATCTCGCCCACGATCGTGTAGGTCGAGGAGGAGGTGAATTTCAGCCCCGAAAGGTCCATGGAAGGGATTATAATGGCCCTGCGCGCCGTTCGTCGTCTAAAGGGAAGATCGGAGGGCCATCCATGATCCGCACGCTCGTCCTTCTGGGCATCTCGGTCCTTTGCGCCGCCCAGGACTTCTCAGCCAACTCCTACCAGGGCAAGACGCCGCCCGAACTGACCACCGAGGCGTCGCAGTGGCTCAATGCGAAGGCTCCCCTCACGCTCGGCGGGCTAAAGGGCAAGGTCGTCTGGCTCGAGTTCGGCTTCCTCGGCTGAGGGGGCTGCAAAAAGATGAAGCCCCACCTGGTCAGGTGGCACAACAGCTACTCGGAGAAGGGACTGGTCATCGTCGACGTGGACGACGGGAAGGAAGACACCCTCGCGGACCTGAGGACCGAGGTCGAGCACGACAAGTTCCCCTTCGCCGTCCTCTGGGACAAGGAGGGGAAGACCGTCGAGAAATACAAAGTGGAGGGCTACCCGGCCGCCTATCTGATCGGGATCGACGGGAAGGTTGTCTGGGAGGGTCATCCGAACGCCAAGGAGAGCGAGGCGAACCGCTACGAGGCCCTGATCAAGGCGGAGCTGGAGAAGGTCAAGAAGTAGACCGGCGGGAGGAGGCGAAGGCCGGGGAACGCCCCCGCCTCAGTACCCCTTGCTGATCTTCATCGCGGGGCGGGCCTCGGTCTGGCGCTGGACGCTGGTCCCGCTCGAGAGGACGCCCTTCAGGAGCAGCTTGAGGTCCCCCGGGTTGGTCGACGCCCCCACCGCCTCCTCCTCCGTGATCGTCTTCGCCGCGACCAGTTTCGCCAGGGAGTGGTTGAAGGTCTGCATCCGGTAGTAGTCCCCCGACGAGGCCATCGCCTTCTCGATCGAGGCCGTCTTCCCCTCCGCGATCAGGTCCCGGATCTGGGGCGAGTTGATCATCACCTCGAGCGCCGCCACCCGGCCGGCCCCGTCGGCCCTCCGGACGAGGCGCTGGCTGATCACCGCCTGGAGGGCGAGGGCCATCTGGGCCCGGATCTGCCCGTGCGCGTCGGAGGGGAACGTGTCCACGATGCGGTCGAGCGTCTGTTTCGCGTCGTTCGTATGGAGCGTGGAGAAGACGAGGTGGCCCGTCTCGGCCGCGTGGAGGGCCAGCTCGATCGTCTCGGGATCGCGCATCTCGCCGACCAGGATCACGTCGGGGTCCTGCCGGAGCACGCGGCGGAGCGCCTCCCCAAGGGATTTCACGTCGCTCCCCAGCTGCCGCTGGCGGATGGTGCATTTCTTGTCGGTGTAGAGGAACTCGACCGGGTCCTCGATCGTCACGATGTGGAGCGGCTGGGTCTCGTTGATGTGGGTGATCATCGCGGCGAGCGTGGTCGACTTGCCGCTTCCGGTCGGCCCCGTCACGAGCACGAGCCCCTGCGGCGCCTGGCAGATGTCCTTCAGAACCGCGGGGTGGCCCAGGCCGTCGATCGTGGGCGTCGTGAGGGGGATCACGCGGAGGGCCGCGCCGAAC